>ENA-USUJ01000953-USUJ01000953.1-human-gut-metagenome-genome-assembly--contig:-NODE-953-length-25683-cov-9.224088_pt1 | contig 25683 bp, 35 predicted proteins | sample MGYA00250061_ERZ773398 | MGnify/ENA primary metagenome ERZ773398 (study PRJEB29103, sample SAMN06111992) | human gut metagenome | biome: human gut; feature: ankylosing spondylitis patient; material... | reverse complement strand
TTTGTCAGACGCAGTGGTTGAACAGGCAGAGGCTCTAAAAGTGGCCACTACGGAGTTCATGAATTCCGTGGCACTTTCAATATAGTAGAGGAGATGAAAGACTTGTCTATTGGTATTTATAAAATTGAAAATTTGACTGATGGTAAAGTATATGTAGGTTAGAGCCTCCATATCGAAAAGCGTTTTACAGAACATTGTCGTAGTAATTCGCTAATTGGATAGGCAATTCAACGAGAAGGAAAAGATAATTTTGCTTTTTCCATTATTGAAGAATGCCCAGAGTATCTTTTAGATACAAGAGAAAAATTCTATATTCAAAAGTATAATTCAATTACTCCCAATGGGTATAATATTACATCTGGCGGTAGTTCATAGAACCAAGTTTTTAAGAGATATACACCAGAAATCTTGAATAGCATTATTCAAGATATTAAAAAATCTGAGCTATCTTTTTCACAAATTAGTGAGAAATATGGTTTAGACTTAAGTATGGTTTATTATCTCAATCGTGGTGATTATCATACTATTGAAGGTGAATAGTATCCATTACGCAAGGTAAAGGATGTAACAAAATAGCATTATTATTGCGTTGACTGCGGAAAAGAAATTTCCAAGGGAGCGATTAGATGTTCTGTCTGTGACCATATTAGACAACAAAAGTGTGAAAGACCAAGTAGAGAAGTCTTAAAAGATATGATTAGGGCAGAAACTTTTGTGAGTATAGGAAAAAATTTTTCTGTTTCTGATAACACCATTAAAAAATGGTGCAAAGCCTACGATTTACCTTACCGCAAATCTGATATTAAGAAATATTCTGATGAAATGTGGTCAAAGATATAAGTTCAAATCTTATATGAGACACCACAAACTGAAAGGGCCGGTTCGAACCCGGTATCTTGCTCCATAATGCCAATCAACAATAGCGCAATCCTTTTATGACCTAGGCATAAAGGTGAGGCATAGCGCCGATAGCGAAAGTTGACTAAGCTATCTTTACAGACTTTCTTTACGGGGAATGAAGAGAGGCTGCTCGCCGTTTGTACAGCTCCGGCATTTAAGATTGAGCGCCCCTTGGAGACGAGCCAAGGGTTATATAGGGGTGTCGGTTAATGGTTAAACCACCGGTCTCCAAAACCGGGACTAGAGGTTCGAGTCCTCTCACCCCTGCCAGCTTCAAACCTTATTTGAAATATTATAATATTTTTGTTATAATATTTATAGAAAGTTAAGGAAAGGAAGTAAATGATATGTTCTTTGAGACACCTACTCAGGTTAAGTTCTGGGATCCAGATGGCGGTCATTATACTGCTGGTATTGCGTATAAGAATGAAATCATTTGTGGTTGCTGCGGTGGTATCTTTGAAATCGAGGAGGTTATCGAAGATGCTAAGAATGATGGCGTAGTACCTATTATTCCTTATGAACTTTGGGTAGATTTGGTTTCTGAAATCGCAGGAGATGACCTGTGAAGTTCTATATCTCTTATTTCTACGCAGTTCGGTTTATGAAACCGAATACAGTAGCCCTTTCTACTGCGATGTGGGATCCAAAGTGGTTCTATGACAAATATCAAGGTGATGTTTATTTAGATAAGCGAGGAGTCCTCAATGGCTTGCGGGCCGAGCCTTTCGTGCCTAAAGACCATCAAGAGAGCGAGGGTTACTGCGGGAATTGCGATCATGATAACTCTAAATGTTGCTTTATGCAGCATTATAGAGAGCAGTTAGATGCTCTCGATTTTACTGATATGATGCGGCGTTTTGAGAGTATCGCGCAACGAGTCGTGACCAATGGAGAAGAGCCTGAGATTGTACTTCTTGTTCATGAAGCTCCGACCAATCCATGCTCTGAAAGATGGGCGTTATTTGATTGGTTTAGGAAGCATGGAATCGAGGTTGATGAATACCCGATTCCAGAAAAGAAGAAGCCAAAAAGGAAATTTGATTTCTAATAAAAAATATTGTATAATATTTATAGAAACTGAGAGAAATGGTTGCCCGACACTTAACTCTTAAAAATAAGGTATGCTGGGTGAGGTTAACGGAAGGTGTTGCAAGGTCTATTAAAGACTTAACCGAGAGAGAAAAACCCCTTTTGCTGAAGAGCAAAACAAATATACTGAGTCTTGAATGTTGGCAACTTAAACGAGAGACTCGTAAATATTGTCCTGTAGCTCAGCTGGTAGAGCACGCGACTGTTAATCGTGGGGTCGAGGGTTCGAACCCCTCCGGGACAGCCAACCTCCATTGCGAGGTTATTGTTGCTTCGCTTCTTACTCCACGAGAAGAGAAATAAAGTGGAGACTATGCGGGATTGGCGGAATGGTAGACGCGCTAGACTTAGGATCTAGTGTCTATGGCGTAAGGGTTCGAGTCCCTTATCCCGTACCAATGAGGCGTTAACATGGATTTTGATTGGTAAACTACCACCGGCATCCAATGCGCGGCACTGCCAAGCAGCGAAGATATGTGGCTTAGTGGACAACGCCTGTCTAAATATAAGAAAGCAAAGTAACCAATCGTGAATATGCGGCTATGTTGGAATCGGTAGACAAGCAAGCTTGAGGTGCTTGTGATCGAAAGGTCGTGTGAGTTCAAATCTCACTAGCCGCACCAATGAGTTTAATCCGCTCAAGTCATAACGATTGGTGTCAACCGCTCACCTTACGCAGGTTGCCGATTGTGGGTGCAAGTTCGGAAACCCTCCCTGTGTCCACGGGATCTGGATAGTCTTTTGTTGTTTTATTACTTAAATAAAATTAACCGGTATCACTTACCGTTAGGGGAATGACTCTCCCCAAGTATTTGGTCTCGTAGTTCAGAAGAGTAGAACGCTAGCCTGTCACGCTAGAGGTCACGGGTTCAAGTCCCGTCGGGATCGCCAATAAGAGAATATTGAAACGGTTCAGGTCTTATCGGCCGTCTAGGCAGGCGAGGTAGAGTGAGGTAAGTTGCGGTGGAAATCCCTTGAATTAGCGTAAAAAAACCTACGCCTGAAGTTCTGGAAGTGGAATTTTGCGAAGTCGGAGTAGCGTAAGCGTGTGGCTGAAACATGACCACCCGCCTAGACTTTAGTATTCTCTTTATTTGAAAAATAATAAATATTATGATATAATATTTATAGAAAGTAAGAAAGACACAGTACAGCAAGTTTTTTTTAATGGGATAATTCTTTTCTCGCCACGAAAATGATAACTGGTTCGAGTCCAGTGCAAAAACCTGTGTCTTGCTGAATATTGCCCCGTGGTGTAATGGTTAGCACGGCGGTCTCTAAAACCGTATCCCTCTGAAGGAGTAAGTCTGGGTTCGAACCCCAGCGGGGCTGCCAGCAACACCTCCTGACATTTTTCGAGCGTTGTCTTTAACTAGAACTCGACCTCAGTGGTTTAATGTACGAGGTACTGATAAGTGATGGTACTACCACTCTTCACTTTTCTCTATATATCTTATGGGGCCTTAGCTCATCTGGGAGAGCGCCTGCCTTGCAAGCAGGAGGTAGCGGGTTCAAGTCCCGCAGGTTCCACCAAAGAGAAGTTTTCAATTAGTTCTTCTCGGTTGTTATTGATATTATTATTAAAGTTAAAAACTAATTTAGGTTTGGTTTGATTACCCTTTTCTTTCCCCTTTATACAATGAAACGAAAACGGTAATGGTGCGTGACGCCGCGTTCCCTGAATAGCTTCGCAAGAAGAAGTGCGAGTTATGGTCCCATCTACTAACTGGTCTAGGTAATCAGCCTCTCAAGCTGAAAATGTGAGTTCGAGTCTCGCTGGGATCACCACCTTACTTTTATTGCTTTTAGTAAGGAATCGAGACATTATTGCCCCAATAGACGGCTTTGTAGTCTATTTAATATGCTCCCATGGACAAGTGGTTAAGTCCCCGCCCTTTCACGGCGGTGTCGTCAGTTCGATCCTGACTGGGAGTACCATTAACAATAGGAAACATACATAGATGAAAAGGAGAAGATATTATGAAGCAGGTTCACGGTACTTTCGATTCTTTTAAGACTCTGGGCGCGGCAATGGGCTTTAAGGCTCCTAAGGTTAAGGAGAAGGAGCATAAGTGTCCCAATTGCGGTGGTGTGATGGAGCGAGCTGGCAACTCCAATGTGTTTGTCTGTCCTTTCAATAAGCTGGAAGAGCGTGACCTGAAGGGTAAGCCGGTGCAGGTGTTTAGCAAGTGCGGTAAGTTTGTTATCGCTGATTAACATATTGACCTGAGTAAGTCGGTAAACTGCTCTTTATATCGCGGTAGCTCAGTTGGTAGAGCGGCAGGTTGAAGCCCTGCGCGTCGCTGGTTCAAGCCCAGCCCGCGGTGCCATTGCGGTGGTGGAGCAACGGTAGCTCACTAGCCTCATAAGCTAGAGACGGCGTTCGAATCGCCCGACCGCAACCATAGGCATAATGCCATTATGGGTAAGACGCATACAGCAAATTTTTTCTTTTGAAAAATATTTTAGCTCATTGGTAGAGCATCAAACTTGTTAATTTGACTGTAGCCGGTTCAAATCCGGCAAATAATTTTCTTTGCGTCTTGTAAAATTAAATAAGGAGGTTTTCTATGTTCCAAGATATTGATGACATGATTTTCGACAATGTTGAAACCACAGTTAGTGAGCGATAATTCTCACTTTTGATGGAAAGCTGCTTGGTTTTATACCAAAGGGTCACAAGTCCCTAAAGCTGAGTGCATCAATTTGGAGAGGTGGCAGAGTTGGTTGAATGCGGCACCCTGCTAAGGTGTTGACCCCATTAGGGGTCCGGAGGTTCGAATCCTCTCCTCTCCGCCAGCCGTGAAACGCGAGCACGCCTCGGTTCCATTAGGCGTGGGACAAATAAACAAAGACCACGTCGGGGTTTAACTCACCTGTCAAGGGCTGCGGACCTAGAACGAGTTTTAATTTGGTAGGGTGAATCCCACTCCTCCTATATTAAGAGTTTTGCCCGCCTCTGTCACAGCAACAAGCGCAACTCGCAAAACCTTTGAACAAACATTAAAATCCGGTGTTAAAGGAATCAGAGTACGAAGCAGGGTGACAACCTCCAGAAATGGTACTGGCTTTCAGGTTATTGCTGAGTATTTGTTAAAATCTATCTTCGTCACTTAGAGTTTAACAAATACGATATTATTAAGGAAATAGCTGATGTGAAAAGCATCTTGTCTTGCTGACATGACAATAAACTTTGAACGGGTCGCTTAATGCGGGATTCGTGCCTGCGGGTGTAAAGTCAGAAAAGTAGGGTATGCAGTTTGAAATCTGCCGGAGTAGCTATCGGTGAATCCCCACCTCCACCGTCCCTTAAAATTCAATATGCTGGCGTGGCGCAACTGGCAGCGCAACTGATTTGTAATCAGTAGGTTGCAGGTTCGATTCCTGTCGCCAGCTCCATAGGCTTAGGAAGTAGCCTACAACTTCCACAAGGCGTGAAATCGCTCTAGCGACGAAACGGATATTACCAATTGGTAGTAGCACGGTATCTAATGATGCCCTATATCGGTGCTGTGCACCGATATAGATATGTCCCTTTAGCTTAGTTGGACAAAGCGTGCGGCTACGAACCGCAAGACCGGGAGTTCGAGTCTCTCAAGGGATGCCATGTGGCTGTAGCTCAGTTGGTTAGAGCACTTGATTGTGGCTCAAGTTGTCGTGGATTCGAATTCCACCAGTCACCCCACGAGACCCAAACAGCAATTTTCAATCATATGTTTTTGGTACATACAAGATGAAAGGGGTCTAGAAATGAATAAGAAGATTTACAAGCAAGCTATGAAGAAAACTGGCGATGAACTACAAGAATGGCTTCAGTTCAAGCATCGGGGATCTTCTGTGCAAGCTAAGAAGGGAAAAGGTTCCTATTCCCGCAAACAAAAGTATAAAGACAGGGAGGGTTGAGTATGTCTCGTTCTTATCGAAAACAGCCTGTTTGGAAAGACCATAATCGGGGTATGAAAGCGATGGCCAATCGAAAAGTGCGGCGGGCGCTTAACCGAGATGTCGATTTCGAGTTACCTAATTCTCTCTACAAAAGATACTTTTGTCAGTACGACATTTGTGACTATTGTTTTCTTGTTTCTCGTAGCTTTGAGCAGTTTTACCAAAGTCGTATTAGAAACTGGAAAGAGCGTAGGCATTATTGGTTCTGGAAAGATCAGCCGTATCCTACGAGAAAAGAAGTTTACAAGGATTGGCTTAATTATCGTGGTAAATAAGCGGCTATCGCCTAATGGATATGGCAACAGCCTTCTAAGCTGTCACAATCTGAGTTCGAATCTCAGTAGCCGTACCAATATGGGGGTATAAAGGTTTCGACGGGGCATTGAGAAGTTAGAACACACGGGTAGGCGACCTCCTTACGGCGCAACAAACAATTAACTGACAACAATTATTTCGATTCTCGCATGGTAGCTTGAGCTTTTGCTCGCTGACCATTAACTGTATACCTCTGGTTTCTTTGTTTTCCTTCTAAAAACAAAGTGGTGGATGCGTTGTACTATAACCGGTACGGCCCTATAGTTTAGTTAGTTTGTTCTTGACTTGTGGCTCTATTCAAAAGCTATAAATAAGGACTATCGTGTAAGAATGTTCTGATTAAGTAGATGTTTCGGACACGGGTTCGACTCCCGTTACCTCCACCAAACTTGTCCGCTTAGCTCAGCTGGCTAGAGCAACCGACTCTTAATCGGTGGGTCCAGAGTTCGAATCTCTGAGTGGGCACCAGTACGCGGGGATGGCCGAGTGGTTGATGGCACCAGTCTAGAAAACTGGAGGCCCAGCAATGGGTCCGGGAGTTCAAATCTCTCTCCCCGCGCCAATATAGTTTGGTAGCTCAGTTGGTTAGAGTACTCGATTGATAATCGAGAGGTCGTGAGTTCAAGCCTCACCCAGACTACCATTTGGAGATATTTCTTTAATTTAATTATCTTTTTCTTTATAAGTATTGAGGAAGGTGATAAAATGAAGATTTATAATCCAATTAACTATTCCTATATCACTGTTGTAGAAATTCCAAAGATAGAGATTTCAAAGTTTGACATGGCACTATGTCAACAGCCTCGTTAGACTTTGAAAGCCTACTATGATAGTTGCGCAGTTAAGCCTTCTATTATTTCTAATGGTGGTTTCTTCAGCATGAATGATGGCTCAACAGCCTTTAACTACACCGATGAAGGTATAATCATTAGTTCTAATTCTCTTTACAAAGAAGGATTTGGAACTGTCAATGGAGAGTTAAAGTACGGTGTAATTGGTCAAGAGAAGTTTGAGGACTTCGTAAGTGGCTATCCAGTCTTGATTAAGGCGGGCGCCGCAGTTCCTATTACTATTGCTTCCGAGATTAACTACAAGGCTAGAAGAACTGTTCTAGCTTATAATAAAGAAAATATCTTTATTGTAGCTATTGAATCTCCTGGCATGAACTTCTCGCAGATGCAATCTTTCTTGCGGACTCTCAAGGTTGATTATGCTATTAACCTTGATGGAGGCGGAAGTACCAAGGTATTGCGCGATGGTAAATGTATCACAAAAGCATTTACTAATCGCCCTGTTGATAATGTGATGGCTGTTTATCTAAAGCCGAAAGTTATTTACAGAGTACAACTTGGTGCATTTAGTAAGAAAGCTAATGCTAATGCGTTTTTGGCTAAGATTAAAGGTCTTCCAGATGCAATCAATGCAGGATATAGAAACGCTTATGTCCGCAAAGTTGGCAGTTATTGGAAGGTTCAAGTTGGTGCGTTCTCTGTAAAAGCTAACGCAACACGAGTTGTAAATGACCTAAAAAATAAGGGCTATAATGCCTTCATTACGACGACTTGATTTTCTAAAAATATTTTGTTATAATATTTATAGAAGATAAGAGAAGACGCTTGCCGCAACCACTACTTATAGTAATAGTCAAAAGGTTAAGACATTTCTCTACAAAAGAAACAATTTGGGTTCGATTCCCAATTACACAAAAGGCGTCTTGTTATGGTCAGCCCGTAAGACCTTAAATGGCGGGACACCTATCCGGGTGTAGCGCAGTTGGTAGCGCGCCTGATTTGGGTTCAGGAGGCCCAGAGTTCGAATCTCTGCACTCGGACCAATCCCCATTTGGTGGGGACTATGTATCACTCCTTTCCTATGTTATATAAAGACCTATACAGCAAATCTTTCTTTACTAACAGAAGAAGATATAATGATTAGCAAGTCATTGCTGCCAGGCGTCGAGATAGCTCTTTAGAACGAAGACAGGCGAGAGCTATGGAGTCATAAGCCTAAGTTTTCGTGGGTCTTGAAATGTTATAATATTTTTGTTATAATATTTATAGAAAGTTAAGAAAGGAAGTAAATGATATGAAGAAAATTGATATGGGTTGCTACTACTTTTCCGACAAGGGTTTGGTTCGTACAGTTGCCAGAGCAACAGATATGGAAACGAAGAAGTCGATGATTATGTTCGTTAACATTGAATCTGGCGGGTGTGCAAGTCAGCCTCTTTTAATTTCTGAGGAGAAGTTTGCGGCGACTTACATCAAGTAAGCCGTATGCGGGATTAGCTCAGCTGGTAGAGCATCTGACTTACATTCAGGAGGTCACAGGTTCGAGTCCTGTATCCCGTACCAGCGTTGGGAGCGCTACAGTGGTCACACACAAAAACCGCCTTAGAAGAAATAAACAAAAGCTAAGGTGAGGAATTTAACCGCCTAAATGAAGGGTTATGATTTAGAATAAGACGCTAGTCAGCAATTTTATTTTCTATAAAGAAAGTTTATACAGAGGATTGTGAAGAATCATCCTATGATGCCCGTCGGCTAGTTTTTTTGGGGTAAGAGAGAGTTAATCGACAAAAGAATGAAATAAATTGATTAAAACTCTTTAGCGTCTTGATTATTTAGCGGTGTTGCGAAGTGGTTAACGCGCATGGCTTTGACCCATGTATTCGAAGGTTCGAACCCTTCCACCGCTGCCAAAATCTACTACTTACCGATAGTTGTATTCCGCTTGTGGGAGAAACGCAAGCAGCTCTTAAATGAGCGACACTCTGAGTCGGCAGAGCAAGAGTAGAGAACTGGAAGGTTGCAGCTCGAATACTGAATCCTCTAAAGAGTGGGACTTAGCGCGCGGAAGAACCCTTTGGCGTGGAACGCACACCAGTAAGGTTTGTAGTCAACCTTTATCAAAACTACATTTCGGGAGCTAGCTCAATTGGTAGAGCGCGTGTAATAATCCAGGTCTAGTAAATAGACCACGACAGCAGCCACTATGATTTTCTAGGGACACGAGGTTGTAGGTTCAAATCCTGCGCTCCTGGCCATCTTTTCTAAAGGAGTGAATTTATGTCGCAATACTTATATTTCTTTGCACGGCACGATAAAGAATTTATTCTTATCGCTGACTATTCTCGGAGCACTCAGGTATATAGCGAAGTAAATGCTCCTTATGAGAAGATTAGGAAGATTGATGAAACAGAGTTGAGAAGTATAGCAGAGAGACTGCGGGCTGGCAAAAATTTTGCCAAATCTCAGATCGAAGCCCTTAATCGCAAGTTAGAGCTTATTTCTAGCGCGAATAATTCTCTTGAAGAGAAGTTAGACGTGATCAACTCTGAATTAGAAATTATTGAAGAGTATGAAGATGACATTCAAACTCTTGACAGATATGCCATAGAACTCGATTTTATCGCTAATATGGCTTGTGACAACGATATTTTCGTAGGTTTCGAAATCAGTTGCCCAACTGAAAAAGATATTGTTGATTGTTAACACCTGCGGGCGTGGTGGAATCGGTAGACACCTGGGACTTTGATGTATTCTATCCACGTAAAACATGGATACTGCTATGTAATAATAGCAGAGAGTGCCTAAGAGGAAACTCTTAGAGTAGAAGCTGGCTAAAACGGCGAAGGCGAATACAGAACGCCGTGCTAAGTTTCTTTGGGCAGACTCATTTAAGTGGAATACACTATTTTTCATATATAATGAAAGGTGGTAGACTTAAATGAGAAAATATGATAAAGAGTGGCTTCAAGAATTATGTTCTTCAAGTTATTCTTATGCGGAAGTTTTAATTAAAGCTGGTCGTAAGATTGGCGGAGGCGCGCAACAAACCTTAAAAAAGAAGATTGCTGAGTATGGAATTGATGTTTCACATTTCACAGGGTAGAGATGGTATGATGCTCCGGGGAAAGAATGTAATTTGAAGGGGCAAGATAAAGAAAAATATTTTCTGAACGAAGTTTTTGTGAAAGATAGTCCAGTTACTCAAAAGGTTCTTAGAGGTTATGTTGAAAGGCACAATATTTTAGAATATAAGTGCCAACAATGCGGATGTGATGGTCATTGGCAAGATGGAATAATTGCCTTAGAAATTGATCATATAGATGGAGATAACACCAATAATGAAAAAACTAATCTTCGCTATTTATGTCCAAATTGTCATGCTTTAACAGAAACTTACCGAGGAAGAAATAAAGCTTTAAAGAATAAATGTGTAGAGAGTATACACCAGCTACCTAAGTCTGAATAAGATATGGTAAAGACGTACTCCAGACTACAACACAGAAATGTGGCTATGGTGACATAGAGTAGTAAGAAAATCCCATGAGGCAACCCCTCGTACGAGTTCGAGTCTCGTCGCCCGCACCAACTAAAGACGCATACAGCAATTACACATATTGTGTATTATCGGTTCGAGTCCGATTCCATCCGCCAATAACAGGATAGATAGCTTAATAGGTTAAGCAACAAGAAATGCGTCTTGTTTTATACCGGCTTCGTATAATGGAAGTACAAAAGACTCTGACTCTTTTGGTGGTAGTTCGATTCTATCAGCCGGTGCCAAGGCAATTCCAGAAGCCCTTTCGAGAAACCTTACTCGATAAAACAAGGAGATGGAGGAGTTTACGGTTACTTCTACTTAACCGTATATGGGTCAGTGAGCGGAATTGGTAACGCAGCGGGCTGTAAACCCGTGGCTTTCGAGCATTGTTGGTTCAAGTCCAACCTGGCCCACCATATGGATCTTTAGCTCAGTTGGTTAGAGCACGCGGCTCATAACCGCACGGTCCTGGGTTCGATTCCCCGAAGATCCACCATATGCGGGGCTAGGTTAAAGGTAGACCATCAGCGTTAAAAGGCTGAAAAAGCGGTTCGAATCCGCAGCCCCGCGCCAATATGTATTGAAAGGACGTAAAGGAATGAACATAGTAAACGCAGGTTCTCGTTATCAAGTCTATGGCGAAGATGTAAAGACTTATAAGGAGCTTCCTATTGCTACTTACTCGGTTGGATTTAATCCAATGATGGGTTTTTGGCTTATTAAGCATGATGATCTCGCTATCAACGAGGATACAATCTATGGCAATCATGCTCGTCGTGCAGAAAAGATTCTAAAATCTTTTGCTGTAAGTGAGAGAAACTTCGGTGTCATTCTCTCTGGTAAGAAGGGTATTGGTAAATCTCTACTTGCTCGCATGATTGCGGAAGAGTCTATTAAGGCCGATATGCCAGTCATTATTGTTGACACCGCTATTCCCGGTATCAGCAATTTTCTTGCCTCCATTCAGCAAGAGGTAACGATTATCTTTGACGAGTTTGAAAAGACTTTCGCCAAGACAGAGAAGGACGATCCGCAGGTTGAGATGCTTAGTCTGTTCGATGGTATGGATAACGGTAAGAAGCTGTTCGTCATTACCTGTAATGATCCTCGTCAGTTGAACGAATTTCTTATTAACCGTCCTGGCCGCTTCCATTATCATTTTGAGATTACCTGTCCCTCTCCTGACGAAGTTCGTGCTTATATGGTTGATAAGCTCGGTACTGGTTGGGAAGAGGATATTGAAAAGGTCGTTAAGTTGTCTCAAGTAGCTGACATTACTTTTGATTGTCTGCGCGCAATCGCTTTCGACCTAAAGCAAGGGTATCCTCTGGAAGAGACCCTCATGGATTTGAACATTAATTATGAGCGCAATAGCTCTTATGATGTTACCGTTAGATTGTCTAATGGATGGGTCACTACAGCTTATTGCAAGAAGATTGATCTCTACTCTAAGGATGAGTATAACATTTCTTTTGAGAAAGATAAAGTCCGTTATTGGATTACTTTCTCTCCCTCTAATGTCACGGTTGCTGATGGCGCTTTAACCATCAATCCGCAGAAGATTAAGTTGACTGTGGCTTATGATGCTTTTGAGGAGTCAATGTCTGACGAGGACGCAGAAATCGCTCGTAGACAGTGGATGAAAAATACGACTGTTGAGTCTTGTACTCTAACAAAAGTAAACATCTCCATGGTAAATAAGTTCGACAATTTTTAAAAATAGCCCTCGCAAGAGGGCTATATGCCAGCTAGGTCAAATGGTTAAGATGCCGCCTTCATACGGCGAGAGGACTGAGTTCGACTCTCAGAGCTGGCACCAATTCATTGTTGCAGCAATGTTTATCATATATATGAGAAAACCGAGAGAGCTTAACACCTGCAAGTGTTCTGCCTAACCCCTGTCATTCGTGACAGGGGTTTCTTTTTGTATATGAGCAAGAGTGGACCGCGCTCGGTGCAAACGCAAAGTGGCTTTAGAATTTTTCAGGCCAAATGTGGCAAAGTGATTTGCGTTAGTTTTTATATCTATGTGAGAGGAGGGATTTGTAAGAATGGCTGAATTAGTAGTTCTTAAAGGTTCTTTTGCCAATCTCAATAATATTCCAATTAAAGAAGGTTAGTTAATCTTTACAACAGACGAGGATAATCGTTTGATTTTTTTAGATACTGATGACAGTACCAGAGTATAGATAACTTCTCCAGCAATTGAGAATACTGATACAATCATTTTAGATGCTGGCGGCGCTCCTGCAACAATAGGAGGTTAAAATATATGGCTATTAAAACATTTGAAGTTGTTTTTAAGTTACGCCGCGACAATGATTACAATTACGAGAAGGTAAAAGATAGTTTTATTCCCAAAAAAGGAGAAATCTGTTTAGTAGATACTGCTAGACAAGGTCTTTGCGTAATTGTTGGTGATGGTGTATCAACTTATGGAAGTCTTGAGTATGAGAATACTATCTTCCAACACGTTTATTTCATTGGCGGAAAGATTTTCAAGGATGCTGATGGTATTTAGGAAATCACTCCTAATGAAAATAAAATTTATATTGATGCCAATAACACCAACGACTTGTATTATTACAATGGCGTTGAGTTTGTTTTAATTGGGCCGGGTTCGCTTCCGACCGCGTCAGCGGAAACCGCAGGTATTATGAAGCTTTACTCTACTACTGGAGAGAATGTGGATGGTACAATGACGCAAAAAGCGATTACAGATGAACTGAACACTAAGGTTAGTGCTTCAGTTAATTTAGAAGATGAAACTGTCGTCTTCAAATAATCTATTTAGGAGGAAATTTAATTATGCCTATTTTTGATCCTAAGAATGTTCCTGTGATTTCTAAACTCACTATTGGTGAGAAGACTTATTATCTGAAGGATGCTGAGGCTCGTGAGCTACTTGCTACTCTTGGTACCGCTGCTAAGAAGGATGTTGCCGCTGGTGTGGGTGCTGATGAGCAGGGCCTTGTTACTGGTGCTCAGGTTCAGGCTGCTATTGCTGGTATTTCTGGCTCTATGCATTTCCGTGGCGTAGTCACCTCCTTTGATGATATTACTGATCCCGCCGCAGGCGATGTAATTATCATCGGAGTTAAGGAGTATGTATACGGCGGTGAGCCTGCTACATGGCATGAGCTCGGCGATGAGAGCATCTATGCTCTAAAGACTGTCACTATTGGTACTCAGAATCTTTCTGCTAATATCAATCTTGATACTCTTGCTACCGATATGGGTCTTGGCAAGCTTGCTAAGAAGGACTCTGCTACTGGTACTGTTGCAGGCCAGACCATTTCTGGCTTAAAAGCTAAGGGTAATGCCGCTGGTTCTATTGCTGTTGAACTTACTCAGACTTCTACTGCTGCTATTTTAACCAAGAGCGATTATACACCTTCAGGTGATGTAAATGGTTCTGTTACTGCTGCTGGTACTGTTTCTATTGCCAAGGATGCTGAGAATGGTACTCAGATTTCTGGCTCTGTGTCTGCTCCTACTGTGACTGTAACTCCTGCTACTGATACTATTAAGAAGGTTACTTCTGTTGGTACTCTGCCTACCAAGGCTGCTGATACCTTTACTGCTAATGGTGATGATACTTTTACTGCTGGTTCTCAGGCTGCATGGAGTGCTAATGTTGATGATGCAAGTGAGACTTTGAGCTTCTCCTTCACCGCCAATACTTTGCCTACCTTCAAGCAGGGTGCTAAGGCTTCTTATACCGAGGGCACTTTTGATGCGGGTACGCTTCCTGAGCTGGCTGCTACTGGTACTACTGTTGTTACTGGTATTACCAAAGCCGAAGCTTCTGCTCCTACCTTTACTGGTGATAAGTTTGCTGCTTCCTTCACTGGTGCTTCTGCGGATATTACCGCAACCTTTACTGGTGATAAGACTTCTGTAGTCAGCGGTGTTAATTATGATAAGGCCGGCGTCGATGCTGAAAAGACTAAGTTTACCGCTGGAGCAATTGAGCTCAATGTGGACGACGTAGTTGTCACTGCTAAGGACGTTACCGTACAATAATCTAGCACTAGCGAGCTAAATGCTCGTTTATGAAAATAAAGGATGGTGAGTAAATGGCGAATAAGTACATTTCCAATGTAGAACTCGGCAGTACCATTTACTCCCTTAAAGATGAAGAGGCAAGAGCCGCGGTCAATACCTTGCAAACCGCGGTTTCTTCTTCTTTAGTCTTTAAAGGTGTCGTCTCTAGTGCTGCCGATCTTACCGATTTAAAGAACTACAAAGTTGGCTGGACATATAAAGCTAATAGATCTTTTGAGATTGCTTCTCTGGGCAAGCTTGAAGTAGGTGATATGATTATATGTATCAGCGATTATAGTTCTAGCTATAAAGCAAGTGACTGGACAGTAGTTCAAAACAATGTAGATACTATGACTGGGGCTTCCTCTACGGCCGCGGGCACGAGAGGTTTAGTACCAGCACCTCAAGCTAATGATAACGAAAAATATCTTCGAGGCGATGGAACATGGGGTTCTCCCGCCGCTGATGTTGCTTGGGGAAGTTTCAATGATTTAATAGGATAAGCCAAATGGCTTATCCTATTTTTTTTGCATTTTTTCAAAATATATTGTATTATATGTATATAAGATAAAAGAGGAAAGACCTTTCCCCAAACAAAAGCACAGTTTGAAAATAGTTAAAAATTATATTATAATATATATAGTAAATGAGAAAAGGAGTTATAAGTTATGTATCCGATTGAGAAGTATAAGTTTTATATCAATGGTTCTCGCGTAATCGCAGTTTCTACCTATGCAGGCAAGACTGTGCGAGGTGTTGCAGTTTGCCATGCCGGTGACGCATTCTCTCTGGAGAAGGGTAAAAAGCTCGCTGCTCTGCGGTGTGCGGAGAAGATTGCCAAGAAGCGGGTTGCCCGTGCCAATCGAAAGGTTGACGAGGCTTATTGGGCATACGTCGATGCGGAGGCCTATCTCAATAAGATGGTCGATTATAAGGATGATGCCCTCTATGAGCTGAACGAGGTCATCGCTGCCAAGAACGATATGCTTGATAGCCTGTAAGAAAGTATCCTGAGCAAGATATAAAACTGCTCTATTCGGAGGATTAACCCTAATTGGCAAGGGAGCGGTCCTGAAAACCGCTAGTAACCGTGAACAACGGCGTAAGAGTTCGAGTCTCTTATCCTCCGCCAACGAATTAGACGAGAAATAGGAGGTAAAAGATGGACGCTTTAGAATTTTTAAAAGAAGAACGAAGAATGTGCAATTCTTTTGATATAGGATGCGTCAAATGCCCTCTTGGTGATATTGGATGTTGCGTTAGTCCCGAAGAAACGGACGAAGAGTTTGAGAAAGAAATTGCCATCGTTGAGCGGTGGTCAAAGGAGCACCCGCGCAAGACGCGGCAGAGCGAGTTTCTAAAGCTGTTCCCGGAGACAGAATTCAAGCGAGATGGTGTCATAGCGATATGTCCATTTGCGATTTCTGCCGCGTATAGGAGTGAAGAAGGCCTTTGCGCCAGTCCATCTAAAAACTGCTTCAACTGCCGTCGCGAGTTCTGGATGCAGGAAGTGGAATAATGAACCGACTGACAATGGATGAATATATCAAGCGGGAAACTACTGTAAGAGCGGTAATGGCGGCAAAATGGGTGGATGGTTCCGACGGTGCCATGGCAATGGAGATTGTTGCAACCGCGCCCACTGCTGATGTGGCCCCAGTGCGGCATGCCGAATGGGTAGTCTGTGGTGATGGCGATAACGTTCCGTGGATGTGTAGCCATTGCGGAAAGACAACGGCTCACAAGTATAAGGTCATGTATGGGGACTACTGCCCCAACTGCGGGGCAAAGATGGACGGAGGTGCTGACAATGCCTGCTTGTAAAGCCTGTGGTGAGTGGTTTGCCAAAACCAATCCACATGAAGAACTTTGCTTCAAATGCGAGTGTGCATTGTACCGACTATCCAGTTATGTTGCCCGTGTGACGCGATGCAAAGATTGCGCGCACTATGATTTAGGAGTTTGCCTAAAAATCTATTCTGATGGCAACGCACAAAAAGATTCGTGGCAATCTCGTAACCCCGATGATTTTTGCAGTTACGGGGAGAGAAAGGGAAACAATCCTAGATTATTTACAATGAAAGCAAAATGAGAAATTTGCAATAAAATAAATATTATGATATAATATTTATATAAGGTGAGGGAAGAACTTCTTCTCAATCCTTAAACTGACTTCACGGCGCCGCACCCGTCAGTAAAAAGAGTGCTTGACGTCAAGCAGTAGATTCTGCCGTTGAAGGTGAGGGTAATCGAGAAACCTTCCAAGAGTAAACTTGGTTTATAGTGGCTAAAGGGTAACACAATATTGTGCTAGAAACAGTTGATGCCGAGTATGAAGCTGATATAAAGCTAGAGACTGGTGAGGTTGCACTTGAGAAGTGTCTGAGTCGGCGCTATAAATAAAAATCATAGAGCGAGGCCTCGTTCTATATTTATGCCCAAGTAGAAGAACTGGTATATTCAGCAGGCTCAAACCCTGCCGGTCATTGATCACTGTGGGTTCGAATCCCACCTTGGGTACCAATAGCGCCGGCTATCGCGTAATACCGGATAATCAAAGAGGTATCGGTTGAAGATGGTTCGAAACATCCAAATCTTATGGCCTCCGCTATGCCAAATGCGAACGTAGTCAAGTGGTTTAAGACCCCGGCCTGCAAAGCCGTGTGACCTGTAAGGGCGTGAGTTCGAATCTCACCGTTCGCTCCATAAGACCTTAACAGCAATAAAAAATGGACTGTAAATCCGTCGCTTATGCTACGCAGGTTCGAATCCTGCCCTCCCCACCACTATATGGCGGAGGTAGGGAAGTGGTTAAACCCAACGGAACCGAAAAGATAAGGTCTAGAATCTAATCTCCCTTGTCCAAGGGAGTAACTAAAAATCAAAAGGAGATTGATACGATGAATACTTTTATGAACGCTATGAAGCAAGATACCAACTTTACCTTGACCGAGAATGGTGCCATTACCCATAAGTCCACTCTGAATGGTCTTATGGATTTGTTTGCGCTCGGCGGAGCATACCGCACTCGTTCTGACGCAGATTGCATCACTTTGTTCAAGGCGGCTTTTGACGAGGATGAAGCTCATGCTTTGAAGTGCCTGTTCTACTTGCGCGATGTGCGCGGCGGCCAGGGCGAGCGTCGTTTCTTCCGCGTCGTAACCAATTGGCTCGCTTCTCACGAAACTGAGGCTATGCGTCGCAATCTCCAGTTTGTGCCTGAGTACGGTCGCTGGGATGACCTGTATATCTTCGTTGGCACTCCTCTGGAGAAGGACGCTTTCAATCTGATGCGTCATCAGCTGGCCTTGGATGTTTCTTGCAAGACTCCTTCTCTGCTTGCTAAGTGGCTGAAGTCTGAGAATACCAGCTCTAAGGAATCTCGCCATCTGGCGGTAATTACCCGCAATCACTTCGGCATGACTGCTAAGCAGTACCGCAAGACTCTCTCTACTCTGCGTGAGCGTATTCGCATTGTCGAGCGCCTCATGTCTGAGAATCGTTGGGACGAGATTGAGTTCGATAAGATTCCTTCTCGTGCTGGCGTAATCTATCGCAATGCGTTCGCTCGCCGCGATATGATTAAGGCTAAGTATGAGGCTTTCGCTAAGGATACTGAGACTAAGGTTAATGCCAGTGCTCTTTATCCTCACGACATTGCACATCGTGCCTTTGAAGCCAATCGTAAGGGATTGGGCGATCCTGATCGTCTGATGCTTCAGAAGTATTGGGAGAACCTTCCTAACTACTACGGTGATAATATCGAGAATGGCATTGCTGTTGTCGATGTTTCTGGCTCTATGACCGGTGTTCCTATGGAGGCTGCGGTTTCTATGGGTGCGTACATCGCAGATAAGGCGCACGGTCCTTTTGCCAACCACTTCATTACCTTCTCAGGTCATCCTGAACTGGTGAAGTTCGAGGGAGCAGACATTACCGATAAGTTGTGCCGTTGCATTGGTGCGGATTGGGGTATGAACACTAATATCGAAGCTGTCTTCGATATGTTGCTCAACACCGCAATGAAGCAAAGTGTAAAGCCTGAGGATATGCCTACTCGCATCTATATCTTCTCTGATATGGAATTTGACCGGTGTGTTGTTAGTAACTCTACTGATCGGGGTGGCTGGGGGTATGGTATGCACAGCGATGCCATCCAGACTCTCTTTGAGAGTATGAAGGCTAAGTGGGTACGCTACGGTTACAAGATGCCTAGCTGCATCTTCTGGAACCTGAACGCCCGCAATAACAACATTCCCGCAATCGGTGACGGCTTTAGCTATGTAAGTGGCTTTAGCCCTGTCATGATCCAGCAGATTCTCAGCGGTAAGGACGGACTCGATCTGGTTCTTGAGAAGCTGGATAGCGAGCGTTACGCTCAGATTCACTAAACCCTTTCAAACGGGGAAATGGCAAGAAAATTGCCATTTCCCCCGTCTTTTCTATTTATTGAAAAATAATTTAATATATGATATAATAAATATATAAGGTAAGGAAAGGAAGTTACATAGATGAATCCATTTGAAATGCCATTCCCAAGTTTATTTACATCTTCATTTGAACCACCAGTACAATCTGCTTCTGATTATTCTCTATATCGAGAAGACTTTGGTAGTATTTACAGTTTACTGAATACTATCAATAACCGTGAAAACAATAGCTTCATGCGTAACGAAGATTCGTCTCAGGAACGTGGAAATGAAGAGTGGAGTGGCACTTCTTCTTATGAAGAAGCTCAATCTCTCTTGATTCATGGCTATGAAGATCCGGTTAAAAGTATCAAGAGCAGTTTAGCTAAAAATAAGAAACTGACAAGTAAAATCTACAATTCAATTCCTAAGCCCATAGTCCAAAATAGAGTGGTAGGATTTGTTCCAAATGTACCCAATGCTCTTAAAGGACTGCCGGAATCTATGATTACACTGGAGAAACTCCATAAGAAGAGAAAGACCATCTCTATTATCTATGCTACGGGCGGTAGCTGTGGCGTAGAAAGTGATGTTCTGGCGTCTGCGGGCTCGGCGCTTGTATCCGCCATCAATCTCATTGAGTTATCCGGTGTGCAAACTGAATTGTCGGTTGGTTTTATGCCTACGAAGGGAACTAAGCAGATTATTTTCCCGACTGTGAAGATTAAAGGCTATGGCGAACGCTTTAATTTGCAGAAAATCTGCTTCCCGATGATTCACCCTGCAATGTTTAGACGAATTGGCTTTAAGTACCTTGAAACTTGTCCTGGTATGGTAGAAAATTTTTCTCATGGTTATGGCCGTCCGCCTGAGCTTGAAGTTTTGAAGACTCTTATCAAGGATAAAAATACCTATGTGATTAACCGTGCGTGGATTACTGAACATGAAAATGACATTGAAGAAATTCTTAAATATATGGAGGTCTGCTGATATGAATAGAGATAAGATGCTCGAAGCGATGATGAAGGCGGTGACTGATGCGGTCGTCGACGTGAATGTGGAGGAAATCCTGGCGAAAGTGTATCCTCAGATTGATGAGAAAATTCACGAGACTTATGGTTTCCTGCCGGAGATCCATGAAGTGCGGACGCCGACTGCGACACATAAGATTTGCGGCACTACGCATGAGAAGTTTGACGAAGTACTCAATATCGTCAATCTGGATATCCCCGTTTATCTGACCGGCAAAGCGGGCACCGGCAAGAATGTCATTTGTCAGCAGGTCGCGGAATCTCTGGGTCTGGATTTTTATTTCACCAATGCCGTTACACAGGAGTACAAGCTGACTGGCTTTATTGATGCCAACGGCAATTATCAGGAAACCCAGTTTTATAAAGCTTTTACGAAGGGTGGTCTATTCTTCTTGGACGAGATGGACGCGTCTATCCCTGAGACCCTGATTATTTTGAACGCGGCCATCGCGAATAGATACTTCGACTTCCCCAACGGCAAAGTTAGTGCGAACCCTAACTTTAGAGTCATCGCTGCTGGTAATACGGTTGGTACTGGTGCAGATAATAACTATACTGGTCGCTATTGCTTGGATAGAGCAAGTCTTGACCGTTTTGCTATGGTGAACATCGACTACTCTGAAAAGATTGAGATGGCTATGGCAGATAACAACAAGAGTCTAGTATCTTTCTGCCATCGTTTCAGAGAGATTACCGATAAGGCTGGCATTGAGTGCTTGTTTTCTTATCGTACTATTGATAGAATTGCAAAACTCGAAACGGTAATCAACAATCTGTCCGAGGTTCTGTCTATCTCACTACTTAAGGGTATGGACGAAGATACTTTGTCTATTCTTAAGAACGAGCTGTCTGAAGCTAAGGATATGACAAATAATAAGTATGCGAAAGCTATTATCAACGGTAATAGCTGGGATTTTTAAGGAGGTAAATCAATGATGATGGAAGGTTGGCTTTGCCCTCGGTGTCATAAAGTAAATGCGCCTTGGGTGTCACAATGTTCCTGTGAAGATTTTTGGCGTGACAAGATTACTTGCAATCCATGTACTACAGGAGCGTATCCGAGAGACAACTGGTCTGTTACTACAGCTACTAACGCTGATGTGAACAGCGATTCTACGAAAGCTGTACCCTCGGTATAAGAATAAGGGGAGCTATCTATATAGCTCCCCTTTATTTTTTTGAAAAATTATAATATAATATATATAGAAAGTTAAGAAAGAGGGTTTGCGATAAATGTTTGTTATTCTGTGGATTAAAGAAAATAAATATTATGCTTATGCCAAGGAAAATCATTGGACTGATAATATTTACGCGGCTGGTAAGTTCAATACCTTAGAGGCAGCTCAGAAGTATGCAAAGAATAGTCTAAAAGATAAACTGCAGGAATTGCAGTATCTTACTCTTGATGGTAAGGGAGCAAGCGAAGACCCCATTCCTACTTTAACAAAAGAAGAAGCAGAGGCTGCTTATGAGGAACTACGGCAGGCCGTAGAAATCTTTGGCAAAGCTGCTGAAAAGATTCCTGCTATTACGAAATATTATGCAACTGTACAGTCTGAGCAAGATAAATTGCAAGAAGATTTGCTCCACAAGTTTGAGTTTACCTCTCCTGGAAACATCATTTTCGTCAAGCTGGGTCGTATGCTTAAAACTTGTCGAATTAAGAGAAGAGAAGCTAAAGATCATCTCGGTTATATGATTGCTATTGGCAATGCTAAGGGAAAGGATATTCTTAACGCACATAACAATCATAATCGCCTGATTGAAACTCGTAACTATAGCCCACGAATTGCTCCAGAATTATTTAATTAAGAAAGAAGGTATATAATGAAACTGTGGGTTGATGATTTGCGGCCGGCGCCAAGTGGATATATCTGGGTTAAAAGCGTAAAAGCAGCTAAGACCGCAATCTGGCAGTATGAACATAACATGATAGATGATAATATCTTGATTGACCTTGATCATGACGCTGGTAACTATGTATCTGAAGGCGGGGACTATATTAAGTTACTTGATTGGCTAGAAGCTAAAAACATTGTTGACACAGGATATAGCTTTCATATTCATAGTATGAATCCTGTCGGCGTTCAGAATATGAGAACGATCATTAAGAAGAATGGATGGAGGGAGATTTAATGCATAAAGTATATTTAGTTGAACCTAAATATAGTTATGATGGAAAAGGATTGGTAGCTGCGGATAGTGCAATACAAGCAAATGGAATCATTGATAATTTCATTCGACAAGATAACAATAATGCTTTAGACTCTTGGGGGTATAATCACGTTGGTGAGTGTGATTGCGTTGAGCATCTTTACTCCGATGAAATAGGTATTATCCTCTATGGAATTCATTATACGGGAGTGTGTTAAATGGGTAAGTTTTCAGAACTCAACCTAAGATGGTATGAAGAGGAAGATTTAGAAGACCTCGAAGCAGAATATCCGGGTCTTTTTGATAAATCAAGAGAAGAACTAGACAAGTTTGCAACCCAACTATACTGGAAAGCGCAGAATCTAATCGAAGAAGCAAATAGCCTTGAGAGTAAGGCAGATGTCGTGCGAACTTATCTAGAGGCGACAGAAAGAGAGGAAGTGTTATAATAATGGGAAAAATTACTCGTCATAGCAAAGAGCGCATTGTCCAGAGAACTGAAGGCTGCGAGAGTTTCGCAGAAGCTAAGAAGTTGGCTAAACAAGCTAAGCGATCTGGCGCGACTATCAATCAGTTCCAGAAGTTCCCTAAGTTCTTCTCGTATCTTCAGAACAAAAGAGATCAGACTAATACCTGCTCTATTAGAGTGTATCGAGGTAACATTTATATCTGGCGTGGCAAAGATACACTAATTACCGCACACCCTATTCCCGAAAGATATATTAAAGAAATGGAGGCTATTGGTGATGACTGATGTTATGAGTAGAGTCTATGACCATCTCGATGAAAGTTTGCAGAGATTCGACGAATCCAGAATCGTCGGTATCTTTCTGCAAGGCTCTCAGAACTATGGTCTTGAAACTCCTAAGAGCGATGTTGATACAAAGCTGATTGTTACTCCTACTTTTGATGAAGTGGTTCTCAACAAGAAACCTATCAGCACCACTCATGTAAGAGCAAATAACGAGCATACTGACTTAAAGGATATTCGCTTAATGCTCGCCACCTTTCGCAAGCAAAACCTTAACTTCATCGAAATTCTGTTTACCCCTTATGCTTGGGTAAACCCTCTCTTTGAAAGTGAATGGGGCCGCCTGACTACGGCGCGCGAAAAGATTGCCCATTATTCTCCATATAGCGCAGTTAAAACTATGAAGGGTATCGCTATGGAGAAGTATCATGCCATGGAACACGAGTATCCTAGCAAGTTGGAAGTATTGGCTGAATATGGATACGACCCAAAACAGCTTCATCATCTCCTGCGAGTTCAGGAGTACATCCATAGATACATTAGTGGTGAATCTTATGAAGCGTGTTTGCATCCCAAGCATCCAGAGTTTCTCGTGGCTGTTAAGCAGGGATACTTTAACCTTGAACAGGCTCGCACTTCCGCAGATGCGGCTATTGCTGATGTAATTAAAACCGCGGACACTTTCTGCGAAAAGGTTGGTAAAACTTTTGATACAGAGGTAGATACTTTGCTTGACGATGTGCAGTACAATATTGTAAAAAGTGCATTGAAAGGAGAAATCTTGAGTGATTAAGAATTGGCTTGTCACAGGAGATACCCACGGTCAAGTCCTTGAGAGACTTAGTCACATTGGGTATCCTCCTGATGAAACTGCGTTGATTATCCTTGGTGATATGGGTCTTAATTTCTATCTAAATAAGACTGACCAGAAGAACAAGAGGAATGTCAACGCAACCGGAGTCCGCATTTATGCAGTCCGTGGCAACCATGAAGAGCGTCCAGAAAATCTTTTCATGGAGCAGATGTATGACGAGGATATTGATGGCGGAGTATATTATGAGCCAGAGTTTCCGAATATCAGATACCTCTTTGATGGAGAGAGTTATAATATTCATGGCTACTCTGTCCTTGTTATCGGCGGAGCGTATTCCGTAGATAAGTGGTATCGGCTTGGAGATCGTCCGGAAAATACAGATAGTTGGACCGGTTGGTTCAAGGACGAACAGCTAACCAAAAAAGAAATGGATGAAATTGGCGCATGGGTTGAGGGCAAACGTTACGATTTTGTCTTAACCCATACTTGTCCCATTTCTTGGGAGCCAAGAGATTTGTTTCTCTCTGGTCTTGACCAATCAAAAGTAGATAAGAGCATGGAACTTTGGCTTGAGGATATCAAAAGCAAAGTTGATTGGGAAGTATGGCTCTGCGGCCACTACCATGACGATCGGTTAATCCGACCTGGCGCAGAAATGTATTTCCATGACATTGAATCTCTTGATACAATTTGGGAGCGTTGGCAAGACCCTGAGAACATCGACTGGTGGTTGAAGAAGGATCCAAACTACTATATGGGTAGATAAAAAAATAAAGGGTCGAAGTATTTAATACTTCGACCCTTTTAATTAAAAGTCATGCCATTCAATTTTCTGCGGACTTCCAGTTCCACCGATCTTTTGATAGCCATTTGCTGTGGTATATTGCAAGATGGCATCTTCTACAAAGTAGATTTTGCCTTCTTCGCCTACCTCAGGAAGCTCAGAACGCTGTGTTACTTCAATGCTTCCACCTTTTTTAATCTGTTCCTTAACCCATTCTTTGAGTTTTGTATCATAGTGAGATAAAAGGTTAAGGTCAATAAGATTTTCTAATGCAACTGCCATTAGGAATCACTCCTTAACCAAATAATTTATCAATGTCTGCAATATCGGCTAAGCTGCCTTCAACGACAACTGTCCCACCGCCTCCGCCACTACTTGACTTTTGCTTAATCCATTGACCCTGGTTGTTCAACCGATAAATGCTAGAGGTTGCAACAACCTCGCAGGTACTGCCAGGGGCATAGTGGGTAGGAAGGGTGGCAATCTCGTCTTCAGTATCAGCTACTAGACGCACTAAATAGGGAGTTACTTTTTCTCCGCTCATCATCTGAGAATACATAGACAATCTGCCCCTTTCATTATTTTCTCTATTGTTATCTAAAAAATGATAATGAGTGTATATCAACTTTTGGCCAAAATAAATATCTATTTGAAAAATATCATAAAATATATTATAATATATATAGAAAGTTAAGGAAGAAAGAAGTGATAACCATTCGTATCTGGCACCAAAAACTTATTCCCTATCTTGACCGTCAGCGTCTCTTAGGTCAGCATCGAGAATGCGCGGCTCTAAGAGGAAAAGGTTGGGGCAAGAAACACGCAACTGTAGACTACGCTTTTACACATGACCCTGCTCTACTTGTCGCTTATCATTACCTGATTATGGACGAGATGGAGAAGCGTGGCTACCATCCAGATAAGATTTGGAAGAATCCTAACTGGCGAGGAAGTACATTAGGTGAGGATACATGGATTTCTGATTCTAAGTATGAAGAGATTTATGAATCTGCTAAGCGGGGTAATATGATTTATCCTGAACACGATGACGCTTATTTGCAGGAGTGTATCAATATCCTGCATGAAAAAGGTATCGACATTACGATGTAACA
>ENA-USUJ01000940-USUJ01000940.1-human-gut-metagenome-genome-assembly--contig:-NODE-940-length-25865-cov-7.880603_pt1 | contig 25865 bp, 26 predicted proteins | sample MGYA00250061_ERZ773398 | MGnify/ENA primary metagenome ERZ773398 (study PRJEB29103, sample SAMN06111992) | human gut metagenome | biome: human gut; feature: ankylosing spondylitis patient; material... | reverse complement strand
ATCTGCCACCTGTCCGTCGATGAGTTTATTGACGAGGTTACTGATGCTTTCTTCAGTATATTCGTTCAGAGAGGTGCCTCTTTCAGGAAATCATCCAAAAGCTTCTCGTTGCCTTTGTCGTTTGCTTCTTTTTCCACAACTTTCGAAGCTGCCATAAGTGCGATACCTGCAATCTCTGTCTGAAGACCTGCGATCGTCTTTTGTTTCTCAGCTTCAATGTCTTTACGGGCATTTTCTCTCATAAGAGCAATCTCTTCTTTTGTCTGATCCATCTTATTCTGGTATTCATTCTTGGCTCTTGCTCTTGCGTCGGAAACGATCTGTCCTGCCTCATTTCTTATTGAAAGGGAACCGGAATCTATACTTTCTTGGCCTGCGATTATTTTTAGTATAGTACTCTTTCCACTTCCATTTGTTCCAATTAAGCCTACTTTTTCTCCTTTTTGTACTGTTATATCTATATTATTTAATATTAAGTCAAAGCCAAATGACTTACATACTTTACTTATATTTATATCTATCATAATATTCCTCCCATCAAAAAAAGTTATATGAATATATTGCATCCATATAACTTCTATTTATATATATAGATGCAGGCACGACAAAAACTCACACCCACATCTCATTTTTTTTACTTTTATTTTTGATGAGATAAAGGTGTGATATTTATAGTAAACATGATTACATTACCTACATATTTATACATAAATATCCCTCCATATATAATATATGATAGTTTTTTTGTTTTGTCAATTGTTTTTTATCACTACAAGTCTAAAGCCTTGTTAGTGCTTCTATTAGTCTAAGGTCTAATAGAAGAGTATCTACATACCTATTATATATAAGCATAGTATATATACTTAGATGTTATATAGATAACTTGTATGGATTACTACTTGAGCCATCTCCTAACTCTATTCCTAGTTCAGAACTTAGAGAAAGGACTGGCACGGCCCCATACGCAACATACGCAATGCTGTCGCGGCTCACAAAGCCGCCCATGATGCGCACAACGGAACTGCTTGCACTTGCAAAAAGGCACGGTATAAAAATGATTACCATTGCCGCACTCCAGGAATACCGCAAATGCCATGAAAAGCTGGTGGACTGTGTGGCTGTGACAAAGATGCCGACGAAGTATGGAAAGTTTCGGGCATACGGTTATGTGAACCGTTTAAATGGTGAACATCATGTGGCATTAGTCAAAGGAGAAATCGGGGACGGAGAAAATGTACTCTGCCGTGTACATTCCGAGTGCCTCACCGGAGATACCTTTGGCTCCCTGCGGTGCGACTGTGGACAGCAGTTTGCCGCTGCAATGACACAGATTGAAAAGGAGGGACGAGGGATTTTACTTTACATGCGGCAGGAAGGCCGCGGTATCGGACTGATCAACAAACTGCGTGCATATGAACTGCAGGAACAGGGAATGGACACTTTAGATGCCAATCTTGCCTTAGGATTTGCCGGGGATGAGCGCGAATATTACATCGGCGCACAGATCTTAAAGGATCTGGGTGTGCACAGCATGCGGCTTTTAACCAACAATCCCGACAAAGTATACCAGCTCGGAGAGTTTGGAATTTCCATCACAGAGCGCGTGCCGATCCAGATGCAGGCCACACCGTATGATCTGTTTTACTTAAAAACAAAGCAGAATCGTATGGGACATGTATTAAACTTTTAAAATGAAGAAAAGGAGAATGAACATTATGAGTACACTGGAAGGAAAATTAGTAGCAAACAATATGAAGGTAGGAATCGTCGTCGCACGGTTCAACGAATTTATCACTAACAAACTGCTGGGCGGTGCCATGGATGGCCTGCTGCGTCATGATGTGAAGGAAGAGGACATTACGGTGGCATGGGTGCCGGGGGCATTTGAAATCCCATTGATCGCAAAGAAGATGGCAATGAGTAAAAAGTATGATGCCGTGATCTGTCTGGGAGCTGTGATCCGCGGAAGCACAAGCCACTACGACTATGTCTGCAATGAAGTATCCAAGGGAGTGGCTGCCGTTTCCCTGGAGAGCGAAATTCCGGTAATGTTTGGTGTGGTTACAACGGAAAATATCGAGCAGGCAATTGAGCGTGCGGGAACGAAAGCTGGAAACAAGGGGTATGATTGTGCACTGGGTGCTGTGGAGATGGTAAATCTCATCCGCCAGATTTAAAAAGAAAAGGACAATGCAGGCACGATATGAAAATATAAGCTATGCAGTATGATATAACTAATTAAAATTAGTTGATAAAAACTATCAGAAAAAATGCTTGCTATTTTTCAATATGTCAGATATAATCTTTCTTGGGTTAGATACAACTAACTTCCTTGTGTAAATCATTGGAAGACTCCTTCGCAAACACATAACTGCTGAGTGTGTTTAACGGAAGTACAAACGACGCCATTACCGCTTCCGGAAGGAGTTCTTCGCATATCGAAAGGAGAACAAAAAAGATGAATTATCTGGAGATTGAAAAAGTAGTTGGAAGAGAAATTTTGGATTCGAGAGGAAACCCTACTGTTGAGGCAGAGGTTACATTGATAGATGGTACAATCGGAAGAGGCATGGCACCAAGCGGTGCATCCACCGGTGAGTTTGAAGCATTAGAACTTCGTGACGGAGACAAGAGCCGTTACCTTGGAAAGGGCGTGCAGAAAGCCGTTGAAAACATAAACACCGTGATCAACGGGACACTGCAGGGGATGGATGCATCCGACACCTATGCAATTGACAAGGCAATGATCGATGCGGACGGAACAAAGGACAAGTCCAAACTCGGAGCAAATGCAATTCTTGCCGTTTCCATCGCATGTGCCAGAGCGGCAGCAATTTCACTGGATATTCCGCTTTACCGTTTCCTTGGCGGAACTTCCGGGAACCGTCTTCCGGTTCCAATGATGAATATCGTAAACGGTGGATGCCACGCACTGTCTTCCGGACTGGATGTACAGGAATTTATGATTATGCCGGTAGGAGCCCCTTCCTTTAAAGAATGTCTCAGATGGTGCGCGGAAGTATTCCATGCACTGGCTTCTATTTTAAAGGACAGAGGACTTGCCACATCCGTTGGGGATGAGGGTGGTTTTGCACCGGCACTGAAATCGGATGAGGAAGCAATCGAGACCATTCTTGAGGCAGTAAAGAAAGCCGGATATGAGCCGGGGAAGGACTTTAAGATTGCAATGGATGCCGCTTCTTCCGAGTGGAAGACCGGAAAGAAAGGCGAGTACAAACTGCCAAAGGCCGGAACGGTATATACTTCCGAGCAGCTGATTGCTCATTGGAAAAAACTTGTGGAGAAATATCCGATCATTTCCATCGAGGATGCACTGGATGAAGAGGACTGGGAAGGATGGCAGAAGCTTACCACCGAGCTGGGGGACAAAGTACAGCTTGTCGGTGATGACCTTTTTGTTACCAATACCGAGCGTCTGGCAAAGGGAATCAGCCTTGGCTGCGGAAACTCCATTCTGATCAAGTTAAACCAGATCGGTTCCGTTTCCGAAACTTTAGAGGCAATCAAGATGGCACACAAAGCCGGATACACAGCCATTTCTTCTCACCGTTCCGGAGAGACAGAAGATACCACAATCGCAGATCTGGCTGTCGCATTAAATACCTGTCAGATCAAGACCGGTGCACCGAGCAGAACAGAGCGTGTGGCAAAATACAACCAGTTACTCCGTATCGAAGAAGAACTTGGCGCAGCAGCTGTTTATCCGGGTATGGGAGCATTTAACGTACAGAAGTAGTATCCGGATATTATAATTGACAATATCAAATTTTTGTTTTACATACTTCAATTTTTTCTTCTTATTTGAGAGAGACCGTAAGGTCTCTCTCATTTTGTGCATGTATCCGAAAAAAGCAGAAAAATTTTAAAAAAGGGGCAAAACATTGACGATACAGGCATAAGAAACTATAATAGGGACAGAAACAAAAGAGGGAGGGAATCGTTTGTGAAAAAGAAGGGTAACATTTCTATTAAAGCAAAATTACTTGGAATTATTATTCCGGTAGTAATTGCGATTATACTGATTCTGGTGTTTACCGCATATCATGTATCATCCGGAATTATCGAGAGTTATTCCAAAAATTTACTGGAATCTTCGGTAAACAGTCAGGCATCAAAAATTGAGGCATGGCTTGAGGAAAATCTGGCATCCATGCAGATGGCAAAGAACATGATTGAAAAATTACACCCGGATGAGGCGCAGCTGCAGACCATTTTGGATGCATCCTGCGGATACAGTGAAAATTATCCGGATGGTCTTTTCCTTGCAGATGCCAATGGCAGCTTTTTAAAAGGTACAGACTCCAAAAAGCAGGAACCGAATCCGAAGGAAAGTATGTGGTATCAGGAAGGTATGACAAGAGTGAATATGGCGGTTGGATCTGCACATCAGAATCCGGACGGAACGAATGTTGTCAGTGCATCCGGACTTTTGAATGACGGTTCAGATACCGTGCGTGTAATTGCAGCCGATATGACACTGGACCGTATTTCCGTGATTGTAAATTCTTTTATCGAAATGCACGATGCAGAGGCATTTCTTGTGGACAAGGACAGCAGCGTGATCCTTGCAAGCAGGGATTCCGATCTGATTTCCAAGACACTGGGGGCAGACGGACAGAGTGCGTTTTATAAAGATGTGGAGAAAAAGGTTTCCGGCAAATCGTATGATTTCTGTACACTCGATGGAAATATGACGGTATTTAAGGAAGTAAATGGAACCAACTGGCTGCTGGTTTCCTATGTTCCTACGAATGTTGTACTTGCGGATCTGGCAGGATTGCGGAATCTTATGATCATTTTCAGCATTATTTCGATCCTTGTATTGTGTGTTTTGATCGAACGTGTGACGCATGTGGTGATTCGTCCGGTGAAGGAGATGACAAGGGTAATTACCAGCATGGCATCCGGTGACTTTACCGTATCCATGAAGGTGAAAGGAAATGATGAGATTGCTGTGATGGGGCGCAGCGTGGAACATTTTATTGCATCAATGAAGGAAATGATCCGGCAGATGGGACATGTCTCCGACCGTCTGGAAAAACAGGCGGGATCGAGCAAGAATGTTTCGGGTGAAATGAATTCTGCTGCAAATATCCAGTCACAGTCCATGACGGAACTGAATGCAACGGTTGATCAGCTGTCGGTTTCTGTCAATGAAATCGCACAGAACGCAACCCAGCTTGCCGGTGTTGTTGCGGATACCAAAGAGGACAGCGATAAAGTAGAAGATAAGATGCGTACCACTGTGGAAGTATCAGAAAAAGGAAAAGCCGATATGGAGAGCGTTGGAAATGCGCTTCATAATATCGAAATTTCCATACATAACCTCGAAGAAGCGGTTGATAAAGTGGGTATGGCTTCCGGAGAAATCGTAGATATTATAAAACTGATCGGGGATATTGCAGAGGAAACAAATCTGCTCTCCTTAAATGCATCGATTGAAGCAGCGCGTGCAGGGGAAGCCGGACGCGGATTTGCGGTAGTTGCCTCACAGATTGGGGTACTTGCAAAAAACAGTGCGGATTCGGTAGCGCATATTACATCACTCATCAATGAAATCAACGGACTCGTGGATGATGCCGTCAAACAGGCTGGAAGCAGTGCCAGCGATATCGAAAGCAGTGCGGATCTGATCCATACAGCGGTGGATACATTTGACCAGATTTTCCAGAATATCCAGGAAACCAGCCATCTGATAGAGGGTGTGGTAGAAAAAATCAACCAGGTGGATCAGGTGGCAACCAATGTTGCCGCGATTTCCGAAGAACAGGCGGCAAGTTCGGATGAAATTCTTGCCACTTCGGAATCCATGCTCCAGCAGGCAAAGAGTATTTCCAAGAACAGTGAACAGGTGGAAGCGGAAGCCGGAAATCTGGCAGAATCTGCAGACCAGCTGGCGGATCAGGTCAAGCAGTTTCAGATATAGGGAGGGTAAAAGGTCATGAAGAAAGTAATCAGTTGTATGATATGCGCCCTGCTTCTTGTGGGCTGCATGGCAGGATGCGGCAGTACCGGAGGCAAATCCGGCAGCGGAAACGGAATCAAAATCATGATGTCGTTGTCACAGGGAGATGATTTTCGCAACACGATTGTGGAACAGGCAAAAAAGACGGCACAGGAAAAAGGTGCAACACTGGATGTCTATGATGAGGATGGTTCCATGGAGAGTCAGGTGGAACATATCAAACAGGCAGCAAAAGAAAAATACGATGTGATTTTATGTGGATCGGTCAATGCAGATACCGCGCTGGAATTGGAATCACTGGCAGACGGAATTCCTGTTATCTTTTATAACAGTTGTCCGGATGCATCGTATCTGGAGGCCGGAAAATATATGTATGTGGGTTCCGATGAAAATGTAGCGGGAAAGTATCAGGCAGAGTATATTCTGGATAAGTTTTCTTCTTCGGATGAAATCAATGTGGCAATCTTCAAGGGACCAAAGAACCATTCGGCAACGAAAGGACGTACAGGTGCATTGAAGGATACATTGAATGCGTCCGGCAAGAAAATCAATTATGTATTTGAGGATAATGCAGACTGGGATCAGGCAACGGCACAGAAGATGTTTGAACTTTTCTTAAAGACCGGACAGTCCTGTGATGTTGTGGTATGTAACAACGATTCCATGGCGATGGGAATTGTCGATGCATGCAAAGAGGCAGGAATAAACGGTATGCCAATTCTTGGTATTGATGCGACGGCCGGTGGATGTGCAGCGATCGAGGCGGGAGATATGGCATTTACCGTCTATCAGTCAGGTGTTGGACAGGGAAAGATGGTTGTAGAGACTGCGATTGCTGTGGCAAATGGTTCGGATGTAACAAAACTGGAAGGGGCAACGAAGGATGGCCTTTATGTATGGGTGCCATTTGAAAAAGTTGACAGTTCTAATGTAAAAGATTACGAATAGACTTGCAATCATGCGTGCATTTTGGGATAATAAAAAAAGTTTGAACAAAGGTGGACGTAACAGTGAGTCAAAGAATAAAAATAACGGATTTTATGGCACCGGAGCTGGATGTGTACGCGCGGCTGACCGAAAATCAGCTGCTGAACCGTGCGCATCCGGAAGAAGGAATGTTTATTGCCGAAAGTCCCAAGGTGATTGAGCGGGCACTGGATGCGGGATGCATACCGGTGTCTTTGCTTATGGAAACAAAACATGCTCAGGGAGAAGCAAAAGAAATGATCGAAAGATGCGGGGATATTCCGGTGTATACGGCAGAATTTGATGTGCTGACAAAGCTGACCGGTTTTGCCCTGACCAGAGGGGCACTTTGTGCCATGTACCGGCCGAAATTGCAGGAACCGGAGCAGATTTGTGCCAAAGCCAGACGCATTGCAGTACTCGAAAACGTGGTAAATCCAACCAATGTCGGTGCTATTTTCCGTTCGGCGGCTGCGCTTCATATGGATGCGGTGCTTCTGACGCCGGGATGCAGTGATCCGCTGTACCGGCGCGCCATTCGGGTAAGCATGGGAACCGTATTTCAGATTCCGTGGACATACCTGCAGACAGAAAACGGGGTGAAAAATCCACCCGGTCAGGCGGCAGGAGCGGATATTGACCATTTGCATAAAATGGGATTTCGTGTGGCAGCCATGGCACTTTCCGGGGATTCGGTTGGAATTGATGATCCGGCACTGGCTGCGGAAGAAAAGCTGGCTGTCGTGCTTGGCACGGAAGGGGATGGTCTGGCAGGACATACGATTGCGGACTGCGATTATACGGTCTGTATTCCGATGTCGCATGGCGTGGATTCGCTCAATGTAGCGGCGGCAAGTGCCGTGGCATTCTGGCAGCTAGGGAGAAATAATTGTACAATTAAGCATTAATGTGGTACACTATATATTGTTTTTATTAGCTTACAATACTTTTCAAAGGAGAAATATATATCATGAAACTCGGCATTGTCGGACTCCCAAACGTGGGAAAAAGTACCTTATTCAATTCACTGACCAAAGCAGGTGCACTGTCTGCGAACTATCCGTTTGCGACCATCGATCCAAACGTAGGAATCGTTTCGGTTCCGGATGAGAGAATCGTAAAGCTCGGTGAGCTTTATCATACAAAAAAGGTGACACCTGCCACAATCGAATTTGTTGATATTGCAGGACTTGTAAAAGGTGCCAGCAAGGGAGAGGGACTCGGAAACCAGTTCCTTGCCAATATCAGGGAAGTCGATGCGATTGTACATGTAGTGCGTTGTTTCGAGGATACCAATATTATCCACGTCGACGGTTCCATTGATCCGGCGCGCGATATTGAGACAATTAATCTGGAGCTTATTTTCTCCGATATCGAAATTCTTGACCGTAGAATTGCCAAAATTGCCAAGCAGGCAAGAATGGACAAGACACTTGCCAAGGAACTGGAGCTGGTTGAGGCAGTGAAGGCACACCTTGAGGATGGCAAGATGGCAAGAACATTTGAAGTACCGGACGATGATGATGCACAGATCTGGTTTAAGGGATACAATCTCCTTACCGCAAAGCCTACTATTTATGCGGCAAATGTAGCAGAGGATGATCTTGTAGACGATGGAGCTTCCAACCCGCATGTGGCAAAGGTTCGTGAGATGGCAAAGGAAGAAGGCGCAGAAGTATTTGTGATCTGTGCACAGATTGAACAGGAACTTTCCGAACTTTCCGAGGAGGAAAAGAAAGAATATCTCGATGATCTTGGGGTGGCATCGAGCGGACTCGACAAGCTGGTTGCAGCAAGTTACCGTCTGCTTGGACTGATCAGTTTCCTTACCGCAGGGGAGGATGAGTGTCGTGCCTGGACGATTAAAGAAGGAACGAAAGCACCACAGGCAGCTGGAAAGATCCATACCGATTTTGAGCGTGGATTTATCAAAGCTGAGGTTGTCAATTATCAGGATCTGCTGGATAATGGAAGTCTTGCAGCAGCCAGAGAAAAAGGAATCGTTGGCATGGAAGGAAAAGATTATGTGGTCAAAGATGGCGATGTAATCCTGTTCCGCTTTAACGTATAGCCGGCAGCACATGGAATAAAATAATGGGAAGCGCATAGAATATTTCAAGAAAGAAAAAGCAGGAGTATTGTATGCGTTTTTCTGATTTGTGCGAAAAAGAAGTGGTCAATGTCAAGGACTGCCGCTGCCTTGGCAGCGTACGGGATTTGGATATCGACAAAGAATGTGGAAAAATTCTGGCTTTGATTGTTCCTGGTCCGGGAAAATATCTGGGCTGTTTTTGCAGAGACAGCGAATTTTTTATTCCATGGGCTAAAGTTATTCGGATTGGACCCGATATAATACTTGTAGAGTTTGATGAAAAAGACATGAAACGCCGGATTGGCAAAGGATAATTTGGTTTTGTATTGGATGCAGGAGGAGAAATCCTATGAAATGTCCGTATTGCAGCAGTGAAAATACAAGAGTGATTGATTCGCGTCCTGCGGATGACAATAATTCGATTCGCAGAAGAAGACTTTGCGATGATTGCGGAAAGCGTTTTACAACCTATGAAAAGGTGGAAACCATTCCCCTGATCATTATAAAAAAAGATAACAATCGTGAGCAGTACAACCGGACAAAAATCGAAAAAGGCGTATTGCTTGCATGTCACAAGCGGCCAATTTCTGCAGAACAGATCTCAAAGCTTGTGGATGATGTAGAAATCGAGATTTTTAACCGTGAAGAAAAAGAGATACCGAGTGCTTTGATCGGTGAAATTCTCATGGATAAGTTAAAGGAGTTGGATCCGGTTGCCTACGTGCGTTTCGCATCGGTATACCGTGAATTCAAAGATGTAAACACATTTATGAATGAGCTGAAAAAAATGCTCGGATGAATTTGTAACCAGAGGTGCTTATGAATATTTCAGGAATGCGCCCGTATGAGGGCTTTTATGAGTACAATTCCATAAAGGCTGTTGCGCTTAGAAGCCAACAGATTGCGGCAGTGCAGAATGCCTCTGGGGATGAGGAACTTTCCGGTGGCAGTCAGCCGCAGGGACAGACACAGACGAAGCGTCCGCAGACGTACAATGCATTTGATTATGCAAAGGAGTACCAGCCGGATGAAACGTATGAACTGAAGGGTGCAGACAGTGATCTGGCAGGTCTGGATATGCAGAAAGCAATTTCCGATATGGAAAAGGATCAGGTGTTGCAGCAGTATCAGTATTTTGTGGGAACGCAGGATACCGGAGTGAAGAAGACCCCGTTGGATACCGGGTTTTCTCCTTTGCGTTCCGGAGAGAATTTTTCCCTTTAGTACATAACACACAAAGGAGAGACCTATGTGCGCATTTCTATATCCGGATGAATATCTGGATTCCACTTACAGCATAGATTTTGATCAATTATATAAAGAAGGATACCGGGGAATTATATTTGATATTGATAACACCCTCGTACCACATGGAGCGCCTGCGGATGAGCGGGCGATTTCTTTGTTTACCCATTTAAAGGAACTTGGGTTTCATTGCATGCTCCTGTCGAATAACAAGGAGCCACGGGTGAAAATGTTCAACGATGCAGTGCACGTCAATTATATTTACAAGGCAGGGAAACCCAAACCGGCAGGGTATCGCAAGGCAATGGAGGTACTGGGCACGGACACATCAAATACTATTTTTGTGGGAGATCAGATTTTTACGGATGTGTGTGGGGCAAATTTGGCAGGAATCCGGACAATTCTTGTAAAACCGATCCATCCCAAAGAGGAGATTCAGATTGTGTTAAAGCGTCGGTTAGAAGCGATTGTACTGCTTTTCTATCGTCTGCACTGTAAAATCGTAAAACCAAAGTATCCATCGGCAAGAAAATAAAATCTGCCCGGACCGTAAATATATGGTCCGGGCATTTTTATTAGGCTTTTTGACGGCTTTTCTGCCGGTTCACACATAGGTAGACTGCAAAAAGTGCCACAAAGAATAGAAGCTGGATTCCGATACACATCCAGTAGGTTGAGGCTGAAAATACATCATTTGCATACGATCCGAACATGTTCGTGATCCGCACATACCAGTAGGCAGGTAGAAAACGTCCGATTGCCAGCACGGTATTTCCTAAAAATGCCTGTGGTACAAAAATTCCACACAGGAAACTCATACCCAGTCCGAGAATATTGGCAATCATATTGATCCTATTATAATCCATTGGAAACGCACCCAGGAGCAGGGCGATTGCCGTTGCAATCAAAAGAAAGACGGCACTGTTTAGGATACACAGACAGCCACTTTGCGAGAAAAGCTGTGAAGGTCCATATATGACTGCTGCAATTCCAAGAAATCCAATCCACCATAAAAATACATAGATTAGACAGCCAAGCCCAAGCTGTAGACTGACGCGCGACTGTGGCAGCGCACCGCAGGAGATCCGTGTCTTCATAAGTGGTTTGCAAAATGCCATCAGAACCGGGGAAAGCCCCGCTAAAAGCATCATCAGAATGATATACGGAAAATATTGGAAGAAGTAGTACATACGGGAATTTTTGCTTTTTGTTGTATTGCTAAAGGATACGGATGTTACTTCCGGCACATCATCAAGCGAATTTTGTGTATAGGTGATAGCATCCGAAACCGGAACACCGCTTTTTACATACAGTAAAAGCGCATGCACATAATTGTCAATCTGCTGGTCTACAAAGTAGCCGCTGCAACTGTCTTTGCGTTTGCTTGTTTTTAAAAGACCACGGGTGGTTTGTGAGGTTATTTTTTCTTCAAAACCTGCAGGGATCGTAAGTACATAGTCGATCTGATAATAGTACATGTTATCCTGCAGAGTATCCCGGTCTGCGGATGGAAGGGATACGATATGGTGAAGCGAAGACAGATAGGCTGTTAATGCCTGGCTTGCTTCGGAGTTATCGTTGTCAAAGATACACAGGTTGACCGCAGATACCTGAAACTGTTTTCCGCTTGTTGAGGAGGCGTTTGCACTCATCGCGATAAGCAGGACCACAAAAATGATAAAGTAAATAAAGGTATTGGGTAGATGTTTTTTTGCTACATGGGCAAAGGCCTTACAGACTTGCATAAGTTTTCCTCCTTGTGACCAGACAGGAAATGCCAAAAAAGAGTACCGCCATAACAGACAGAGTGAGAAGATTAGTGGCAAAACGCTGCAGGTTGTCATAGTTATTCAGTGTGTAAAAACAATCGGAAATCAGTGCGGCAGGATTGATCCGGTTGATAAACGGAAGGTGCTTTTCCACAACCATGCGCATGGTTCCCATCATCAGTCCACTTAAAAAACAGCAGGGCATCACAATGCCAAACATGAGTGTGGTTTTTCCACCCTCGGATTTCGGTCCGATGCATCCTAAAAGCATGCCAAAGGAGATGCTGCAGGCAGTGCTGATGATAATTGTGAGCAGACTAAGAAGCGGTCGTTGCGCCATATGGATACCCAGTATTTTTACAATAAATAAAAGAGCCAGAATGTTTAAAACCGATTCAAACAGAATACAGGCGGCAAGTTCCCCGGCAATTGCCGTAAATTTTTTCGTGGAAGAAACCGTTTTTCTTGCTGCAAGGGCGGTGAGGTTTGCAGCATTTTCAATGGCAAGCCGGATTCCGCCGAGTGCGGTATACAGGCATGCCATGGCGATCAGGTTGTAAAAATACTGATCGTAGGTATCTGTGTCTGCGCGTGTAAGGGAGACTTCTTTGCGTGGACTTATGGTTTCTTATAAAGAAGCGGTCAGAGCCTCTAAATTTTGGGGATGTTCCTGCATGGTTTTTAACAATAGATCCCGGTTGACATAAAACTGTGTCAGTAAAACCTGTAAAATACTCTGATTGATGGAAGAATCCGAAGCATCTGCGTTGACACGGAGTGTTACCGTATCTTTTGCATAAAAAATGCCATCCACCTTTTTTTCTTTGAGAAGCTTTTGAGCCTTTTTATCGTTACAGTAAGTGACTGCAAGCATTGCGTTGTCGTCCTCCGAGGAGAGGGCATCTGCCATGGTACAAAAGGCTTTCGCGTTTATGCTTTCGTCGGATACGAGTGCCACAGGAATCGTGTGGAAGCTCTCGCTTTCCGTGATATTGGAAAAAGCAACTTTAAACAGGCAGCCGAGCACAATCGGAAAAATTAAAATCCAGAACAGATTGGCTTTGTTTCGCATCAGCCGCAAAAGAGAATATTTAAAAACGGATCGCATGATTTACCTCCTAATCCCGTAGCGCTTTACCGGTAATCTCTAAAAAGACATCGTTTAGTGTCGGAAGCTGCGAGTAGACATGACCGATCGAGCGGTCTTTTTCCTGTAAGTAACCGAGAAGCCGCACGAGATTATGTTTGCCACCGTCACACAGTACCGTAAGGATGTGATCCTTATAGTCGGCCTGATATACATGTGGCAGGGTGCGGATGTGGGAGAGGTCTTCCTGGGGCAGATCAAGCAGTTCCACTGTGATAATTTCACTTTTTTTGATGAGTTTGATCAGTTCTTCCTTTGTACCGAGTGCGATATTTTTGCCTTTATCCATGATTGCAATCCGGGTACAGATCTGTTCGACTTCTTCCATGTAGTGGGAGGTGTAGATGACCGTTGCACCGGTACGGTTTAGTTCCACGATTCCCTCCAGAATTTTATTGCGGCTTTGTGGGTCGACCGCGACAGTAGGCTCATCGAGGATGATGAGTCTGGGTTTGTGGGCGATACCGCAGGCGATGTTTAGACGGCGCAGAAGTCCACCAGAGAGTTTTTTTGGATAAAATCCGGTGAAGTCTTTGAGTCCGACAAATGCAATGGCGTCATCTACGCAGCGTTTGCGTGTTTTGGCATCGGTGATATACAGACTGCAGAAGCAATCAATATTTTCCCTGACGGTCAGTTCATCAAACACTGCCACATTTTGCATCACAACACCGATCTGTCGTTTTGCATCATAATTGTCCGGGCGCATGGGCTGACCGAAAATTTCGATGGTACCCTTGTCGTAGGACAAAAGAGAGAGCAGGCAGTTGATGGTAGTGGTTTTACCGGAGCCGTTTGGTCCTAAAAGTCCGAAGATTTCTCCTTTTTGTATGGTTAAGTTTAAATGGTCAAGTGCGAGCAGTTCTTTGTAGCGCTTGACCAGATTTTCGATTTTTACAACCGTTTCCATAGGTTTCCTCCCTTGTGTTTTTGTGATTTTAGCATAGCGGATACGTCAGGAAAACGAAAGTGCAGGATGTCAGGAAAAGGAGATGACATTTGTCACAAAGTTCTTTATACTAGATACGATGGAAGAAAAAGAGGAAAAGAAAAATGGAACGTTTGATCGATCAGGGGAGCTTATATGTGGCAGGATTACTTCTTCTGGCGGGAACAAAAGGATGGGTACGCCCGGTGCTTGCAGCTTTGCTTGCGCTGATATATATCGCGGTTTCCAATTATGTGGAAAGTGGCAGAGTCCGGCTGGTGCTTTCTGCCATACTGACGGTAGGCTGCTGTTTTTTGCCGGGGCTTTTGTGTTTTCTGCCGCTGGTCTGTTATGACTGTGTGTGGCTTTTTTTGGAGCATATGCGTTTTTTTTATATCGGTACGGCGGGCATCGTGCTGCTTGCGGTATTTGCGCTGGTTCATGGGAAAAACAGTGTGGAGCCGCAACTGGAATGGCTTGTATTTTTGCTTGTACTTGCCGGAGGCGGAGCATACCGCATGCGGCGGCACCTGCACCAGAAAGAGGCCTATATTCATTTAAAGGATAGTTCCACCGAACTGCGTCTTGTGATGCAGAAACGACAGCAGGAACTGATGGAAAAACAGGATTATGAGATTCATCTTGCTACACTGCAGGAGCGAAACCGCATTGCGCGGGAAATCCACGACAATGTGGGACATATGCTTTCCCGTGCAATTTTGCAGATGGGAGCCCTGCAGACGATTCACCAGGAAGAACCGTTGCATGGGCAGCTGCTGCAGATCAATGATACGCTGGGGGAGGCGATGAACAGCATCCGCGAGAGTGTACATGATCTGCACAATGAATCGCTGGATCTAAGACAGGCGCTGCTCGATATCTGCAGGGAGTTCGAAAAAAATTGTGCCATTGATTTTCATTATGATATGACACAGGAGGTGCCGCGGAGTGTCAAATACTGTTTTCTTGCAATCGCAAAGGAAGCTTTTGTCAATGTTGTGCGCCATAGCAATGCCGACAAGGTTACTGTCTTTGTGTGTGAACATCCGGGCTTTTACCAGATGTCGGTTGAAGATAATGGAAGCAGTGCCAGTCTTCCGGACGAAACCGGACAGGGAGAGGGCGGGATTGGGCTTGCCAATATGAAAGACCGTGTGCAGGCACTTGGTGGCACAATTCACTTTTTTGCGGAGAGTGGTTTTCGGATTTTACTTTCTGTGCCGAAACATTAGGAGATTGCGAAAAAAGGAGAAGATATGAAAGTTGTAATTGTAGATGATGACCAGCTTGTTGCATTGTCGTTAAAGACAATCCTCGAAGCGGATGCACGCGTTACCGTGGTGGCAATCGGAACCGATGGAACCGATGCAGCAGCACTCTATCGAAAGGAGCACCCGGATGTTCTTCTGATGGATATCCAGATGAAGCCGGTGAATGGGCTTGACGCCGCAGAGGAGATTTTACAGAGTGATCCACAGGCAAAAATTCTGTTTCTGACCACCTTTTCGGATGATGCCTATATTATAAAGGCATTGGATCTGGGAGCAAAAGGTTATATTTTAAAGCAGGATTTTGAAGGAATCCTTCCGGCACTGTTTGCGGTGCAGCAGGGGCAGAGCGTCTTTGGCGGAGAGATTGTAAGTAAACTTCCGGTGCTTATGCAGCCGAAAAATGAATTCGATTATAGTCAGTATGATATCGGAGAAAAGGAACAGGAAATCATTGCTCTGGTAGGAATGGGAAAGAGTAACCGCGAGATCGCAGAGCAATTATTTTTGAGCGAAGGAACTGTACGGAACTATATCAGCACAATATTAGAAAAATTTTCTTTGCGTGACCGTACACAATTAGCGGTTTTTTATTTGACGAAAGTACGTTGAAGCAGTAAGATAATAGAAGTGCAAAACAGGCGATTGCGAAAAATAAAAAGGAGAATTGTGATGAAAGTCGGAATAGGAAATGACCATGCAGCAGTAGAACTGAAGATGCAGATCAAAGAATTTATTGAGAGCATGGGACATGAAGTGGTAAACTACGGAGTTGATACAGCAGAAAGCTGTAATTATCCGGAGATTGGAGAAAAAGTAGGACGTGCGGTGGCGGACAAAGAAGTAGACTGTGCCGTGTTAATTTGCGGAACAGGTGTCGGAATCTCTATTGCAGCCAATAAAGTAAACGGTGTGCGTGCAGCCGTATGTTCAGATGTGACGACGGCACATCTGGTAAAAGAGCACAACGATGCAAATATCATCGCGTTTGGTGCAAGAATTGTCGGAGTGGAGCTGGCAAAGGACATTGTGAAGGCTTATCTGAATGCGGAATTTCTTGGTGGACGTCATGCGACACGCGTGGCTATGTTTGCAGACATCGAAAAACGGAACAAATAAAATACTTGAAAAGTATTCCATTTTATAGTAAAATTGTAAGTCGAGAGACTTTATACTCGTAATTTAAGGAGGAAGATCGAATGATTTCAGCAGGAGATTTCAGAAATGGTGTTACCATTGAGCTTGAAGGTAACATTTATCAGATTATCGAATTTCAGCATGTAAAGCCAGGTAAGGGTGCAGCATTCGTTAGAACAAAATTAAAAAATATCGTCAGTGGTGGTGTAGTAGAAAAGACATTCCGTCCGACAGAGAAGTGTCCGACTGCTCATATTGATCGTAAGGACATGCAGTATCTGTATTCCGATGATGATTTCTATCATTTCATGGATGTAGAGACTTATGACCAGATTGATCTGACAAAGGACAGTGTCGGTGATGCACTGAAGTTTGTTAAGGAGAACGAGATGGTTAAGATCTGTTCTCACAAGGGCAATGTATTTGCAGTAGAGCCACCTCTTTTCGTAGAGCTTGAGATTACAGAGACAGAGCCGGGATTCAAGGGAGATACCGCTACAGGTGCTACCAAGCCTGCTACTGTTGAGACAGGTGCAAACGTAAACGTTCCTCTGTTCGTAGAGCAGGGAGACAAGATCAAGATTGATACCAGAACAGGTGAGTATCTGTCCCGTGTATAATCGCGCCTTATAATAGAAAAGTCCTGATAAAGAAACGCCGGTTCCGGCAGAGCGATCTGTGGAAACCGGCGTTTTTTCTGTCCGAGGGAGATCAAAAAGTGAGGAATCATCCGGCACGGGAATAAGGCATAAGCAAAAGAATGTCTGCAATCGCAGCAAATACATAGGACAGCAGCATCCCCCACAGATATGCATCGATTCCGTACTGTGGGACGAGAAACAGAATCATGCAGATCCTGATCATGCATGCCAGCAGTGTGACAAACAAAACCTGCCGGGCATTGCCGAGTCCGTGCAGAATACTGTTCAGCAGACTGGTGACATACAGCAGGGGACACAGCCAGGAGAGCTGGCAGATAAAATTGCCGGCCAGCGTATTGTGAAACAGAACTTCGCCCATCCGGGCACCGAAAACCAGAAACAGAATCGTAAAAACAAAGCCAAGAAGCAGTCCGTACAGGATTGCTTTTTTTATCGTTCGTGCAATCTGTGCGTGGTTGTGTGCACTGTGGGCTTCCGAGACAGCTGGAAGTAAAAGGACGGAAAAGGAATTGGTCAGTACACTGGGAAACAGAATGATGGACATGGTCATACCGGTCAGGATACCAAAAATACTCAGGGCATCCGAAGCACTGTAACCAAATGCCTGAAGTTTTTGCGGGATCAGAAGATTCTCCAGGCTGTTGAAAAGAGCTGTCGTCACCCGGTTGATGGTAAGTGGAACCGCCATGGAAGCAAACAGTTTGCCCATCGTTTTCCACTGACCGGAAAGGGTGTGGTAGGAGTGTCCGGGAAGCCGTTTTTCCAAAGACATGGCAATCAGACTGGTGATAAGACCGGAACATTCCCCGGCCACAAGACCGGCAACCGCGTGGAACGCCGTCAGCTCCATGCCTTTTTCCAGCGTGTACTGATAGATCAGCCATACACTTCCCACGCGTGCAAGCTGTTCCACCAGCTGACAGAACGAGGGAATTCCTGCCCGCTTTTTTCCATAGTAATAACCGTTGATACAGGCGTGGATGCAGCAGGGGAGCATGGAAAAGCTAAGGAGCGAAAGGAGGGGAGCGCAGCGGAGTTCTCCGAGAAAATGCAGGGCGATCCAGTCTGATTGTGTGTAAAGAAAAATACCGACGATTACAGAGGCTGTGCAGGAGATGACCAGACCGAGCAGCAGATATCCGCGTGCAGTTATTTCTCCCTGCGATGTTCCTGCGTTTTTGCCGCAGGCATCGCCGACAAATTTGGAAATGGATGTCTGGATGGAGGAGGCAGTCAGGGCGAAACACATTGCAAAAACGGGTGCAATCAGCTGATAGATTCCGAGCGCTTCTGCACCAATTGTCTGTGCCAGGAATATCCTATAGAAGAAGCCGATGATACGGCTGGCAATACCGGAAGCCGTCATCAGAAGGGTGCCGGTAATCAGAGGATTTTTTAGGAATCGGGAAATGTTCAATGGGAACTCCAAATGGAAAACTTGATAACTATTGTATGAGGGGATGGTGCAGAATATGAGCTGTAAAATCTATATGGATCATGCGGCCACAACCGAAATGCTTCCGCAGGTGCGCAAGGCTATGGAGCCGTATCTCATGGAAGAATATGGAAACGCCTCCACATCTTACGAAATGGGGCGCCGCACACGGGAGGCATTAGAAGGGGCAAGAGAACAGATTGCCATGCTGATTAAGGCAAAGCCGGAGGAGATTTTTTTTACATCCGGGGGGAGCGAATCGGATAACTGGGTAATCAAAAATGTGGCGGCGGAGAAAAAGGAAAAAGGGAAACATGTGATCACAAGCAAAATCGAACATCATGCGGTGCTGCGCTCATGTGAATATCTGGAGAAACTGGGATATGAACTGACTTATCTGGATGTCGATGCATACGGAGTGATTGATCTGGCACAGTTGCGGGAGGTATTGCGGGAAGATACCACGTTGGTTTCCGTTATGACGGGAAATAACGAGATTGGAACGATCGAACCGCTGGATGCGGTTGCATCCATGCTGCGGGGGACGGGAACATTATTTCACACCGATGCGGTGCAGGCCATCGGGCAGATTCCGCTTTCCATGAACCAGCTTCCGGTGGATTATCTGAGTGCAAGTGCACATAAATTCCACGGTCCGAAAGGGGTTGGCTTTTTGTTTGTGAGAAAAGACCGGGATCTGCCGTCGTATATTCACGGAGGCAGTCAGGAAAACGGCAGACGGGCAGGAACCGAGAATGTGGCAGGAATTGTGGGGATGGCAAAGGCACTTGAAATTGCAGTGGAAGAGATGCAGGTCGTGCGTCCGCGGCTTGTGCGGCTGCGTAATTATTTTGTGGAGCGGGTATTACGGGAGATTCCGCAGGGAAGGTTAAATGGGCATCCGCATAAGCGCCTGCCGGGAAATGTGAATTTCAGTTTTGAGGGGATTGATGCGACATCCCTTCTGGTGCTTCTCGAAGAAGACGGAATCTGTGCTTCCGCAGGATCTGCGTGCAATACCGGACAGACACGGATCTCCCATGTGATAGAAGTCATACACGTACCAAAAAATTATGCACCGGGCAGTGTACGTTTTACCATGGGAAGGGAGACCGACCGCCGGCAGGTTGATGCAGTCATTGCATCTTTAAAGAAAAATATCGGGTTGTTGCGCGGTGAGTGAAATTATAGGATAAAATGTTCGATGGCCGCTGCCACCCCGTCCTTGGTATTCGTTGTGGTGACGTAATCTGCCCGGGCTTTGACGGCATCAGTGGCATTTCCCATTGCCACACCGATACCGGCAGCCTCAATGATGGCAAGATCATTTTCGGTGTCACCGATTGCCATGGTGGCATCCGGATTGACACCGAGAATTTCGGCAAGTTTTCGTAAGCCAACGCCCTTGTTTGCATCTGCACGCGTGAATTCCAGGTTGTTGTATCCGCCGCAGACGGTAGTAATTGACGGATTGGACACGAGAAATTTGCGGACGGTTTCGCGGTCAATGAGTGTTCCATCGGCTGCTGGATAGAAATTCAGAGTCATTTTCTGGACCTTTAACTGATTTTCATGGATAAACTGCAGGATATTGTCCAGCCGTGTGCGTGTGGTGATAATATAGTTTTTGATCGAAGAAGGCACGGTCAGTTTTTGTGCCGTTTCTACGCACTGGACCGGGGTGTAGCCTTTTCCACCGATAAATGCATCCATATGGATATCACGTGTGAGAAGGAAGTTTAAAATCGGGGTGACCAGCTCTTCATCCATGGCATTTTCATACAGGCATTTTCCGGTGGAAATCTCATAGATTCCGCTGCCGTTTGCGGTGATGGCATAGTTGATCCCGGTGCCTTTGATCTGGTCAAACGGGATTCCCTCAAATGGGCGGCCGGTGGAGATTACGACATGGATGCCTTTGTCTGTAATGCTGCGGATTGCCGTAAGATTGCGTTCACTGATGCGGCTGCTGTTGTCAAACAGCGTACCGTCGAGATCCAGTGCAACTAATTTTATGTCTTTCATGATAGATTCTCACTTTCTTTTTTTTCTGTGATAAGGTATGATATTGTTACGCATGACGTAGAAATAATCTGCGGTATTATTATAAATAGAACGAAACGAAACTGCAAGTGAGGAATGCAAAATGACAAAGACAGAATTTGCCGGATTTATCAGGGAACATGGTCCGGTTATTTTAGATGGTGCAACGGGAACGAATCTGATGGAGGCAGGTATGCCGATTGGAGTGTGTCCGGAAAGCTGGGTGCTGGAAAATCCGCAGGTACTGCTCGATCTGCAGAGGCGGTATGTAGAAGCCGGCAGCCATATCGTATATGCCTCCACGTTTACCGGAAACCGGATCAAACTGGAAGAATATGGTCTGCAGGAGAGGCTGGAAGAAATCAACACGCAGCTGGTAGCACTTTCCCGGCAGGCGGTGGGCGATCAGGCACTGGTTGCAGGTGACATGACGATGACCGGCCAGCAGCTGTTTCCGATGGGAGAGCTGTTGTTTGAAGAACTGGTGGAGGTATACAAGGAACAGGCATCGGTGCTGGCAAAAGCAGGGGTGGATCTGTTTGTGGTAGAAACCATGATGAGTCTGCAGGAATGTCGTGCGGCAGTGATTGCGATCCGGGAAGTCTGTGATCTTCCAATCATGGTGACACTTACCTACAACGAAGACGGACGGACATTATTTGGAACACCTCCGGAGACGGCTGTGGTCGTACTGCAGTCTCTGGGCGTGGATGCGATCGGTGTAAACTGTTCTACCGGTCCGATGGAGATGGTACCTCTGGTGGAAAGGATGGCAGAATATGCTACGATTCCGCTCATCGCAAAGCCAAACGCCGGACTCCCGGAACTCGAGGGAAAGAAAACGGTGTACCGCATGACACCGGAAGAGTTTGCCGGGGCAGGTGTGGCACTGGTAAAAGCGGGAGCAGCCATTGTAGGTGGATGCTGCGGTACAACGGAAAAGCATATCAAGGCACTTTCGGATGCAACGCGGGGGATGGAACTTCACAGGCCACTTGCATCGCATCGCAGGATTCTTGCGTCTGAGCGCAAAAATGTAGAAGTTGGTCTGGATGGCAATTTCCTGGTGGTCGGGGAACGGATCAATCCGACCGGAAAGAAAAAACTGCAGGCTCAACTGCGCGAAGGAAAACTGGATCTTGTGCGTGAGATGGCAATGGCGCAGGAGGAAAACGGGGCAGCCATCCTTGACATCAATATGGGAATGAACGGCATTGACGAAAAAGAAATGATGAAACAGGTGATCTATGAAGTTGCGGCGACGGTAGATTGTCCGCTTTGCCTCGATACCAGCCATATTGATGTTATGGAAGAGGCACTGCGTGTCTATCCGGGAAGAGCACTGATCAACTCCGTTTCCCTTGAGACAGAAAAAATCGAGCATATGCTTCCACTGGCAAAAAAGTACGGGGCAATGTTTGTCCTGCTTCCGCTTTCCGATGAGGGACTGCCAAAGGATGCCAAAGAAAAGCATGAGATTATCGATACCGTATATGACCGTGCCATGGAGCTGGGAATGGCACACGAGGATATTGTCGTGGATGGACTGGTTGCCACAATCGGAGCCAATCCAGAGGCCGCGAAAGAATGTTATGATACCATCTCTTATTGTAAGGATATCAGGAAGCTTCCAACGATCTGTGGTCTGTCGAATATTTCGTTTGGCCTGCCGGAGCGGAGTTTTGTCAATACGGCATTTCTTACCATGGCCATCTGCCGGGGGCTTACCATGGCGATTGCCAATCCGTCGCAGGAACTTTTGATGAATGCCGCATTTGCTTCGGACATGCTGCTGCATCGCCCGGACAGTGACATCCGTTACATCGAGCGTATGAATAAACTGGCAGAGGAAAAGGCAAAATACGAGACGGTTGTTGTGAAAAAAGAAGGTGCTGCGGGTGGCACGGCATCTGTGGAAGAAAAAGCAGATCCTGTTACGACAGCGGTTTTAAAAGGAAATAAAGGAACCATTATAGATGAAGTAAAAAAGGCAATTGCAGACGGCGCAAAGCCGGAGGAGATCATCAATGACCAGCTGATTGCAGCCATCAATAAAGTCGGGGAATTTTTTGAACAGAAAAAATATTTCCTGCCGCAGCTGATTGCCAGTGCAAATACCATGAAACTTGCCATTGATTATCTCGAGCCGATGCTGGAGAAGAAGAACGATGGACAGGAGATGCCGACGCTTGTCATTGCAACGGTAGAGGGGGATATCCATGATATCGGGAAAAATCTTGTCGTACTGATGCTGAAAAATTATGGCTACAACGTGATTGATATGGGAAAAGATGTGCCGTGTGAAGATATCGTGGATACCGCGATTCGTGAAAATGCTGCGATTATCGGGCTGTCCGCGCTGATGACTACCACGATGATGCGTATGCAGGATGTTGTGGAGCTTTGTAAGGAGAAAGGCTGCAAGAGCAAGGTGATCATTGGAGGAGCCTGTATCACACAGAGTTTTGCAGATGAGATCGGAGCCGATGGGTATTCAAAGGATGCCGCGGAGTGTGTGCGCCTGGTAGAGCGGCTGCTTGCATAGCATGTGTGGGACAATCCTGCATGGAAATTTGTTTGGAATAGTTACAACAAATACAAAAAATACAAAAATTCAAAAAAAGTGTTGACATATCTGTTCTCGTACGATATACTAACGAAGTCGGTTGCGAGAGCAGCCAACACGAAATGGGATCTTAGCTCAGCTGGGAGAGCATCTGCCTTACAAGCAGAGGGTCACAGGTTCGAGCCCTGTAGGTCCCATTATCAGAGAAATCTGATTCAATTCAATATGGCGAGGTGGCTCAACTGGCTAGAGCGTCCGGTTCATACCCGGGAGGTTGAGAGTTCGAGTCTCTCCCTCGCTACTATACAGGCTTGTGGTCACAGATCACAAGTTTTTTTATTTTATAAAAAGAAGAACAGGAGAAAACATATGGAAAATACAAAAAGCAGTACCATCGAAGGAAAGAACGTTGGAAAGAAATGCAGAACACATTATCGCGGCACATTTAATGATGGAACACAGTTTGATTCCTCTTATGACAGAGGAGAGCCATTGGAATTTGTATGTGGTGCAGGAATGATGATCAAAGGATTTGATGCAGCAGTTGCCAACATGGAAGTCGGACAGACGCTGGATGTTCATCTGATGCCGGAGGAAGCCTACGGACTGGCAGATCCGGATGCCATTTTTACGGTGGAACTGGCACAGCTTCCGGGGGCAGAAGAACTGGAAGCAGGGCAGCAGGTGTATTTGCAGAATGCTGCCGGACAGCCATTTCCGGTAAAAGTAGTAGAAAAGGATGAAACAACCATTACATTTGATGCAAATCATGAGATGGCAGGAAAAGAATTGAATTTTACAATTGAACTGGTTTCTGTCGAGGAGTAAATCGTTTGATTTAGAAGAAAAGAAGGGGGTATGGGTGGATGTTAAGACCGAAGATCGGACTGGACTGGGATGATGTAACAGCACCGTTTAACAGTATCGCAATTGCCATGGCAAATGAAAAATATCATATCGATCCGCCACTTCGGCTTGAGGAGATTGATACCTGGGAAAACCGTGGACGTACAGGTATTATCAGGGAATTTTACGAGGACGAAGAACTCTATGCACGCCAGCAGGTTCCGGAGAAAAACAAAAAAGCTGTGTACCGTCTGATGGAAATTGCGGATGTTTATTTTATCACTGCGGTAGCACCGGCATTTATGGGAATCCGTGCAAAACAGATTCTTACAGCATTTCCGGAATTCCCGCCGGAGAATATTATTCTGGGCAATGCCAAGAATTTAGTGCAGTTTGATATCATCCTGGATGATGCCATCCACAATGTGCTTGAAACACCGGCCACGTATCCGGTACTGATGCGTAAGCCGTGGAACTGGAAGATGACAGGACTTTTGTCCGTGAATCAGATGAGTGAATTTGTTTCTCTGGTCAGGCAGATCATCCATGCCTCGCAGACGCGCACGATGGAAATAAAAAATCCATCGGTTCTGGCACTGGTAGGACCGTCCGGTTCCGGAAAAGACGCATTGACCAAAAAATTATGTCAGGAGGATCGCTTTGTCAATCCGAAAACCTACTGCACCAAGAAAAGCAGCAAGCATCATTATCTGACAAAAGAACAGTTTGCACAGCAGGATTTCTTTGAACGCACCATGTACGCCGGGGTGCATTACGGAACAAAAAAGGAAGATATCCAGGCGGTGCTTGACGATGGCAAGTATGCCGTCATGTCCCTGGATATGTGTGGCGCAATTGCCATGAAGCGGCATTTTCCGACCGCAATTATCTATGTGGCAAAAGATAAAGAAGACATGATTGCGGATATTGTGCAGTCGGATTTCCCTGTCGGGGAGAAAACCCTTCGTCTGTTGTCGCTGGATGCGGAGAAACGGAATCGGGAGATCTGCGATTTTGTCATTGATAACCGGGATGAACAGGGGAGTGAGCGCATTCTCCAGCTTCTGAATTTTTGATAAAGTGACAATCAGATGGTAAACGAAAGATATCATCGTGGTCTCTGCACAAATAAAATTGATTTGAAAGATACCATCGTGGTCTCTACACAAATAAAATTGATCTGAAAGATACCATCGTGGTACCTATATACTGAAAATTTAACATTTAGATACCGAAAAGTCTCTATGGAGAAAAAATTGCTTTCCGAGATACCATTTTTTTGAAAAAAACGGTATCTGGAGAAGCAATTTTTCTTTTGTAGGTGACAGTTCCTTATTTCACACTTTGAAAATAAGAAAATGTGTCACCTTAGACATTAATTTTTTGCCTATAGTCCCCAACATTTTATCGCTGAATGTTTCCATAACATTCTGTTTGTCGTTTGGTGTTCTGATCCACAAAATTTGCGGAAGCAGTTCTTTTCTTATATTTTTTAATCCACAAAATTTGCAGAAACAATTCTTTCCCTTATATTTTTCCCAATCCACAGGAAGAAGGGGGACATTTCTTTCGGAAGAACAAATTTACAACTGCGCCGTAGTTCCATTGTGTAACGTTAATTGCGTAAACGTAAAACTTTTTCTAAACCAACCTGAAATCAATACCGGCGCTAACTTGCAAATTTTTCTGTAGAAAGAGAATGTCCCCCTTCTTCCGTCACATCGAAAAAACTTATATCTGAAACAATCCCCCCCAAAAAAAAAATCTGCAATTCC
>ENA-USUJ01000939-USUJ01000939.1-human-gut-metagenome-genome-assembly--contig:-NODE-939-length-25882-cov-6.174927_pt1 | contig 25882 bp, 19 predicted proteins | sample MGYA00250061_ERZ773398 | MGnify/ENA primary metagenome ERZ773398 (study PRJEB29103, sample SAMN06111992) | human gut metagenome | biome: human gut; feature: ankylosing spondylitis patient; material... | reverse complement strand
TTTGCTTCGCAAATGTGGGCTACTCGCCCACACCTCGGCAGCATTTTTGAAAAACTGCTGCACCGAAAAACTTTTTTAGTTGCCTGCGGCTCGTATGCTATAACCCATCTCAAATCTTTTTACCTTACACAGGAAACAAAGGAGAATTTCTATGAAAGTATCCAGAGAACTCTATCAGGAGATGCAGAACCAAACTGCACCCAAAACCAAAAGTTATTACACCATCCCGATGGCGTTTCTCATCGGTGGCTTCATCTGCACCCTCGGTGAACTGCTGCTGCACCTCTATGCATTCCTCGGTGCGGATCAAACCGCTGCGGCTGCTTTTACGTCCATTACTCTCATCGGTTGCAGCGTTCTGTTTACAGGTCTGGGCTGGTATGAAAAAATTGCAAAACATGCCGGAGCTGGAACGCTCGTTCCCATCACAGGATTCGCCAACGCTGTCAGCTGCTGTGCCATTGAATCCCGTGCAGAGGGTTGGATTTTGGGTGTTGGTGCAAAAATCTTTACGATTGCCGGGCCTGTCATTGTCTACGGAACAGCTGCCAGCATGCTCTATGGACTGATTTACTATCTGGCAACCTTGGGCAACCGATAACAAAACAGGGATTTTTTCCAGCCCCCTTGCATACAGTGGTACTGTATCGAAAGGGGGCTGCACCATGTATCCACCACCAGAATCCTCAATAGAATCCTATACGGTTGCACTTGCCGGAAATCCCAATGTCGGGAAATCCACTGTATTCAACGCCTTGACTGGTATGCACCAGCACACGGGCAACTGGGCAGGAAAAACCGTTTCAACTGCTGCCGGAATCTGTACCATTTCCGGCGTTCCCATTCAACTCATCGACTTACCCGGCACATATTCTCTTCGGGCACAATCTGCGGAAGAAACTGCTGCACGGGATTTTCTCTGTTTTTCCCGTCCAGATGCAGTTTTAGTGGTATGCGATGCTTCTGCACTGGAACGCAACTTGATTTTACTGCTGCAAATTCAAGAATTGGGGCTGCCCGTCTTTCTCTGCATCAATCTGTTAGATGAAGCGGAACAGCGTGGAATTGCTCTAGATTTTCCTCTACTCTCGGAACAGTTGCACTTGCCTGTTGTTGGCGTTGCTGCTCGCAGCGGAAGAGGACTGCCGGAATTACAGGAACAGCTCCTATCTTTTCTCCGGCAGCCGTTTGTATCTTTGCACGCAGTTCCCTATCCGGAATCCATCGAAACTGCCATTGCAACCATCACGGAACAACTGCCACAGTTGGACTTTCCACCAACGCCCCGTTGGCTGGCATTGCGTTTCTTGGAACAGGATGCTACATTGCAGATGGAACGGCTATTGCCGGAAGAACCCATTTCCGAACTGGAAATTCCTGTTCTGCCGAAAGCAGCTGATTCCATCATTGCAGCCGTGGTACAGCAAGCGGAAAGCATTGCAAACGCTGTTACCACCATTCCCGAATCCATTCGCAAGCGAGAACACCGCTTCGACCGAGTTGTATTAGGTAAATATACGGGCATTCCGCTGTTGTGTTTATTGTTACTGCTGATTCTGTGGATTACAGTTGTTGGGGCAAATGTTCCCTCTGCCCTACTGCAATCTGGATTCGCAAAGCTGCGAACGGTATTAGATGGCTGGCTATCTGGTACACCAGACTGGGTGCAGGGGCTTTTGCTGGATGGAATGTATCAGGTTTTAACTTGGGTCATTGCAGTCATGCTGCCACCGATGGCAATTTTCTTTCCACTGTTTACATTATTAGAGGATTTCGGCTACTTACCACGGGTCGCCTATCAGTTAGACCCCTGTTTTCGCTGTGCTGGAACATGCGGAAAACAATCCTTGACGATGTGTATGGGACTGGGCTGCAATGCAGCAGGGGTGACCGGCTGCCGAATTATTGATTCCCCACGAGAACGGCTGATTGCCATGCTCACCAATGTTTGCATTCCCTGCAACGGTCGATTTCCAGCGATGATTACCATTCTAACCTTATTCTTTGCAGCTTCACTTGGCTGGGGCAGCTCCTTAACGGCTGCAATCGGAATTTTATGTTTGCTGTTATTGGGAACGGGCATGACATTTCTACTTTCGTTCTTGCTTTCTCATACCTTATTAAAAGGCATTCCCTCTTCGTTTACGCTGGAACTACCACCCTACCGCAAACCGCAAATCGGAAAGGTGCTGGTACGTTCCGTCTGTGACCGAACCTTATTTGTACTCGGCAGAGCCTGTATGGTTGCAGCACCTGCCGGAATGATGATCTGGCTGCTGGCGAACGGAACACTTTCCAATGGGCAAAGTATTCTCTGTCAGTTGGCGGAATGGTTGCAGCCTGTCGGGGCAATCTTTGGACTAGATGGAGCAATTTTGTTGGCATTTCTGCTCGGCTTCCCAGCAAATGAAATTGTTCTGCCTATCGTACTGATGATTTACGCTGCTTCTGGAACGCTGACAGAGCAAACCGACCTCTCTCAGATTCAGACAATGCTACAGGCAAACGGCTGGACGATGCAGACAGCAGTCTGTATGCTGTTGCTGATGCTGTTTCATTTTCCGTGCTCGACCACTTGCCTGACCATCCGAAAAGAAACGCATAGCTGGAAGTGGACGGGAGTGGCGATGCTGTTGCCGACATTGTGCGGATTGGGGCTGTGTGCATTGGTGCATGGGGTTTGGTCGATGTTTGGGTAATACGATTGTTTCATGTGAAACATAAATTTTCAGAGAAGATTGTAAAATACAAGCCGAAGGCAATTAGAAAGTTTTTCGGTGCAGCAGTTTTTCAAAATTGCTGGATCAAAAAACTTTTCTTTCGCCTGCGGCTCGTTATTTACAGCCAATCATCCAAAAAAGCAGCTGCTTCTTCTCAAGAAGTCGCTGCTTTTTTGCAAAATATCCTAAAAATAAAAGGAATCATTGCAAAACTCTTCTACACTTTTTACAGTTTAAATTTCATCATTTTTCTGTTTTCTGTTGCATATATCAACTGTTTTTATTCTATCCGTTGCGTATTCAACACTTCAAAAATAATCGACTATTGACTTTTAAGCGACAATTGTCTATAATAATGACAGTAAGACAACGAACATCTATCATTAGACAGTTGTCCTTTTTTCACAGAAAGGGTGGAAACCGAATGAAACATGCAGAAAAAGAAGAAAAAAAGCCGTCTTTCTTGAAACGGCACTTCAATGCAATTGCAACCGTTTGCATTGTGTTGATTCCAACCATCTACACCACACTGTTTCTTGGTTCAATGTGGGACCCTTATGGCAACGTCAGCGATTTGCCCGTTGCGGTCGTCAATCAAGATCAGTCCGTAACGTTCCACGACCAGACCTTATCCATTGGGGATGACCTCATTGACAACCTCAAGGATAACGACAGTTTGGACTTCTCCTTTGTGGATGCCAAAACCGCACAGGATGGGCTAGAAGATGGCACTTATTACATGGCAATCACCATTCCGGAAGATACATCCGCTAATGCGGCAACGGTATTGGATGATTCCCCGAAAAAGGTACAGCTTTACTACGAAACCAATCCGGGTACAAACTACATCGCCTCGAAAATGAGCGAAACAGCGATGCAGAAACTCAAAACCGAAGTTTCCAGTACCATTACAGAAGCCTATACGGAAACCTTGTTTGACCAAATCGGCACTGCCGGTGATGGTATGCAGGATGCCGCAGATGGTGCAAAGGAACTGGATGACGGTGCACAAAAACTGAAAGACGGCAGCGTTACCCTCAGCGATAACCTGAAAGTCTTAGCAGACAGCACCTTGACTCTGGAAGAGGGCTGCGGTACATTGACCGATGGTTTGACTGCCTACACAGACGGCGTTGCACAAGTAGATGACGGTGCAAAGCAGTTGGAAAATGGCATGAACCAGTTACAAGATGGCGTTTCTCCGCTGACGGATGGTGCAAGCCAGCTGCAAAGCGGTGCAAGCCAGTTACAAAGCGGCGTAGATGCCTATACCGAAGGCGTTGCCAGTGCTTACACCGGTGCACAGAGTCTTTCCAGTGGCAGCCAGCAGCTTTCCGCTGGTTCTCAGAACTTGCAGGACGGTGCTGCACAGCTTTACGAAGGCAGCAGACAGCTCGAAGCTGGTTTATCACAGCTTTCCAGTTCACTTTCCCAGAGCTGCAACGAAGAAACCGCTGCACAAATCAAAACCTTATCGGCTGGTTTGGAACAGTTACAAACCGGCATTGATACCTTAAAGAGTTCCGTTTCCAACAACGGAACGGCAACTACAGAAGCGATGCAGGCAGTTGCTGGCGACTTACAGACACTCGGCAGTGGCTTGGCATCCTTACAATCTGCACAGCAAGCTTTAATGAGCACAGATGCATTCCAGAGTCTAGACGCTGAAAGCCAGCAGGAATTGCTTGGCTGTTTCGCAGAACCAATGAGCAGCCTTTCCACAGCTGCAACACAGCTGCAAAGCGATGTTACCGCATTGGCAACTGCTCTTGAACCGTCTGCACAGCTTCCGGATGCAGTGAACCAGTTGGCAGCTGGTGCAGACCAAGCCCTTCCGGCAGCCAATGAAGCCCTTGCTTCTCTGTCCGGCGGATTACAGACCGTACAGAGTGCCGTAGATGATCAGTTGTTACCAGGTGCATCTGCACTGACAGACGGTGCAGCAAGCCTGAGCGATGGCTCTGCAACCTTGTCGAGCGGTTTACAGACTGCCGCAGCGGGTGCAAGTGCTCTCACCGATGGATTGGGAACACTCCACAGCAACAGCAGCAGCCTCCAGAATGGTGCAATTGCACTGGACGATGGAATTTCTACCTTAGTTGAAAAAATGCCGACCTTGACCGTTGCAATCAATCAGCTGCAAAGCGGCAGCCAGACACTTTCCAATGGTACCGGTCAATTAACTGCACAGAATGACACCTTGTTATCCGGTGCGAAACAATTGCAAGACGGTGCAGCCGCTTTGCAGGATGGTGCGGTTCAGCTTGCAGATGGTTCTGCAACACTGAAAGATGGTCTGGTTACTTTGACTGATGGTTCTGGCACACTGTGGACAGCGTTGCAGGATGGTGCAACAGAAATCAGTGACATCAACAGCACCGATGATACCTATGATATGTTCGCTTCTCCGGTCGATGCCGAAGAAACTTATGCAAGCCATGTTGAAAACAACGGTCATGCAATGGCAGCGTACATGATGGCAGTGGGTCTTTGGGTTGCCTGCCTCGCTTACTGCATCATGTTCAGCCCATATGAAGTTCCGTTGACTGGCAAGAATGCCATTCAGTCCTGGGCAAAGAAACTGCCGGTTCTGCTGTTGGTCGCTTGGGCTCAGGCAATCGGTATGGTTCTGCTGCTCCACCTCTTCAACGGCTTTGCACCGCAGGATATGCTGCAAACCATTCTGGTTGCTGGCTTCTCCTCGATGGCATATATGGCAATTATCTTCTGCTTGAATATGTACTGCGGAAAAATCGGCAGCTTTATCTTGCTGGTCTTCATGGTACTCCAGTTGAGCGGCTGTGCCGGAACGTATCCGTCCGAATTGTCCGCAAAGTTCTTCCGTGTGATTAAGCCGTTCATGCCGTTCACCTATACGGTTCAGGGCTTCCGGAGCTCGATTGCAACCGGCAGAAGCAATGCTACCACTTATATCGTAATGATTGCACTGGCAGCCGTCTTCACCCTGCTGATGATTCCGGCTTACAAGATGAAATGGAAGCGGGAAAAAACACAGGCAGACTTCACCGAAGAACCAGAAACAACATCCATTGCCAGCCACAAGCAGGCAGTTTCCCAGTAACGACATCCAAATTTGATTCATGAATCGCAGGCGGTAAGTTTCTTGCCGCCTGTTGTTTATATATAAACTCATTTTAATCAAATTGTCCATTGACATTTCATTTTGCAACTGCTATCCTATTACTAGACACTTTTAAAAAACGTGCTGCGTTTGCAGCAGAAAGAAGGCTCTCTTATGCAACAAACTGCTTCTGCCACCCCGTCCCGACAGGAACGCCGGGTGCGTCGTACCCGTGCAATGATTCTCGCCGGATTCATTCAGCTCATGCAGCAAAAACCTGTGAAAGATATTTCCGTACGGGAATTGGCGGATTTGGTTGACATCAACCGCTCCACCTTTTATCTGCATTACACTGATATTTATGACTTGCTCGAACAGACAGAAAACGGTCTGATGGATCAGTTCCTTGCCATCATCGACAAGAATCATACCAACCTCACCTTACAGGAATTTTCGGACAAGCTGGAACAGTTCTTTGCCATTCTCTCCGAAAATCAGCCGCTCTGCCGTGCATTGATGAGTCCGAATGGCGATATTGCCTTTGTTCGGAAACTTGAAAAGCTGATTGCGGAAGACGGCGTGAAAACGCTCCGGCTGCTCTCTGACGAAAAAGACTTGGATGCACAGGACTTGAACTATGTCACCAGTTTCTTTCTCTCCGGCTGTGTCGGCATGATCGACCTCTGGTTACAGGGCGGATGTCAGCAATCTGCTCAGCATATGGCGGATCTTTCCATGAAGCTGCTGCGTGCTGGCGTTCAGGGAATCACCTGCAGACAACTGCAATAAATTTGTGCAAACTGCTATCTTTCCACGCCGTAATTTCGTCTATTTTTTTCAAAATCTGCAATTGCAATTTTTCACAAGCTGTGTTATAATAAAGGTTAGTCATGATGTCATAGAACCCGATGACATCCGCATATGGTCGTTCCATTTGCAAGAAAGCGGTACCGTGTCACTTCCGCTTTTCGCTGACAAACCAACTCGCATATGCAGAAAATTTTGAAGTTACAGCAGGAGGTAACAAGTTATGCCAAATATTAAATCCGCTAAGAAGAGAGTTCGTGTAAACGCTACAAAGGCTGCTGCCAACAAGGCAAGAAAGTCCAACCTCAAGACCATGATCAAGAAGGCTGATCTGGCTTGCACAGAAAATGCTGCTGATAAGGAAGCTGCAATCCGTGTTGCCATCAAGAAGGTTGACCAGGCTTGTGCAAAGGGTCTGCTGCATAAGAACGCAGCTGCAAGAAAGAAGTCCCAGCTGGCTAAGAAGCTCAACGCTGCTGACTAAGACGCACGTTTTCTAAAAAAAGCGAACCGCATGTTGTCTGGACGACATGCGGTTTTTTGTTATCTGAACAGATTTTTTATGCGGCAAACAGCTTGCTTTTGTTTGCATTTTTCCGCTTTTTGTGGTATGATGAATAGCAGCGTTCCCTTCTATTTGGCTCACCACTTCGCATACCTTTTTAAGAGGGACTGACACAGCCGCAGCCGCTCCGGATGACCGTGATAATAGGCAAACCGTTCCGCTGCCGTCTGGGGTACTTTCTCCCCCGTTTCGAGAAAGTGCATGGCGAACTGAAACAGCAAGTCCCGATTTTCCATCGAAATGCAGGCAATTTCTTTTCGCTCCCGAATCGCACGCTTTAAAGTATACGCTGTTCCGCCGGAAGTCTTGTGAATCACGCAAATCAGCCGCCAGCTGTGTTCCAACATATAATCATTCCGCCGCAGGAAACTAAACTTTCCCTGATACGGCATGGTGATCACTGCTTCGCAATGTTCCACATAGTGCAACATTGCCTCCCGACCGCTGCGGCGGGATTCCAGATAGTGCAGGCACGGTTCAACTGCAATCAGATGCAGCACTTCTGTGCCATGCTGCTTGCGGTAAATCAAATCATCGGCAGCCCAGAGGTCAACGCCCTCGGCTAAGCCGTCCAAAAAATAACGGTATCCATCCTGTACCGCCTGCTCGATACACCCAGCCAACAGTGTCTTTAAGAGGTCTGTTGCGGCATAGCCGACCACAGTTTCTCCCAGCGGCAGGGCATCTTCCCGATGTCCGCTGAAACAAGCCGTCTTTCCGGGAAATTGTAAAAAAGTTGTACGCTGCGGATAATCCGCATTCAAAACAAATGCAACTGGCTCCAAAAACAGACCCTCCTGATTTCATGGTAATTTCTGTGTATCGACAGACAACAGATTCTATGGTACAATCATAGAAACTCCCTCGTTCCTATTTTCTATTATACTGGTTTTTGGAAAAAAGAACAAGAGATTTTTTTAGAAATCGCACCCCATTCGTGCGGAAAGAAGGAATCAATCATGCATCAACCATCTATTTTACATCGTGCTTGGGCAGAAATCGACCTGTCCGCTCTCGAAAACAATGTCCGCTGTATTCAGGAAATCCTGCCGGAACACACCGATTTTATGGCAGTCGTCAAGGCGGATGCCTACGGGCATGGAGATGCAGTCATCTGCACTGCCCTGCACAAGATGGGCATTCGCTGGTTTGCCGTTTCCAATCTCGAAGAAGCCCTCTCTGTTCGGCAGTACTGCCCAGACAGTGAAATCTTTATCCTAGGTTATACGCCGCCGGAACTCGCTCCGGAACTCACCAAACACCACATCATTCAAGGGGTCATGTCCACAGAATATGCTCAGGAACTGGCGGCTCATGCGGGCAGTGAACCGGTTCGGTGTCACATCAAGCTGGATACGGGCATGGGACGTATTGGTTTCCGCAGTGCTGACCCACAAGCTTGTGTCGAAGAACTGCTGCCGCTGTTTGCACTGCCGCAGCTGAAAATTGAAGGATTGTATACACACTTTGCAGTTGCAGACTGCCCGAACGATGCAGAAAACACCGCTTACACAGACGAACAGGAACGCCGGATTCTTGCCGTTTATGACCTGCTCGCTGAAAACGGACACCAGTTACAGCATCTGCACTTCATGAACAGTGCTGCAACTGTTTACCGCCCAAATCCACGCTGCACGCTGGCAAGAGTCGGCATCATTCTATATGGTCTGCTGCCAAACTATCCCGTTCCCGTTCCGCTGCCGCTGAAACCGGTCATGACGCTGAAATCTGTCATCTCCCACATCAAGGAAGCGGAAGCAGGCGACTGCATCAGCTACGGCAGAACCTACACCGTTTCGCATCCATGCCGGATCGCAACCGTTACCATTGGCTATGCAGACGGCTATTCTCGCCTGCTCTCCAATAAAGCATATGCCATTGTGCACGGCGTTGCCTGCCCGATTGTCGGCAGAGTCTGCATGGATCAACTGATGTTGGATATTTCCGAGGTAAAAGACCCTGTCAAGCCGGGTGATGAAGTCACCATGTTCGGAACAGAGGGCAATGTCACGATTACACCGGATGAACTGGCTGCCTTCTATGGTACAATTGGATATGAAATCGTTTGCGGCATTTCAAAGCGTGTACCGAGAGTGGTTGTAAACGGGGATATCGAATAACTATTTTGCATCATCGAAAGCAGCACGGGGTTTCAGCGGCTTTCCCAAGCCCTTTGAAAGGAGATTTTTTGTGAGTGAAATCAAATTGCAGCAGAAGGCTGCGTATACACTCGGAATTGACGTTGGTTCTACCACCGTCAAAACCGTCATTTTAGATGCAGACCATCATGTCCTGCACAGTACCTATCAGCGGCACTTTTCCAAAGTCAAGGAAGCCGTTTCTGAACAACTGCAAGCCATTATCAAGGAACATCCGGCAACGCTGTTCTCGGTGCATATGACTGGTTCTGCCGGTCTGGGACTTGCAACTGCTGCAAAAATCCCCTTTGTACAGGAAGTGCATGCTGCTTTTCTCGCCGTAAAAGAACGCTATCCCGAAGCAGATGCCGTCATCGAACTGGGCGGAGAAGATGCAAAAATTATCTTCCTCACCGGCGGCGTGGAACAACGTATGAACGGTTCTTGTGCTGGCGGTACGGGGGCTTTTATCGACCAGATGGCAACCTTGCTGGATGTCACTGTGGATGAACTCGACCAGATGGCATTGCAGGCAGACCGCACCTACCCCATCGCTGCACGCTGCGGCGTTTTCGCAAAGTCGGACATTCAGCCGCTGCTGAATCAGGGAGCAAAACGGGAAAATGTTGCTGCCAGCATTTATCAGGCAGTGGTAGACCAGACCGTTTCCGGTCTGGCTCAGGGGCGGAAAATTCAAGGGTATGTGCTCTTCTTGGGCGGTCCACTCTCTTTCCTGCAAGGACTGCGAAATGCCTTCATGCATACGCTGCACCTAGATGCAGAACACGCAATTTTCCCCGTAGACGGCAGAACCTTTGTTGCCTATGGCTGTGCCCTTGCTGCGGAGAACAGTGCGGATAAACCCGTCACAGGCGAAGCCCTGCTGAAACAAATCGAATCCGCTGAAACCAATCATACCGTGATTGCTGACAAGCCGCTATTCGGCTATCAGGAGGAATACGACCGCTTTCGGGAACGCCATGCACAAAACGACGTTGTTCACGGCGACCTGCACACCTATCAGGGCAATGCTTACCTAGGCGTTGATGCTGGTTCGACTACCACAAAAGTGGCATTGATTGGCGAAGATAATTCCCTGCTCTATTCGTTCTATGAAACCAACAAGGGGCAGCCGCTCGAATGCGTGAAGCGTGCCCTTGAAACCCTCTATCAGAAAAAGAATCCGAACTTGAAAATCTGCGGCAGTGCCGTCACTGGCTACGGCGAAGAAATGCTGAAAGCAGGACTCGGCATTGATTTCGGCATTGTCGAAACCGTTGCCCATTTCCGAGCAGCAGAGTTTTTCTGTCCAGATGTGGATTTTATCATTGACATCGGCGGGCAGGATATCAAGTGCTTCCAGATTAAAAACGGAGCAATTGACAGCATTATGCTGAATGAAGCCTGCTCTTCCGGCTGCGGTTCTTTTATTCAGGCATTCGCCAATGCTCTGGGCTATGATGTTGCAGAATTTGCAAAACTGGGCTTATTTGCAGAACGTCCGGTTGACCTTGGTTCTCGCTGTACCGTCTTTATGAACAGCAGTGTCAAACAGGCACAGAAAGACGGTGCAACGGTTGCCGATATTTCCGCTGGTCTGTCCGGTTCGATTGTCAAAAATGCGATTTATAAAGTTATCCGTGCAAAGTCACCGGAAGACCTCGGGAAACACATTGTTGTACAGGGCGGCACGTTCCTGAACGATGCCGTATTGCGTTGCTTTGAACGAGAGATGGGACGGGATGTCATCCGTCCGGCTATCTCTGGACTGATGGGAGCGTTTGGGGCTGCGATTTACGCCAAGGAACACACCTCTGGCAGCAGCACGCTGCTCTCCCTGATGGATTTACACACCCTCACCTATCGCACACAGAATACCACCTGCAACGGCTGCACGGCACATTGCAATCTGCAAATTCTGCGGTTCTCGAACGGAAAACGCTTTATTGCCGGCAATCGCTGCGAACGGGGGGCAGGGGTTTCTAAGAAAGACCAGATTCCGAATCTGGTTGACTGGAAATATGAAACGCTTCGCTCTCTCACCGACCGCCAGCCGGAACAGCCCAAGGCAACCGTTGGCTTGCCAATGGCACTGCACTATTACGACCAGCTGCCATTGTGGTATACCTTCTTCACAGATTTGGGCTTTGCTGTGAAACTCTCTGAAGAGAGCACCCGAAAGACTTACTACAAGGGACAAAGCACCATTCCGTCTGATACGGTTTGCTATCCGGCAAAGCTGGCACACGGACACATTGAAAGCCTGCTGGAACAGAACGTGGATTTCATTTTCTATCCGTGCATGACGTACAATCTGGATGAGGGCGACTCTGACAACCACTATAACTGCCCGGTCGTTGCCTATTATCCGGAATTGCTGCTGGCAAACAACGAAAAACTAAACGAACAGAATTTCCTGCATCCGTTCCTAGACCTGAACCGCCGGAAACATCTGATTACCGTTTTATATGCCTGTCTGTCTGACTATGCCACCAAGAAAGAAATTGCAGCGGCTCTCGAACATGGCTTTGCGGCTCTCGAACAGTACCGCAACCAGATTGCCCAGACTGCACAGGAAATTGTCCGGCAGGCAAGAGCAGCTGGAAAAACGATTTTGGTTCTCGCTGGCAGACCATACCACATTGACCCAGAAATCAACCACGGCATCCACAAGCTCATCAGCAGCCTTGGCATGGCAGTCATTACCGAGGACAGCATTGCCGGACTCGCACACACACCGGAATTGCAGGCACTCAACCAGTGGACATATCACTCCAGAATGTATCGGGCTGCCCAGTATGTCACAACACAGCCGGATTTCCAACTGGTACAGCTGGTATCGTTCGGCTGCGGCATTGATGCCATCACCACGGACGAGGTTCGCCGGATTCTGGAACAGAGCGGAAAACTCTATACCCAATTGAAGATTGACGAAATCAGCAACTTGGGTGCTGCAAAAATTCGGCTGCGGAGTTTGAAGGCTGCCATTGGTGCAGACGTTCCGCCGAAGCCGGCAGCTGCACCCTCTGAAACCGCACCGAAGAACGAAAAAGAACCCGTGTCTGTATAACAAGTGTGGGCTGCTGCCGGAATTCATCCCGGCAGATGCTCCCCTGTTTGCAGGCTGTTTGCAAGGAGTTTGTGATTTATGCAATATCAGCAATTTACCCCCGAAATGCGGAAAACGCATACTATTTTAGTGCCGAATATGCTGCCGATTCACTTTCGGCTGCTGATCTCCATCTTCGGTCAGTTCGGTTACCACATGGAACTACTGGAATCTTCCTCCCGTACAGTCGTAGAAGAAGGGTTGAAAAATGTCCACAACGATACCTGTTACCCGGCATTGCTTGTTGTTGGGCAATTTATGGAGGCTCTGAAAAGCGGCAAATATGACCCCGACAAAACTGCCCTGCTCATTACCCAGACAGGCGGCGGCTGCCGGGCTTCCAACTACATCCACCTGCTCCGGAAATGCATGGCACAGCAGTTCCCACAAGTTCCGGTCATCTCTTTGAACTTTGCCGGACTCGAAAAAGCAAGCGGTTTTCAACTGACACTGCCGCTCTGCATCAAGCTGGTTTACGGCGTTCTGTATGCCGACTTGCTCATGACCATCTACAACCAGTGCCGCCCCTATGAACTGAACGAGGGCGAATCGCAAAAGACCCTCGAACAATGGCAAAACAAACTGGACAAGCTGTTCCGCACAAACGACTACCGCCATACAAAGAAATGGTATCGAGCAATGCTGGAGGACTTCGCAGCGATTCCTCGCAGCCAGAAGCCGAAAATTCGGGTCGGCATCATCGGGGAAATCTATGTCAAGTATTCTCCGCTCGCCAACAACCACCTCGAAGATTTTCTGTTACAAGAGGGCTGCGAACCAGTCGTTCCAACGCTGATGTCATTTGTTCTGTACTGTGCAGCAAACTCGGAAAATAATGCAAAGCTCTATCAATACCGCAACTTGCATACCGCATTGTTTGGCATTGGCTACAAGTTCTTACACAGCAAGCAGATGGAAACCATCCGTTGTATGCAGGAGCATGGCGTATTTACGCCCATGCATGATTTTGAAGAACTGCGGAAAGCAGCTGACAAATATACCAATCAGGGCATCTGCATGGGCGAAGGCTGGATGATTACCGCTGAAATGGCAGTGCTGGTTGAACACGGCATTAAAAACATCATCTGTACCCAGCCGTTCGGCTGCCTGCCGAATCACATTGTGGCAAAGGGCATGTCCCGTACCATCAAGCAGGCTTACCCAGAGGCAAATATTGTTGCCATCGACTATGACCCCGGTGCAACAAAAGTCAATCAGGAAAACCGAATCAAGCTGATGCTTGCCTCGGCAGCCGCAGAAAAATAAATGTTTTATCCACAAAAAAAGAAAACGGACAGCGGGATGTTGTCCGTTTTTTCATTTCTGCTCCACAAAATCGGAAAAAGATTCAACGCTTTTTACAGTTTTGCTATAAAAATCTGCGTTCCATTTCCCGTTTTGTCGAATTCCATGCATTGACCGAAGCCTGTTTTCGTGCTATAATAAAGAGAAACCACAAAATAGAAATTAGAAAGGTGGGACTGCTCTTATGGCAGAGTCTGCAACACCACATGCCCCCCGACCGAAAAAGCGTGTGACCCGCACACAAGCCAGAAACCGGCGAATCATCGCCTTGTTATTGCTGGCATTGTTCGTCTTTCTGATCCGGAAAGGCTGCGTTGCCTGTGTTCACTCCCATAATGACAAAAAAAACAATACCGCTGCGGTAACGACAACCACCACAGAGGAAACCACAACGGTTCCCGAACCAGCATCCATTCTGCCGGAAACAACGGCTCCCGAACCAACCCCTACCATTCCACAAACTACAGCCACTGACCCGCCAACTTCAGAGTATTTGATTTCCGGTGACCTGCCCACAACCTATTCCATGGAAGTTGACCCAATTTTACAGCTGCCGGAATTGCCGACTGGCTGCGAAATCACAACCCTTGCCATGCTGCTGGATGCAGTTGGATTCCAAGTGGACAAGGTTCAGCTGGCAGAAGGCTATTTAACTTGCAAGAGTGAAGGCGAGGCGACTTTCCAGCAAGCGTTCATCGGTTCGCCGTACGACTCTGCCGGATATGGCTGTTATGCTCCGGTTATCGTAGACACTGCCCGGAAATATCTTGCTGCACAGAACAGCGGCAGAATCGTCAAAGACCTCACAGGGGCAAAGTTTGAGGACTTGCTCCGGGAAGTTGCCAGCAATCATCCGGTTGCCATCTGGGCAAGCATCAACCTTGTGGATATTCAGGAAGTTTATGCATATACCATTTACAACTACACCGAAACCAACAGCGATGGCAGTACATCCACGCCAAAGAATTTGGATGTCTATTGGTTAGAAAACGAACACGTCTACCTGCTCAAGGGCTACGACTTAGACCGCAATGTTGTCATTGTCAACGACTCGTTAAACGGCGAAATGGAATATGACATGAACCGGTTCAAAGAATGCTACGAACAGTGCTATAAACAAGCAGTTATTATTTATTAAAAGAGATAGGGAGTATTGGAAGCGATGAAATTAATGATACAGATTCCCTGCTACAACGAAGCAGAAACCCTCGGGCTGGCGATTCACGACCTGCCCACACACATTGATGGCATTGATACCATTGAATACCTCATCATCAATGACGGCAGCAAAGATGCAACCGTAGAGGCCGCCCGCAAATTAGGCGTTCATCATATTGTTTCGTTCCGCCGCAACAAGGGACTGGCAAGGGGCTTTTTAGCCGGATTGGATGCCTGTCTGCGGCTGGGAGCTGACATCATTGTCAACACCGATGCGGACAACCAGTATTGCGGAGCGGACATTGAAAAGCTGGTACAGCCAATTCTACAAAAGAAAGCCGATATGGTCATTGGCGAACGTCCAATTGATGAAACAGAACACTTCTCATGGAAGAAAAAGAAATTTCAGCATTTGGGAAGCTGGGTGGTACGAGTTGCCTCTCAGACGGATGTTCCGGATGCACCGAGCGGATTCCGTGCCTATTCCAGAGAAGCAGCCATGCGGATGAATGTGGTCAATGAATACACCTACACGCTGGAAACCATCATTCAGGCAGGACAAAGCAAGATGGCGATTGGTTCTGTTCCGATTCGCACAAATCCGGAAACCCGCCCCTCCCGTCTATTCTCCAGCATGTGGCGGTATATGAAACGCTCTGCTTCTGTCATTACCCGTTCGTTTGTCATGTATAAACCGCTGAAATTCTTCGGCACGCTGGGCACAGTGATTTTTGCACTGGGTGTTCTATTGGGGATTCGGTTCTTAGTCTATCTCGGCATGGGCGAGGGCAGCGGTCATGTACAGTCCCTGATTTTAACGGCAGTGCTGCTGATGATTGGATTCCAGACGATTATCATGGGATTGCTGGGGGATACGGTTGCAGCGAATCGAAAGATTTTGGAAGATGTACAGTATCATGTACGAAAGATGGATTACGACGACCATCCAGCAACGGAATTAGAAGATGATAAGCCGAATGCTTAATTTATAAGGAACAATAAAAACTGCGGACAAAATCCATGTCCGCAGTTTTTTGATATTGGCTGTAAGTAACGAGCCGCAGGTAAATGAAAGTTTTTTGATCCAGCAATTTTTCAAAAATGCTGGCGAGGTGTGGGCGAGTAGCCCACATTTGCGAAGCAAATTGAATTCTGCAATCTGTTTTTCTGCTGCAATCGCTTTTTTGAAAACCTACAAATTCGCAATTGACTGATCAATGAGAAACAAGTTTGCAAATTCGGACAAGGCAACGGGGCGATTGCAGCACGCTGGTAGGCAAAAGCAGGGGTGGAACCCCCTTTTGCCGGACGCTGAAGACCATTTTCTCTAAGAGTCACCTTGTAATATTTCATGTGAAACACTGCTCTTAGGAAAACCAATTGTGTTCGGTTCGGCAGAATCGCTTCGCTGTCTGCCTGTGTGCTGTTCGCCGGTGGTTGCGTTGTTCGAATTGCCTATGAATCTTTCTTAGATTTCTGTTTTTCTGAATTTTTTATGTTTCTTGAATGGCGAACAGCATTTACTTACTTCTCTTAGATTTGAATACTATCTAATCAATACCTTTGTTAAGGAGGGCAGCTTGCCCTCCATTTTTAAAGGATGCCTTGCCCTTTTGTCCCTTCGGGACATTTCCCCACACTGTGGGGAATCATCCACCTCGCCGAGCTGAGCCAGCTCGACCGCATTTGCCTGCAGCTCGTTCCCGGAAACGCTGCTGCAAAAACGAATTTTTCTCCGACCATAGACAAACTTCTCCATTTATGCTACAATAAAAACAAGTGCATCTTGCACCGGGAATCTCCTGCTTTGCAGGAATACAGAAAGGAATGTTATCATGAAATCAACTGTTCAGATTATCAATTGGAAAGGTATGCCATGCCTGCAACTCTCCAGCGGCGGCTATACAGCTTGGATTGCTCCGGAAATCGGTTCAAATGTTATCCGTCTGTTCCATGAAGAAAAGGGACTGGAATTTTTCCGCTTTCGGGCAGATAATACACCAGAAGCCATTCAGCAGTCCGCAGAAGTTTGGGGTTTGCCAACGCTCTACCTGCCGAATCGTTTCGCAGACGGCGTGCTGAAAACATCTGATGCGGTTTACCATCTGCCAGTAAACGAAGCTGCACCATATAACAACCACATTCACGGTTTCCTGCATAAGCGGAAACATCGAGTGATGGAACTTTGTGCAGATGAATCCGCAGCATGGGCAAAGACCAGCTACACCTACGATGAAACCGACCCATTCTTTGCAAATATGCCAATTCCGTTTCGGGCAGACTTTACGTTCCGCCTGACCGCAGAAGGTCTGTTCTATAGTGTTACCTTTACGAACTGCTCAGACAAGCAGATGCCAATGTCACTGGCAACCCATACCACCATCAACAGCCCGTTTGTAGTTGGTGCAGCCGAAGCAGATAGCCGGATTACCGTTCCGATTACAGAAAAGTGGGTGCTGAATGAACGCTGCCTGCCAACTTGTGAAATTCTGCCGCTGTCCGATTACGATTTGCAGTATAAGAACGGTACAATGTGCCCTGTTCTGAAGAACATCGACAATGATATGTATACTGCAACCGCACAGACTTTGAATGGAAAGCCGTTCTATGGTCTGACCGCAGTGGATACCAAGACCGGCAAGGGCATTGGTTATGAAGTATCTGAAAATTATCGGTTCTGGATTTTGTGGAACGACAAGGGTCACAACGGTTATTTCTGCCCAGAGCCAATGACTGCTATGATTGACGCACCGAACCTGAATCTTCCAAAGGAACAGACAGGTTATCAGGAACTCGCTCCGCAGGAAACCTTCACTGCAACGCAGCACTTCTTTGCCCTGTAAACAGCAGTTTTTTTGCATTTCAGATAGGCTGTGAAAGAATCATTGTTGTTATGTTGCCTTTTTCCCGTTCTCCTCTGTGAAAACTGTAAGAAACGCTGAAAATCGAGAAACGGTTTGACTTTTTGTTTCAAATATGTTATAGTAAAGTTGGATTTTATTATTAATGGATTTGGAAAAAGGAGATTCAAACAATGAAAAAAGTACTTGCATTTTTGAGTGCGATCGTTCTGGCAGCTGGCGTTGTTGGCTGCGGTTCTGATGCAGATTCTTCCTCTTCTTCTTCGGAAGCTGCTACTACAGAAGCAACCACTGAAGCGATTACAGAGGCAGAAACGGAAGCGGAAACTGAGGCTGAAACCACAGAAGCAGAAACAACGGAAACAACAACAGGCTCAGATGATGCAGAAGCAGATGCAGAAACCAGCGAAACCGAGGAAGTTGACCTTGAAGCTCTGGCAGCAGAATTGACACAGGAAGAAACAGTGGACAACCTTACATTGAAGGTTTCTCCGGATTGGACAAAGAGTGAAACACAGGGCTATCCGATGTGGTATCTGTCAGATATGACGGGTGCATTCTTTGTACAGCAGTTCGATGCATCCAGCATGGGTGTTAGCCTTGATGACCACAAGAAAGCACTGGAATCTGTTGGTGCAGCAATGGATGCACAGGCAACGGTTGTAGATACCGAATGGGATACATTGAATGGTGAAGATGCATATGGTGTTGTTTATACCATGGATGTCAGCGACATTACCACCACAAATATGTCTGTTTTCTTCTTTGTAGGCGATACCATTTGCGGCATTACCTTTACCGATTTCGGCGGTACTGGAACGATTATGAATTATGCACAGCCGATTTTGGATACCATCAAATTCTAATGTATTTTTGTTTAGACAAATAGAATGAATCAAAAAAGGGGCTGCCAGCAATTCGGCAGCCCCTTTTTACAGGCAAACAACAACCCCGATCATTTGCTTTCTATGCAGGCAGACGGTCGGGGTTGTTTATTGTAACTTCTTGCAGTTATCGTGTCCCCAGCAGCCGTTCTTGTATTTCACAGAGGGACGGCAATACTGCTTCCGCTCGTTGCTGGAGGGATTCCGACAAGATTGCTTGGTCAGGAACAAGCAACACTCGCATGCCTGCTGCACAGGCACTTGTTCCGCCGTTTTCAGAGTCCTCAACAGCATAGGTTTCTTCCGGTTTGCTGTGCAGTTTTTTGCAGGCAGTCAGATAGATTTCCGGATTGGGCTTGCCGTGCTGGATTTCATCCCCCGTGACAATTACAGAAAAATAGCGAGTGAATCCAGATAATTCTAGATGATGCATGGTAGTTTTTCGGCTGGTGGAGGTGGCAAGGGCAACGCTCCAGCCAGCATCCTGCAACGCCTGCAAGAGAGATTCTGCCCCTTTCATAGTGGGCATGCCATCCTTGTCCAACGCTGCCAGCATACGATTTCGTTTTTCGGTTTCCATAGCAATATAGGGGAAATCTGGATAGTGGCTTGCGAAAAAAGCACGAGTATCCGTGCGGTTTCTGCCTCGACACTGCTGTAACGCTGCGGTCATCTCAGGCGTTCCCCGTTCTTCCATCATCTCTTTCCAAAGGCGGTCGCTGAGGGCTTCTGTGGCAAATAAGACACCGTCCATATCAAATACAATTTGTTTCATAGAATCGTCATCCTTCCTGATTTTGTAAACTTTAAAGAGGCAGCTCCGACTTTTAAGGTTATTTTAAGGTTTCTGTGCTATCTTAAAAATTGGATTTCATAATCCCCAATTCCCCTTGTTTTTGTTTTATTTTCTATTATTCCTTCTTTTCCTGGTGGCACCGTTGTCATCAGGATATTTTTTTGCCTATTTTTCGGGCATTTCAGGGGTTGGGGGAACGGTAAATGTTTTCTGGAAATAACGCTTTCGGAACGCTGCCGGTGTGCAGGCATAGCATTTTTGAAAGCATTGAATAAAATGGCTCTGAGAAGAAAAGCCGAAATATTCTGCAATATCAGCATAAGAGTAATCTGAAAAACGAAGCATGTTTGCAGCTGCCTGTAATTTTTCCTGTCGGATGTACTGGCTGACAGAGCAGCCGGTTTCCTTGGCGAACAGGGCAGAAAAATAGCTGCGGTTTACAGAGAGGGCAGCGGAAACTTCTGCAACGGTTAACCGTTGATGCAGGTGGCGGCAGATATATTCTATGCCTTTAATCACATGAATCGAATAGCCGTTCCGTTTTGGGAGGTCTGCCATTTTCTGCGTAAAGTCTAACAGCATATCATTTTGCAGGGAAATAATCGCTTCTGCTTGTTGCAGTTCGTCCATTTTATTGATGTAGAGGTCGCTCATGGTATAGGCAAGTTCCTGTTCCAGCCCGTGTTCCACACAAAGGCGGGTAATCATTGCAACGGATACAACAAAATGATACCGCAGATTGCGGAGGGGGTCTTTGGAGAGCATGCCATATTCACCGTCATTGTATACAACAATATCTTTTGGCTGGAGCAATTGCAGGTGAATGCGGTCTAATCTGCCGTTTGCAACATCCTCGTAGTATTGAAATTCCTGCTGGTATTCCATGTGGTGTACCTGTTCTTCTTGTTGTTGGAATAGGCGGTGTTGGAGTTCTTGATGGTAGGTCATAGGTATGTTACCTCCTTTTGTTTATTATAGAACAGATTTGATAAAAGAGCAACGGATTTTGTATGAATTTTATGGGAAAATGGGTATAATGACAGATAGAGAGCGATGAAAAACTGCTGCACCGAAAAACTTTTTATTTTGCCTGCGGCTCGTTTTTTGCAACCAATACAGACGATTTTATACACCCCATTACCAATACAGAAAGGAAGATTTTACATGAAAACATGGAACGGATTTGAAAAAGGAATCAACCTCGGTGGATGGCTTTCCCAGTGGGATTTGACCGATCGGGAACACCTTGAAACATTTATCACAGAACAGGATATTCAAGACATTCGGGCAATGGGTGCTGACCATGTTCGCTTGCCTGTAGACTATTCCCTCATCGAAGAGGAAGACGGAACACCGAAAGACGAAAATTTCATTTACATTGACCGGTGTTTAGAATGGTGCAAGAAAGCAGGGCTGCATGTTCTGTTAGACCTGCACAAGACTGCTGGCTATGCATTCGATGAAGCAAAGGATTGTGCATCGTTTTTTGAAAGCCCAGCTTTGCAGGAACGGTTCTTGTGCCTGTGGGATAAGCTGGCAGCCCGTTACGGAAAATATTCCGATTTTGTTGCATTTGACTTGCTGAACGAAATTGTAGACCCTGACGTTGCAGAAATTTGGAACGCATTGGCACTGCGTGCAGTAGAACGGATTCGCCGTGTGACCAAAGAAACCGATTTGCTGATTGGCGGTGCGAGATATAATAGTATCATGTCTGTAAAAGATTTGATTCTGCCACCGGATGAACATATCGTTTATTCGTTCCACTGCTATGAACCGATTCTGTTCACCCATCAGGGTGCATATTGGGTAGATGGTATGCCGGAAGATTTCCGGATTGGCTATCCGTTGGATACTGCAACCTGCAAGCAGCTTTCTAAAAAGATGATGCCTGTGGAAATGTCTGATATTTTGGATTTGGTGGCTTCTGATGCACAGGGAAAGGACTTTTTCCTTGACTTGTTCCGTCCGGCAGTGAAAATTGCAGAAGAGCGGAATGTTGCCTTGTATTGTGGCGAATATGGCGTGATTGACCGGGCAAATCCAGAAGATACCGTTCGCTGGTATGAAGCAATTCATGCAGCCTTTACCGAACTGGGAATTGGCAGGGCGATGTGGACGTATAAGGCATTGGATTTCGGTCTGGTGGGTGAACACTATGCAGGTGTTCGCAAAGACTTGATTGCATTACTCTAAAAAATAGAGGGATGGATTGGATGACAATCTTAATTTCCATCATTTATCTGGCGTTTATCAGCTTGGGGCTGCCGGATTCTCTGCTGGGTTCAGCGTGGCCAGTGATGCATTTGGAATTGGGCGTGGCGACTTCTTATGCTGGAATCATTACCATGATTATTTCATTTGGAACGATTCTTTCCAGCCTGATGAGCGACCGATTGAATAAAAAGTTTGGAACAGGTCTGGTGACAGCGTGCAGCGTTTTTTTGACCGCTGCAGCACTGTTCGGGTTCTCGTGTTCCAACTCCATGCTAGCACTTTGCCTCTGGGCAATTCCATACGGATTGGGTGCAGGTGCGGTAGATGCCGCCTTAAATAATTACGTGGCACTGCACTACTCCTCCAGACAGATGAGCTGGCTGCATTGTATGTGGGGCGTGGGTGCAGCCATTAGCCCCTACATTATGAGCTTCTGCCTGACCAGACAACTTGGCTGGCAGCAGGGCTATCGAACTGTTGGAATCTTGCAAATCATTTTGACAGTGATTTTAATTTGCAGCCTGCCGCTCTGGAAACGGGTAGCTGTTCGGAAACCAGAAGCGACTGCGGAAACACCGCCGGCGAAGTCTATCGGTGTGTTGCAAGCAGTTCGGATAAAGGGCGTTCCGATGGTGTTACTGGCGTTCTTTGCTTATTGTGCACTGGAACAAACTGCAATGCTCTGGGCGAGCAGCTATCTGGTGCAGAATCGAGGTTTGAGATCAGGTAATAACGAAACTTTACCTTGGAGACATCGAAATTCTTACAGATTGTCAGCCGTTCCGGCGAAAAGGAGATCAGACTGACACTCTGCAGCCCGTCGAGAAATTCCTTTGCGGACATATGACTGTCCTTATATTTACTGCAAAACTGCTGTACCATTTTCCGGTCACAGCCCACCAGTTCGTCCGGCAGCTTCCGGTATTCGGTCACTGTCTCGTCGGTCAACGCATTGTGACTCTGCACCTGATACACGGTATTTTCCGTCAGTGTATTCTGGACATTTTGCGTCTGTACCGTTTCCCGGACAGACTTTTCCATCTGTGCCATACGGTCTGCCATCTCATTGTCCACATACACCTGCACCTGCTCGCCAACCCGCGTCTCATAATCCTCCTGCATCTTCTCAAACTGATTCATTGCAGACTGATAACAGTAGAAATTGGCAAGCGCAAACAGTGCCAGAAACAGACTGCATACGGTAATATAACGAAATACTTTTCCTTTCATACATAACCATTCCTTTCTGAATTTGTTATGTATTCTTGCCGTATTTTACCATGAATATTCTATCCCGGTATTTTTTCGGAAATATCGCCGGTTCATTCCGCCTTCCAGTCAGCTCGTTTCGCTTTTCCGCCGTTTCCTCTGCCTTTCTGCCGGCTTCTTCTGACTATAAGCGATCCTATTGCTCCAGTCCCTCATCAACCAAAAGACCGGTTCCGTCGGCTGCCGTTGTTGCCAGCTCATCGCAGCGCTCATTCTGCGGATGTCCGTTATGTCCCTTGACCCACTGAAAGGAAACCTGATGCGGTTCCTTCGCCGCAAGCATTCTCTTCCACAAATCAACATTTTTGACCGGCTCGTTCTTGCCGCGTTTCCAGCCCTTTTTGATCCAGCCATCCAGCCAGTGCTCGTTAAATGCCTTTACCACATACTGGCTGTCGGAGTACACCGTAATCTCGCACGGTCTGTTGAGTGCCTCAAGCCCGGCAATCACCGCCATCATTTCCATGCGGTTGTTTGTTGTCTTCTGATAGCCCGCTGACAGCTCTCTGATATGCTCCTGCCCCTTGGAATCCACAAAGGACAGTATTGTGCCGTAGCCGCCCGGTCCGTCCGGATTGCCTCTCGCCGCACCATCTGTATACATTGTTATCCTTGTCATTGTCATCCTCCCGAAATCATCGTATCTATTGCATCTGCCAGCTTCCGTGTTCCACAAAATGCTCCACGCGTTCCTGCGCCCGCTCAACGATTTTTGGATCATAGCCGATCATATGCAGAAGCTTGATCGCATTGCGCGTCATCGCTTTACCTTCACGGAGACGGTAATCAAAGATTACGTCATCCTCTTCCACCTGTTCCTCGAAATGATAATTATCATACTGCTTCTTCAAAAGCTCTGTCAATTCAATATCATGTGTCGCCGCAAAACAGAAAGCGTTCTGTGCGGCGAGAAGCTCAAGGATCTCAGTGGATGCCGCAATACGCTCCACCGTATTCGTTCCGCGAAGAACCTCGTCAATAAAGCAAAGCACCGGTTCGCCCTGACACTTTGACTGATCCACGATCCGCTTTAACGAACGGATCTCCACCATATAATAGCTCTCGCTGCTCATAATATCATCACGCAGTGCCATGGAGGAATAAATCCGGAAGAAATTCGCCCGGTAGCTGTCCGCAAGCACTGTATGGATCGTCTGTGCCAGGATCGCATTAATCGCCACCGTCTTGATAAAGGTTGACTTTCCGGATGCGTTGGAGCCGGTCAGAAGTACATTGCGGTGCGTATGGATCGTATTCTTGACCGGATCGGTCAGAAGCGGATGATACAGCTCGTCCGCCTCCAGATAAAACTGACGGTCCTTCGCCCGTGTAAGCTGTGGCTCACACCATTCTCCCATCATCTCGCGGTAAGAGGCAGCCGCAAGCATACTGTCCAGATAACCGACCGTCTCATACATCACATTTAAGTCATCCCGAAGGCGAAGCACCTCTCTTGCCATTGACTGGAACTTGATAATATCAACATGTGTCAGCAGACGGACATAATCCATCAGGATATCTGTGATATTACCTTCCATATTACCGCCACCCACTACCAGCCAGCTTCCTCTGCAGAAATGGCGAAATCTACCAGCTTCCTCCTTCAGTCTCTGAAAATAAACCTCTGTCTCAGGGATATTTAAGGAAGCCACCGCTTCAGAAAAACGAACCATCTTTACGATAAAGGCAAACAGACGGTAAAATGTCTCCATCTGCGCCTTCCTCTTATAATAGGTCACCATATTGATCGCTGCGACCAATGCGGTTGGCATAATCATAATATCCGGCACAAAAAAGCAGGAAATCACACCCCCCACAAACGCAAACATCTGGATCACTGAACTAATCCCATTCTCCTTCTGCAGCATTCCCACTCTGTCCAGATAACCGTACACTGAAAAGTTACCGCCCTTACCGATCGCCGCAAATTCCTGCTGCAGATCAAAACGCGCTTTCTCATTCTCCATAAAAAAAGAGATCAGCCGTTCTCTTTCCTTTAAGCTCTCTGCATCAACCTGCGGATTGTGCAGCAATGCATACAGATATTCCTGTCCCATCGCGGACTTCGTATGATTCATCTGTTGATACACCGTATCCATATCAAGATCATTCCAGGTGATATCATCAATCGACTGATCGTTTTCATGTGCCCGGAAATATTCTGCCACTGTCTGAAGCTTCTCAATGCCGTACTCGTCCTCGGAAGGTCTGCCCCATTCCCGCAGCAGCCTTGTCCGCAGCCGCTTCTTATAATTGCGCTGATCAACATACGCCTTAACGCCGATCAGTATCAGTACCACAAGTACAATAATCGCTATCTCCATTCCAAGCCTCCATTCTGGATTTTGGTGTAATCATACCACAAAAAAACTGTTCTGCCAATTTTCTTTTGCAGAACAGTCTCTGTATTTATCCTTTGCCGCTCAAAATCACTGCCACACCGGCAGCATTCTGCCCTTTAACTGATCACGCGTCCGATCTTGATCGGTGTACGGTAATAAGCCGATGAGATCTTAATACCGGTACGCGGGTTACTTGCATGGATGATCTGACCATTGCCAATATACATTGCAACATGGCTTACCCCGCCACTTCCGTAGAAGAACAGATCTCCCGGACGAACATCACCGGAGCTTACTGTCCTGGTTGCTCCTGCCTGTGCGGCAGAAGTTCTCGGAAGAGAATACCCAAAATGCTCATAAATTCTCATCACAAATCCGGAACAATCCGTTCCGTTTGTCAGGCTTGTCCCTCCCCAGACATATGGGTTTCCAAGGAACTGCATCGCATAATTTACCATGGATGACAGGTTGCTTGAGGAACTATTGTCAGAGGATGTCTTAGAAGCGATCCCGGATGACTTGATCGATACGGCTCGGTCAAGATTAAACGTCACCTTAACGAAATCCTTGCTGACAAATGCTTTCTCATTATCAATGCTGATGCACATCCAGTTCTTCAGATTGTTGTA
>ENA-USUJ01000936-USUJ01000936.1-human-gut-metagenome-genome-assembly--contig:-NODE-936-length-25896-cov-6.711569_pt1 | contig 25896 bp, 23 predicted proteins | sample MGYA00250061_ERZ773398 | MGnify/ENA primary metagenome ERZ773398 (study PRJEB29103, sample SAMN06111992) | human gut metagenome | biome: human gut; feature: ankylosing spondylitis patient; material... | reverse complement strand
CGATGCCGGTCACAGCCGTTCGCGACGAAGGAGCGTTACGGATGTGGGTCTGCCGCTTGCCGGTACACATCGGCCCGGCAGATTACACCGTTTTTACGGAAATCTTCGGCGAATTCGTAACTTCCCAACGGGCCGATGTAGGCATCGGCCCCTACAGCCAAATGCGCAGGTGCATACGGATTCGCCGTGGATTTTTGAAAAAAGCACGGCTTTCGGCGGGCGGACAGAGGCGTCCGCCCCTATGAACACTTTGAACTTCTCACATAAAAAACGACAGAAAGGAATGCGAACTATGATCTATAAGGACTTTCAGGGCTTGAAGCTTTCGCAGCTCGGGTTCGGCACGATGCGGCTGCCGCTGCGGGAGGACAAATCCATCGACGCGGAGCAGGCTGCCGCCATGACGTCGGAGGCTATTGCGAAGGGCGTCAACTATTTTGATACCGCCTGGCCGTATCACGGCGGCAAGGCGGAACTCGTCATCGGCGAAATTCTGAAGCAGTACCCGCGCGAGAGCTTTTATCTGGCCGACAAGTTCCCCGGACACCAGATCGCGCCGAGCTATGACGTGAAGGGCGTGTTCGAAAGGCAGCTGAAAAAGTGCGGCGTGGAGTATTTCGATTTCTATCTGCTGCACAACGTCTATGAAAATTCCATCGCCGTCTACGAAGACGAGCGCTGGAACATCCTCCAGTATCTGCTGGAGCAGAAGAAAAACGGGCGTATCCGCCACCTGGGCTTCTCGACCCACGCGGGCGTGCCCGCGCTGGAAGCGTTTCTGGAAAAGCACGCGAACGAGATGGAATTCTGTCAGATCGAGCTGAACTATCTCGACTGGACGCTGCAGCAGGCGAAGGAAAAATGTGAGCTGCTGAACCGGTACGGCATTCCCATCTGGGTCATGGAGCCGGTGCGCGGCGGGAAGCTGGCGAATCTGCCCGCTGCCGCGCAGGAAAAGCTGCACGCGCTGCGGCCGGAGGCCTCCGACGCGTCCTGGGCGCTTCGGTGGGTGCAGGAGATCCCCGGCGTGACGATGATCCTCAGCGGTATGTCCAACATGGCGCAGATGCAGGACAATCTCGCCACGTTTGACCATCCGGAGCCCCTCAGTGCCGAAGAGCAGGCGCTGCTGCTGGAGATCGCGGAGGGCTTCAAGTCCGCCGTCCCGTGCACGGCCTGCCGCTACTGCTGCGACGGCTGCCCGCAGGAAATTGACATTCCGCAGATGCTGCGTGTTCTGAACGAGCTTCGCGTTGTGCCGTCCACGAACGCGATCATGGCGGTCGAAGCCCTGCCGAAGAGCCGGAAGCCGCAAAGCTGCCTCGGCTGCGGCGCGTGCGCGGCGGTCTGTCCGCAGAAAATCGACATCCCCGGCTGTATGCAGGAGCTGGCGGAGCGCATCGCGAAGCTCCCGAGCTGGGCTGAGATCAGCCGTCAGCGCGCGGCGGAGCAGCCGTAAATTATTAAATTATTTGTGAATTCTTCTTTTTCGGGATGATTTTCCCGCCGGCTGTGTATATAATGAATACTTGAAATCTTAAGAGGATTTTCAGAAAATCTTCATATTCGGCAGGTGTTCATTCGTCATGCTCTATGTGTTCCTCGCGCTTGCGCTGCTCTCCGGCTGCGCGCTGACGTATGCCGCGTCCGGCTTTGCCTCGCTTGCGGCTGTATGGCAGGTTCCCGTGTTCTTTCTCGGCAGCTTTCTGGCGCTTGTCGTGCTGTTTCTGCTGGTCGTGCTCGTCTCGTGTCTATTTGTCGACCCGAAAAAGCTGCTGGAAAAGCCGAGCGGCTATTTCCGGTTCCTCCTCAACGAGTTCTGCCGCATTGCGCTGGCACTGGGCGGCGTCCATGTCAATGTGACGGGGCTGGAAAAGGTCCCGCGCAAGGGCCGCTTCCTGCTGGTCAGCAACCACCGGTTCGCGTTCGACCCCATCGTGTTTTACGCCGTCATGCCGTGGGCGGAGCTGGCGTTCCTGTCCAAAAAGGAGAATTTTTCGATCTTTATTGTCGCACAGGTCATGCGCGAGGTACTCTGCCTGCCGGTCGACCGGAACAACGACCGCGAATCGCTCAAGTCTATTCTCAAGGCCATCCAGTTCATCAAGGACGACAAGGCCTCCATCGCCGTATTCCCGGAGGGCGGGACGAACAAAACGGACGCTCCGCTTCTCCCCTACCGCAGCGGCGTGTTCAAGATCGCGCAGAAGTCGAATGTGCCCATCGTGGTCTGTTCGCTGGTCAATTCCCGCGCAATTCTGCACAATATGTTCCGCAAGCACACGGAGGTCTGGCTGGACGTGCTGGACGTCGTTCCTGCGGAGGATCTGGCCGGAAAAACGGCCATTGAGGTCGGCGAACGCGTCCACGCGGTCATGGAGGCCGGGATCGTCGCCCGTGAGACGGAGCAGGGGCTGCGCGCATAAAGCGTCCAGAATTCTCGTTTCCCCTTTACATCCCGCCGGTTTTCCTGTATAATATACCCCGACAATTTTGAAAAGTGTGGGAAAAGCATGATTGAATTCGATGAATATAAGGTAAAGCTCAATAATATCCGCCCCAAGCTGGACGCACTGGCGGACTCCCTCGGCATTGAGGCCGCGAAAGAGGAAATCGACCGCCTGCACGCGCAGATCGATTCCGAGGGCTTCTGGGACAATCAGGAGATCTCGCAGAAGGTCATGAAGCAGAGCCGGACGCTGGAGGCCAAGGTCGCGCGATACGAAAAAATGTGCAGCCAGTGGGACGATCTGTATACGCTCTGCGAAATGGCGCTGGAGGACAACGACGACTCCATGCTCCCCGAATTGACCGAGGGCTATGCCCAGCTCGAGCAGGAGATGGAAAACGCACGGCTTGAGACGCTTCTTTCCGGCGAATATGACAATAACAACGCCATCGTCTCGTTCCAGGCGGGCGCAGGCGGCACCGAGGCGCAGGACTGGGCCTCGATGCTCTACCGGATGTACACGCACTGGACCGAGCAGCATGGCCTGACCTACAAGATCCTTGACTATCTCGACGGCGACGAGGCGGGCATCAAATCCGCCAGCATTCTCGTCGAGGGTGAGAACGCCTACGGTATGCTCAAGAGTGAGAACGGCGTCCACCGCCTCGTGCGCGTGTCCCCGTTCGACGCAAACGCCCGCCGTCAGACGTCCTTCGCGGCGGTCGAGGTCATTCCGGAAATCACGGATGATTCCAAAGACGTCGAGATCCGGCCCGAGGATATCGAAATGCAGGTCTACCGCTCCTCCGGCGCGGGCGGCCAGCACATCAACAAGACAAGCTCCGCCGTGCGTCTCATTCACAAGCCGACCGGCATCGTCGTCTCCTGCCAGACGCAGCGCGATCAGTTCCAGAACCGCGAGACGTGTATGCGGATGCTGCGCTCGAAGCTCATCGAGATCAAGGAGCGTGAGCATCTGGACAAGATCTCCGATATCAAGGGCGCACAGCTCAAGATCGAATGGGGCAGCCAGATCCGCAACTACGTTTTCATGCCCTATACGCTCGTCAAGGACACGCGGACAGGCTTCGAAACATCCAACGTCAACGCCGTCATGGACGGTGCGCTCGACGGCTTCATCAACGCCTATCTGACTTGTCTTGCCACAAATACATGGGTCACAAAGAGCTGATTTCTGCGGAAAACGGCAAAAATGCTCTTGCATTCACATCTGAATTGTGATATGATTTTCTAGCTGTTTGAAACAGCCTGATAAAATATGATCTCGGCGAGCCGTCTGCCGACGAAGGGCGGCAAATGGTTTGGAGGAATTTTCATGAACGCTCTGCATACGATTTTAACGATCATTCAGGTCATTCTGGCCGTCGGCCTCGTCGTCATCGTGACGATCCAGTCCGGCAAGTCCGCAGGTCTGTCCGGCGCCATCGCCGGCGGCAGCGGTGATACCTACCTCGGTAAGAACAAGAACAAGGGCCTCGACGCGAAGCTCGCCCTCGCCACCAAATGGGTCGGCGGCGTGTTCATCGTCCTGACGCTGGTTCTGAACCTGTTCTGATGCAAAACAACTTACCGCCGCTCTGCGATGCAGAGCGGCGGTTTTTTGTGTGCTCAGCGCCCACCGGCCCGGGGTTACAGATTTCCGGGCTCCGGCGGTTCCGATGCATTGTCCGGCCTTTCAGGCGGCGTACCGCCATCCGGCTTTTCCGGCGGAGTGCCGCCGGAGATATCCATGGAGAAATCAAAGCCGGACAGGTCGGATTTGGCCGCGTTCAGGCAGTCGTCCGAGGCACGGATGCGGATGTCGCCCGAAGCGACGTGCAGCGCCGCGGCCTCCAGCCCCTCATCGCAATCCGTGATCGAGATCGCAGGCCCGTCCGTGCCCTCCGCGCCGATCTGGAGCGTGTAGTCGCAGTGGATCGCGTCGTCTGCGGCGGAAATGGTCAGATCGCCGCTTTCGATCGTCAGCAGCTGCGCGGACTGCAGCCGCTCTTCTTTTGTGACGGGGCGTATCAGCATATGAAATGATCCTCCTGTTTCAGAAAGTGTATTAAAAAAGCAAACAAAAGCCGAATGCAGTTGGTATGCACCAAACGCCTTCCCCGGCGGGGGAAGCCTTGACCACAGTATACCATACTTCCCCCAATATGCGCAAAGAGCCGCTGCCGGATATCCTTGCTTTTTTTGCCCGTTGTTGTCGATGTCAGCCGGAGGCGTTGCATGGGAAAAGCTGCGCGTTTATAATCAGAGCAGAACAACCGAAAAGGGAGGGCAAGGCCGGTGTGGAAGCGGAAGACCGCGAAAACTTCATTCTGCTGCTGGCAGAGCTTCGCGCCGCCATGGACAGTGCGTTCGGCCCCGGCCGGAAATCGCTGACGGCCTGCGCATCCGGCGCGCCGGTCGAGCCGGAACGGCCGACGTGGGACACGCTTGCGCAGGAGGATTTATTGGAGCTTTTGCAGACGCCCGGCTGGCACAGCGCCTATGACGCGCGGGCAGACAGCGCATATCTCGTCTACGACGGGCCGGACAATCCATTCGACCGCTGGTTCTTGTCGGTGGAGACGGCGCGTTCGCTCGGGCAGAAGCTGGACCTCATCCGCAATGCGGACTTGGCCGGGATCATCGTCTGGGAAGCGAGCCTCGACACAAAAAATCATTCCTTTGCCGCGCAGCTGCGCGATACATTACTGAGATAAGGTGGGAAAGCTATGCAGTACGGCCATTTTGACAACCAGAGCCGCGAATATGTGATCGACCGCGTCGATCTGCCCGTCTCGTGGACGAATTACATCGGCGTCGGCGATCTGTACGGCGTGTTCAATCACACGGCAGGCGGCTATCTTCTGTACCGGTCGCCGGAATATCACCGCATCACGCGCTTCCGTCCGAACGGCGTGCCGATGGACGGCCCAGGACATTATATTTACATCCGCGACAACGATACCGGCGATTACTGGACGGTTTCGTGGCAGCCGGTACGAGGACGGCGTGATCGAAAACGATCTGTATTATGAAGAAACCAGCTATCAGTTCTTTACGTCCAATTTTACCCCCGACGGCTACGCCTGCCTGCGTGACCGTTTCCTTGGGCCTTACCGCACGGAGCGGAACCCGCTTGCGGTCGAGACGGGCGTATGCGAAGTTCCCGGCCAGAAGGGCGGGAACCACTGCGGCGTGCTGCAAAAGAACGTGACGCTGGCCCCCGGCGAGGAGGCGCGGCTGCTGTTCCTGCTCGGCGAGGGCGGTCTGGGGGCCGGAAAGGCGGCAAAAGCCCGCTGGACACCGGAACGGGCGGACGAGGACTTTGCGCGCCTCGCAAAGTTCTGGGACAGAAAGCTCTCCTGCTTACAGGTCAGCACCCCGAACGAGGGCATGAACACGGAGCTCACATCTGGAACCTCTATCAGAGCGAGATCAACGTCATGTTCTCCCGCTTCACCTCGTTCATCGAGGTCGGCGGGCGCGTTGGCCTCGGCTACCGTGACACAGCGCAGGACGCGATGATGGTCCCGCACTCGAACCCCGAAAAATGCCGCAGCCGCCCGATCGAGCTTCTGCGGGCGCTGACGAAGGAAGGCTACGGCCTGCATCTGTTTGAGCCGCGCTGGTTCGAAAAGGACGCGCCGCAGCAGTCGTTCAAATCCCCCACGGTCGTTCCCACGCCGGATAAGAGCCAGATTGTCCACGGTCTAAAGGACGCATGCGCGGACGACGCGCTCTGGCTCGTCCCGGCTGTCGTGCAGTATGTCAAGGAGACAGGTGAGCTGTCGTTCCTCGGGGAATCTGTGACCTACGCCGACGGCGGCGAGAGCGCCATGGTGAGCTTCCTGCACGTCTGGGCGCTGGACAACTTTGTGCAGCTTGCCAGCCGACTTGGCCGCACGGTCGACGCCGCCGTCGCGGCCGGCATGATCACCGAGCACAACCCGACGAATGAATATATCGACAGCATCCTGTCCGCCATTGACGTGGAGGCCATCAAGAACGCGCAGCTGCGCATTGCGCTCGATCCCATGTACGGCGTCAGCCAGACGAGCTTGAGCATGATCCTCATGACCTGCCGCTGCGATCTGGAGATCATCCACGACCGCCACGACACGCTCTTCGGCGGCAAGCTTCCCGCGCCGAACGAGGACACGCTCGGCCCGCTGGCGGCGGTTGTCATGGACCGCTGGCGCTGCGATCTCGGCATTGCGACCGACGGCGACGCGGACCGCCTCGGCGTGATCGACGATCAGGGGCAGTTTGTCCACCCGAACAAGCTGCTCGTCCTGCTCTATTATTACCTCGTCAAATACCGCGGCTGGCAGGGTCCCTGTGTGCGAAACAATTCTACGACTGTCCTGCTTGACCGCGTTGCGGCGGGACTGGGGCAGAACTGCTATGAGGTCCCCGTCGGCTTCAAGTGGGTGTCGGCCAAAATGACCGAAACGGACGCCATCATCGGCGGCGAATCGTCCGGCGGCCTTGCCGTCCGGGGGCATATCTCCGGCAAGGACGGCATCTACGCCGCCGCGCTGCTCGTCGAGATGCTGGCCGTGACCGGCAAGAAGCTTTCTGCGCTCTACCGCGAGATCGAGGCGCAGTACGGCGCACTCAGCTATGCCGAGGCGTCCTTCACCATGACCCCGGCCCGCAAGCCTGCGCTTCAGCAGTACCTGTTTGAACAGCACGCCTGCCCGGAATTTGAAAACGTCGATCACATCAGCCGTGAGGACGGCTGCAAGGTCTATTTCACGGACGGCAGCTGGGTCATCTGTCGCTTCTCCGGCACCGAGCCGCTCCTGCGCATGGCTGCCGAGGCTGAGACAGACGAAAAAGCCCAGTCCTATATCCAGACCTGGAAAGCCTTCCTGTCGCTCTGAGCGCAGCGCTTGACAGTCCGCGCTTCCGGTGGTATAACTACGCCATCAAAAAGCCGGTTGAACCAGCAGAAAGCGTGTTTTCCATGGAAATTCAGGTTCGTGCATATACGCAGGCAGACCTTCCGGCGCTGATCCGCATCTGGAACGAGGTTGTGGAGGACGGCGTGGCCTTTCCGCAGGAGGAGCTGCTGGACGCTTCCTCCGGCGCAGCCTTTTTCGCAGAGCAGACCTGTACCGCCGTCGCGGAGGACCGGCAGACCGGCCATATTTACGGTCTGTACATCCTGCATCCCAACAACATCGGCCGCTGCGGACACATCTGCAACGCCAGCTACGCGGTCGAGCGGGAAGCGCGCGGTCTGCACATCGGCGAAAAGCTGGTGTCCGACTGTCTCAGGCAGGGCCGGGCGCACGGCTTCCGCATCCTGCAGTTCAACGCCGTCGTCGCCAGCAACACACACGCGAGGCACCTGTACGAGCGCCTCGGCTTCCAGCCTCTCGGCGTCATCCCCGGCGGCTTCCGCATGAAGGACGGCCATTATGAGGACATCTACCCGTATTATCACGTGCTGTAAACGCACAGCCTGCGCCGCAGCATTTGCGGCGCAGGCTGTGCGTTTGTCTTCAGGACGCTTTTCCGGACGGGGCGAGGAACCACAGATAATCCGGCAGCGTGATGCGGCGTGAGACGAAGCTGCGCGGCACCTGATACGGGTCCATGCCGGTCTGATATGTCCAGCCGTCCATGCGCAGGGCAAATGTGTAATAATCCTTCGCCACGTCCATCGTCAGGTGACTGTATTTGCCCTCCGGGTAGCACAGCACGTACGGGATCTGTCCCGTCGCGGCGGCCAGCGCCGCGTTGGAAAGCTCCATCTCCTGCCGGAGCGCAGGTTCGTCCATGGCGCTGAGATTTCCGTGCGTGTAGGTATGGCTCTGGATGCTGACGAGGCCGGAGGCCGCCAGCTCGTACACCTGCTCCTGCGTCATCTTGTGCTGGCTGCCCATGGCATTGCCGATGACAAAGATGGTCGCCTTGGTCTGATACTTTTCCAGCAGCGGATAGAGCACCGTGTAATTGTCGTCATATCCGTCGTCGAAGGTCAGAATGACCGGCTTTTCATAGTCTTCGATGTGCGCAAGGTCTGAGAACCAGATCGGCTCATATCCGTTTTCCTGCAAATATTGCAGCTGCTCCTCCATCCCGGCCTCGCTGACAAACAGATCGGAATATCCCCAGATCTCGTCCCCCACGGCGTGGTACATGAGGACCGGCACGTTCCAGCCCTCGGGGATCTGGCCGACGGTCTGCCGCCGTGCCAGATAGCGAAGCCCGTCCGGGGCTTCGCCCCATTCCAGCCCGAGCCGCTGTGCGGCCTCTGCCAGCGGGATATACTCCCGGCCCTGAAATTGAACTGTCTCCAGTCCTTCCAGCTGTGCGTCGGCATTTAGGGTCTTTGCCGCCTCCAGCACGTCAGCCAGCGCGGCCCATTGCGTCTCATCCGCCTGATAAAGCTCCGTCAGCCGTCCCAGCAGCCAGACCGGTTCCGACAGCAAAAGCGCGGGTTCCGGCTCCTCTTCGATGATAGGCTCCACCGGCGGTTCAACCGGCGCGGGCGGCTCCTCCGGAGATTGCACCTGCGCGGCGGGAGGCTCCGGCAAAGCCGCCTCCGACGCGGCGCAGGCGCAGAGCAGCGCCAGCAGGCAAAAGCAGGCAAGCAGGCAGGAAATACGCATTTGGGATCCCTCTTCGTTTCGTTTTTTGTCAGTTTACCATGATTTTTCAGGCAAAACAAGTCCGGGGAGCGGTTTTTCTTGACGGCAGTGCCGCTTCTGACTATAATAATGTATATTCCAAAAAGGAGACGGCGCTTCGTCATGCTTCTATCGTTTTTTCAGCGGCTCGGAAGGCCGTTTCGCACCATGCGGCCGGGACGGCTGATCGTTCTGGTGTTCCTCTTCATCATCCTGCTCGGCGCGGGCCTTCTGTGCCTGCCCGCCGCATCGCGCTCCGGCGAACCCACGCCGTTTCTGACGAGCCTGTTCACCGCGACTTCTGCGACCTGCGTGACGGGCCTCATCCGCGTCGACACCGGGACGCACTGGGCCATGTTCGGTCAGGTCGTCATTCTCCTGCTCATTCAGATCGGCGGCCTCGGCTTTATGACCATCGCGTGTCTGTTTTTCTTCGCGCTCCGCCGCAAGATCGGCCTGCGGGAGCGCATGGTGCTGGCGCAGGCCCTCGGCAGCGACAGCTACAGCGGCATCGTGAGCCTTGTGCGCAATATCCTGCGCGGCACAGCCGCAGTCGAAGGGGCGGGGGCGCTCATTCTGTTTTTCCGCTTCCTGCCGGAGTTCGGCTTCGGAAAGGCTCTGTGGTACGGCGTGTTCCACTCGATCTCCGCGTTCTGCAACGCGGGCTTTGACGTGCTTGCGGATACAGACGCAGGCGGGAGCCTCTGCCGCTACGCGACAGACCCGGTCGTGAATTTCACCATCATGGCGCTCATCATCATCGGCGGCCTTGGCTTCGCCGTCTGGGGCGACATCCGGCACAACCGCCGCTTTTCCCGCATGAGCGTCTATACGAGACTGGTCATTCTCATCACAACAGTCCTGATCTTCGGCGGCGCGGGAATTTTCGCCGCGCTGGAATGGAACAATCCCGGCACGCTTGGCGGCCTGACCCCGTCGCAGAAGCTGATGGCGGCGCTGTTCCAGTCGGTCACGCTCCGCACGGCGGGCTTTGCGACCTTCGACCAGAACGCGCTGTCAGACGTATCAAAGGCTGTGGCAGATTTTCTGATGCTTGTCGGCGGCTCGTCCGGCTCGACGGCGGGCGGCGTGAAGACCGTGACGGTCGGCGTGATTCTGCTTGCCGCGTGGTCGACCGCGCGCGGCAGGACAAGCGTGCAGATCATGAAGCGCCGGATCCCGCAGCAGGCCGTTGCGAACGCGTCCGCGCTGTTCATTCTGGTGCTGCTGCTGTCCGGCCTCGGCGCGGCGTTTTTGAGCATCGCGGATCATGTCAGTCTGGAAAACGCGCTGTATGAGACGATTTCTGCGCTGTGCACCGTCGGTCTGACGACCGGCATCACGAGTTCACTGTGCGCCGCATCGCAGATCGTTCTGATCATTTTTATGTTCTTCGGGCGGCTTGGGATCATGACCATCAGCGTCGGCTTCATGGCCGCCGACCGCGCCGAAGAACGCGTCAGCTACGCGGAAACAAAAATCATGATCGGGTGAGCGGATAAGGCGGCAGAATATACCGATTTTACGGTAATCTTCGGCAAATTCGCAGCTTCCCAATGGGCCGATGTGTGCATCGGCCCCTACACTCCAATGGGTGAGTGCGTCCGATTTTTTTGAAATTCCACCTGAACGACCGGCGGTTATACGCAGACAAAGGGAGTAAAACCATGAAAAAAACATATATTGTAATTGGACTTGGACGCTTCGGCTGTGCGGTCGCACAGCGGCTGTATGAGCTTGGGAGCGAGGTACTGGCGATTGATCTTCGGCCTGAGCTTGTGCAGCGGATGGAGAGCAAAGTCACCTGCGCCGCCGTGTGCGACGTGCGGGATGAGGACGCACTGCGCACGCTCGGCGTGCGCAATTACGACTGCGCTGTCATCGACATCGGCGGCGATCTGGCTACGAGCGTCGTTGCGACGCTGAACCTCAAGGAGCTGGGCGTGCAGAGCGTCGTGTGCAAGGCCACCGACGAAACACAGCGCCGGGCGCTGGAAAAGATCGGGGCAGATCATGTCGTCGTGCCGGAACGTGAATCCGGCATCAAGCTGGCGCAGTCTTTGACCTCGTCGAGCATTCTGGACTTTATCGAGCTTTCGCCGGACTGCGGCATTGCCGAGCTGCAGACGCCGAGCGAATGGTGCGGCAAGAGCATCCGGGAGCTGGATATCCGCGCAAAATACGGCGTGAACGTCATCGCCGTGCGGGAAAACGGAAAGGTACACGTCACGCTGGACGCGAACCGCCCGCTGAACGAGCATATCACGCTTGTCCTGCTTGGCGAGAACGACCGGCTCGCGAGGGTGAAGCCGTGATGGAGGAAACAATCACAAGCCGCCGGAACCCGCTTCTGGCGCACACGAAAAAGCTGCTCACCTCGCGCGCCTACCGCGAAAAATCCGGCGAATTCGCCGCCGACGGCGTGAAGCTGCTGGCGGAGGCCGCGCGTTGGTACCCGGGGCTGCATACTGTGATTGCGGAGGAACACGTAGAATTATGTAAACTATCAGATACCGTGCGCGTTGTCCGTGTACCCAGGGATGTGATGCAGTCCGTCTCTCTGATGGACGCGCCGCAGGGCGCGATCTTCCTCTGCCGCCTGCCGGAGCGGAAGCCCGGCACGATCCTGCCGGGGACGCTTCTGCTGGACGGCATTCAGGACCCCGGCAATCTCGGCACGATTCTCCGCACGGCGGACGCGCTGGAGGTTCCGGTCGTGCTGCTGGACGGCTGCGCCGACACGTATAACCCCAAGACGGTCCGCGCCTCCATGGGCGCGGTGTTCCGCACCCAGCCTGTCAGCATGACGAGGCAGCAGGCCATCGCCGCCTGCCGGGAAGCGCATATCCCGCTGCTGGCGACCGCCATGTCTGCCGACGCTGTTGATCTGCGGCAGGCAGATTTGTGCAATGCGGCGGTCGTGATCGGCAGCGAGGGACAGGGGATCTACCCGGAGCTGTTCGCAGCGGCAGAGCAGAAGATCATCATCCCCATGTCCCCGCGCTGTGAGTCTTTGAACGCGGCAGTCGCCGCGACGATCGTTCTGTGGCAGATGAAGCGGTGAGGCACCGATGATGCGCTCACGCGGCTTGCCGCAGGGGCGGACGACTCTGTCCGCCCGACAGAATGCACCATTTTTTCGTTAAATCACGGCACATTCGAAACATTTTCCGAGCAGACAGAGTGCTACACGGATTTACAGCTTCTCGTCGGGCGGAGCAAAGCCCTGCCCCAACTGCATACTATTTCTATTCGCAAACTATAAAAAATCCGAGAAAGACAGAGGGATTTTTATGCTGGAATACTGGTTGTGGCTGACCGGTCGCAGGGGCGTGGGACTGCGCGGGCTGCGTGCGCTGCTAGAGCAGTTCGGAACGCCCGAGGCGGTCTACTGCGCGGCAGAGCAGGATTACCCGCAGGCGCTGCGCCCGGAGGGGCGCGCTTCGCTTGCCGATAAGGAGCTTGCGCCTGCGCGGCAGATCCTGCAGCAGTGCTACCGGAAGAACATCCATGTTCTGACGTTTCAGGACGCCGCTTATCCGAACCGGCTCAAAAATCTTGACGATGCGCCTCTGGTATTGTATTATCAAGGCGTTTTCCCGGATTTTGACGCGGAACCGGTCATCGCCATGGTCGGCACGCGCAAGGCCTCCGCGTATGGGCTTCTTCAGGCGAAGCGCCTCGGCTATGAGCTTGGCCGCTACGGCGCAATTATTGTATCCGGCGGCGCTGCCGGAATTGACACCATGGCACTGCGCGGGGCCATATCCTCCGGAACAGCGCCGGTGGCTGTGTTTGCCTGCGGCGTGGATATCGACTATCCGGCAAACAACCGGAGTCTGTTTGAGGATCTTCGCGCCCACGGCTGCGTCATCAGTGAGCTTCCGCCCGGATCGCCGCCGCTGGCGGAGCATTTTCCGCCACGCAACCGCATTCTGAGCGGTCTTGCGCTCGGCTCCGTCGTCGTGGAAGCGCCCAGAAAGAGCGGCGCGCTCATCACCGCCCGCCACGCGCTCGAACAGGGCCGGGATGTGTTCACGCTGCCCGGAAATCTCGGAAATCCGACCTGCGAGGGCAATATCCAGCTGCTCAAGGAGGGCGCGATCCTGATCTCCGAGGGCTGGGACGTTTTACAGGAATATACCTATCTCTACCCGGATCTGCCCCTGCGCCAGAGGCCGCTCGGCCCCATGACGCTCGGCCCGCAGGAGACGAAGGACAACCTTGTTGTGGCGGAAACTTCGTCCAACCCGGAAAAAACTGACACAAAAGCCGTTGACAAGCAGGAAAACAGGGCTTATATTGACGTACAGGAAATTTTGCCGCGCGTATCTGCCGACGAAGCCGCCGTTCTGCGGCAGCTGGAGGGCGGAAAGCAGCCGGTCGACCGGATGATCGACGAAACGCAGCTGCCCGCCGGGCGCGTACTGTCCGCGCTGACGCTGCTGGAGGTCAAGGGCTTTGTCAAGCGGCTGCCGGCCCGGTATTATGAGCTGGCGAAAAAATAACATGGAGGCGTCTATGCCGAACGCAAAACAGAATCTGGTCATCGTGGAGTCTCCCTCGAAGGCCAAAACCATCGGAAAATATCTTGGCCCCGACTATCAGGTCAAGGCCAGCATGGGCCATCTGCGCGATCTGCCGAAGAGCACGCTGAGCGTCGATATCGAGCACGATTTTGAGCCGGAGTACCAGCCGCTCAAGGGAAAGGAAGACATCATCGCAGACCTGCGCAAGGCCGCGAAGGGCTCCGGCCGCATCTATCTCGCGACTGACCCGGACCGCGAGGGCGAAGCCATCTCGTGGCATTTGAAATATCTGCTGAACATTCCGGATAACGAGACATACCGCGTGACCTTCAACGAGATCACACGCAACGTCGTGCAGGAATCCATCCAGCACCCGCGTCCCATCGACCAGAATCTCGTCGACGCGCAGCAGGCGCGCCGCGTGCTCGACCGCATTGTCGGCTATCAGCTCAGCCCCCTGCTCTGGAAAAAGATCCGCAAGGGCCTGTCCGCCGGACGCGTGCAGTCTGTCGCGACCCGTCTGGTCGTCGACCGCGAGAACGAGATCCGGGCCTTTGTCCCGCAGGAATACTGGACGCTGGATGTAAATCTGAACCGCGCCGGCAAGCCCGGCAGCTTCACCGCGCACTACTACGGCGACCCGCAGAAGCGCGAGCTGACGAGCGAGCAGGATGTGCAGTCCGTTCTGGACGCGCTGGAGGGCCAGCCGTTTTCCGTGACCGGCGTGAAGAAATCGGAGAAAAAACGCACCCCTGCGCCGCCCTTCATCACCTCAACGCTCCAGCAGGAGGCATCGCGCAAACTCAACATGACCCCACGCCGCACAATGATGATCGCGCAGCAGCTTTACGAGGGCGTAGAGATCTCCGGTGAGGGCTCTGTCGGCTTGATCACTTACATGCGTACCGATTCCCTGCGTATCTCCGAGGAGGCGCTGGCCGCTGCAGGCGACGCGATCCGCAGCCGCTACGGCGCAGCCTATTACGCCGAACCCCGCCGCTATAAGCCGAAATCCGGCGCGCAGGACGCGCACGAGGCCATCCGCCCGTCAAATGTCGCGCTCTATCCCGAGGCGGTCGAGCATGATCTGACCAAGGAGCAGTACCGGCTCTATAAGCTCATCTGGAGCCGCTTCATCGCGTCGCAGATGACCAATGCGCTGTACGACGTGACGGCGATTGAGGCCGCCTGCGGCAGCCATGTCTTCCGCGCGACCCACCAGAGCATGAAATTCTCCGGCTTTACCGCCATTTATGAGGAAGGCCGCGACGACGAGCAGGAAAAGCTCGATTCCCCGCTGCCCGACCTTGCCCCCGGCGAGGCGCTCACGGCCTCCGGCTTTGACAAGCAGCAGCACTTCACCCAGCCGCCCGCACGCTATACGGAGGCGTCTTTAGTGCGCGCGATGGAGGAAAAGGGCGTCGGCCGTCCGTCGACCTACGCGGCGATCATCGCCACGATCCAGGATCGCGAATACGTCATCAAGACCGACAAAAAGCTCTCGCCGACGAAGCTCGGCGAGGTAGTCAACGGGCTGATGATGGACCGCTTCCCCAATATCATCAGCGTCGAATTCACCGCCGACATGGAAAAGCAGCTCGACCAGGTCGAGGCCGGACAGCGCCGCTGGAAGAGCGTGCTGGAGGAGTTCTACACCGGCTTCCATCAGGAAATGGTCGATGCGGAGGAGGCGCTGAAGGACACCCGCCTCAAGGTGCCGGATGAGGTCTCGGATGAAAAATGCGAGATCTGCGGCCGGAACCTTGTCGTGAAAACGAGCCGCTTCGGCAAATTCCTCGCCTGCCCCGGCTACCCGGACTGCAAGTTTACAAAGCCGATTACGGAAAAAATGCCGGGCCGCTGTCCGAAGTGCGGCAGCGCGATTCTGAAGCGCAAGAGCAAGCGCGGCTACGCCTATTACGCTTGTGAGCGCGGCGCGGCCTGCGGCTTTATGACGTGGGACGTGCCGACGGATCAGGATTGCCCGGTCTGCGGCCAGACGATGTTCAAGCGCTCCGGCAAGGGCGCAATGAAGCCGTTCTGCGCGAATCCCGAGTGCTCGAACTTCCTGCCGGAGGACAAGCGCGGCTACCGCCGCAAGTCCACAGCCTCCGGCGAGGCCGCGACTGCAGAATCCAATGCAGAGGCTGCGGCCGAAGCCGCGCAGAAGCAGGCGGAGGAGAAAAAGGCCGCGAAAAAAACGGCGGCCAAAAAGCCCGCCGAAAAGGCAGCTGCAAAGAAGCCTGCCGCGAAGAAGACAGCAGCGAAAAAGCCTGCGGCTAAAAAACCAGCTGCCAAAAAAGCTGCCAAAAAGACCGAGCCGGAAGACGATCTTCCGTTCTGATACAGAGATAGAAAGGACGCCCCAATATGCTGGAAGTGAAAGTGATCGGCGCGGGTCTTGCGGGCTGCGAGGCCGCGTGGCAGCTGGCCGAGCGCGGCATTCATGTGACGCTGACCGAGATGAAGCCGCACAAAATGACGCCTGCGCACCACTGCGCGGACTTTGCGGAGCTTGTCTGCTCCAACTCCCTGCGCGGCGACCGGCTGGAAAACGCCGTCGGCCTTTTGAAAGAAGAGCTGCGGCGGCTGCACAGCCTGATCCTGACCTGCGCGGAGGCAAACCGCGTCGAGGCAGGCGGCGCATTGGCCGTCGACCGCTACGGCTTTTCCGGCATGGTGACGGAAAAAATCAAGTCGCACCCCAACATCACCGTCGTGGAGGCGGAGGAAACCGAGGTCCCGGCAGGCCCGGTCATCATTGCGACCGGTCCCCTGACCTCCGACGCGATGAGCGCTGCGATCCAGCGCTATTTCGGCGGGCAGGAGTATATGAGCTTCTTTGACGCCGCCGCGCCGCTCGTGACCTTCTCGTCCATCGACATGGACAAGGCGTGGTTCGCGTCCCGGTACGACCGGGGCGATGCAGATTATGTCAACTGCGCAATGGATAAGGATGAATACCTTGCCTTTGTCGACGCGCTCAGCTCGGCGGAGGAAGCGCCGGTGCACGGCTTTGAGGACAAGCACGTATTCGAGGGCTGTATGCCCGTCGAGGTCATGGCCCGGCGCGGCATCGATACCCTGCGCTACGGCCCGTTGAAGCCCGTGGGCCTCAAGGACCCGAAGACGGGGCATGAGCCGTATGCCGTCGTGCAGCTGCGCAGGGATAATGCCGCAGGCTCCGTCTATAATATCGTCGGCTTCCAGACCCACCTGAAATTCCCGGAGCAGAAGCGCGTGTTTTCCATGATCCCCGCGCTGCACGACGCGGAATTCGTCCGCTACGGCGTGATGCACCGCAACACCTTCCTCGATTCCCCTCGCCTGCTTGACCGGTACTATGCCGATAGGCAGAACCCGCTGGTCGCGTTTGCAGGTCAGATGACGGGCGTGGAGGGCTATGTCGAGTCAACGGCCTCCGGTTATCTAGCAGGTGTCAGTATGGCGGCAAAAGTCAAGAATGAGCCGCTGCCCGAGTTCCCGCGCGAAACGGCCATCGGGGCGCTGGCAGCGTACATTTCGGATGCGAGCGTTGTCTCGTTCCAGCCGATGAACGTGAATTTCGGCATTCTGACGCCGCTTGACCGCCGCGTCAAGGGAAAGGCCAATAAAAATCTCGCCATCGCGCAGCGGTCGCTTGCGCTTATCGATCAAATGACAGGGCAGGAGGAAGCAACATGAGAATTCTGGTAGACGCCATGGGCGGCGACAACGCCCCTGACCAGATCGCGCTGGGCGCGATCCAGGCGGCAAAGGACTTCGGCTGCGAGGTCGTGCTGGTCGGACGCGGCGAGGCGATCCTGCGTGCGCTGAAGGATCAGGGCATCGAAACGCTTCCCAAGGGCGTGGAGATCGCCAACGCGGACGACGTCGTGGATATGCACGACGATCCGGCGACGGTCGTAAAAAAGAAAAAGGATTCCAGCATGGTCGTGGGCCTGAATATGCTGAAGGAGGGCGGCGGAGACGCGTTCGTCTCCGCAGGCTCGACCGGCGCGCTGCTCTCCGCCGCGACGCTGACCGTCCGGCGCGTCAAGGGCATCCGCCGCGCCGCCATGGCTCCGCAGATCCCGACGAAGACCGGCCGGGAGGCCGTGCTCATCGACTGCGGCGCGACGGCCGACTGCACGCCGGAATTTCTGCTGCAATTTGCGTTCATGGGCTCGTATTACGCCGAAAAGGTGCTGGGTATCGAAAACCCGCGCGTCGCGCTTTTGAACATCGGTGCAGAGGATTCCAAGGGCGGCGAGCTGCAAAAGGCCGTCTATCCGCTCCTGAAGCAGGCAGGCGAGGCCGGGGCGATCAACTTTACCGGCAACATTGAGGCGCGCGATGTGCCGCTGGGCGGCGCGGACGTGGTCGTGGCCGACGGCTTCTCGGGCAATATCCTGCTCAAGGGCATTGAGGGCACGGCGCTGTTCATGGCCTCCATGATGAAGGATATGTTCAAGAAAAACGTACTGACCAAGCTGGCGGCGCTTTTGTGCATGGACGGCGTGAAGGCGTTCAAGAAAAAGATGGACTACCGCGAGACGGGCGGCACGGCCCTCATCGGCCTGAGCAAGCCCGTGATCAAGGCGCACGGCTCATCCGACGCGCTGGCCATCCGCAACGCCATCCGGCAGGCCATCGGCGCTGTCGAGGCGGATGTGGCCGCGACGCTGGCCGCAAATATGGATCATATGGTCATACCAAAGGAGTATCAACATGCTGAGTGAACTGGAAGCCGGGCTGGGCTACACGTTCCGGGACAAGAGCATTCTCGAAAACGCGCTGACGCACAGCTCCTATGCCAATGAGAACCGCGAGCGCGGTCTGCGCGACAACGAACGGCTGGAATTTTTAGGCGACTCGATTCTGGGCTTCGTCGTGGCGGATTATCTGTACCGGAGCTTTCCGGACAGGCCGGAGGGCGAGCTGACGCGCATCCGTGCCGATCTTGTCTGTGAGAAAAATCTGGCCCGCGCGGCGGGCACGATCAGCCTCGGCAGCTTCCTGCTGCTCGGCCACGGCGAGGAGCACGGCGGCGGCCGCAAGCGCGATTCCATCGTCTCCGACGCCATGGAGTCCGTGATCGCGGCCAGCTACATGGACGGCGGCTTCTCTGCCGCAAAGGAGATCATCGACCGCCTGATCCTCTGCGACGTTCCGGCAGGCAAGCCGCATAATTTCGACTATAAGACCGCGCTGCAGGAGCTGGTGCAGCGGAAAAAGGATCAGGTGCTCCGTTATGAACTCACCGGAGAGTCCGGACCGGATCACGACAAGAAATTTGAGGTCGAGGTTCTGCTCAACGGCAAGCCATGCGGCAATGGCAGCGGCAGCAGTAAAAAACGCGCTGAACAGGCCGCAGCCGCAGCTGCCATCGACGCGCTGTTCCCAGGAGAATTGTAAAAACAGAACCGCTGGAAGAGTTGTTCCAGCGGTTCTGTTTTGCTTAAAGGATCAAAATCTGACACATCCTCATCGCGCTCAGCGCCGTTTCGTGGCTTTCGGGGGTCACACCTGCACAGCAGTCCGCACGGACGAAAAGCGGAACCTCGGGCAGCGCGCCCTTTGCCATCATTGCGTTCGTAATGACGCAGATATCCGTGCAGACTGATTGTACAGATACATAACATGAAGGATATTTAAGAGCTGTCTCTTATATTCATGTAATCTCTTAACCTGTACATCAAAGATTGAACGAGGATCTACATCGATACCGTTATGTTCTTTGATATACTTAGCCAGACGCAGTTTGTTCTGATATTTGATATTCATGAATTCTGCCTGGCATTTTGGATCGTCCACATAGATTTCAAGCTTCTTAATCTGGCTTAAATCTGTGATCCATTCGGAACCAATCTTTCCTGATACCCATTCTGCAAGCAATGGATCGCCATGAAGAAGGAATCTTCTCTGTGTAATACCATTTGTCTTATTATTGAATTTCTCCGGCATCATTTCATAGAAATCTTTTAATTCCTGATTCTTCAGAATCTCTGTATGAAGTCTTGCAACACCATTTACAGAGAAACCTGCATAGATAGCAAGATTTGCCATCTTAACCTGACCATCATAAATGATCGCCATCTTCTTCTGTTTTTCCTGATTTCCAGGATATTTTGCCGAGATTTCAAGCTGGAATCTTCTGTTAATCTCTTCTATAATCTGATAACATCTTGGAAGGAGTTTTGAAAACAGTTCGATTGGCCATTTTTCCAAAGCTTCTGCCATGATTGTATGGTTTGTATATGCACAGCATTTTGTTGTGACTGCCCATGCTTCATCCCAGGTAAGATCATACTCATCCATCAGGAGTCTCATCAGTTCTGCCACACAGATAGTCGGATGTGTATCATTCAGCTGGAATACTACTTTTTCAGGAAGGTTACGTACATCGTCATGATTATCAAGGTATTTCTTAATGGCTGTCTGTACACTTGCGGATACGAAGAAATACTGTTGTTTCAGTCTTAATTCCTTACCTGCATAATGGTCATCACAAGGATATAATACTTCTACTATGTTCTTTGCCAGGGATTCTTCCTCTGTTGCCTTGATATAATCACCTTTGTTAAAAGAATCCAGTACAAAGTGCTGAACCGGTTCTGCATCCCAGATTCTTAAAGTATTTACCACGTTATTGCCATATCCTACGATAGGAAGATCATATGGTACTGCCCTTACGGAACGATAACCGTCCTGAACAACTCTTTCTCTTCCGTCTTCGCCTTTTACCCATCTTGTGTAGCCGCCGAACTTAACTTCACACGCGTACTCTTCTCTTCTTACTTCAAACGGATTACCGTTCTTTAACCATTCATCCGGTACTTCCACCTGATATCCGTCCACGATCTTCTGCTTGAACATACCGTATTTATAACGGATTCCACAGCCATATGCCGGATAACCGAGTGTTGCCAGAGAATCAAGGAAGCATGCTGCCAGTCTTCCCAGACCACCATTTCCAAGTGCTGCATCCGGCTCCTGATCTTCTATTACGTTCAGATCCAGTCCTAATTCTTCAATCGCTTCTTTGATTTCCTTGCAGGCGGATAAATTGATAATAATATTTCCGAGTGCACGTCCTGTTAAGAATTCCATAGAAAGATAATATACTGTCTTTGCATCTTTCTTCTCATATTCCTTATGAGTTGCAATCCACTGGTCGATGATAACGTCCTTCAGACCGTAAGCAACACCTGTGTAAATATCCAAATCCGATGCTTCTTCGATTGTCTTTCTTGAAACTACCTTTACATAATCCTTTACCTGTTTCTTAAATTCTTCCTTTGAGAATGTTCCCAATTCTGTCATACAATACCTCCTATAATGTCATAAGACAGTCCCCGGTAAAATCGTGTGCCGGGACCGTCCCATGACCTCCGCATACTTTCACTTACTGTTTCTCAACACCAAGTTCTACATTTTCTCCATTAATGTTCCATTCTTTACAGTACCCATTTATTTTACCAAAAATTACCTCATTTGCCAACACTTCTGATGTAATTTCTTCTTTATTTCTCTGTAAAATTTCAATAACCTTATCATTCTTATCGATATAGATATTGATTTTATCCATTACTTCTAATCCGGATATACATTAATATGATCGGTAACCTCAAATCCTGCTTCTTTTCGCATGGTCTGGATCTTACTTACCAGCTCACGGACAAAACCTTCTTCCAGAAGTTCCGGTGTCAGATTGGTATCCATTACGACCGTGATTCCATGGTCATTCTGTGATACATAGCCTTCCATCTGTGTCATTTCAATCAGCAGATCTTCTTTTGTAAGCTCTACTTCCACGTCGCCTGCGATAAATTTCAATGCACCCTGTGCTTCGAGTTCATCCATGGCTGCATTTCCATCGAGTCCTGCAAGATATGTCTTGATTGCTCCAAGCTGCTTGCCGTATTTTGGTCCTACCGTCTTTAACTGTGGCTTAAATACATACGTTGTAAAGTTTCTCACATCATCTGTGAACTCTACGTTCTTTACATTCAGCTCATCTGCAATGATATCTTTATAGAAATCAGGCAAATCAAATCCTGCTTTTACATACATCTGTCCGATTGGCTGACGATTCTTGATATTGGATTCGTTACGGCACGCACGTCCCATAACAACAATATCCAGAACTCTTTCCATATTGTCTTCCAGTTCTTTGTCGATCCATTCTTCCTTTACGGTCGGGAAGTCACACAGATGAATACTTTCCGGTGCATTCTTATCAATATTTCTGACAAGGTTCTGGTAAATATCTTCCGTCATAAATGGAATCATTGGTGCTGCAGCCTTGCTGATTTCCACCAGTGCGGTGTACAATGTCATGTAGGCATTGATCTTATCCTGTTCCATTCCTTTTGCCCAGAAACGTTCTCTGGAACGTCTTACATACCAGTTACTCATCTCATCCACAAAATCCTGTAATGCTCTTGCAGCTTCCGGAATTCTGTAATTTTCAAGATTATTGTCCACTTCACCAATTACACTGTACAGCTTGGAAAGCAGCCATTTATCCATAACCGGAAGTTTGTCATATTCCAGTGTGTAGTTTAACGGATTGAACTCATCAATATTTGCATAGAGTACATAGAATGCATAAGTATTCCATAATGTACCCATGAACTTTCTCTGTCCTTCCGTAACTGCCTTGTCGTGGAAGCGGTTTGGAAGCCATGGCGCACTGTTGATATAGAAATACCAGCGGATCGCATCTGCCCCATGTGTATTCAATGCTTCAAACGGATCTACTGCATTTCCCTTTGACTTACTCATCTTCTGTCCGTTTTCATCCTGTACATGTCCCAGAACGATAACATTCTCATATGGTGCTTTGTTGAATAACAGTGTGGATTCTGCCATCAGGGAATGGAACCATCCTCTGGTCTGATCCACAGCCTCGGAAATGAACTGTGCCGGGAACTGCTGTTCAAATAATTCTTTGTTTTCAAACGGATAATGATGCTGTGCAAAAGGCATTGCCCCGGAATCGAACCAGCAGTCGATTACTTCCGGTACTCTGTGCATAGTCTTTCCGCAGTCCGGACATGTCAATGTCACTTCATCGATATATGGTCTGTGCAGTTCTACTTCTGCAGCCTTCGGATCTCCTGCACGTTCAGCCAGTTCTGCACGGCTTCCGATACATTCCTGATGTCCGCATTCACATTCCCAGATATTTAACGGTGTTCCCCAGTAACGGTTTCTGGAAATTGCCCAGTCCTGAATGTTCTCCAGCCAGTTTCCGAAACGTCCTTTTCCAATGGATTCCGGAATCCAGTTTACGGTATTGTTGTTGCGGATAAGGTCATCTTTTACTGCGGTTTCACGGATATACCATGATTCCCTTGCATAATAGATCAGTGGTGTATCACATCTCCAGCAGTGTGGATATTCATGTTCAAACTGCGGTGCTTCGAAGAGCTGGTTTCTGGCATCCAGGTTTTTGATTACTTCCGGGTCTGCCTTCTTCACAAATAATCCGGCGAATGGGGTTTCCTCTGTAAGTTCACCCTTACCATTTACAAACTGTACAAACGGAAGGTCATAATTTCTTCCAACATTGGCATCATCTTCACCAAATGCCGGTGCGATGTGTACGATACCGGTACCGTCTGTCATAGTAACATAGTTATCACAGGTCACAAAGAAGCCTTTCTTGTTCTGCTTGTCTGCCACGTCCTTTGCACAGACAAATAATGGCTCATATTCTTTGTATTCAAGTTCTTTTCCCTTGAAGGTCTTTAATACTTCATATGCCGGCTTTGCTTCCACACCATTTTCTTCATCTGCTTTTACTGCCAGTTTGCCGAGTACGGTATCTAAAAGTGCGGATGCCATATAATAAGTATAACCATCTGCAGCCTTTACTAACGCATAAGTTTCATCCGGATTTACGCAGAGTGCAACGTTTGACGGAAGGGTCCATGGAGTCGTTGTCCATGCAAGAAAATATGTGTCCTCGCCCGTTACCTTAAATCTTACGATAGCAGAGCGTTCTTTGACGGTCTTGTAACCCTGTGCCACTTCCTGTGCAGATAACGGTGTTCCACACCTCGGACAGTAAGGTACAATCTTAAATCCTTTGTAAAGCAGACCTTTCTTCCAGATTTCTTTCAAAGCCCACCATTCAGATTCGATAAAATTATTGTCATAAGTTACATACGGGTTGTCCATATCTGCCCAGAAACCTACGGTTCCTGAGAAATCTTCCCACATACCCTTATATTTCCATACGGATTCCTTACATTCTTTGATAAATGGCTCTAATCCATAATTTTCAATCTGGTCTTTTCCATCCAGTCCGAGCTTCTTTTCGACTTCGATTTCAACCGGGAGTCCATGTGTGTCCCATCCGGCTTTTCTCGGTACCATGTAGCCCTTCATGGTACGTTATCTCGGTATCATATCCTTGATTACTCTGGTAAGCACATGACCGATATGCGGCTTTCCGTTTGCCGTCGGAGGGCCGTCATAGAAAGTATAGGTTTCTCCTTCCTTGCGGTTTTCCATACTTTTTCTGAAGATGTCATTATCTTTCCAGAATTTTTCTGTTTTCTTTTCTCTTTCCACAAAATTCATGTCTGCGGAAACTTTTTCGTATAACATTTTTACCTCCTTATACCGGAAAAATCTTATGATTTTCCATAAAAATATAAAAACCCCGTCCTGTAAAAGGACGAGGTTAATTCTCGTTACCACCTGTTACACTCATACTCTGAATTACTCAGGTTATATGATTTCCGTTAACGCCGGTTCTACGTCCTGCCCTACTGCTGCTGCGTTCAGGCGGAAACTCAGAAGTGATTTTCACCATAATAGTACTAATACCTGTTCCCACCCTGCCAGGCTCTCTGTCACGTTCCTATAATGGCTACTGTCTTCGTCACAGTCTTTATATATTGTATATATTTTATTATATCATGCTGTGAATTGCATTGTCAATCCTTAATATTCTCTATTTCTTTACCTCATCCGGTTCTCTCTTTAGTATGCCACTCCATCGGGTTCATTTTCCTCAGAACTGCTTCCGACCTCAATCACAATATGATTCGGAAGACAGGTCACGGGCATCGCCGCAGAATGGATGAATCCCATCTTTACACATATCTGATCCCTGCAGTTTGCAGAGATCATACCTATTTCTCCGTTCTTTACTTCTATCGTATTTTCCTCACCGTCTGCTCCACAGATGGTAAACTGGTAAGGCTCTTCTACTGCACTCAGATCTATCGTTCTTATTATCGTTCCATTCTGGTATATTCTGGCATATCTTCCGTTTTCCGGAACGGATTTCTTCCTGCCCATAATTACTGCCAGTGAAATAATAACACATATGATTAGTATAGCACATAATAAAAAAACTGTCTTGTTTTCTCTTAAACTACTTTGAAATTTTTTACACACATTTGAAAATTTCAATTATTTTTCCTCTTCTTTTTCTGCATTTTCAAACAGATGCAGTGTTCTTACATACCTGAATGTTTTGTATACAAAATACAGGACTGCCGCCCAGGAAAGCACAATGGTCAGGATATATGCCCCTCTTGCAAAATAAATGTATAAGGCTGCAAATGGCATGATGACATATTTGATAACGGATGCAAATCCATATAATTCAGTCGCAAAAGTAAGATCCTTACCTACTTCCAGATATTTAAAATTATCCACCTGCTTTTTGCATGCCAGTGTAAAAGAGTACATAATGACCAGCATGACAAGGATCTCTGCAACACAGCAGAACAGGATCGGGCCAAACAGACTGTACTGTGACAGGACAAACGGAAAAATCGTCTTTACTGTGCTTATCACAAATCCAAGAACGGCCGCTGCTTTCATATTCATCATATATTTCCGGTTCCCATGCATCAATGCAAGTCCCAGTAATATAAGCAGATAACCTGCCGGATTAAACAAAATATCAATCCGGAAATGGTCACCGATCAGTGCTTCCAGAAAATAAGTATTAAAACCTTTTTTTACACCTTCATTGACACCAAAGCGAAATCCATAGCTGATCTTTGTCGCAATATTAATATCAATCCCTGTCACCAGAATTCCCAGAATAAAAAAATAAATTCCTTTTATCTTACTTTTCATCTTTTTCCTCCTATGACTGCTTATATCCCAGAATATAATCCCTTACACGGAATACAAACCAGAAGAACAGCAGATTTACTGCCAGATCAAAAATATTGTAGAAAGTAAGCAATGCACCATTCATCATCGGAGCCATCCACATGACAAGCATAACCGTGATATTAAGGACAACAGAAGCAAACCA
>ENA-USUJ01000931-USUJ01000931.1-human-gut-metagenome-genome-assembly--contig:-NODE-931-length-25982-cov-4.613550_pt1 | contig 25982 bp, 26 predicted proteins | sample MGYA00250061_ERZ773398 | MGnify/ENA primary metagenome ERZ773398 (study PRJEB29103, sample SAMN06111992) | human gut metagenome | biome: human gut; feature: ankylosing spondylitis patient; material... | reverse complement strand
AAAATAATTGACCGAATACACTTGCAGTCAGCTTGGCTGGCGGCAGGTGATTTTTATATCCTTGAGCATTGCAAGGAGTACGCAGGCGAGCTTAACATATACAGTTGGAAAGAGGATAAGGATGAGGAGCCGGAGGACGCAAACGATCACATGATCAACAGTACACAGTATGCATGGATTCCATACAAGCACAAGATAGGAGGACGATCATGAGCACATTACATTTGATCATAATATGCGTAACCATAGTTTTTTGTGTAGCGCTGGCAAGCGATGGAGGAAATAGATGAGGTGGTTTAACAGAATGAGTGAGAATGTAAAACAGAGAATGCAGAGCTGGCTGCAGATCACGCCGGCAAACGTGCATAGTTTCAATATACAGGAGACGATGGATTTTCAGGCAAACGTGATCAAAAACAGAATATGGTACCTGGGAGATCCCGATGAGCTGGCACAGTTATATAGTCAGATTGACAGCAGCCAGAACAGACTCCGCTTCTGGGCGGCACGAAGCAGTACAGGCAGAGAGATCCGGAAGATACATATCGGACTGCCTGCAATCATGGTGGATACACTGACTGATATCATTATGACGGATTTCAATCAGATAACAGTGCCGGACAAAAGAGAAGACGCATGGGAGAAGATCAGCCAAGAGAATGAGTTTAAATCTTTATTGGAGGAAGCGGTCAGTCAGGCATTATATCTGGGAGATGGAGCATTTAAGATATCTCTGGATACCAGGATGAGTCAGTATCCGATCATAGAATGGTACCCGGCAGACCGGATTGATATCATCTGCAACCGGGGACGGATGAAAGAGGTGGTCTTTAAGACTGCCTACAGAGAGGGAAACAAACAATATGAACTGCAGGAGCATTATGGTTTTGGATATATCCGGAATGAGCTTCTGCACAATGGACAAAAGGCAGACCTGAAGAACGTCTCTGCGTTAGCCGGATTGAAAGATATCCGCTTTGATGATTCATTCTGTATGGCGGTGCCTTTTTATATTTACAGTAATCCGCGAATTAAGGGACGGGGCAAGTCAATCTTTGACGGCGGTAAAACAGATGACTTTGATTCACTGGATGAAACATGGAGTCAGTGGGTTCAGGCAATGAGAGAAGGGCGTACAACGAAGTATATTCCGGAGGACCTCATTCCGAGAAATCCAAAGACACAAGCACCAATGCCACCAAATCCATTTGACAATACATATATTGCTGTACCTGGAGGAATGAGTGAAAACGCCTCTAATAAGATTGATGTTACACAGCCGGATATACCTCATGAGTCGTATCTGAGTACGTACATTACAGCATTGGATCTCTGCCTGCAGGGAATCATCAGTCCATCCACGATCGGAATTGATGTAAAGAAACTGGATAATGCCGATGCGCAGCGTGAAAAAGAAAAGACCACGCTGTATACCAGAGGAAAGATCATTGATGCGCTACAGACTACGATACCGAAGCTGATTAATACTGTATTCAAATCACTGGATACCTTGAATCAGGTAACGGTGGAGGAAACAGAATCATCGATAGAATTTAGTGATTATGCAAATCCATCGTTCGAATCACAGATTGAGACTGTGGGGAAAGCTAAGTCCAGTGCCATTATGTCCAATGAGGCTGTTGTGGATGAGCTGTATGGTGATACCAAGACAGAGGAATGGAAGCAGGAAGAGATCAATCGTTTAAACGCCAGAGATGGAGTGGAGACGATGGAAGAGCCGGCGTTGAATATGGATGGGCTTGAAGTGGAAAAACAGTCGGCAGCAGAGAGCGAGGGAGGAATGACAGGTGAAAGTAAAAGTAAGTCAAAAGATGTACGGAATGTCCCGGAAGGAGTATCAGAAACTTCTTGAGGTGGCATCGGAACAGGTACCTTTTGGGATCTATGCGGTAGAGAAGACCGGTTACGCAGAGTTGCGGTGCGACCGGTGCAAATCCGTCACGCAGCTAAAGGCATTAACCAGACAGTTTAAATCACAGGGCTTCAAGGTACATTCTAACCGATAGGAGATATCACCATGGAGAATATGGAGTATGATGTGGGGAAAGCATTTGCGGCCATAGAAAATGAGCTGTTGGATTCTATGATGAGGAATATGAAACGGCACCGTGTCGAGGAAACGAAAGAGGGCTACCAGTGGGAACAGTGGCAGGCGAAACAGCTTGCCGGATTGGAAGAATACCGCAGAAAACACAAAGGAAAACTGGAGGAGCGGTATGAGGCGATCAATTCCAAGATGCGGATGGCGATCCTGCAGACGAATGCTCAAGGGAAAATGGTGCAGGAGAAGAAAATACTGGAGGCAATCCGCAAGGGTGCGAAGTTGCACCGGGCAACGGATAAGCTGCAGGGAGAATTCTTCCGGGTCAATGACCGGAAGATGAACGCCCTGTTGGATGCCGTAGAAAGTGATATGAAGCGTGCTGAGAGTGCAATCCTGCGAATGCATGATGATAAGGTCCGCCGGGTAATTTTTAATGCACAGGTATATGCAAACAGCGGAGCCGGTACCTACGAGAAAGCGGTCGATATGGCAGTAAAAGATTATGCCTCTGCCGGGATCAACTGCGTACGGTATAAAGATGGCAAGCAGGTCAATATAAAATCCTATGCCAGAATGGCACTCAAGACGGCAGGTCTTAGAGCATACCTTACAGGAGAGGGAACCAAGAGGCAGGAGTGGGGCATACATACTGTTATCATTAATAAGCGCGGAAATCCCTGTCCGTTATGTCTTCCCTGGGTAGGCAGGGTGATGATTGATGATGTGTGGTCTGGGGGGACGGCAGCAGAAGCAAAGAAAATGGGGTACCCATTGATCAGTCAGGCGATGAAAGCACAATTATATCATCCGAATTGCCGAGATTCCCATACCACATACTTTCCGGGGATATCCACACCTCCGGATAAGAAGTGGAAGAAATCAGAATTGGCAGCAGTAGAGAAAGCAGTCAAGAAGGAAGCAAGACAGCAATATGCCAAAAGACAGGAGGAGAAGTTTGGTCGTCTGGAAAGATGTGCAATGGATCCAGAAAATAAACGGGTGTATGCAATTCGGAGAAAAGAGTGGTTAGATAAGACAAAGAAAGCTGAGAATGCAAAATTACAGATTGAAGCTGAAAATGAGCAGATAACCCTTTTAAAGAAGTATGGTAATCTGGCGAATATAATGCTGAATGGAACGTCTGATGATATGAGTAAGTGGAGTAAACTGCAAAGAATATCAGGAAAGACAGAAAAGGAATTATTATCCAAAATGTCAGAGAGCGCTGGTAACTGGGAGACTTTGCTCAAAATGCAGTCAGAGAGCACCATGAAGCCATTTTTAAGTCAGCTATTAGATGTGGCAACAGACACAGAACTTGGTGCGTTGAATCTTTGGAGTGGTACAACTTATGTTAATATCAATCGTTATTTAAGATTTGGCATAAATGTTGATGATATTTCAAAAAATGCTGCAAAGAATATTGAGACAGTCCTTAATAAAACCGCTACACCAAAAGAAATTATAGTCCGAAGGGGAACCGGGACAAAAGAGATATTTCAAAAGATGGTGGGTGATTGGAAAAGTGACCCAAGTGTTTTGACTGGTCAAGAGTTTTCAGATGCTGGATTGGTTGCAACGTCACCAATGAAAGAAGGTGGTTTTAGTGGTGTCGGTGAAAATCAGGCAGAATTGTTTATAAGAGTGCCAGAAGGCACACATGGAGCATATATTGCACATGAGGCCCATAATGAACTAGAAAAAGAATTTTTGTTGCAAAAAGGATATACATATAGGATAATTAAAGCAGAATACAGAAGTAATCCTATATTTCCAGAAGAAAAAGATTTAAAAGTATGGTGCGAGGTAATACTGAATGGATAAATATTCATGGGATAACCCTGAATTACAGATTATTTGTGGCGAATGTCATCTGAAGGATGCTGATCCGAGATTGTGCCATTGCGTTGAACCGCCAATGGAAAAGAAATTTATTCCAACAGATACGGATCAATGCTCTTTTATTCGCGAATCTTATTGGCAGAGAGTTCCGCAAGAGCAAAGAGATGAATGGACAGAGTTCATAAGAAAAAGAAGTGAAAGATATTATTCAAACAATAATGGCGGGAAAGAATAAATTGAAAATATTAGGCAGGATAACTACAGATGAAGAACATCACAGTCGAAAAATGAAAGAGGCATAACTGTGGCTTATGAGGATATATACAAAGGGTTAAATACCGAAGAAAGAGAAAGGATGCTGCGACAGGATATTCCGAAGTTTGAGACGGTAGGAGAATTTGAACAGACAGAGGAAGATAGAAAAAAAGCGAGAGAAACTCTGATGAAGTTTATTCGTCTTGGAAGACGAGCAGAAAGAGAAAAAAGAGTGATACCCTTGACAGAAGAATTGAATCGAGAGGATTAAAGGATAACAAAGAAATTATAAGTGAAAGAAAGGGATAACGGGATTAAATACCACCAGTCAGAGATGATATGGTGGTTTTTTATTTCCGGAAAGGAGGAACCAATGGAAGATTTCCGCACAATCTACAAAATTCTTCGAATCCTGCAGAAAGCAATGGATCTGGAGGAGTTTGACCCGGAGGAACTGTCAGCGGAAGCGTTAGGATTAACGGTACCAAAGTGGAGCAGGATGATGGCGATGCTGCTGAAGGAAGGGTACATATCCGGAGGGCAGACCTGGACCACCATGGACTGCGGTTATCCTAAGGTGGCTATGAACCGACCTGAGCTGACGATGAAAGGATTAGAGTATCTGGAGGAAAACGGACTGATGAAAAAGGCAGCAGGACTGGCCAAAGGAATTATAGGTACAGCCCTGTAGCAAGGAGGTGATCCGATATCTCCCGGCTGTGGGTAAAACAGCACACGACATCCGAAAGGATGTTTTTTTAATGCAATTTTATATTGCAACTCTGCCCGAAGGCGAACCGAACACTTTGTTCGGGGATAAACTACGAGGAGACACCTGAGAAGAAAACTGAGTGAGACACACATAAAACTGGATAGGGAGACACCCTTACAACTGAAAGGAGCAATAAATTATGAGAAAGAACATGTTACCAATGAATCTGCAGCTTTTTGCTGATCCGGAACCAAGTGGTCAGAATGCCGGCGGACAGCCGGAGCCGAACGGCACACCGGCACCGCAGGAGGGGCAGCAGGAACCGCCAAAGATACCGGAGATTGATTATGAGAAGCTTGCAAGCGTGATCGAAGGAAAAAAGTCAGTTGCAGAGGATACCGTGCTGAAGAATTACTTCAAGAAGCAGGGATTGAGTAAGGAAGAAATGGACAGTGCCATTGGTGCATACAAGAAGCAGAAACAGGAATCCGAACCGGATCCGACTGCCTTACAGGCACAGGTGGTACGGGCACAGCAGTTGGCAGTTGCGTCTGAGATTGAGAAGGAGGGCGTGCTGATCGGCGTGGAGATGGGGCTTGCTGTGAAAACAATTCCGTATGTGATGAAGCTGGTGGATACATCTGCAGCGGTGGCAGACGGTAAGGTGGACACAGATAAACTCAAGGAAGCAATCAACAAGGTACTGGAGGATGTTCCGGCGCTTAAGCAGGGAAAGTTGGAGGGGCAGTCCAAGGGATTTGTACAGGTAGGAGCCGGACAGACCGGCAGCCAGACAAGCACCGCAGGGCAGCAGTCGGCTACTCCGGTGATCCCGACAAAACGTTGGAATCGTTTTAATTAAAAAGAAAGGTGAAATAAGGTGATAATATGGCATTAAATTATGCAGAACAGTGGAGTCCGGAATTATTGGAGATCCTGATGCAGGGAACATTGACTTCCCCGTTTGTAACAAGCAACGTAAAATGGCTGGATGCAAAGACTTTTCATTTTACTCAGATGAGCGTGAGTGGTTATAAGAACCATGCTCGTAATGGTGGCTGGAATCGTGGAAATTACGCTCAGACAGATGTAGCGTACACGGTAGAACATGATCGAGATGTATCTTTTCTGGTGGACAAGGCAGATGTGGATGAGACCAATGAGACAGCGTCCATCCAGAATATCAGCAGAGTCTTTGAACAGACACAGGTGGTACCGGAGACGGATGCACTGTTTTTCTCAAAGGTGGCAAAGAAAGCACAGGAGACGGATGGATATCATTCATCCACGGCGACATCTGCGTATACCAAGGCGAAGGTCTTTGGCATGCTTAAGGATATTCTGGCAAAGGGTAAGCTTCGCCGTTATAAGGCGAATGGTGCTCTGATCATGTATGTCCGCAGCGAGATCATGGATGCTCTGGAACAGTCTACGGAGTTTACCCGTAAGATTGAGATGACTCAGATCGCAGAGGGCGGCATGGGAATTGAGACCCGTGTAACTGAAATTGACGGTGTGCCGATCATGGAGGTCGTAGATGATGAGAGATTCTATGATGCCTTTGACTGGGATACGGAAGCTGGTGGATTTGCTCCGCTGAAGAAGGTGGCAGCAGACAGCAGCCACGGAGTAGAAGCCGTGACAGGTGCGCATAAGATCAATGTGCTGGTAGCATGCGGACAGACCTGTAAGACGGTACCGAAGATCTCCAGCATTTATTATTTCGCACCGGGAGCCCATACAGAGGGAGATGGATATCTGTATCAGAACCGTTCCCTGTCGGATGTATTTGTGTTCCCGAATGGCAAAGATGGCAAGATCGATTCTATCTTTGCAGATGTGGATACCACTGAGTATACCGCCTAGGAGGGATGCGGATGTATGCCGATAAGGAATACTACACGGAAACCTATGGTGGATCTTTGATCGGAGAGAAAGAACTGACACGACTGTTAGAGAAAGCCAGCCGGCAGATCGATACGTTGACATTCTGCAGAATCCGTGAGATTGGTTTCGACCGTCTCACGGCATTCCAGCAGGATCAGATTCAGTATGTGACCTGCATGCTGGCTGATTTTATCTATGAGAATCAGGATGAGCTGGAATCTATGTTGTCATCCTATGGAATCAATGGCGTGTCCATGACCTTCTCAAGTGGAGTCAATGTCACGAAGGTGCAGGGCGTTGTGATCCGAACCGACATTTATGCAGAGCTGGAAAAGACAGGACTGTGCTGCAGGATGATTTAGGAGGTGGCAGTGTGCGTTATCCGTGTCTGGTAAAGAAACGTCAGTGTAAGACGCCGGTAAAAGTATCTCTGGAGCAGGAGGAGCTTAGCGTGTACGGAGAGCCGGTAATAGCAAAGGAGATTGAAACAACATGTAACTATCAGGACAGCGCAAAGACGGTGCTGACAGCAGAGAAAAAGCTGATCCAGTTGTCGGGGGCGGCTTTATTTCCGGGAGATATCGCTCCGGATCTGCCGAATCTCAGTGGAGGAACCATTGAGATAAACGGGGAGAAGAGGAGAATATTCCAGGGAAGAAAAGCCAGAAACCCGGATGGAACAGTAAATTACAGTGAATTGGATGTGATGTAATGGCAGTGAATTCAACGATCAAGATCGATCAGGGCAAAATAAGGAAGCTGACAAGGGCAAGCATCAGGGCTCTGGAAAAGACCGCAGAGACGGTTCATACCGAGATTGTGCAGACTCAAGTAATGCCGAGAGATACCGGAGCTTTGCAGAATGAAAGCACCTTTGTGGATTACAGCAACAGCAGTCAGGGAAGCTGCTCTATCGTATCAGATACACCGTATGCCAGACGATTGTATTATCATCCGGAATATCAATTTTCGAAGGATGAGAACCCGAATGCAAGAGGTAAGTGGTATGAACCGTGGATGAAAGGCGGGGAACACGAAACATTTGCAAGAGATACTTTTAAGAAGAATTACAAAAAGGAGGCGGGCTTATGGTGAACTTGGCAGATATCAGAGATTATGTGGCAAAACTCGGCATTGTAAAAAATGAACGCTGCTACATGGGGAAGATAGACACAAAGCACGAAGAAAGCATCGGCTGTTATCATCTTCGCAGGAGTGGATCGCCTCGCATCCCACTGGGAGGACAGGAGAACATGACGTTCGATGTGCTCCCGGTATCCTTTTTGATTCATTGGAACAAAAACGCTGCACAGACAGATCAGAAGGCTAATGAGCTGTATCGGATCCTGCAGGATCTGAGAGATGTAACCGTAAACAATAAGCAGATAAAATTTTGTATCATGCAGGTACCGTATCCGCAGGATGTTGGAACAGACGAATCGGGTATTTTTGAGATGGTCATTGAAACAGAGTTTTACTGCAGCAAAGAAGTGAAGGAGGAGAAATAATCATGGCAGCAAAAGAAGGAGTATTTCCTTGTTATGAAAACCAGTTTCATGTAGGAGCTACGAAGGCGGATAAAGCGACTATTGCGGAATGCGAAAGCTTCTCGGTATCTATCGACAATGGCGTCGAGACCTGGAACTCATTTACACAGGAGGGATGGCAGAGTGCATTACAGACGGCAAAAGCAATCACTATTTCGGTCAGCGGAAAACGTTGCATTGGCGATACCGGTAACGATCTGGTTGCAGGCAAGTGGCTGGCAAATGGTCAGGATGCATACGTTTACTTTGACTGGACATTCCCGGATGGTACGGTAGTTGCATGGGATAAGGCGGTTATCAATGTAACGAATGTCAATGGCGGAGATTCTACGAATGTGGCTCCGCTGGAGTTTGATATTGTATCGAACGGCAAGCCGACAGTCACGAATCCCAGTTGAAGCGGCGCAGGAGGCGTCGCTGGCGAATCAGGCAGTCGTAGCTGACGAAAGTGAACCGGCTGCAAAATCAAAGAAATAGAAGATGATGAGGAGCTGATCTGCCAAGCAAACGGCAGCAGCTCCTTTTGTATTGCCGAAAGGCGGAACGGAGGAAGAACATGGCAAAGGTTATTGATATTACGGATAAGTTAAATTTTGAGGAAAGTCCTGCAATCACGATTAAAGGGCAGGTATATAAAGTGAACGATTCTGCAGAAACAATGCTGAAGCTGATGGGATTATTTGATGACAGACCAGAGGCAGAAGCGGTGCCGGCAGCCTATGAGCTGCTCTTCTCGGAAGAGGACAGGGAGAGATTAAAGGGTCTGAATCTGAATTTCAAGGATTTCATGACTTTGATTGAGGAGGCAATGGATCTGGTTCGTGGAGGGGATGATGATACTCCCAGCGGGGAGTAGCGAGAGCTACTATGATCTGTTCGAGGACTGGGACCTGATCGTATCCAGTGTTCTGGAACAATATGGCATCCGTATTTATTCAGCGGAGTTTAAGGGGATGAAATGGCTGGAGTTTTCTGCTTTGATCTCCGGTATTGGTCCGGACACAGCCCTGGGAAGAGTTGTGGCAATCCGTGCTGAGACGGACAAGGAAGTGATTAAGCATTTTTCAGATGATCAGAGACGGATCTGGAGAGAATGGAGAAACAAGTCCGCAAAGCAGAAAAGTCCGGAAGAGGTCCAGAATTACCTCGAGATGTTTAAGGCAGCATTTGTCAGAATGGCAGGTGATAGTGGTGGATAAGAAAAAACAGAAGAAAGTGAGATGTCCATACTGCGGATATGAGCTTCCGATATTTTATTCATCGAAATCAGAAGCCAGAGATATCTATACGGTATGCAAAGGGAGAAACTGTAAAAAGAAATTTAAAATAACGTTGGTCAAGTAGATGCCATTATGAGCCGATGACCGCGCACTAGGAGGTGAGCGCATTGGCTGATGGTCAGAGTGTTGGTAAAATTCATCTTGATCTTGGAATTAACAGCAAAAATTTCAGCAAATCCATGTCCGGAATAGAGGGTATGGCAAAAAAGGCGGCGAAAACTCTGGCCGCTACGTTTGCAGTAAAGGGAATTACAGATTTTGGAAAGCAGTGTTTGGATCTCGGTTCTGATCTGACCGAGGTGCAGAACGTAGTCGATTCGGCATTTGGTCCGAAGGTATCTAAAAAAGTAGATAGTTTTGCAAAGGATGCTGCGACCTCTTTTGGTTTATCGGAGACGATGGCTAAGAGGTATGCGGGTACCTTCGGAGCTATGGCTACTGCGTTTGGATTTTCTCAGGATCAGGCAGCGGACATGTCTACGCAGCTTACCGGGCTGGCAGGAGATGTTGCATCCTTTTACAATATATCGCAGGATGAGGCATATACAAAGCTGAAATCCGTGTTTACCGGCGAGACGGAGTCGTTAAAAGATCTCGGAGTTGTTATGACGCAGACAGCGCTTGACAGCTACGCTATGGCGAACGGCTTTGGCAAAACGACAGATAAGATGACTGAAGCAGAGAAGGTGGCTCTGCGATACAAGTTCGTACAGGATCAGCTTAGCATTGCATCCGGAGACTTTGCAAAGACATCCGGGTCGTGGGCGAACCAGATGCGTATTCTGTCTCTGCAGTTCGATTCGTTAAAAGCATCTATCGGGCAGGGACTGATCAATTTGTTTACGCCGATCATTCAAAAGGTCAATGCCCTGATGAAGAAAATGGTCGGGCTGGCATCGATCTTTAAACAGTTTACGGAAATGCTCACCGGGAACAAGAGCAAAGATGATGGTATCGCAGCCACGGCAAATATGGCAGCAGATGCAGACAGCAATATGTCGGGAGCATCTTCTTCAGCGGCGGATCTGGCAAAGAATACCACGGCAGCAGGAAAGGCTGCGAAGAAAGCAAAGAAGGACATGTTTGGTCTGGCCTCTTGGGAGCGGAAGAGCATCGCAGGGTTCTCTTCGAGATCGGAGGCACGGCACGGACGTTGTTCGGCAAGGACAAAAAAAGAAGGAAACCCGATACCGGGCAGATATAGACTCCAAAAAAACAGGTTCTTAGGAGTATTTTCGGTACCCCGGAATTTCTCCAAATTCCTTGGCCGCAATTATTTCTTAATAATGCATCGGCACGGCCAAAAAGAGTCGGCGAATCGCCAGACCTCCGGCGACTTCAAAACAGATCCATAGTGGTCCAGAGAAATATTATAATCCCGCATTTTATAAAACAGCAAATAATGGATTAATATTTATATTATGTTAAATTAAATATCGATCCGGCCAAAAGGACCATTCGAACGATCGGATACAGCTACCCCAACGGCGTATCAATCACTGAAATATCCCACCTTGTAATCCGAAAATGCACGATTCCATCGATTTCCCCACAGGAAAATGCGCAGTGAACCGGATTTTTCGCTACATTTGTTCTCATTCGCCGGAGCGGTTTTGCCGTCCGGAAACGACGATACATAACGACTATGAGAACCGCATATCTATATTTATTATTCCTGTCGCTTTTCGCAACAGGTTGTACGTCAAGCACCCGCCAGACAGACAAGGAGCGACTTTACGTCTCGATCCTGCCGCTGCGTTCGATCATCGAGCAGATCGTCGGAGACGACTTCAAAGTCGACGTATTGGTTCCGGCGGGCGCCAGCCCCGAAAGTTTCGAACCGACACCGCGCCAGTACGTTGCGCTGAACCGGTCGAAACTGGTCTTCAACGTCGGGCTTATCGACTTCGAACAAAATCTGTTACGCGATTTTCCCGATCGGGAGAAACTGGTCAACCTGAGCCGGGGCATTCGGCTGCTCGAAGGGAGTTGCGCACACGGACATACACACGAACCGACCGAAAAAGCACGCGCGTCCGAAGGGCACGCACACGGCATCGACCCTCACATCTGGACCTCGCCGCGCGCACTGAAACAGATGGCCGCCAACGCTTACGACGCGCTTCGCACATCGTTTCCCGACTCGGTTCGTTATACGGAAAATTACGAAAAACTGCTCGTCCGCCTCGACTCGCTCGATACGGCCTGTGCCGAAGCGCTGCGGCAGGCGGACGTACACACGATCGTGATCTACCACCCCGCCCTCACCTACTATGCGGCGGACTACGGACTGGAACAGCTCGCCGTCGAACACGACGGAAAGGAGCCGTCGGCCCGTCACCTGGCGCGGCTGATCGAGGAGGCACGCAGGAAAAAGGTACGGCGCGTCTTCTATCAGGCGCAATACCCCGCGTCGACGGTCAAAGTCATCGCCGAAGATATCGGCGCCCGCAGCGTGAAGATCGATCCGCTGCGTGAAGATGTCATCGGAAACATCGGGGAAATCACCCGACAACTTACCTCCGGCAATGAGTAACGTATTGATCTCGGTGAGAGACCTCTCGGTCGCATACGAGGGGACGACGGCGCTGGATGAGGTGTCGCTGGATATTTTCGAGGACGATTTCCTGGGAGTCATCGGCCCCAACGGCGGAGGAAAGACATCGCTCGTACGTGCGATTCTGGGCAACATTCCCTACCGCGGAACGGTGAACTACGCTGCCGAACTTTTCCGCGGCAAAGAGCGTCTGATCGGGTATCTGCCCCAACAGAACGTTTTCGACAGGGCTTTCCCCATATCGGTTACGGAGACGGTCCTGTCGGGCTTGCAGGGACACAAGCGATTCCGGTCGCGCTACACCGCCGAAGACTGCCGGCGGGCGCTGCAACTGCTCGAACGCACCGGCATCGCCGAAGTCGCCGGCCGAGCCATCGGCGAAATATCGGGAGGGCAGATGCAGCGGGCGCTTCTGTGCCGGGCGATCATCTCCGAGCCGCGGCTGCTGATCCTCGACGAACCGGCCAACTTCGTCGACAACCAGTTCGAAAACGAACTATACCGCATTCTCCAGGAGTTGAACCGCCGCATGGCCATCGTCATGGTGTCGCACGACGTGGGGACGATCTCCTCGGTGGTGAAGAGCATCGTCTGCGTCAACCGTCATGTTCACCGGCACGATTCGAACATCATCGACGAGGAGCAACTGCGCAACTACGGCTGCCCGATCCAGCTCATCTCGCACGGCGACGTACCGCACACCGTGTTGAGCCGCCACTAATCCATCAGCCGCCGCAGCCAGCCGAGCAGCCGCTTGGGATAAGGCGCATAACGCAGCGGCAGGTCGAAGCGTTTCGACCCCAGAAAATAGGAGCGGCAGTTGGAGAAGCACTCGAACGACGCCTCGCCGTGATAGCGTCCCATTCCGCTCGCACCGACCCCGCCGAAGGGCAGGCGACGACTCGACACCTGCATCACCACATCGTTGAACGCCACCCCGCCCGACGGCACCCGCTCGCACAGACGGCGGCCTTCGCGTTCGTCGCCGAAATAATAGAGTGCCAGCGGCCGGTCGGCGGCGAGCAGCGCATCGGCCGCCTCCGACAACTCCGCGAAGGTCAGCACGGGCAGCACCGGCGCAAAAATCTCTTCGCGCATAAGACGGCTCTGCGGGTCGGGATTCAGAACGATCGTCGGTGCGACATAGCGCTCCTCTTCGAGCACCTCGCCGCCGCAGACCGTCTCGCCTCCCGCCGTGGAGAGCAACTCCGCCACACGACGCGCATGGGCGCCGTCGACCATTCGGGGATAGTCGACCGCAAAGCGCGGATCGCTCCCCCATTGCCGCTCGACGGCCCGCTGCAACTCCACCAGCAGCCGGTCGCAAACCGATTCGTGCACCAGCAGGAAATCGGGGGCCACGCAGGTCTGACCGGCATTGAGGGTCTTCCCCCACACGATGCGCCGCGCAGCCAGCTTCAAATCGGCCTCCGCTCCCACGACGCAAGGACTTTTCCCGCCCAGTTCGAGCGTGACGGGCGTCAGGCGTTCGGCCGCACGCACCATGATCTCGCGGCCGAAAGTCCCTCCGCCCGTGTAGAAGATATGGTCGAACCGCTGCGTCAGCAACTCTTCCACAGCCTGCGGTGCGTGCGGCACCAGAGCGACCAGCTCCTCCGGAAAGCACTCGCCGACGATCTCCGACAGAACGGCCGCCGTGGCCGGAGCGCCCGGCGAAGGTTTCAGCACCACGCAGTTCCCTGCGGCCAACGCCCCGACGAGCGGCAGCAGCGTCAGTTGCAGCGGGTAATTCCACGGCGCGACGACGAGCACCACGCCCAGCGGTTCGTAGCGCACACGGCTTCGCGCCGGCCAGGCGAAGAGCGGCGTCGGGACGCGGCGAGGCCGCATCCAGCGTTTCAGGTTACGCAATGCGAAACGGATTTCGCCCGCGACGATACCGATTTCGGTCATGTAACTCTCGACAGCCGATTTGCCCAGATCGGCGCGCAACGCACTGCACAGCACCTCTTCGTGCCGCCGCACCGACGCCTGCAACGCTTGCAGCGCCCGACGCCGCACCGCGATGTCGTGCGTGGCGCCCGTCTCGAAATAGGCCCGCTGGGCGGCTATCAACTTCGGAATATCCATAACAGTGTGGGATTATCGATTTTCAACCGACTCGATGCCGAGGCCGGCGATACACGAAAATACGCCCCCTCGATTGCAAGCGGCACGCCCCGGCGCACCGCGGAGGGATCGGCAGGGATACGAACGGGAGGAGACAGTCGCCTGTCGCCTCCCGCAAAATTTACCGAAAAAGGGCACTCCCCTACTTCTTCGCCTCGTTGATCTTGCTCAGCTCCTCGAACAATGCCTCGAACGACCGGACGATATCGGCACGCAGCGCAGCATAGTATTTGCGGACCAGCGATTTGTTGTGCGGTTCGGTGGGATTGCTGACCTTTGCGATCAACTCGTTGCGAAGGGCGACGGCCTTCTGCATCAGCTCGAAAATTTCCTGCTCCTTCGACGGCTGGAAGGCAATGGCCATATCGCAGTCGAAAACCACCTCTTCCAGACGATAGTCGATCTCCTTCTTCAGCTCTCTTAAATTTGCCATAATAATCCTGATAGTTTGATATTTGGCGTAAAGATAATAAAAACCTCCGACAATCGCCACTTCGCCCGATGATTTTTCCGCACGAAACCGCCGGATCCGCCCGCAGGCGATCCGGCGACTCCGTCCGATCGGAGGCTCGGCGTCGACGAGCAAGGGCGGAAAACGCCCGCCTGAAACGGACGGACTACATCGTGCAGGTGCAATCGAACTCGTCCATATCGATAATCAGACCGTCGGGCTGATCGTCGACAAGGATGTAGGTCGCATGGATGACCGGCTCCACTTCGGGCAGCGGAATGGGCGTGCGCTCGGTGACGACGCTGCTCTTGTCGTAGGTGAAGGCCATCTCGACATGGCGCATCGGCGGCAGGATATGCTGGCGCATGTAATTCCACGCCGCAGGCAGCCGTTTGAGTCGCATCTCCTTGACCGTCGCCTTGTCGCTGCCGTTCAGGATTTGCAGCACCTCCTGCTTGGAGGGTATCGACGAAGCCTCCACGGCCGGAACCGCCGCCCGCCACTCGTCGACTACGGCCGATACGGTGACCGGATAGCTGGCCGAAAGGCGGTAGCGGGAATCGACGTAGTTCCGGAAATCGGTCGCGCGTTTGCGCGCCAGCCGCTCGTTGGGAGCATAGGGTCCGTCGGGCGAAGCGTAGCCGGTGATCGTCACGCCCGTCACCCGCAACGACTTATCCTGCGAAACCTTGTCGATAAAAGCCTGCAAATCGTCCAGCTGCCGCGCATTTCCGGCCAGCGTCGACGAGAGCTGCGCCACATCGACCTGATAACGCACCGCATAGTCGGAGTTGCGGTCGGCGTGCTGTTTCACCAGATACTTGCGCACCAGATAGGTACCGTCGACATCGGCCGACAGCAAAACGGTATCGGCCTGCGGACACGATGCCGGAGCCCCGCTTCGCTGCTGGGCATCGGCCGCAGCGCATACCGCAAAGGCACATACGAAAGTGGTAAAGATCCTTTTCACGTCATTAACGATTTATGAGTGGATAGTATGATTTCGCACCAATCCATTCAACAATCGCGCCGAAACGACGAAAAACGGCCCCTGAGCAGAGTCGAGGGCCGTCGATACATTCTTTGCCGGCTGCACAGGCAGGCTGTCCGCCGCAGGCTACATCCGTTCGGGAACGTCGATCCCCAGCAGGCGCATCGCCAGCCGGATCACGCGCGCCACCTGCTCCGACAAACGCAGCCGCATGGCACGCACCGCAGCGTCTTCCTCGCGCAGGATCGAGTGATCGTGGTAGTAGGCGTTGTATTGTTTGGCCAACTCATAGGCGTATGCCGCGACGATCGAAGGAGCGAAATTCTCGGCAGCGGCCTTCACCACGTTGGGATAGTCCGCCAACTGCTTGACGAGCGCCACCTCTTCGGGCAGATAGGCCGCGGCCGACGCTTCGCCGCAGGCGATCCCCGCCTCCTGCGCCTTGCGCAGCACCGAACGGATGCGGGCGTGCGTATACTGGATGAAGGGACCGGTATTGCCGTTGAAATCGATCGATTCGCGCGGATCGAAGAGCATCGTCTTTTTAGGATCGACTTTGAGAATGAAATATTTGAGTGCACCCAGACCGACCATCCGCGAAATCGCAGCCGCCTCGTCCTCCGTGCAGTCGTCCAACTTGCCCAGTTCGTCCGACATTTCGCGTGCCGTGCGCACCATGTCGTCGATCAGGTCGTCGGCGTCGACGACCGTCCCCTCGCGCGACTTCATCTTGCCGTTGGGCAACTCCACCATCCCGTAGGAGAGGTGGGTGATATGGTCGCTCCAATCGTAGCCCAGCTTTTTGAGCACCAGTTTCAATACCTGGAAATGGTAGTTCTGTTCGTTGCCCACCACGTAGATCATGTCGTCGAGATCGTTCTCCTCGAAACGGCGGTAGGCCGTCCCCAGATCCTGCGTCATGTAGACCGACGTTCCGTCGCCGCGCAGCAACAATTTCTGATCCAGGCCGTCGGCCGTAAGATCGATCCAGACCGAACCGTCCTCGCGGCGGTAGAAAATCCCCATGTCCAGCCCCTTCTGCACGATGTCCTTGCCCAGCAGGTAGGTCTGCGACTCGTAGTAGACCTTGTCGAAATCGACGCCCAGCGCCTTGTAGGTAACGTCGAAACCGTCGTACACCCAGCCGTTCATCATCTCCCACAGTCCGTAGACCTCGGGATCCCTGGCCTCCCAGCGGCGCAGCATCTCCTGCGCTTCGAGCATCAGCGGCGCCCGCTTCTTCGCCTCCTCCTCCGACATGCCCGAGGCCGTCAGCTCCTTGACCTGGGCCTTGTAGTGCTTGTCGAACTCGACGTAGTATTTACCGACCAGATGGTCGCCCTTCATTCCCGACGAAGCGGGCGTTTCGCCTCCGCCGTAGCGCTTCCACGCCAGCATCGACTTGCAGATGTGGATGCCGCGGTCGTTGACCAGGTTGACCTTGATGACGTTATGGCCGACGGCACGCAATATCTGCGCGACCGAATAGCCCAGCAGGTTGTTGCGGATATGCCCCAGATGGAGCGGCTTGTTGGTATTGGGCGACGAATACTCGATCATCACGTTGCGGCCCGTCGCAGGAGCCTGCCCGAACGCTCCGTCGGCTGCGATTTCGGCGAAACGGTCGGCCCAGAAGCCGTCCGAAAGAGCGAGGTTCAGGAATCCCTTGATGACGTTGAACGACTTCACCTCCGGCATATGCGCCGTAAGGTGCTCCCCTATCTCGGCGGCCGTCGCTTCGGGCGACTTGCGGCTTCGTCGCAGCAGCGGAAACGTCACGAGGGTATAGTCGCCCTCGAACTCCTTGCGGGTCTTCTGAATCTGCAACTGCTCGTCGCCGAGCTCTCCGTAAAGCGTCTCCACCGACCGGCGGACCGCATCCGAAATAAAGGTCTCGATATTCATGTGCGAATTGATTTTTGCCTGCAAATTTAACGTTTTTCGCCGAATAATCAATCCCGTGCCCCGATATTCTGAAACAATCCGTATATTTGCCGGGTAAACCGACAAGACATTCATGGAAATTCTCGTCATACTGCTGCTGATTCTGTTCAACGGGCTCTTCGCCATGTCGGAAATCGCACTGATCTCGGCCCGCCGTTCGAATCTGGAAATGCAGGCCCGTCAGGGCAGCGCAGGGGCCCGCCAGGCCCTGAAGCTGGCCAAAGACCCCGACCGGTTCCTCTCGACGGTGCAGATCGGCATCACGCTCATCGGAATCCTCACGGGTATCTATTCGGGCGACACGCTGGCCGCCAAATTCGGCCGGGAACTGGCCGAACTGGGCATCCCGATGCGTGCGGCGACCGTCACGGCGCAGGTCACGATCGTCATCGCAGTCACCTACCTCACGATCATCTTCGGCGAGCTGGTACCCAAGCGCATCGGCATGAACGCCGCGGAGAAAGCCGCGAAGATCGTGGCACGCCCCATGCGGGCGCTTTCGGTCGCGGCGTCGCCGTTCGTATGGCTACTCTCCAAAAGCACGGCGGGCGTCACCCGCCTGCTGGGGCTGCACAAGGCCGAGAGCAAAGTGACCGAGGCGGAAATCCGCTCGGTCATCCGGGAGGGCGCCGAAGACGGCGAAGTGCAGGAGGTCGAGGAGAAGATCATGGGCCGCGTCTTTTCGCTGGGCGACCGCACAGTGGAGTCGATCATGACGCACCGCAGCGAGCTGGTGTGGATCGACGTGTCGATGACGGCCGACGAAATCCGCGAAGTCGTGGCCCGCGCGCCCCACAACCGCTACCCTGTCGGCGAAGGCAGTCTGGACAAACTGCTGGGCGTGGTCTACCTCAAAGACCTCTTCCTGCACCTCAATGCCCCTGCGTTCGATCTGCGCGCGCTGTTGACTCCCGGAAAGTTCTTCCACGAGGGATTCGAGGTCTACAACGCCCTCGAACAGCTGCGCAGCGAGCAGCTGGGATACGGCATCATCTGCGACGAATTCGGCGTCACACGCGGCATCATCACCCTGAAAGACATCTTCGAAGCGCTCGTGGGCGAGCTCCCCGACCCGCGCGAAGAGCCCGACATCGTGCGGCGCGACGACGGCAGCTGCCTCGTGGACGGACAGTGCCCCTACTACGACTTCCTCGCCTGGTTCGGGCTCGAAGAGGTGTTCCCGAACAACGCCTACAACACCGTCAGCGGCCTGATCCTCGACCAGCTGGCCCACATCCCGGCCACGGGCGAGAAGCTGTCGTGGAACGGCTTCACGCTCGAAATCGTGGACATGGACGGAGCGCGCATCGACAAGGTGCTCGTCACCCTCGAACAACCGGAACAAGCATGAAAATCGCAGACATAGAATTAGGAGACCGCCCCCTGTTGCTGGCGCCGATGGAGGATGTGACCGATCCGTCGTTCCGCTACATGTGCAAGCGGTTCGGGGCAGACGTGGTCTACACGGAGTTCATCTCCTCGGACGGGCTGATCCGCGACGCGGCCAAATCGCTCAAAAAACTCGAAATCGACGACGCGGAACGCCCCGTGGGCATCCAGATCTACGGCCACCTGATCGAACCGATGGTCGAGGCGGCGCGCATGGCCGAAGCGGCCGGACCCGACATCATCGACATCAATTTCGGCTGCCCGGTGAAGAAGATCGCCGGGCGCGGCGCCGGATCGGGCATGATGCGCGACGTGCCGCTGATGGTCGAGATGACGCGGCGGATCGTCGCGGCGGTGAAGACCCCCGTGACGGTGAAAACCCGCCTGGGATGGGACGAGGAGTCGAAAAACATCGAGGAAATAGCCCTGCGTTTACAGGACACGGGCATCGCGGCGCTCACGATCCACGGCCGTACAAGGGCCCAGATGTACCGCGGCGAAGCGGACTGGACGCTGATCGGACGGGTCAAGAACAACCCGCAGATACGCATTCCGATCATCGGCAACGGCGACGTTGATTCGGGTCCGAAAGCCCGGGAGATGTTCGACCGCTACGGCGTGGACGGCGTGATGATCGGCCGCGCGACCTACGGCCGTCCGTGGATATTCCGCGAAGTGAAGCATTATCTTACGACAGGCGAGGTGATGCCCCAGCCGTCGGTCACGGAACGGGTGGCCATCGCCAAGGAGCATCTGCGGAAATCGCTCGAAATCAAGGGCGACCATGTCGGCATTCTCGAAATGCGGCGCCATCTGACGAACTATTTCAAGGGGCTGCCCGACTTCAAGTCCACGCGTCTGAAACTCGTCACGTCGCTCGACATCGACTGCCTGTTCTCGACGCTCGACGAAATCGCCGTCCGCTGGGGCGGCTACGACCTGAGCGGCGCGGTCCCCGCCCCGCTGTCGCACGATCTCTGAAAAAAACCGGGACTGACGATCAGCCCCGGTTTTCGTTCGCCCCGACGGTCCTATTGCACCGTGATGCTGTTCAGCAGGTCGGTTTTGCCTTCATTCACCAGTTTGAGGATCAGCTCCCCGAACAGCGTGTTCTGCCATGCGAACCACGAGCGCGTGAACTTGTTCGGGTCGTTCACATCGAACGATTCGTGCATGAAGCCCGTCCCGGCGTCGGTCGTCATCAGCATTTCGACACAGCGTTTGATCTCCGCGTCGTCCGTCGAGGTGAAAGCCTTCATCATGATACTCATCGGCCAAGCCATGTCGTAACCGACATGCGGTCCTCCGATGCCCTCGCCCGCCGTACCGCGGAAGAAATAGGGATTCGACGTGCTCCACACGAAGCGGCGGGTGTTCTGATAAATCGGGTCCTTCACGTCCATATCGCCCAGATAAGGCATGGCCAGCAGACTCGGAACGTTCGCGTCGTCCATCAGGAAGCGGTTGCCGTAGCCGTCAACCTCGAAAGCATAGATTTTACCGAAATCCGGATGGTCGCAGACGGCATACTTCCGGAGTGCCGTCTCGACCTCCGAGGCAAGAGCCGTACATTCGGCCGCCAGTTTCTTCTCCCCGTTCACCTTCGTCAGGATTTCGGACGCCTTGCGCAGCGACGTTACGGCGAAAAAGTTCGAGGGGACCAGGAACAGAAACGTCGTAGCGTCGTCCGAAGGGCGGAAAACCGAGGCGATCAGCCCCACCGGCTTCACCGGATTGCCCTTGCCGTCGTTGCAGACCGTATCCAACTGCCGCTCCGTACGGCGCCGGAACGTATAGGGCCCCACGCCCTCCTTGCGCTGCTGCTCGCGGAACGTGCGCAGGATATTCCGCACGGCGGCGAGCCAATGCTCGTCGAAAACCGAAGTGTCGCCCGTCACCTTCCAGTACTCATACGCCAGGCGAAGCGGGTAGCACAGCGAGTCGATCTCCCACTTCCGTTCGTGAAGCTCGGGACGCATTTGCGTCTTGTCCTTCATCCACTGATGATCCGGATTAGGGTCGTAGGGGTCCAGAAAAGCATTGGCGTAGGGATCGAGCTCGATACATTTCATTTGACGGCGAATGACGCCCGCGAGCATGCCGCGCAGATGTTCGTCGCGGTTCGCAAGCTGGAGATAGGGCCACACCTGCGCCCCCGAGTCCCGGAGCCACATGGCGTGGATGTCGCCCGTATAGACCACCGTGTCGTCTTTGCCGTCGTCGTCCTTGCGGTGGCGAACCGTCGTGTCCAGCGTATTCGGGAAACAGTTCTCGAACATCCAAGCCAGCTTCGAGTTGGTCAGGACGCTTTTCACGCGCGCGATTTCCGCTTCGACGGCGGCGGATTTGAACAGGCGCTCCGACTCCGGAGGCCGGTTCGTCTTCGAATAGCAGGCTGTCCGGGCCGACAGCCGGGTAGCGTCGGCGGGAATGAGCAGCTCAGCGGAAGCATGCGACTGCGCCCCGATGCAAAACACCGATACGGCAGTCAAAATCAGCAGTTTTGAGTTTTTCTTCATCTTTTCGGTATGATTCTAAGATTCGACAAGTCGGTTATTCGGCGACATCCGCCATCCGGGCGAACATCTCGGCCAGCGCAGCCTGCGACAGAAGCCACTTGCGCCCCTCGCGGCCGCGGCCGCTCCAATCGGCCAGAAGTCCCCGGCAGTCGCGGGAGCAGGTCCACGCATGGTCCAGCGTCTGACGAAAGGCATCCAGACCGGTCTGATTCATTGCATTTTCAACATCCGTAGTCTATGCCGCATCCATATCTGCAGAAAGTCCGATCTGTGAACTGATCCCCAGTGCAGCAGATGCCTGTGCATCCATAGGTGCTGCAGTGAATGCCACAGCTCCGGCCAGTACCAGTGCAAATCCTCCTGTTATGATCTTATGGTAAATGTTATTCATATTGATTCTCCTATACTGTCATCACATCATTCAGAGTCCATTCGCAAAATCACCTCTTCAAGGCTTTCCTTTTGCTCACATATAGTTCTGAATTATTACAGAATTGTTACATTTGTTACGGTGATATTATATCAATCAAATTTCACATTGTCAAGTTTTCCTCAGTTATTTCGTAGTACACAGTTCTACACCGTTCTTTATACACTTTGTTTTTTCGTCATATTTGTTACAAATTATTACATCTCAAAGGTCTGCGATACTTTTTGCCCTTTCCCAGTGGCTATATAGTGAAAGCGTTTTTTCACTACTTACATAGGAGGAACCCATGAACACGGAATTTCAAAATTTACCCAATGTTGTAAGCCCCAAGGAAGTACAAACTTACTTCGGCATCTCACGCTCGACCACCTACCGCACATTCCATGACGCGAGTTTCCCGGCGTTCCACATTGGAAACCGACTGCTGGTGCGGCGGGATGAGTTACTGGACTGGCTGGAACGGCAAAAGGTCAATAAAACCCAAAACGAGAACCCGAAGATTGTCGGGTCTGGTGAATAGCTTTGTCCGCAGACCTGTGGTAGTCTTTGTGCTGCGAAAGGAGACGATACACCGTGAAAGACACAACCCACAAATCCACCCGCCGCGGCCACAATGAGGGCAATATCCGCCAGCGCACAGACGGGCGGTGGGAGGTTCGGCTATCAGCCGGAATCGACTACAAAACCGGCAAGTCTAGGCGAACATCCACCTGCTGTAACACAAGACAAGAAGCCATTGCCATTTTGCAGCAGCAAGCCCACGAAGTCCGCACGCAGGGCTGGCGTGATCCGATGTCGGTGACACTGGGAGAGTGGTATGAATACTGGCTGGACACCTATATGAAGGACACCGTCAAGCAATCTACTTACGCCAGCTACCGCAGTTATCTCAACAAGCACTTTTGTGTACTGGGAAAGATTTTATTAAAGAAATTAGAACCGCACACCTTGCAGGAGTTTTACAACTACAAATTCCGCGAGGAAGGGCTGTCGCCCAAGACGCTTCGCAACTACCACATGGCATTACACAAATGCTTACAACAGGCCGTAAAGGAGCGCTTATTAGTGTACAATCCCTGCGATGTCGTGACCTTGCCCAGCGGAGAAAAGCCCGAAATTGTAGTCTTTACCAACGACCAGCAGCGGGCGCTGGTGCAGGCCAGCTACCGCCACCGCTACGGCGTGTTTATCCGCTTAGACTTGTGTACCGGATTACGCATGGGGGAGTTGCTGGCACTGAAGTGGGAAGATATTGATTTTTCCACCGCGCAGCTTCATGTACGCCGTACCATCAACCGTCTTGCTAAGTACGAAGCTCACGACGGCGAGAACAAGACCGAAATTGTATTTGGCACCCCCAAGACGAAAAACTCCCGCCGCACGATTCCGCTGACCCGCACAATGGCAGACGAGCTTGCCCGTTGGAAACAGCAGCAGGCGCAGGACAAGATTCGGGCAGGGGATAAGTACACTGACAATGGCTTTGTAGTGACCAACGAGTTTGGACACTACTTTGAGCAGAAAACTTTCAAGGATTACTACGACCGCTTGTTGAAAGATGCTGACATCGGGCACTTTACCTTCCACGCCCTGCGCCACACGTTCGCCACCCGCGCACTGGAACGCGGCATGGATTACAAAACGCTGTCGTCCATCCTCGGTCACTACTCGGTAGCGTTCACAATGGACACCTATGTCCACAGCATGGACGAACACAAGCGGCGCGAAATGGACAAGATGGACGATATGTTCGGGATGCAGTACAGTATCTCCGTGGAGAACCAGCCTTATCCTGTGCTTTGTACATTCTCGGCAGACGGCTGCACTGCCCATGTTCCCGACTTCCCCAAAGTTACCGCACAAGCCCCCACGCTGGACGCCGCCCTGCTGGAGGTCAAGCAGCAAACCCAAAAAGCCCTGCGCCAATACAAGAACCCGCCCATTCCCACCAAACAAGACCAAATCGTCGTGCCAAACAACAGCGTGCTGGTACTCGTCAAGGCGAGCTGACTACACTGACCGCTCCTATTTTTACCTGCCAACTCCGCAAAATTTATCCACAAAAAGCGCCCGGGCGGTTGAAAAATTCAGCCGTCCGGGCGCAGTCGTTTTCTCGTTTTGGGGTCATTTTGGGGTCAAAGTTACCAGATCGTTACCACTTTTGCCATAAGGTAGAAAAAAGCTCGTTGAAACTTGTCGTTTCAACGAGCTTTCACCTTTTACTGCCCGGCCAGCGCGATCTGCTCGCGGGTGATGGGCAGCTCATAGAACCGCTTGTGGGTGGCGTGGTAGATCGCATCGGCCACGGCGGGCAGCGGGGTGTTGATGACCACCTCGCCGATGCTCTTGGCACCGAAGGGGCCGGTGCCCTCGTAGCTGCTCTCAAACACGACATGGATATGCCCGATGTCGTTGCGCGCCGGGATCTTGTACTGCATCAGCGAGTTTTCCTGCGGCATGCCGCGGTCATCGTAGGTGACATTCTCGGTCAGCGCCATACCGATGCCCTGCAGGATGCCGCCCTCGGCCTGCACCCGCGCAAGGTTCGGGTTGACCGGTGTGCCGCAGTCAACGGCCGCCTCATAGCGGATGACCTGCGCCTCGCCGGTTTCCAGATCGACCTCGACCTCGGCCGCGCCCACCATGAACGGCGGGGGCGAGATTTCCGAGCTGTGGGTCACGACTGCCTCCAGCGCCGTATTGCTGCCGCACTGGGAGGCTGCGGCGATCTGCGCCAGCGTGGCGCGCTGCGTGCCGTCCTCGCTTGTCACGGCATCGCCCGCAAAGACGACCGCACGCTCATCAAGGCCCAGCAGCCCCGCGCCGACCTGACAGATCTTCTGCTTGAGCTGCTCGGCGCACTGCTCAACCGCCTTGCCGGTGACATAGGTCGTGCTGGATGCGTAGGAGCCGGAATCGTAGGGCGAGGAATCGGTGTCCGCCCCGAGGACCGTCACATTGTCGAGCGGGCACTCCAGCACCTCGGCCGCAATCTGCGCCAGAATCGTATCGCAGCCGGTGCCCATGTCGGCCGCACCGATCGAGAGGGTATAGAACCCGTCATCGTTGATCTTCAGGCTGGCGCTGCCCACATCCACACTCGTAATGCCGGAGCCCTGCATCGCCATGCCCATGCCCACGGCGCGCACCTTGCCGTTGCCCATATCGCGCACGGGGTATTTTTCGTCCCAGCCGATGTTGTCATGCACGGCCTGCAGGCAGCGGTCCAGCGCGCAGCTGGTGTTGACCTGCCCGTAGTAGGCGGGCATCACATCGCCCTCACGGACGATGTTGCGCTGGCGGATCACAAACGGGTCGATGCCCAGCTTGTCGGCCAGCTCATTGACGGCGGACTCCACCGCAAACAGGCCCTGGGTCGCACCGTAGCCGCGGTAAGCGCCCGCGGACATGTGGTTCGTGTAGACGACATCGCTGACAAAGCGGAATGCCTCGGCCTTGCCGTAGAGCGGGATGGATTTGTGGCCGGACAGGCCCACCGTTGTGGGGCCATGCTCGCCGTAGGCACCGGTGTTGGACAGGGTGTAGAGGTCGATGCCCCTGACGATGCCGTCCTTTGTCGCGCCAAGGCGGACATGCAGCTCCATCTCATGGCGCGGGGTGGAGGCGATCTGGCTCTCGTACCGGCTGAAGATGATCTTGCTGGGCTTTTTGGTTTTCCATGTCACAAAGGCGGGGTAGACCTCGCAGACCGAGGTCTGCTTGGCGCCGAAGCCGCCGCCGATGCGGGGCTTGGCCACCCGGATCATCGACTTGGGGATGTGCAGTGCATTGGCCAGAATCCGGCGGCAGTGGAAAACGATCTGGGTCGAGCTGAGGACATTCAGCCGCCCGTAGGCATCTATGCTGCAGTAGGTGCGGAAGGTCTCCATCATGGCCTGCTGGCAGGCGCGGGTATGGTATGTATGGTCGATGGCGACATCACACCCCGCCAGCACCGCCTCAATATCGCCCGCCCCGCTCTC
>ENA-USUJ01000930-USUJ01000930.1-human-gut-metagenome-genome-assembly--contig:-NODE-930-length-25985-cov-6.252895_pt1 | contig 25985 bp, 18 predicted proteins | sample MGYA00250061_ERZ773398 | MGnify/ENA primary metagenome ERZ773398 (study PRJEB29103, sample SAMN06111992) | human gut metagenome | biome: human gut; feature: ankylosing spondylitis patient; material... | reverse complement strand
GTTCAAAAACCGGCCAAATCGACCGTATCGGTAAGTATGGGCGCCATGATGTGACCCCTGCCGTAGCTCTGTACGTAAAAAAAACTCGAGCATGATAAACAATTATGACATGCACCCCGAAAGTTAGACAAAAAACTTTCGGGGTTTTGTTATGTCTAAAAAGTACAGGAAACATGGGTATGCAGAACGGCTAAAATATATGCATATGCTAGAGAATGGCTTTAGCCGAAATTATATTGAGCGCCGCTTTGGGATTAGCGGTGAGCTTCTTGGATATTTATGGACACGATACCGTTCAGAAGGTGCAACAGGATTGTTGAAAAAGCAAAATGTAAGGGCGGATTATGCCTTCAAGCTTGAAGTCGTTCGTGATGTTGAAGAAAATAATGTAACTTTGGTGGATGCTTCGTTGAAGTATAATGTAAGTGCCAGTCAAATCAAGGTATGGCTAAAAGTCGCCAGGACTCAAGGTTATGATGCTTTAGCTATCACCAGGCCAAGAGGCCGCCCACCAAAGAATGCCATGGGAAGATCAAGGAAAAAGAAACCGGAAGAAATGACAGAGTTGGAACGTCTCAGATACGAGAATGAGTGCCTGAGGGCTGAGAATGCTCTGCTAAAAAAAGTGAAAGCCTTAGTAGAAGCAAGAGACGCCCGTCTCAAAGAGATTGGGCGAAAGCCATCCAAGAACTAAGGCAGGAGCATGATCTCGAGATTCTTCTGGAGAAGACAGGGATGGCCAGATCCACATTCTACTACCATACGAAAAGGATGTTAGAACCTGACGGCTACAATGATGCAAGAACCGCAATCCGAGAGATATATGATCGTCACAGAGGACGTTATGGCTATCGAAGAATAACTGCCCAGCTGCGTAATGACGGTATGCACCTTAACCACAAGACCGTACAGAAACTTATGGTAGAGATGAACCTATATGGCAAGCGAAAGACGGCAAAGTACAAGTCATATAAAGGTGAGATCGGAACGGTTGCGCCCAATGTCATTGACAGAAACTTCACGGCAACTGCACCTAACCAGAAATGGGCAACTGACGTGACAGAAGTCAAGATAAAGGACAGGAAGATATATCTTTCTCCTGTCCTGGATATGTTCAATGGGGAGATAATATCTTACACAATATCATATCGTCCGGACCTGGAAATGGCAATGAAGATGCTGGATAAAGCGTTCAAGAAAACTGATATACCGGAAGGACTCATACTACACTCTGATCAAGGATGGCACTATCAGCATCAGAGATACCAGAAGGCATTGAAAGACAGGAATATCGTGCAAAGCATGTCACGTAAGGGCAACTGCCTGGACAATGCCATGATGGAAAACTTCTTCGGACTTTTGAAGAATGAATTGCTATATTTGCAGGAGTGGGATAGCGTTGAACAGTTCTCAAAGGAACTGGTTAAGTATATACGCTACTACAACAATGACAGGATCAAACTGAGGCTGAATGGAAAGAGCCCGATACAATACCGAGCCCTATTCCAATCGAAGTTCGCCTCCTAATATAATGTTAAACCGTCCAACTTTTGGGGGTCACATCATTACCGTGCCCGAGTTTTTTTATTATCATGCTGATGATAATTTTCGTTCTTTATGATCTCTTCATTAAGGCTTGTAGTCTACTCGTTTGGCTTCCTGCTTGTAGATTACTTCCTTAAAGCTGTTTTCGTCGCATTTAAGCGCATCTTTTGTCAGCTCCGGTACATTGTAGCTCTTGAGTAGTAAAATGTTATCCTGCGGGCTTTCCTGGGGAAGCATGAAAGCTTTATGGGCCTTTCCGTTCTTGTCGAAGTAAGCGATATACAAGCGGGTAAAGTTTCCGTCATCGCGCCGGCTGCTGAATACAATCCAGCGTCCGTTGCTGCTCCAGCAATGATAGCTGTCTACATCCTTGCTGTTGGCTGCCGAGAGAGCATAAGTGGTACTGTCCTGCAGATTTTTTACCCAAAGGTCAGAACTTTTATGCCAGATGTGGAACTGCCCGTAATCTCCTTTGGTGAAGAGCAAATATTTTCCGTCGGGGCTGATTCGCGGCACGGAAGCACTTTTTCCTTCGGCACTGCAGTTCACTACAAGCTGCGGATTGCTGAAAGACTCCTTTTTAGAATCGAAATCCAGAGACATGATGTTGTACTTGATTTCTTTATAGTGATTCAGGAAATACAGATAAGATTCCTCCTGATTCAGAGAATCCAGCTGAGGAACATGAGCGACACAATAGTACAGCTTGTCGCCCTGAGGGTTCCAGCAGGGGAAGTTCTCCAGATCGGTTTTGGTTTTCAGAACGTTTTTGATGCTTCGTTTGTCTACATTAAAGTATACCAGATCACTTTCTCCGTCCACGACCTCAACCTTTTCCTGATCCAGAATATGAAAACTCTGGCCTGTCATATTCGATGAAAAAGCGATGCTGTTCATCTTGGGATGCCAGCTGGGATAGACAGAAGGGCCGAGGATAGAATCGTTTTTCATATCCAGCTTTTCGATTTTCTGTCCGTTGCAGATGATGGTTCCTCCATGGGCTCCTCGCACATGGAAGAGCATTTTCTCGGTAGAGTGATTCTGATAGTTATGGCAGTTTACGCAATGATTGTTTTCTAGATCGTGCACACGGTTGTTTTCGTAGATTGCTTTCTCCTCAAAACATTCCAGGTCTCTCTGATAAAGTCCCATCTGGCGGTAGAGCTCATATCCCGGCTCTATCAGTCGATAGGATACATAGCGGTCTATTTCTTCCGGTGCCACGTCAATGCGAAAGTCCTGATAACGCATCCATCCTTTCTCTGTTTCTGCAAAAATGTGGATGCTGATGCCTTTTCCGTGTTCATTTTTAATCAGGTCTTTCCACACCTTCTCATCAAAACGGATTTCGTTCATTTCGTTGGCAGGAATAACTACTGTCTGTTTGTTGGCACATACTTCTGCCAGAATATTTTTGGCCTGAATATCGACTCTGAAGTTCAAAGGTGCAATATTGGGAGGCATAATAATATCCTTATAGTCGGGAAATATGGCCAGAGAATCTTTGCTGTATTCGTAATTCTGTGGAATATTATATTCCTTCTTGCAGCTGCCCAGCACAAACAGGCTGGCAAGCGCAAGACTGATAAACAGTTTTTTATGCATAGTGACTTAGTTTACTCGTTGTTCGGTTTGGTTTTTCTGTTCGCTCTCAGGTGCGGCTTCTGCCTTTACATTGCCAAAGTGATAGTAGTAAGGATAAAATCCCAGGAACTGTTCTTTGAGCTTTTGAGCACCTTCTTCGCGGTTTTGTTTGTATGGTCCGGCCAGTTGCATGAAGAGTGCATACTTTTGTTTTGTAAAGGCGTCGAACTGGAATACTTGCTCGATTCGGTTGTTCTTGTAGCTTTCCATAATCAGAGCGTCCTGTACATTCTGAGGCAGAGGACTGGTGTTGACCAGAGGCTCCGTACGTACCAGAAAGTCCGGCATCAGTTTGCTATACAGGCATGCTGCCAATGAGGCCTGCAAGGCATCCAGTGAGCGTCCTTGCAGCAACGCAATGTTGTAGCCCAGGAAAAGCGGCTCCCGGTAAAGAGTCTCAAAAGAATCGTTTACGGGGCGAAGCTTTAAGATATTGGCATAGCGCTGGTTTTTTTCGATCAGAGTCGGGTCGTCAAGAAACATTTCAATATGTTCTACAAAGGCTCCTTCAAAAGGCAGACACTTTAATATGTCCAGATATTTCTTGCAAACTTCTGTCTCTCCATTCAGCAGGGCTGATTCTGTAAGAATCTTTAAAATCAGTGCAGATGGACCGTCCATGGTCAGGCGTTCCATGGCATTCCGATATGCTGTATTGGTCAGTCCGGCATAGAAGTTGCCGTCAGCCTCGTAATAAGCCGTTCCAAAGTCTTTATCATTATTTCGGTCGTGCAGATGCAGGTCGGCATAATTGTACTCTAAATCAAACAAGGATTGGGTGATTTGTCCGGTTTGCAGCAGGGCAATGGCATAGTAGGCTGCAATGGGACGTGCAGAAACACCGCATTCTTTTGCGGTCTCCTTCATTTCTTCCCAATCTTCCTTCTGCAATGCTTTTTGCATGTGTGCTGTGGGGCGTACATACGGGCGATATGTTTCATTCCATGCCACTAGCAGACACGGTATGAGTACGAGGAGCGCGCTCTCCCAAATGCTCTGTTTACGGTTGTTTTCTTCTGTTCGGAAGAAAGACAGAATCGGCTTTTTGCTGAAAGTTCTCATGAACAGGCTTTGAAGAACGAGGATAATCAGGATGCACAGGGGGATGCCCAGAATCTTTCCGGTTTCTGCCTGATAGTAATTGTCATATCCTTGATAGAAGATATAGCCGAGCCAAACGGTGGTCGGCAAGAACTGAAGAAGGATCATTTTGCCCTTGAGACGGAATACATAAGCAAAAAGTCCGGAAATTAATGTGAACATAAGGGCTGTGACTGCGCTGCCGATTACAGGGTAGTAAAAGAGTTGCAAAGCAGCCCGTCCGAGCCACCAGAGATAACCGTAAGGGTAGTGGTCGGTGACGAACTTCATGAGAATGCCTTCTGTGGTAAAGAAACTGTTCTGTTGGGCTATATACAGGACGTCGCTGTAGTATAAGCCTAATAGGAACCAGCATATAAGAAAGTAAAGGATGTGGTTCCGGTAGGGGAGAAGTTTTGTCAGGAATATATTCTGTTTCATGCGCTTTTGATTTTGAGATTTATAGTGCAAAAGTAATAAAAAAACAAAAAGAGGAAGGTATTTCTACCTCCCTCTTTTCAATATTCTGTCAGATTCTAATTACTTAACTGCCACTTTCTTGTTACCTACGATGTAGATACCCTTGGCAAGTCCTTCAGTAGCCTCTGAAACCTTCACGTTCTTCTTGATCAGGATACCGTCAACGCTGTAAACATTAACGTTACCAGTCTGAGCGTCGATGATAGCGTCCTTGATAGCTGTTTCCAAATTACCAGTCAAAGGAACAACGATAGTTCCCGGAGTCTCAGCGTTCTCGATCTTAGAAGCATCAATGTAAGCGCTGTTCCATCCGATCTGCTGGTCTTCTGTTGTAGCACCGATTGACTGAACGCCCTTAGTCTCTTTAACAACACCGAAGCCCTTGGCTACCTTAGTACCGCTGTAGTAGTTACCGATCAAACCGTTGTAGCTGCTTGGAGTCTGAGCGATAGTCTTAGTACCGTTCTTCGGGAACTGGATTAACATCTGAGTTGTATCAGCAGCAGTCGGTTCCTGTGAAACACCCAGAGTAGCACCACCACCAATGTAGAAGAATGGCTGACCAGCCTCGATAACATCCTCATAAACTGCCAGAGTCATTTCTTTCTTGGCAACATCGATCGTTGCAATCTGGTATGGATATGCAGCCGGATCAATGTTATCGGCAACCAGTTCGATAGGCAATGGGTAGCACTTAGTATACAGGCGACCCTTGATCATTTCTTCAGCACGGAAGTTCAGGATTGCTGCAGCAGTGTTATCTGTAGTCGGCTCGATGTCGAAGCAAGAACCGCCTCCCAGATCTCTGTTGTCCCAGTATACCAATTTCTGACCGCTAGTCTGGATGTGCAATGGATTGATAGCAGCACCGTTCAGACGGTAACCCTCGATCAGGAAGGTAGCGTAACCGATATCACTCAGTCTGTAAGCAGCCGGAGTCATGCTCAAACCAGCATTACCACCAGTCTTCTCACCCAAGTACAAGCCAGTAGCCTTGTTCTGGATAGCATAAGCAGTATCACCCAGATTTACGAAACGCCACTTGGCCATATCGTCGTTAACACCGAGTTCTTCCAAAGTCTTGTTACCAGTAACATTTACTTCAGCATTGTTCAACAGGTCATTGGTTACATCAGCATTTACATATAACTTACCCTTACGGATCTGCTGGGCATCGCCTTCACCGCTTGCATCCGGAGTATTTCCTGTGCAGTTGAAATAATGTGCACTATAAGAAATGTAGTACCACAGACCTTCGTTTGAAGCGTCAGCCAAAGTGAACTTAGGAGCGGTAGCCTTGAATGTATCGAGAGCCTTAACCAACTTATCTAAGTTAGCAGTGATATCCTTCTTGGTGTAAGTACCTGCTGCATCGTTAACCTTGATGTAAGACTGTACTTCATCGATGGTAGCCTGCAAAGCAGCCTTTGCTTCAACTGGATAAACGCCAGGATATCCTTCCTTGAATTCTCCGTCTGTTCCAGTTCCGTCAACACCTTCGATGGTTGCAGACAGTTTGCAAATATTGCTGATAGAATCCAATTTTGCCTTCAAGGCAGTTGGATCTGCCAATTCAGCAACATAGGCGTCGTAAGCAGCCTGCAATGCGTCAATAGCCTCCTGAGTGGCCTTGCCAGTCTGGATCAGAGCGCCAGCATTCTTTAACTCTGCTTTCAGGTTCTGGGCAATCTCACCCATAGTCGCATTCTGGCAATCTTGGCTCAACTCTGCTTCCTGGAAGTGGAAACCTGAGAAGTGAGTAAAGCCATTGGCAGACTTCCAGGTAACTCTTACATACTGATATGGAGCGTCGAGCTCAATACCATTGGATTGGTAGCTGAGGTTTTCACGATTCTGAGTGCTTGACGGCTGACCGGAAATTGTCGTGCTGACTTTCTTCCAAGGTTCGTTTACAGTGTCATTAGTGACTTCAAAGTATATTTCAGTTGCCTGATTGTCTGCAACACGTCTTGTGATGTATACAGCAAATGCACTGACAGGCTTGCTTAATTTGAACTGCAGGAACTGAGTTGTATCAGGTTTTGCTCCATAGCTTGAGTGCCAGAAACTGATGCTGTCATTGTCCAGCAATCCAGGATAGCCGATACCGTCTTTAGATGCGTTCCATGAGTTGTGGTCTGCATTTGAGAATACAACCATAGGGTCTTTCTGATAATCACCTAATCTGACGAGCCACTTGTTAGTGTCTTTTTCAATAGTAAATGAAGAACCGATAGCGTATTTCTTGCTTGCTTCCTTATAGATAGCTTCCAGTTCTCTATTTAACATGTTTTGTTTTCCAATTTCTTCGAACTTGCCAACCTGATCTGCAGGAACTGATTTAATATACCATGCAGAGGCTGAGTTTATAGGTCCAGGATATGTTACAACCGATTCGCTAGAACCACTTCCTGCAGCATGAAGCGGATTATAACCTTTCAAGGCGATGTTAAATTGGCTTTGTCCCAATTCAGTAAATGTTATAGCCTTTTCTGTGGAGTCGTTGCTCATGGCATAAAGCGGGCTACCGCTCCAGTGGTTACCGTTTGTACCACCAATGTATTGTCCTGTACCAACGTTGTAAAGCAACCAAGTTCCGTTATGGCGGTCAATGAACTTCCATACCATAGTGGCATCTTCATCATTGTTTTCTCCCCATTTGATGAAACTGTCTTGAGTAGCGAAGGCTGCGGCTGTTCCCTCTAATTGTTTTACATTAAACAGACGGTAGTAACCTTCTGTTACAGGAACTGATTTGCCTACGACTAATGCCAGATATGATTTTTCAAGAGCTTTGTAAGTCTCTTCAGCTTTGTCTGTGAGACCTTGGTTCAGCACTTCCTCAGCCAGGCTTCTGTTTGTGTTGAATTCTTCTACCAGTTTCGGGTCATAGCATCCAGGATCTGTTCCACCGATGTAATTCAGACTCTGAACCTTGGTAAACAAGGAGTTCAAGTCAGCAACATAGTCATTGTTGATGTTTGCTTCGTAAATCTGCCACCAGGCTGCCCAGTCGTTGTAAGAAGCAATGATAGGACGGTCGTAAACGTGGTTCAGTGCAATCAGGTCGTTGTTGTGCTCTGGGAATTCTGCAATAATCATCATGCAGTTTTCCTGCTCAGGGGCATCACCAACATATCCCATTATCTCACCACCCTCAGCCTGAGTTTTGATGATAATAGGTGTTGCCTTTTCTTTATCTGCTGTGAAAGTCAGATACATTTCAGCAACCCATCCTCCTTCGCCATCCTCAGAAACGCTTCCGTCTTCTCCGGCCACATATCTGTAGGTCAGATATTTGCCGTTGTACTCATTCTTCAGATAGTAAGCCTGCTCCTTGTTTACGGTTTTACCTTCAGCTGTTTCCAAAGAGAAGGTAACGTAAGGATCAACCGGATCAACGGTTGTTACAGAGAATACCAAACTGTCTGCCAAAGAAGAGAAGAACTTGTAAGTTTGAGCTTCTTCATTCGCGAATGAGTTTGAATGAATGATGATCTTGCTGCCATTTGTGAGTGTGCTTGGGTCCGTAACAGAACTTCCCAAGCTGACACCTGCATAGGCAGTGTTGATTCCCAAAATCATGAGAAACAACGAGAAAATAAAGGAAATTTTCTTCATCTTGAGTATTAATTACAAGGTTAATAAATATGTGATTTAAGTTTTTCGGGATAAAGATAAACAATTAATTTCTCTAAGAATACAAATATTGCATGAATAATATTTCAAGTGCGTTAAATTAACAAATATTTAAATAACGTTTATTGGTATGTTTCAGGTATTGATTGTGCCTTTTACATCTGCGTAAGTATTTTTATTCGGCATGTTTTATACAGAAAAAAAGATGACTACAATTGTTTTTCAACAACTGTAGTCATCTTTAATATTCTGTCAGATTCTAATTACTTAACTGCCACTTTCTTGTTACCTACGATGTAGATACCCTTGGCAAGTCCTTCAGTAGCCTCTGAAACCTTCACGTTCTTCTTGATCAGGATACCGTCAACGCTGTAAACATTAACGTTACCAGTCTGAGCGTCGATGATAGCGTCCTTGATAGCTGTTTCCAAATTACCAGTCAAAGGAACAACGATAGTTCCCGGAGTCTCAGCGTTCTCGATCTTAGAAGCATCAATGTAAGCGCTGTTCCATCCGATCTGCTGGTCTTCTGTTGTAGCACCGATTGACTGAACGCCCTTAGTCTCTTTAACAACACCGAAGCCCTTGGCTACCTTAGTACCGCTGTAGTAGTTACCGATCAAACCGTTGTAGCTGCTTGGAGTCTGAGCGATAGTCTTAGTACCGTTCTTCGGGAACTGGATTAACATCTGAGTTGTATCAGCAGCAGTCGGTTCCTGTGAAACACCCAGAGTAGCACCACCACCAATGTAGAAGAATGGCTGACCAGCCTCGATAACATCCTCATAAACTGCCAGAGTCATTTCTTTCTTGGCAACATCGATCGTTGCAATCTGGTATGGATATGCAGCCGGATCAATGTTATCGGCAACCAGTTCGATAGGCAATGGGTAGCACTTAGTATACAGGCGACCCTTGATCATTTCTTCAGCACGGAAGTTCAGGATTGCTGCAGCAGTGTTATCTGTAGTCGGCTCGATGTCGAAGCAAGAACCGCCTCCCAGATCTCTGTTGTCCCAGTATACCAATTTCTGACCGCTAGTCTGGATGTGCAATGGATTGATAGCAGCACCGTTCAGACGGTAACCCTCGATCAGGAAGGTAGCGTAACCGATATCACTCAGTCTGTAAGCAGCCGGAGTCATGCTCAAACCAGCATTACCACCAGTCTTCTCACCCAAGTACAAGCCAGTAGCCTTGTTCTGGATAGCATAAGCAGTATCACCCAGATTTACGAAACGCCACTTGGCCATATCGTCGTTAACACCGAGTTCTTCCAAAGTCTTGTTACCAGTAACATTTACTTCAGCATTGTTCAACAGGTCATTGGTTACATCAGCATTTACATATAACTTACCCTTACGGATCTGCTGGGCATCGCCTTCACCGCTTGCATCCGGAGTATTTCCTGTGCAGTTGAAATAATGTGCACTATAAGAAATGTAGTACCACAGACCTTCGTTTGAAGCGTCAGCCAAAGTGAACTTAGGAGCGGTAGCCTTGAATGTATCGAGAGCCTTAACCAACTTATCTAAGTTAGCAGTGATATCCTTCTTAGTGTAAGTACCTGCTGCATCGTTTGCATCGATGTAAGACTGTACTTCGTCGATTGTAGCCTGCAAAGCTGCCTTTGCTGCAACTGGATAAACACCAGGATTTCCTTCCTTGAATTCTCCGTTTGCTCCAGTTCCGTCAACACCTTCGATGGTTGCTGCCAGTTTGCAAACATTGCTGATAGAATCCAATTTTGCCTTCAAGGCAGTTGGGTCTGCCAATTCAGCAACATAAGCGTCGTAAGCAGCCTGCAATGCGTCAATAGCTTCCTGAGTTGCTTTACCTGCTGCGAGCAGAGTCTCAGCGTTCTTCAATTCAGCCTTCAAGTTCTGTGCAACTTCACCCATGGTTACGTTCTGGCAATCCTGACTCAGAACAGCCTCCTGGAAGTGGAAACCAGTGAAGTGAGTAAATCCGTTTGCAGATTTCCATGTCATTCTTACATACTGGTAAGCTGCATCCAATTCAATACCGTTAGACTGGTAAGTCAAACCGTTGCCTGAGTTGTCTGTGCTACCTGGAAGGCCAGTGATTGTTCCTGCCTTAACCCAGCCGTCAGCCTTTGTTGTATCATTGCTTACGTAGAATGTCAACTGAGTAGCCTGGTTAGGCTGGTTCTTACGTTTTGTAAAGTAAACAGCGAAAGCGTTAACTTTCTTGTTCAACTTGAACTGCAGATACTGAGTTGTATCTGGCTGTGGATCGCTCCAGCATGATCCCCAGAATGTAGCTTCGTCATTATCCAACAATGCTGGGATACCACCACCGTCTGGTGCACTTGGGTGCCATTCATTGTGGTCTGCATTAGACATTGCAACCTTCTTGTCTGCTTCGTAATCAGCAGAAGTTACCAACCATTTTTCAGGTTCAGTAGTAATAGTGAAACTAGAACCGATATCATATTTAGCCTTTGCAGTGTTGTAGAGGCTTTCCAAGCTACGGTTCAACTTGTTCTGCTCACCGATTGCTTCGAATCCAGGAATCTGCTCATCATCAACCTTATTGATATACCATGCAGAACCAGTTTCTAAACCACCGTTCCATGCTACGATGTTACCGCTTACGCCAGCACCACTGCTGTGGCCACCTGTATGGAATGCATATTGACCAGACAGATTAGAAATCAAGTTAAAGGCGCTCTGACCCAAACCTGTGATCTTTACGGCACAACCAGTAGAGTCGCTAGTCATCGTATAATTTGAACTCAGTCCTGTTGATTTTGCTGCATTAACGTATGTACCAGTACCTACGTTGTAGAGCAACCAAGTACCATCATGACGGTCGATGAACTGCCAAACCATTGTTGCATCTTCGTTATCCAGATTCTTCCACTTCATGATATCCGTGTTATCTGTATAAATGGTCTTGATGGCTTCTGCACCCTGCTGAGCAGTAAATACGCTATAGGCAGATTTGATACGATAGTAACCTTCTGTTACAGGAACAGCTGTACCAACTACCAGTGCCAAGTAAGCATCTTCCAAAGTTTTATAAGCTGTCTTTGCATTCTCTGGAGTAAGAGAGCCGTCTGTTGAATTCAACAGATCCTGAGCATTAGTTCTAGCCTTTTCAAATGCATCTACCATGGCCTGATCATAGCAACCAGGATCTGTACCGCCGATAAACTTCAGCTGCTCAACTTTAGTAAAGAGAGAGCTCAAGTCAGCAATGTAGTCCTCAACGATGTTTGCTTCGTAGATCTGCCACCAAGTTGCATAGTCATTATATGATGCAATCAGAGGACGATCGTATACATAATTGAATGCAATCAAATCGTTGTTGTGCTCTGGAAATTCTGCGATAATCATCATGCAACCTTCTGCTGTTGGAGCATCTCCGGTGTAACCCATCAGTTTGCCACCCTCAGCCTGAGTCTTAATGATAACAGGTGTTGCTTTGGCTTTATCAGCAGTGAAAGTCAGGTACATTTCAGCAACCCAACTGCCAGAGCCGTCATCTGTAACGCTACCATCTTCACCGGCTTCATATCTGTAAGTCACATATTTGCCGTTGTATTCATTCTTCAAATAGTAAGCCTGTTCGTTGCTTACTGTCTTGCCTTCAGCAGTTTCCAAAGAATAAGTAACATAAGGATCAACTGGATCGATTGTTGTTACAGAATAGACAATGCTGTCTGCTAAAGCTGAGAAGAACTTGTAAGTAGCATTGGCTTCATTCACGAAACCATTCGAGCGAATGATAATCTTGCTGCCGTTTGTAAGTGTACTTGGGTCTGTGACTGAATTTCCCAAGCTGACACCCGCATAGGCAGTGTTGATTCCCAAAATCATGAGAAACAACGAGAAAATCGAGTAAATTTTCTTCATCTTGCGTGTTAATTAAGGGTTAATAATTTATTGTTTCTAGGTATTTCGGGATAAAGATAGACATTAAATTCCTTTGGAAGTAATTTGGGACGTTAAAACTTTCTGTGTATTAACTATTATTAACCCGACAAGTCTGATTCCAATTGGGGCATTTTGTGTGCTGTGCTTATATATAAATAAGGAGTCTTTGATGATTCTTTGATCAGATTTTAGAGCAGGCTGCTGGTAAAATAAAAAAAGGAGTACCGCTGTACTCCAACCTTTGTTAACCTTAAATCTAATACTATGAAAAACACAATGCAAAGGTACTTCTTTTTTCTGTGTGCGCAAACAAACAAAACCGGAAAATATGTTGAATAACATAGATTAACGTCTTTCAAAGAAAAATTGGAACAAACTTTTTAACCGTGATGTATTTTCAATTATTTTTGCCCGTGATTATAAAATGAACGATTGATGATTTCTATCAGATATTTTGGTGCCTGGTTAAAGCGCTTCCGGAAGCGCTGTGGTTATGGAGTACACTCTCCCTTTGCTTTCAATTTTATTACCGGAGTAGTTTTTGAAAAAGGAGCATATTATGCTTATAAGGAAATGGATGGTATTTATGGGAAGAGTTTCTTTTGGCGCTATTCGCATACTTGTAAATGTTTGCATTTTTTATTCCGCTTGACGAATTATGTGCATCCGGAACTCTTTGTCGCAGATAATAAACTGCCGCAGGCCGAGTTGGCATATATGCAGGCTGCAAGTAGAAATGCTTCTTGGTCTTCTTGGAGCAATTGGAGTGAATCTGTCCCCCGGAAAACACTTTTTTATAGTATTGCGGATGCAACCGCTTTGCCGGCATTGCTCGAACGCTGTGCCCTTACGGCAACACCTGATTCCGCTTTGCTTTTACGGGTGAACTCGGCCGAGGTCCGGTCGCACTGTTCGGAAATTATTCAGGGCAGTGAGTTTTGTGGCGTAAGTTTTGATCTTTACGATTATTTACTGGTCTTTTTTGACCGGAGCCTGTTTAAGCAACATTATGTAGTAAATTTCCTGGATTGATATGAAACTGAATAAAATCTATACGAAAACAGGAGATTGCGGAAAGACATCATTGAGTGGGGCAGTCCGGGTAGATAAGGATGATATGCACATAGAGGTCTGTGGCAGTCTTGATGAACTGAATGCTGTGTTAGGATGTCTGCTGGCGCAGGATGTGCCTCCTGATGAGCGTAAGGTGCTTGTGCTGGCGCAGAATCTTTTATTTGAACTTGGTGCTTTGGTTGTCTCTGATTTTGCCATGCAGAAGAATCTTGCAACGTTTGCTGCAGCAACTCTTGAATTGGAATCGTCAATGGATATAATGCAAAATCAGGTGGAAATGCCGGGAGGCTTTATTCTTCCGGGAGGCACCTGGCCTGCGGCGTTATCCCATCTGGCTCGGACGGTATGTCGGCGGGCTGAGCGCCAGCTATGCCGTTTGTCTAAAGAGCAGGTGGTTCCAGGCGAGGTCATGGCTTATATCAATCGTTTGTCCGATTATTTATTTATGCTTTCTTTGAAAATAAATTTTATAAGCGGACAACAGGAAAATCTTTGGCAGAAACGTTGCTGATTTGAAAAATAGTATTATTTTTGCGTCCGATATAAAGACAATCACAAATTTAGACTGAAAACTTTAAAACAATAAGTGTTATGTATTGGACTTTGGAACTTGCATCAAAGCTGGAAGATGCTCCATGGCCGGCAACCAAAGATGAGTTGATCGATTATGCGATGCGTTCTGGCGCTCCTCTGGAAGTGATTGAGAATCTTCAGGAGATGGAGGATGAAGGCGAAATCTATGAGACAATAGAAGATGTATGGCCCGATTATCCGACCAAGGAGGACTTCTTATTCAACGAAGATGAGTATTAATGACATCAGATGAGATTTGGCGGACGCTTATGGCGTCCGTTTTTTCTATACAGAAACATTACTATTTATGAATATCAGAAGCATGGCAGAATGGAAAAAGATTGCAGGCGGATTGCTGCTCCTGTTCAGTTACGTTCCCGCTCAGGCACAGTACGATCCGGCTTTTTCACAATATTGGAGCCTGCAACCTTTTTATAATCCCGCAACTACCGGTCTGGATGGCAAGCTGAACGTTCAGGCCGCTTATGCCATGCAGCTGGTCGGATTTGAAAATGCTCCGGCCACCTTATATGCCGGTGTGGACCTTCCCGTATTTTTTCTCAGTCCGAAGCATGGAATGGGAGCCGGCTTCCTGAATGATGAAGCCGGACTTTTTGCACATAAAAAGTTTTATATACAATATGCTTATCACCAGCCATTGTGGGGCGGAAGTTTGAGTGCCGGACTGCGGTTGGGCATGTTGAGTGAAGGTTTTGACGGTTCTGGTTTGGATGTTTCGGATACCAGTGATCCGGCGTTTCCGACTTCTGATGTAACCGGCTCCGGTTTTGATTTGGATTTCGGTTTGTATTATAAGCATAAAAAGTGGTATGTGGGTGCTTCGGCCATGCATTTAACCGGGCCGGAAATTACTTATGGCGATGAGAAAGTCAACCAGATATCTGTGCCCCAAACTTTTTATTTTTTTGGCGGATACAATATTTCGTTCAAGAATCCGTTATATAAGATGTATACTTCTGCCATGTTCCGAAGTGATTTTATGTTTTATCGGGGAGATGTCAGTTGCAGGCTAGCTTATGAAGGCGGGCGGATTCAGCTTTACGGCGGACTTTCATACAGTCCCACAAATTCGGTCAGCCTTTTGTTTGGCGGTAAAGTCATGGGAGTCACCTTAGGTTATTCCTATGAAATGTACACCTCGGCAATCGGAGCATTGAACGGAAGTCATGAGATTACGCTGAGTTATCAGACCGATCTCAATATTTTTAAAAAAGGAAAGAATAAACATAAAAGCGTAAGAATATTATAATGAACAAGAAGAGTGTTTGGATCGTAACGGCCTTATGTGCTTCTTTGGCGCTGAGCTCTTGCTTGGGGCCTAAATCAGCATCGTCTGCCGTGGGCGGCGAGTTGACAGGCATTCACGGCGTGGCTTATAATGAGCCGGCACCGTATGGCATGGTGGCGGTCAAAAGTGGATATTTAAAGGTTGGACTTCAGGAGCAGGATTCTTTGTGGGGGGACAATGCTCCTACGAAAGAAGTTTCTGTAGACGGCTTCTGGATGGATGAAACAGAAGTAACCAATGCCAAATACCGGCAGTTCGTCTTTTGGGTGCGTGACTCGATTATTCGCGAGCGTTTGGCCGATCCGGCCTATGGCGGTGATGAAACATATAAGATTGAAGAAGACAAGTATGGTAATCCCGTGACTCCGCATCTGAACTGGAGCAAGCCTATTCCTTGGAGAAAGCCCAATGAAGATGAGTTGCGTGCCATAGAGAGCGTGTATGTCACACATCCGGTAACCGGCGTCAAGATGCTGGATGCGCGCCAGATGAACTATAAATATGAGGTCTACGATCATACGGCTGCGGCTTTGAGAAAGAACCGCATCAATCCTTTGGAACGCGATTTGAATACCGATCACTCTCTTCCCGAAGATCAGACTGTAATGATTTCCAAGGATACTGCTTATTTGGACGATGACGGCCGCATTGTGCAGGAAACGATTACCCGTCCTTTGTCCAGTGCTTATGATTTCTTGAGTACCTATATCGTCAACATCTATCCGGATACAACCTGTTGGGTGAACGACTTTGCCAATTCCGAAAACGAACGCTATATGCAGCTCTATTTCAGCAATCCGGTATATGATGATTATCCGGTGGTTGGAGTAACCTGGGAGCAGGCCAATGCCTTCTGTGTGTGGCGCACCGAGTTCTTGAAAAAAGGTCTGGGAATGTCTGGCGTACAAATCATGCCTTACCGTCTGCCGACAGAAATCGAATGGGAGTATGCGGCCCGTGGCAAGGAAGGAAATGTTTTCCCGTGGGAAACCAAAGACGTGAAGAGTGATAAGGGATGCTATTATGCCAATTTCAAGCCCGATCAGGGAAATTATACGAAAGACGGCAATCTGATTACCTCAAAAGTAGGCATTTATTCACCCAATTCCAACGGATTGTATGATATGGCCGGAAATGTGGCCGAGTGGACCAGTACGGTATATACCGAAGCCGGTGTGGAAAGTATGAGTGATATGAATCCGCAACTGAAATATCAGGCTGCGAAAGAAGATCCTTATCGTCTGAAAAAGAAGTCTGTACGAGGCGGTTCTTGGAAAGATCCCGAGTCTATGATCCGTTCGGCATGGCGTTCTTATGAATATCAGAACCAGCCGCGTTCTTACGTAGGCTTCCGTTGTGTACGTTCCATGATAGGTAATAATAAGAGAAAATAATTAATAAATAAAGATTATGGCAGGAGGAAAGAATAATATAATAGCACGCTTGCAGCGTTGGATGGATTCTGTGCCTGGACAGAGTTTCCTGAACTATGCATATAGTTGGGGTGCTGCAATTGTGATTTTAGGAGCACTTTTTAAGCTGACTCATATAAAAGGAGCCGATTTGATGCTTTTTGTCGGAATGAGCACTGAGGTTTTCGTGTTCATTATTTCCGGATTCGACCGTCCGTTTGATGCGAAAAAGCAGGATGATGATGAATTGGAAGAGGATGAATTGGAAGAGGATGAATTGGAAGAGGATGAATTGGAAGAAGAAAATGCAGAGGCCAGTCTGCCAACAGGAGAGGCGGTAAGTCCTCAGCCTTCTTTTGTTCAGCCAACAGTGGTTGTGGGTAATCCGGCCCCTGTAGATCTGTCGGCTTCTGCTGCGGTTGCTTCTGCTGCGGCTGCTGTAGACACTCAAAAGCTGATTGAGATTGTTCAGGAGGCCAATAAAGATCTTATGGAGCAGGCCAAGGTGGCTTGTAACCCGGAGATTGGTACTGCGGCAGAGAATTATGTGCAGGAACTGAAAGAGTTGACCGAGATTTTGCGTCAGGTTGGTGAACAGGCCCGTCATCTGACTCAGGATTCAGAAGAGATGGACAAGCTGAACCGCACGCTGACCAGCATCAATACCATTTATGAGATGCAGCTGAAGAGCGTCAGTCTGCAGGTGGGCGCTATTGACCAGATTAACGACCAGACACGGCGGATGGCTCAGCTGATCGAAGAACTGAATAGTGTATATACACGTATGATTCAGGCTCTTACAGTAAATATGCCAAAGAATAACGGTGCCCAGAATGTGGCTCCTTAATGTTATATGGATTTTTAAAACCAAATAGATTCCATGGGAGTAAATAAACAACGAGTTTCACCAAGACAGAAGATGATCAATCTGATGTACGTTGTGCTGATGGCTATGTTGGCCTTGAACGTATCATCGGATGTGTTGAACGGTTTTTCTTTGGTGGAGCAAAGTCTGAATCGAACCACTTCCAGTGCAACCTTGTCCAACCAGGCAATTTACGAAAACTTCGAAAGTCAGATGAAAGCTAATCCGGCCAAGGTGAAGGAATGGTATGACAAGGCACAGTATGTAAAGCGGATTTCTGATTCGCTCTACAATTATGCAGCTCTTTTGAAAACAGAGATTGTGAAAGAGGCTGACGGAAAAGATGGTGATGTAAACAACATTCAGAATAAGGAAGACCTCGAAGCGGCTACTCACATCATGCTGGCTCCTAAAAGAGGGCAGGGGGAGCAGTTGCATCAGGCAATCGTTTCTTTCAGAACACAGATTCTGAAAATGATTGATGATCCGGCACAAAAGAAGATTATTGCCGGTAATCTGAGTACGGAAGTACCTGAAGACGGCCGTACTTTAGGAAAGAATTGGCAGCAATACATGTTTGAGAATATGCCGGTTGCTGCAGCTGTTACTTTGCTGACCAAGTTGCAGAGCGACATACGCTATGCAGAGGGCGAGGTGCTTCACTCGCTGATTGCCAATATCGACGTGAAGGACATCCGTGTCAATGAATTGAATGCTTATGTTATTCCACAGTCGCAGACCGTGGTGCAAGGAGGAAAATTCTCTGCGCAGATTATTATGGCAGCGGTGGATACGACCAACCGTCCGGTTATCTATGTTGGCGGTCGTCCGATAGCTTCAAGCAAGGGCATTTATGAAACGGTATGTTCCCGCACCGGTGAATTTACCCTGAATGGTTATATTGAGACCACCGATGGAAAGGGAGAGAAGGTGCGTCGCGACTTCTCACAGAAATATTCTGTTGTGGCTCCGAGTGCAACCGTTTCCGCAGATATGATGAATGTACTCTATGCCGGATATGAAAATCCGATGAGTATTTCCATCCCCGGAATTCCGGTCAACAAGATTGTGGCTACCATGAGTGGCGGCCAGTTGAAATCTGTGGCTCCCGGTAAATATATTGCTCATCCTACAGCCGTGGGTTCTGATGCCGTGATTACGGTCAGTGCCCAGATGGAAGGCAGAACTCAGGAGATGGGTAAATTTACTTTCCGGGTGCGCAAATTACCTGATCCGACAGCCTTTATTGAGTATCAGACCGGTAGCGGTCCGGAGCGTTTCCGTGGTGGAAAGATTTCCAAGCAGCAGCTGATGCAGGCTCCGGGTATCGGTGCCGCCATCGATGATGGTCTGTTGAATATCGGCTTCCGCGTGGTCGGTTTCGAAACCGTATTCTTTGATAATATGGGAAATGCCATTCCTGAGGTTTCTGGCAGTGGAGAGTTTACGGCTCGCCAGAAGGACCGTTTCAGAATGTTGGGAAGAGGCAAGCGCTTCTATATATCCAAAATCCGTGCTGTGGGACCGGACGGAATCCAGCGCACTTTGAACGGATCAATGGAAGTGATTATCAATTAGAAAATCTAATTAAAAAGGATGAAAAGGATATTTATATTTTTGTTGGGTGCCTGTTTCTGGGGCAGTATGCATGCGCAGCCTCAGAAGAGACGAGTGGCTGTAACCGAGCAGAAGCAGGTTACGGACCGGGCATCCTTGCAATTTCCGGCGGCAACGGACATGCCGGACGACATGGTATGGAAACGGGACATTTACCGTCAGTTGGACCTTACGATAGACAAGAATGCTCCGCTTTATTATCCGGTGGAGCCGCAGGGTCGTGAGATCAACCTGTTTACCCTGATGTTCCGTTTGATGCTCGACGGCAAGATTCCCGTATATGAGTACGGTCTCGACGGCAATGAGTCTTTTGCCGAGAAAGATCAGATCAAGCCGAAGGACTTTCTTGAGAAGTATCAGATTTATTATGAGATGAACGGAAACCGGATTATGGTCAACAACAGCGATATTCCTTCGCGCGATGTGAAACGCATGTATATTAAGGAGAGCGTTTACTTTGACCAGCGGACTTCTTCCTTCCATAAGAAGGTCACTGCCCTTTGCCCGGTAATGGTTCGTGATGATGAGTTCGGTGAGGCTGCTGCTACACCTTATCCTCTTTTCTGGGTGAAGTATAGCGATGTAGCGTCCTATTTTGCCCGTCATGCCATGATGAGCAGTAATTACAACAACGTGTCGAATATGACCGCTGACGATTATTTCTCCATGAACCGTTACGACGGTAAAATCTACAAGGCCACCAATTTGCAGGGATTGGCTCTGGCCAACTATTGCAAGACAGACAGTGCGCTGGTTAAAGAGCAGAAGCGGATAGAACAGGAACTGGTCAATGTAGAGAAATATGTGTGGGGCAAGCTGGAGCAGCCTAAGGATTCGGCAGATTCCGTGCAGGCCGCAATCGTTGCTACCGAGAAGACCAAAGAGAAGAAAACGACCCGTTCTTCACGGAGAAAGACAACGGTAAAGAAGTCTGCTCCTAAGGTAGAAAAGTCCTCTTCGAGCGCAGCTCCCCGGGTATCTGTGAGAAGACAGAGAAGATAATCGCAGGATTTTTCCTTGGGTTTGTAAATTTTTACTTATATTTGCGAACCTATCAAAAATGAATGGACGTATGAAAAAGTTGAAAATGTTATTTTTGGCCCTTGTGGCTTGTTGCTGTGTATTGCCGGCCAGTGCCCAGCTGAAGTTCGGTGTGGAAGGCGGTTTGAATGCCAGCAAAGTAAGTGTGGATCAGTTGAATGCCAAGAACCGTACCGGTTGGTTCATCGGTCCTAAGGTTCAGTTTACTGCACCTGTTATCGGATTGGGACTTGATGCCGCCTTGCTGTATTCTCAGAAATATCTGGAGGTTTCTACCGAAGATAATTCTCTGGTAGAAGGAACCATCAAGCAGAATATGCCTTATCTGGAGATTCCGATTAACCTGCGTTATAACATCGGTTTCAGCAGCCTGATTGGAGCTTATATTGCAACCGGTCCGCAGTACAGCTGGTATCTTGGAGGCAAGTCATTGACTTTGAATGATATTAGTTATGGTTCTTTGGAAACTTCCAGCTTCAGCTGGAATGTCGGTGTCGGTATCAATGCACTGAGTCACCTGCAATTGGGTGTTACCTATAACATTGCCTTGGGCCAGACGGGAGAAGTGACCGGAATTGTAGAAGCAGCAAAGACTGCAAAATTGAAAAACAATACCTGGCAGGTGCGTTTGGCCTACATGTTCTAAGGAGCCAGACGGCGCAACAGCCATTTGAGATTCATAAAGAGTCCTGATTCCTCCTGATAATGGAGAGTCGGGACTTTTCTTTTATACTAAAGTATTAAATAATTCCTGATATGTACCGATTTGCTGATGTCCTTTTACCGCTTCCCTTGAATGCCACCTACACTTATCGTATTCCGGAACCGATGCAGCTCAGTGTGGGCGAGCGGGTTATTGTACCCTTTGGTGCCCGAAAGTATTACACGGCAGTAGTTGATCGCATACACGATGAAGAACCTTCGGGTTTTGAAATCAAGGATATTGCCGAACAGTTGGACACCGAGCCGATATTGCTCCCGGTGCAGCAAAAGCTGTGGCGCTGGATTGCCGATTACTATATGTGTTCGCCCGGCGATGTTTTTAAGGCTGCTCTGCCGTCGGGCATGAAACTGGAGAGCGAGACCGTGCTTGTGTGTTGCGAGGAGTCGCCCACACCCGAAGAAATCAGTCAGCCAAAGGTGCAGCAGGTATGGAATCTTCTGCACGAACAAAAAGAGATGTCTCTGTCGTTGCTGCAAAAGAGAATCACCTCCTTTCCGGTTCTTTCTGTTGTCCGCAAGATGTTGGATTCCGGTTTGCTTACCGTGAAAGAAGAAGTCCGTTCGGGCTATCGTCCGTTGACGGAAACGATGGTAACCTTGAGCGAAGCTTACCGTAGCGAGGAAGCCCTGCATCAGGCTCTGGATCTGGTGAGGCGGGCCGAAAAGCAGACTCAGCTGCTATGTGCTTTTCTGGAACTGAGCGGATGGGGGAGAGCGTTGGAGAAAAACGATCCGTCGCTGGTGAAACCCGTTTCCCGTGTGGCGTTACAGCAGTATAGCGGAGTGAACTCGTCTTTGGTGCAGACCCTGGTCAAGCGGGGTATTCTGACACTGTATGCTGCTGAAATCGGGCGTCTGGACCGGCAAATCCGGGACGTACAGGCGGCAGCTCAGTTGTCTGAACCGCAGGAAACGGCCTATCGGGAGATTTTACAGGCCTTTCAGGAAAAGAGTGTCTGTCTGTTGCATGGTGTGACTTCCAGCGGAAAAACGGAAGTCTATATTCATTTGATTCAGCATTATCTCGAGCAGGGAAAGCAGGTGCTGTTCCTGCTTCCGGAGATTGTGCTGACCACTCAGCTCACCGAGCGCTTGCGCCGGGTATTCGGGAATCGTATGGGCGTGTATCACTCCCGCTTTTCGGATGCGGAACGAGTGGAAATCTGGAAAAAACAATTGTCTGCGGAAGGTTACGATGTTATCGTAGGTGTGCGTTCTTCAGTCTTCCTTCCTTTTCGGAATTTGGGATTAGTGATTGTAGATGAGGAACATGAACTCAGTTATAAGCAGCAGGAACCGGCGCCGCGCTACCATGCCCGCAATGTCGCCTTGGTATTGGCTTCGTTCTATGGAGCCCACACTTTGCTCGGTACGGCCACTCCTTCTTTTGAAAGTTACTATCATGCCCGTAACGGAAAATATGCGCTGGTCAATTTGCACACGCGCTATGCACAGGTGGCCCTCCCGGAAATAAAGGTCGTAGACATAAAGGAACTGTCCCGAAAGAAACTGATGAAAGGTGTCTTTTCTCCGGTACTGTTGCAGGCTATCGGTACTGCGCTGGAAGCCAAGGAACAAGTGATTCTTTTTCAGAACCGGCGAGGCTTTGCCCCAATTGTGCAGTGTAAGGAATGCGACTGGATTCCCAAATGCAAGAACTGTGATGTGAGCCTGACCTATCATAAGCGCTTTGATATGCTTACCTGTCACTATTGCGGATTCTCGGCTCCTATTCCCAAGTCTTGTCCTTCGTGCGGCAGTCTGGTGCTGAAGCATAAGGGACTGGGTACAGAAAAAGTGGAGTATGAAATCCACGAGTGCTTCCCCGAAGCCAAAGTGGCCCGAATGGATTTGGACACGACCCGCACCCGTAAGGCCTACGAGCAGATTCTTATGGATTTTGAGAGCGGGAAGACCGACATTCTGATTGGAACCCAGATGGTGAGCAAGGGGCTGGATTTTGACCGGGTGCGCATTGTAGGCATTCTGGATGCCGACGGCATGTTGAACATTCCCGATTTCAGAAGTTATGAGCGGGCGTTTCAGATGATGGCTCAGGTGGCAGGCCGGGCCGGACGCAGGGGAGACCGTGGAATCGTCTTTTTGCAGACACGCAATCCGGAGTCTCCGGTTGTGGCTCAGGTGGTAGACCACGATTATCTGGCCCATTATCTGTGGCAGATGCAGGAGCGGAAACTCTTTCATTACCCTCCTTTCTGCCATTTGATTTATGTCTTTCTGAAATATCGGCAGGAAGAGCCTTTGGACCGTTTTGCCCATCAGCTTGCGGAGCGCCTGCGTCAGGTGTTCGGCAGTCGCGTTCTAGGGCCCGACGCCCCTCCTGTGGGCCGCGTACAGTCCTTGTACATCCGGAAGATTGTGTTGAAGGTTGAGCTGTCTGCTTCTCATTCCAAGGTGCGTACCGCCCTCCAGAATGTGTGCCAGATGGCTTTGCAGGAGTCTTCTTGTAGCAGTATTCAGCTTTATTTCGATGTAGACCCGCTGTAGTCTTTATGTTCCACCCCGTAGCCGAACAGGGCAAAATCGCCTTTGCACGGATCGTCGGGGAAGATTTCCCGCAGGGCTTCGGTGATGCGGAGAGCCTGAGCCAGTGAATATGTAGTTTTGTCGGTCAGTCCCAGTTCAAACGCAATCCGGTTGACGTGGGTGTCCAGAGGGATGACCAGGTCTTTAGGATGGAACTGATTCCAGATGCCGAAGTCCACCGGCGAATTCCGGCGAATCATCCAGCGCAGAAACATATTCATTTTCTTCTGAGGGCTCTGTGTGCTGATGTCCAGCCATCGGCATAAACTCTCTCGAGGAGATCCTGCAAAGGTAAGCAAGGTCTCCTCGAGAGAATCATATTGCCGATAGGCCTCGTATAACTTTTCAAAAAGCCAGTGCATTTGCTTCTTGGGGCAAGTGCGGTAAAAACTCTGTCCGTCAGACTCCGGAAAGTCCGTGCGCCATTTTTCTCCCATGACATATTCCAACGGGCGGTGTTGCATCAGGACGAGCAGTTCATCGGCTTTTCTGCAAATCATTTTCCGGTTGCCGAAACTGATCCAGGCTGTGAGCAGCCCGGCAATCTCGATATCCTGTTTGCGGGAAAATCGGTGCGGAAACTGTACGGGGTCATTCGGTATGAAAGTCTCCGCTTCATACTTTCCGGCCCATTCAACGAGCAGATTCCTTGTTGCCGGTGTCATTGTTCTCTTCTTTTTTATGGAGTTCCGGATAGCTGATACGGGTGTGGTATATCGTTTTCAGCTTTTCCTTAAACACTTCTTTGGCTGTAGTGATATCCTGGAAGGTGATCGGACAGTTCTTGAAGGCGCCGTCGGCAATCTGGGCGTCAATGATCATTTCTACCAGATTGCTGATGCTTTCTTCGGTATAATCCTTCAGGCTTCGGGATGATGCTTCTACGGCATCCGCCATCATCAGGATGGCCTGTTCCTTGGTTTGCGGATTCGGTCCGGGATAAGTGAACAGATTCTCATCGACCTCCTCGTCCGGATATTTGTTTTTGTAGGAGATATAGAAATACTTCGTCTTACCTCTTCCATGATGTGTGGCGATGAATCCTTTGATCACCTCCGGCAGATTATACTTGTCGGCCATTTTCAAACCATCGGGTATATGGCTGATGATGATGCGGGCACTCTCGATGAGCGACAGCTGGTCGTGCGGGTTGACACCGCTTTGGTTCTCCGTGAAATAGGCCGGATTACAGATCTTTCCAATGTCATGATACATGGCACCGGTTCGTACCAGCTGTGCCTTGGCGTCAATCTTATTGGCAACTTCAGTAGCCAGATTGGCCACCTGCATGGAATGCTGGAAGGTGCCGGGAGCCACTTCAGACATGCGGCGCATCAGATCATTGTTGATATTCGAAAGTTCTACCAGAGTCACGTTGGAGGTGAAGCCGAACAGCTTTTCGATAAGGAACATCAGCGGGTAGGCAAAGAGCAGCAACACTCCGTTGATGATGAGATAGATGTAGATGTTATATTCCAGGTTGTCAATCTCTTTCTCGTGCATCAGGTCCAGACTGAAATAGAACACCAGAGAGGTAACGGTAACAATCAGGGCCGTGCGCAGCAGCTGGCTTCTTTGCGACAGTTCTCGCAGGCTGTAGATGGCCACCATACCGGCTACCAGTTGTGTGGCTACAAACTCATAGGGATATTTCAGTGAAACGGCGCACAGCAGGATGATGACTGTATGCATGACAAAGGCCGTGCGCGAATCCATGAACACCCGGATGAAGATTGGCGCCATGGTAAAAGGAATGATATACACGCTGAACAGATTCTGGTCCACAAGAATGGAGGACAGCACCGGGAAGATGACCAGCATGGTGAGCAGCAGAAGCACGCTTTTGCCTTTCTCGAGATAGTCTTTGCGGAACAGAGAAAAATAAAGCATCATGCAGAGGAAGATCAGCGCCACGCAGAGTATCTGGCCGACCAGAAGATAGGCCTCCTGCTTGGTGGAGTCAATCCGTTGCTTTGATTCTTTCAGATAGGAAGCCAGAATGTTGTATGTTTCCTGGGTGACGATGTCGCCGCGGTCTATGATTTTCTGTCCGCTCATGACCATACCACTGGCATAGGAGATGGAGCTGAGCAAATCTTTCTTTTGTTCTTCAGACTTTTTCTGGTCGAAGAGCAGGTTGGACACGATATAGCGGTCCAGGTTGCATTTCTGGAGTTTCAGACGGTCGTAGCGGGCCGTATCGTCGGTTTCGAAAAAGAACTTATAGGCACTTTTGTGCGAATAAATGTCTTTCGTCGGGCGTATGACCGACTGGTTGGCTGTAAAGATACGTATGGCCGTGATGCTGTCGTCCACCAGACGGTTGTAGTCGTCCGGCTGCACAATACCGTTTTGGTACAGCGTGCGCAGCTTCTGCTCGATATATCCTTTGTAGTAATAGGGAATGCCGCTCTTTTCCATTTGCGCAAAGTCCTTCCGGAATTTGGCCACCTGTTCTTCTTCGACCGACTGATTGATTTCAAAGTAAGGCTCAAACAGATGCATCACGCTGTCCTGCTCCTTTTTGATCAGTT
>ENA-USUJ01000922-USUJ01000922.1-human-gut-metagenome-genome-assembly--contig:-NODE-922-length-26083-cov-12.437976_pt1 | contig 26083 bp, 24 predicted proteins | sample MGYA00250061_ERZ773398 | MGnify/ENA primary metagenome ERZ773398 (study PRJEB29103, sample SAMN06111992) | human gut metagenome | biome: human gut; feature: ankylosing spondylitis patient; material... | reverse complement strand
CTATCGCTTTTCTCTCTGAAGAATTGTAATCAATCAACGTATTATCTAAATCGAAATAAATCATAATAAATGCTCCTTATTCAATTAATTCTCAAGTAACACTTTTTCTTATACTACACTATGCATATTCTTATAGTCCGTATCTTTATTTAACAATTCATATACTTGTTTTTTTACCTCATTTATCACTATTTTACCTCCTTAAATCCATTTCTACTCCATAACCATAATTGGGTATGAATATCAATCGGTTTATATTTGGTATCTTTAAAAAGTTCTTGCCATCTATCAATAACTATTTGTTGAACATTGCTTGAATTGAATTCATCATCAGTTATCAAACCTAATCTATGAGTTGCTTTACATACGTGAGTATCTGGAGCAACTGTTAAACACTCAATATTTTTGTATCTTCTATCAGTATATTGATAAATTACATACATCCAATAATTACAAATCTTAGTACCTGATAAATAAGGAAACTTCTTTTTATTTTCTTTTTGTATAAAGTCTCTAATCTTATTAACATCATTATCTAATTCATTAAATAGTTTTCGTATATCACCATCAAACATTTCTACAAATGTATTACATAATGCTAACCATATTTCAGTTTGTTTTTGCTTTTGCAGAGCAACCCTATATTTAGTTAAAGCATATTGCACTTCTTCAAAACTTTTTTCTAAACATACTTTAGGATTGAAAACAAATCTTGTTTCCTCATCATTATATGTTTTTAAAGCGCTTTCCCATAATGTATAAGAATTTCTTTGATAGTTTAATGCCATTGGTAAAGTGAAATATAAATAATTTTCTAAACTATCTTTTTCAAAATTAGGATTTGCATCTTCTGGCATTACTTCGCCACCAAGTTCGCCATTTTTATACATTACCATAAGTTTATCTACATTATCTAATATTGCTTTCTTATCCATTGCTACCTCCTAATAAAATTCAAGTTTTAAAACTACTTCAATTATACATTAAAATACAATTTTTTCTATACTCCCATGAAAATATATAGGAAAATGATATAATTGATTTATCAGAGAGATTTAATCAAATCTTATAGTCTTAATTTCGCATACGTGTATAGTTAAGGCTCGTAGTATATTCTCCTCTACAGCAGTGGGAATTTCAATTTCATCTTATCTGCTCGTAGCTTGCCCTCCCCCCCTAACATATCCGCAATTTTCCTATTGACAATCCCATTATATGGTAATATAATTCATATCATACTACTATGATATGAATTAAGCGAGGCGATTAAAATGGCTGATATAGAAGACTGGTTTGATACGGATCTGTTGGATTCCGTCAAAGAAACAGCAACGTGGCTTAGCGATTACGAACATGGAGATGGGGACGGTCTGTATTGGGATGTCCTGCCGGGCAAGGACATTGACCCGAGAAGCACACTGACCTCCGTCACAAGCCTGTATGGCGGCGCGGCCGGCATTGCACTGTTTTTTCTGAGGCTTTACAGAGTAACGGGCGAGACATCATATCTGGACAAGGCAAAGGGCGGCATTAATTACGTGATTGCACACAACGCCGGTGCCAAGGCATACGAGGATGCCGGAGAAGGCACGATGCGCGGAATTGCGGCCGGACTTATGAACGGGCCTGCCGGCGGCGGATATGTATCATATCTTCTGTACGAGGATACCAAGGATGAAAAATACCTGAATTATGCACTTGATGTCAGCGATACGCTGCTTGCAGCGGCAGACAGCGCCGATGACGGCAGCATTTATTGGAGCGGCAATTTCGGGATTCTGTCTGATGGCGGTTTGATATTATATCTGATATGGATTTATGAAAAAACAGGACGAGAAGAATATCTGCTTGCTGCAAAGAAAGCCGGTCTTTTTATAACTGCACAGGCCGAGGAGGCGCTGGACGGCATCAGATGGTATGTCATGGACACCGAAGCATTCGGGCTTGGCAGTCATGGATTTTTCCCGGGATTTTTCTATGGGACGGCCGGCACCGGCTACATACTCGCCAAACTGTACGAACACACGAAGGATGAACTTTTTCTCAGGCAGGCCGAAGGCGCAGCGGACTATATCAGGTCAATAGCCGATCTGTCAAAAGACCGGCACGCAGCCCTGGTAAGATATAACGATCCATACAAACCGGATTTGCATTATCTTGGCGTATGTCAGGGACCGATCGGAACCTCAAGACTTTTTTACCAGTTATATAAGGTCACCGGCAAGCCGGAATATCTGGAATGGATTGTGAAACTTACGGACGGCATCCTTAAAACCGGCGCACCGGGAATACATTCCAAAGGCTATTGGCACACCTACTGCTACTGCTGTGGCGCGGCTGGCATGATTGAGCATTTTCTCTCGGTATACAGACTGACCAGCGAGGACAGATTTTTTGCGGCGGCGGGCGCGGCGGTTGACACACTGCTTGGCGACTCGGTTGCCGATGACGGCAGACGATGCTGGTACACAGCATGGAACAGACATCTTCCGGGCGAGGTCGAGCCTTGGGCGGGTCTGTATCTCGGAAGTGCCGGAAGCGCCTCGTCAATACTGTCATTTTATAATTTTACCAACGACGATAAGGAAATCGGGGCTTATATTGAAGACCCATATAATAGATAACATACTCAGGAGGATAAAAATATGTCAAAAATAGTAACAAACATTGCAGAACTCGTAGGAAACACCCCACTTATGGAGCTTGTGGGATATGAGAAAAAACATGACCTCAAAGCAAAGGTGCTCGGAAAGCTTGAATATTTCAACCCATCCGGAAGCATCAAGGACCGTGCAGCATTAAATATGATACTTGCTGCCGAAGAAAAAGGACTTCTCAAGCCGGGTGATACAATCGTTGAAAACACCAGCGGTAACACCGGAATAGGTCTCGCTGCTTTTTCCGCTTCAAGAGGATATAAGCTTGAAGTCTTCATGGAACCGGGTCAGTCAATCGAGAGACAGCAGATTCTTAAAGCATACGGCGCAACCGTACATATCATGACCGACCTTCCTGAGGTTGCCAAGGCTCTCGCAGACGGAACGTTCACCGTGCAGTTCTATCAGGATGCACTCCAGAGATACTGCGATGCACAACCTACGCACTACTACTTCATCAATCAGCTCGCCAACGAAGCCAACCCTGGCGCACATTACGACCACACCGGTCCTGAAATCTGGGAAGCTACCGGCGGCAAAGTCGATTATGTCGTAGCACTTGCCGGAACAGCAGGAACCATAACAGGTCTCGGCAGATATTTCCGTGAAAAAAATCCTGATGTAAAAATCATCGCCGCACAGCCTTCAATTTCATCAAGACCTTCACCTGAAAATCCGCATCCTGCCACGATCGATGGTGTAAACCCATTCAACGATCCTGGATTCCCTGATGCCGCAAAAGCACCTTTCATCGTAGATTTTAAATATGATGAATGCTTCGACATCAACGGCGAAGACGCTTACGCAACAGGCCGCGAACTCGCGCACACCGACGGTCTTTTCCTTGGTCAGTCCGCTGCTGCCGCTCTCAACGCTGCTACCATCATCGCCAGACGCCCTGAGAACGCCGGCAAAAACATCATCGTAATGATGGCAGATAACGGAATGAAATATCTTTCAACCGATATGTACAAAATAAATTAAGTAAAATCCCCCGGCATAAGCCTTCAGTCGGCACGCTCTCGCTTGGTTGCACGCGCATCGGATGCTAGAAATCCGCCTTCGGCGGATTAAGCACCGGCGTGTGCAAACAGCCGCTGAAGGGCTTATGTCGGGGTATTTATGTATTCGTTGGCCGGGTGGCGCCGATTCTACGGCATACTCTTTCCAGCGGATTATGTTCCGGCGTGTGCAGACAGCCGCTGAAGGTCTTATGCCGGGGTGTTTATATATTCATTGGCCGAGTCGGAATTGGGTATAATATAATTCACGCGGCGACAGGCTTATCCTGCTAACAGTTCTCCCCGAGGGATGCTATTTACTATTCCGGCAAAAAGGCAAGCCCGATAAATGCCAGGACGACAAATGCCAAGCCTATAATAAATAAAACTTTTACCGCAGGATTTTTTACATATCTCATCACATAACTCCTGCCCGGATTCTGTGGGTTATAGAAAACATCCAATTCCGTTCCGACAGGAAAATATTCTTTTAATGCATTGGTAGAAATATGAGCATTACTTTTAATTACTAAATTTCCATCTTTAACATCATTTTCCACTTCGGTTCTTATCTTATTAAATGAAGATGATTTTTTTACAACCCAGCCGTATTTAAGTCTTTGGTTATATTTGATATCATTTACAATATATTCTACTATAGGGAAATGTACTCCGTTGTTATTCCATAATGTATACTTTATGACCCACCCTTTTGCCGTCATAGTACATTGCTCGATCATCTTTTTATCTTTATTCTTAAGTATTATCGATATAATTAACAGTATCAGGCCCATTGATGCAAATATTGCAAAAAAACTCATTTTCATTCTACTAATCTTCCTCCCTGCTTCTGGTTTAAGCATCCATATGCACTTTTATTATACTACATACTTTTATTGTTTTCAACCGCGGGGTATCTCTCCCTGTACCCGCGCATTGTCACCTGTTCCAGTGTTTCCCATATGACCGGCGCCTGTACTGCATCGGAGTCATGCCTATGAATTCTTTGAAAATTCTGCCGAAATAGGCGCCGGTTGAAAAAGCAAGGAATTCTGCTATCTCGGTGCAGTTATATTCGGAATGTTCAAGCATACGGCAGGCGACCTTTATTTTTTCCTGCATCACATAATGAGAAAAACCCATTCCCACAGACCTGGTGAACAGACGGCAGAAGTATGTTTTTTCCAGACCGACTGCCTTAGCGGCCGACGCAAGACTTATATTTTCGTGGAGGTGATTCTGAACAAAGTCCATCGCCTTGATGCAATGAATTGAATCCACATAGCCGCGTCTCAGGTTGCGCATACGGGTGGAGTAATCTATGACACACTCACGGTGAAGACTGCGAAGGCCGGCCTCTGTGTCTGTCTCATCTAGCTGCCTTATATAATAATCGCTGAGAGCATAGCTTTCTATCTGTTCCATGCCTTTTTCGATGCAGAAACGCGATATCATGGCAATCGTAACTATTATGTGATAACGCAGATTACGAATTTTGTTGGTGGAAAGGACCCCACGCACCGGACTGTCGACCTCGCCGTAGCCGTCATGAAGTTCCATATACACATCTGTAATTTTTCCGTCACTTACGCCCTCGTAGAAATCCAGCTCGGTATCATATCCGGGATGATGAATTTCTTCCTCCCGCTGTATAAACTGACGGACTACGAGTTCACGCTCAGACTTCCGGCTCATAAGAAAACCTCCATTCTTTTTCTATATATTATCACAATATTTTGATAATAAAAACAATATTTTATTATTTTTTTCGTCAGGAAGGTGTTATCTTGAAATCATAATAAAAATTATTTTGCAGGAGGGTTTATTATGCGAAGATTGGAAGGATTTCAAAGAGGAATTAATCTCGGAGGCTGGCTTTCACAGGGGCCGCTCGACAAACATCATCTCGATACGTTCATCATGGAAGATGATATTAAAAAGATTGCCGGCTGGGGTGCTGACCATGTCAGGCTGCCGCTTGATTACGAGAATGTTGAGACAGAAGAAGGCGATGACATCGAAGAAGGATACAGGCATATCGAAGACTGTATTTCGTGGTGCCGTAAATACAATTTGAATATGGTGCTTGACTTGCACAAGACACATGGATATATTTTTGACGACCAGGACTATTCAAAGGATTTCTTTCACAACAAAGAACTGCAGGAACGTTTTCTTAATCTTTGGAAAAAAATCATAAGCCGCTTTGCCAAGGATGCGGACATAGTGATGTTTGAGCTTCTTAATGAAGTCGTTTCCTTTAACGTTGTTGATGAGTGGAATGAATTATCGGCGCGCGCCGTCAAGGTAATCCGCGAATACGCTCCGACAGCCAGAATTCTCTACGGCGGTGTCGGATACAATGCCGTAACATCAATCAAAAAACTTCTGCCACCGGTTGACGAAAATATAGTTTATAATTTTCACTGCTACGAGCCGCTTATTTTTACACACCAGGCAGCTTACTGGGTTCAGGACATGCCAAAGGATTTTCATATCGGATACCCGGGTGATTTTGACGAATACATGCGCATCAGCCACAGCATGCCAAGCGCAATGACCGGCGCACTTGCCGAGGAAAATAGCAGGCTTAAGGAACTTGGCCCGGATTTCTTTGAGATACTTTTTGACGACGCTATCAAAGCCGCTGAGAAATTGAATGTCCCGCTCTATTGTGGTGAGTACGGTGTAATCGATCAGGCTCCGGCAGAGGATACCGTTAGATGGTTCCACGACATCAATTCCGTATTCCACAAGTACGGCATCGGCCGCGCGGTCTGGACATATAAGGAACTGGATTTCGGTCTCGTCGGCCCGCACTACGATTCTGTAAGGGAAGAACTCATCGAAAGCATATTCGGATAGAAAAAATACCTCAAGACGCATTAAAAGAACCGGTACGCATGAAACTGTACCGGTTCTTTGTGTTAAAGTCTGTTATTTACTTTTCATTGCCCAGCGCATTTTGGTCGAATGTGCCCTTGCGTTTTCGGCGCACTCCTTAGCGGAAGGCCGCACAACGTCCTTGGAATAATCCGAATATACACCATTCTTAAAACCATCTTTTAGTGCTTTTTTCACTATTCTGTCCTCACCGGAATGGAATGTCAGGATTGCTGCTCTCCCGCCCGGTTTCAATGCACCCGGAAGCTTCTCCATAAATTCATAGAGAACCTCATATTCATGGTTGACATCTATTCTCAATGCCTGAAAGACGCGCTGGCAGGTTTTCTTAACCGTTTCTTTGCGTTCTTTCTCCGGTATAAAAGAAAGTGTATTTTCTATTATTTCACGAAGTTTAAAAGTCGTATCTATTCTGTGCCCCTTACGGATTTCATCCGTTATTGCCTCTGCAATTTCGTCACAGTATGGCTCATCTGAGTTCTCATATAACATACCAGACAGTTCATCACGCGAAATATTGTCAAGTCGTTCTGCCGCACTGATGCCGCATTGCTGGTTCAGTCTCAGATCTAGCGGTCCGTCGGTTTTAAATGTGAAACCACGCTGCGGATTATCTATTTGCATTGACGACACTCCAAGGTCAGCCAGGATAAAATCAAAGCCACCGGCTTCCTTGGCAATTTCGTCTATCGTACAGAAATTCTGTAACTTAATTGTAAGGATATCACTTCCGAAACCGAGCTTATCAAGTCGTTCACGAGTCTTTGCCGACTCTTCCGGATCGACATCCGTGGCATACATATGACCGCTGCCCTCAAGTTTCTCAAGCATAGCCCTCGTATGCCCACCATATCCCAACGTCGCATCAAATCCCGTCTGTCCGGGTTTTATATCCAGAACGTCCAGAATTTCATTGACCATTATCGAAATATGCATTCCGGCCGGGGTGTTGCCCTTGCTGATTACATGCGCTACCGTATCCTTATATTTGTCAGGCTGCAATTCCTTATATTTTTCTTCGAATTTCCTCGGATATTTGCCCTTGTAACGTACACGCCTCTTGTGTTCAGTTTCCATCCGTATGCTCCTTTTTCAATAATTTCTTATATGATATATCCATGCCAAAAGCTCCAAGCGGAGCGGTGATTATGATTGCCATTACCGCTACCGAAAGAATTATTTTGCCGCATTCGAGACCCGCCGCAAGCGGTACCGAACCTATCGCCGCCTGAACTGTTGCTTTCGGAAGATATGCAATTACGCAGAACAGTCTCTCTTTCCATGTAAAACCTGTCTTTACTGTACATAGCATAACACCTGCGGCCCTGAAAATCAACGCTGCGAATATCATTAACACAGCTGTGCCTCCCGCTTCAAGAGTGTATCTGATATCAACCGCCGCACCGACCAGCACAAAAAGAATGACTTCAGCCGCAATCCATAATTTCCCGAATTTTGCCGACAGACGTTGTGACACCGACCCGGTGCACTTTATTTTGAGCACACATGCCATACTGACAACAGCTAACAGCCCCGAAAGTGCCACCTTTCCTTCAAGCCGGCCCTCCACAGTTACAAGCAGAAATGAAACTCCAAGAATGATTATGAGTTTCGTGCTGTTTCTTATGCACCTTTTATGTTTGTACGCCGTCTCAAATATAAAATACAGAATAAATCCGGCCGCAGCTCCCGCAATCACGCCAAGCACAATGGATATCGGAATATTGACAAATTCCATCACGCTTGCTTTCTCTCCCTGTGCCATGCCTAAAAATGTAGTAAAAAGCACAATTACAAATATGTCATCACATGATGCACCGGCAAGAATCATCTGCGGTATACTCTTATCCGTTCCGTATTTTTGTTCCATAAGCTGCACCATTCTCGGCACGACGACCGCTGGTGAGACCGCACCAAGCACTGCTCCCATAACCGCGGCCTCAACCCTGTTTATTCCAAGTATTATCGGAGCAAATATAATATATCCTATTATTTCAAATGATGCCGGAACAAATGACATCATTACCGCCGGTCTGCCTACCTTCTTTAAATCCGAAAGATTAAGCGATAATCCAGCCTTTAACAGAATTATTATAAGTGCTATTTTTCTTAGCTCCGCTGAGATTGACAATATTGACGGGTCAAACAAATCTAACACATACGGTCCCAGTACAATTCCCGTGATAAGCATACCGATTATCCTCGGAAGTTTAATTTTTTCGCATATGGTACCCATTGCAAGTCCAACAATTAAAATAAGTGCTAAAGATTCTAACATAAATTCCTCCGTTCTTTGCTATCGTCATCTTCTTCGCGCAAAAAAGCTGACAACTCCTGCGGCATTAATAAAATCGTAGAAGTCATCAGCTTGTATTGAGCGGTTTGGGTTACCCCGGGGAGAACATCATTCCCCTGTATTAAGTTTAATTTTGTTCACTCTTACGGCGTTTCTTTAATGTCATGGTAAAAATACCAAGTCCTGCAAGTCCCGTAAGTCCTGTAAGAAGAACTGTTATATTATCTTCACCGAGTTTCGGGTCATTATCCGATGGTGTCTCAGTATTTCCGGGATTTTCCGGTTTTTCATCATCTCCCGGTTTTTCATCATCTCCCGGCTTTTCATCATCTCCCGGCTCTTCCTCATTTCCCGGCTCTTCCTCATTTCCCGGCTCGTCCCCGTCTCCGGGATCTACAGGAGGATTAAGGGTGAATTTGGCATAGAGTGCAACTCCACCCATCTGTGCGGCATCAATCGATGCTGTCGGGAGCGTAAATTCTGCATCCAGATACCATCCGTCAAATGTATATCCTTCCTTGACAGCCGGCTTGAATTCAGTCACTCCGATTCCGTATGTGTATGTGGCCGGATTACCGGCATCATTGGTTCCGCCATTAAGTTCATATGAGATATCATAAACTGCCGGCTTGAATTTTCCATATAAATGAACCGTTCCCGTCTGTGTGGCATCAATCGATGCTGTCGGCAGCGTAAATTCCGCATCCAGATACCATCCGTCAAATGTGTATCCTTCCATTGACGCATTCCCAAGTATGATATCGCTCTTGCCCTGTGGGTATGTTGAAAGATTATCCGGCGAATTAACTGCTCCTTCCGGAAGATGATATACTACATTCAATTCATCATAAAATTGTGCCGTAAGATATACATATCCACCGTAGCCGCTCGACTTATATACATCGGTTACCTTCCAATTCTTAAACAATTTAGATTTGGCTGATTCTCCCATAATGTCAGAATAATCCAGAACATTATGTGTGAAATAATAACCACCGTCATCATATTGCTCATCTGCAGTAGGGCTTTTCACTTCTTTGATACGATTATCGTTCTCATCACAGTATACAATCTTATAATAAGCATATTCATACAATGTCTGTGTACCCGATATCTGTATTTCATCGCCAGGATTAACATAATAATCCTGAGTATCGTTAAATGACCCATATTTCAGCCATTCATCCGCAGTGTGTGTTGCCGCAAAAGCAGGCATTACATTGCACATAACGAGCATCATCGCCGTTACAAGTGCTGCAAATTTCTTTTTCCTCGCTCTTATTTCTGAGTTCATATAAACCTCCGTTATAAATATTTATCTAAAATGACTTATATCATCTTAAGATTAAGTGTTATGTCTGAATCCGGCAGTCTCGCCCACAATCAAAACCACCGCCATTATCGTAGCCATCTGTGCCCTGTAAGTAAAAAAAGAGTGCAAATATGAATGGTTATGTAATACAATATACCTTATATACGGAATTATTGCAAGAATTAAATACATACAAATATTGCGCTTATTGATATTTTTTCGTTTATAAACATATCCTGTGTATATTGCGCCAAGAATGATAAATACTCCTCCGGCAATTCCGGCCGGTCCGTATTCCCATGGAAAAAGATGACGGATATTGCGGGTCACCGCGCCAATATAATACCGCCACGGTGCGATGCCTATGTTCCCACCAAGTCTCTCACGTACATGTCCGGTAATATAAGGCATAACGTCTTCACGAAGAACCACTGCCGCAAGTCCCCATTTCATAAGCCACATTCCGACATATCCGATACTCCAGAACAATACGGATTTCAATATTTTCTTCACATCGGCATGTCCTTCGTTACGAATATCAATCCATATTATCAGCAGGAGCGGAACTAAAAGTGTCAAGGTCTCTGTTGTAAGAAAATCCATATACGAAGTTATCATTCCGGTTATCATAAAGAATAATCCTGTATCTTTCATATTCCCTTTAAACGCTTTCAACGTTCCTATACACGACGCAAGAAGCATAATTATATATGTCCATGTATATTCCAGGGACATCGGCACATACCAGGATGATGTAAGTATCAGTCCGCACGCGGCTGCCACAGCCGGCAGATATGCTTTGTTTCTGATGAGTATAACCATAAGCCATGCTGTTAATCCGGCAATTATAACTGCATTGATAATGTATATCTGTTGTATGTTAAAAAACATCATAAGCGGTCTTACAACCGCAATGCTCCCATGCCAATAGCGCATATATTGCTGATTTGCCTCATATCCACCGGTAATGGCATCATAAAGATTCACATTCTCATTCTGATATTCAGTGTAATAATATGCAGATTTCATAACCGATTCAAGCGGATGCCCGCTATCATATTGATATGCAATGCCAAGCAGTATCGAATCAGCATAACGGTCTATTTTGCTGCCATCCACGCCCTTAATCTTCTCACCGAAGAGTTCGCCGTCCTTTAGGAATTCTGCCGATTCGGTCATATTATTTCTGATTGCATCCCGCGGGATAAGAGCTGCTGCCACCAGAAGTGCCACCGAAGCTGCCACCGTAATAATAAAAACCGCTATATACTTCAAGACATTTAAACCTGCCCGCATCCTTATATCCTCTTAAATCTACATATTTCCCTGCAAAGTGTCCTTAACCACACCAAAAAATTCCCTGAACATATTACTTGGCATATATGACGCGACAACATATGCCGATATTCCGCTTACGTTCTTAAATCCCTGCTTCTCGGCTATTTTGACAGCACGGTACACATGGAATTTACTGGTAACGATCCCGACTTTTGCATTGTCATTATCTATGATTGCTTTGCTGTTTCGTATGTTCTGGATCGTATTCATGGAATCAGGCTCCATAATGATTCTTGATTCATCAATGCCTTTTTCTACAAGATACTTTCTCATTCCTTCCGCTTCCGAGCAAGGTTCATCATATCCCTGTCCGCCGGACACTATGCATTTAGTACCCGGATTGCCATCAAGGTATTCTATCGCACTGTCAAGTCTCGCCTTGAGGATTGAACTCGGGCCGTCTTCCCTGATCATTGCGCCAAGCACGATTATGTAATCCAGATTATCTTCGCCCTTAGAATTAATCCGGCTGGCTATACACGCCTCTATTACCGCAAAAAAGCCAAGGCATACCGCACACAGTGCAATAAATGCTATCCTGAACCACTTCGGCAGGCGCATCCATAAACCAAACCACACTGCCCATGTACAAAATATAAAAAATATTCCCAATGCAAGCCACACCGCAAAAAAAGCCGAGCCATATCCGGCGCTGTGGACCTTAAGTCCATATAATATACAAATTATTCCGATCAGTGCAAACATGCACATAAAAACAATCTTTGGTACACTCATTTTTTTCACAATATTCCCGCCTCTCCATAATAAACTATATGTTCATTATTTTAACAGCAATTTCAGAGCGCGTCAATCACACCCTGCACACCATTTTTATCAAAAATTTCTTTATAATATGCCACTTCATCACGGATTATTTTATCTATGACCTTCATTCCCAGAAGTTCCACCGGTGCATTGTCATCCGTCATTATGAGTTTTCCCGCATTGTATGCGATACTGTTGTCTCTTACCTTATTCATCATAAAACGGAGGTCTGCGTCATTTATTCTGGATATATTATCATTTAGCATACCCATCATATCATTATTATCAGATGCAAACAGCTCGCGGTTGGTTGAATTGTCAACCTCGACCGTGTACACATTGGCAAAAACCGACGAAATAGTATCTGCAAGATACTGATTGATGTCACCGTCATCATTTCCTCTCATGTTCATGTTGACTACCATGACTCCGTTTTCATTCAGATGTGACTTAACAAGCCTGAAAAACTCAACCGATGACATCTGAAAAGGGATCGTTATATCCTGGTAAGCATCCACCATAATCACGTCATATTTTCTGTCGGATGCATTAAGAAATGCCCGTCCGTCATATGTCGTCACGTTGATATCATCCGGAAGTGCAAAATATTTTCTTGACAGTTTCGTTATTTTTTCATCAATCTCCACACCTTCGATGTTCATGTCGCCAAAATATTTACGGCACTGGGTCGCATATGTTCCTGTTCCCATTCCGAGGATAAGCACCTCCATACTGTCAGGATTCTTATCAGGGACCATAAGAGGTGCCGCCATTGCATAATCATAATACAATCCGGTCAGAGTATCATCTTTCATATACACTGACTGGACGCCGAACAATACATTGGTTGACAGTGACACCTGTTTGTCATCTTCAGAAACCTGAAGATAATTATATATTGATTCGCCTTCATATGTAAGGTCTTTCTGCCAGAACGCGAATGAGTCCCCATGTCCGAATACACAGCATGCCACGAAGATAACTCCGGATATGATAACTTTCTTATATCCGACACGGCTGCTTACAAAATATATTACCGAAAGCACGATTAATATACCCGCAAAAATAAGGAATGTTATTGATGTTCCTACCGCCGGAATTGTCACAAATGTCGGCACAAATGTTCCGATAATGCTTCCAATCATGTTAAATGCGCCAAGTGTTCCGACAGTTCTGCCGCTGTCGTCAAGACTGCTTACGGAATATTTGGCTAACGATGGTGTAACCGTTCCCAATAAGAAAAGTGGAAAAACAAATATTACCATACATGCACAGAATGCAGCTATGATAAGGAAATTATTATTCACCGTAAAAATAAGCAGTGCTGATATTCCAAGCACAATATACTTGCCGGCAACCGGAATCAATGCTATCCATGCTGCTGCAATGAGTATCCTGCCGTATAACTTGTCAGGGTTGGGTGATTTATCCGCACTCTTTCCTCCGTATATATTTCCGAGTGCCATGGCAATCATAATTGTACCTATAATAATCGTCCATACTATCTGCGATGAGCTGAAATACGGCGCAAGAAGCCTGCTCGCTCCGAGTTCTACCGCCATAACAGACATTCCCGCAAAAAATTCCGTAAGGTACAGAAATATTTTGTTTTTTAATACACCTCTGTTTTCCATATAAAATTCCTTCCTAATTCTTTACCGAATATTCACTTTTTTCTATTATTTTCTTGTAATATGTGACAAAAGCATCCAGTGCCGGTGAACGCCATTTATTCTTATGTATCAGCAACTGTGTCCACACCGGAATATCAAAGTCATCAACCGGCAGATACACAAGCCTGCCATCCTTAACATAGCCATCCGTAATAAAGTCTGGCAGAAAAGACATCAGTCCGCTTTCCGCCACCATTGCACATATCTGCAACGGATTGCCGGCTTCAAGCACCGGTTTGATTTCATATGATGACGAGGCCAGCTTTTCATCAAGGAGCCTTCTGTAACTCATTCCATGCTCTGTAAGTATAAACGGTTCTTCTATTATATCATACACATTCAGGTGCTGTATATGCGCAAGACGATTTTCTGCTGATGCCACGAAATGTGCCCTCTCCATTCTTTCCGCGCATATCTCAAACTCTGACTCATATATATGCGAATCGAGTGTGAATACCAGGTCCACTTCATTTTTCCTAAGCATGTCAAACATCTTCTCGGTTCCGCATTCTGTAATCGTAAGCCTGATTCCCGGGTATTGTCTTCTGAATCCAAGATACTCCCTGCCGAAGTATCGGTTAGCGACCGAACTCGACATGGCAAGCCTTATATCTCCGTCAATCTGACCGCATCCGTTAATATCGGTAAGCATCTTCTCGTGTGCATTAAGAATATTCCTGGCATACCCAAGCACAACAATACCATCGGATGTAAGCGATATTCTGTGATAAAACCTGTCAAAAAGCACTGTCCCCAGCTCTTTCTCAAGCATTTTTATCTGTGACGATACCGTCGACTGCGTATATCCCAGTTTCTCTGCAGCCGCGGAAAATCCGGAATGTTCGCACACTGCCACAAATGTTTTCAAAATATTAATGTCCATATCAACCTCATACAAACGATATTTTCGATAGTATACCATAAAATCATCAATTTTACAAATGCTGCTTACGGCCGTATACTTAAATTAAAATGTTTTTTGAAGGAGAATGTTACTTATGGAACGTGAAAAACTCGGCAGCAGGCTGGGGTTTATTATGCTTTCTGCCGGATGTGCCATCGGATGCGGCAATGTATGGAAATTCCCGTGGATGTGCGGGCAGAACGGCGGCGGCAGCTTTATGCTTGTCTACATCCTGTGTCTTCTGATACTTGGTATCCCGGCGATGGTTATGGAATTTTCTGTCGGACGTGCATCACAGGTAAGTCCGATTTATATGTATAAGAAGTTATCCAAGCCTAAGCAGAAATGGGGTGTATTCGGCTGGTTCTGTCTCGTCGGCAATGTATCACTTATGGCATTTTACACTGTTGTCTCAGGCTGGATTATATACTATTTTGCTAAATTTCTTACCGGAAATTATGCTTCTCTAGGATTCAGTTCAATGATTTCCGAGCCTTCCGTAAACGTAATATTTATGGCTGTTACAGTTGTAATTGCTTTTTTTATATTATGTTTTAACCTGCAGGGCGGCCTGGAGCGTGTAACCAAATATATTATGTCGGCTCTTCTCGTACTCATGCTTGTGCTTGCAATCCACAGTCTTACATTAAGCGGTGCCGCCGAAGGCTTAGCATTTTATCTCAAGCCCGATTTTTCCAAAATCAATGGTTCTGTAATGGTCGGTGCCATGAATCAGGCTTTTTTTACCTTATCTACCGGCATGGGCGGTATGGCCATATTCGGAAGTTACATAGGTAAGGAACATTCCCTGATGGGCGAATCAGTAAATGTTATTCTTCTCGATACATTTGTTGCAATTCTTGCCGGTATAATCATTTTCCCGGCTTGTTTCACATACGGTCTCGAAGTTAACGCCGGTCCAAGTCTCCTCTTTGATACTATGGCAACCGTATTTAACAATATGTCAGGCGGACGTATATGGGGAAGCCTGTTTTTCATGTTTATGATTTTTGCAGCGATGTCAACCGTGCTCGGTGTATGTGAAAATATCCTCGCTATGATACGGGATCTTACCGGCTGGTCCAGACCAAAGGGTTGTCTTGTATGCGGTATCATAATCTTCCTGCTTGCTTTAACTACTGCACTCGGATTCAGTGTATTTAAATTCGAGCCGTTTGCCGCCGGTACAACCTGGCTTGATTTCTGGGACTTCATAGTATCGTCCACCATTCTTCCTCTCGGCTCGCTTGTTCTCGCTCTGTTCTGCTGCAACAAGTTCGGCTGGGGCTGGGACAATTTCATCGCCGAAGCCAACACCGGCAAAGGCATGAAAATAAAGCCTTGGATGAAACCACTTTTCCGCTTCGTGGTCCCTGTCGCAATCGTATTTATCTATGTATACGGAATGATTACTTTTAAATGGAAATAACCAACAGCGCATATTGCCACACAGGACAGTATGCGCTGTTTTTCAAAGCAAGAGCATCTTAATGCAATCTTAATACAGAGCGCCGGATCATTACACCGATTTTTTATACGCCGTGGTATACTTCATATAAACAAGCTGAAATAGGAGAAATACAGATGTCTGAGGTTATACATAGAAAAAAGCGGTTGTCATCTTTTAAGCTGATCGTTCTGGGCTTTGCCGGCGTTATTCTGCTCGGAGCGCTGATATTGATGCTGCCGTTTTCATCGACTGCCGGAGTTGTCACGCCGTTTAACGAGGCGCTGTTCACATCGACCTCCGCCGTTTGCGTTACAGGGCTGGTTGTGCAGGATACGGGCAGCTATTGGTCCGCTTTCGGGCAAACGGTAATACTGCTGCTGATCCAGATAGGCGGACTCGGTGTTGTAACAGTTGCGGCATTTTTCGCTATGCTGTCCGGCAGAAAAATATCGCTGATGCAGCGCAGCACCATGCAGGATGCCATCTCTGCACCGAAGGTCGGCGGGATCGTCCGCCTGACCCGCTTTATTGTATGGGGAACTTTTTTGATCGAGCTTATCGGAATGATCGTCATGCTGCCGACATTTTGCGGAAACTACGGTATTAAGGGAATTTGGATGGCGGCATTTCATTCCATTTCCGCCTTTTGCAACGCCGGCTTTGACATACTCGGCACCGCGGAAAATAAATACCCATCGCTTACGGGCTACATAGGAGATCCAGCGATAAACATTGCCGTTATGCTTTTGATCATCATAGGCGGAATCGGCTTTTTGACATGGGACGATATCTATACAAACAAGTGGCATTTCAAAAAATACCGGATGCAAAGTAAGGTCATATTGGTAACAACGATGCTCCTCATTATTGCCCCTGCAGTATTCTTTTTCTTCTGCGATTTTACGGGGCTTCCGCTCGGCGAAAGGATCTTAGCGTCGCTTTTTCAGTCTGTCACACCGAGAACCGCCGGTTTCAATACCGCCGATCTTCCCGCTATGACCGGTTCTTCCAAGGCAATTATGATCCTGCTGATGCTTGTCGGCGGCTCGCCCGGATCTACGGCAGGCGGTATGAAAACGACCACGCTTGCCGTCCTGATTCTGAGCGCATTTTCCGTCTGCCGCAAAAAGAACGATACCGAAACCTGCGGCAGACGCATTGACGTCTCGGCAGTAAAAAGCGCCGCAACCATTGCCGTAATGTATTTTCTGCTGTTTTTCATCGGCGGTATTGTTATCAGCACGGCAGAAGGTCTGCCGCTTGACACCTGCCTTTACGAAACGGCGTCCGCCGTCGGAACGGTCGGGCTTACGCTCGGAATCACACCGCAGCTCGGTGTTCTTTCTCAGCTTATTTTGATCGTCTTGATGTATCTCGGCAGAGTCGGCGGACTTACCCTGATTTATGCGGCGATCTCCAATAAAAATCAGAGCGGAGCAAAACTGCCGCTTGAAAAGATCACAGTCGGATAAAGGAGTTATTGTTATGAAAAACATATTGTTAATAGGTCTCGGCAGATTCGGTAGGCATATCGCTTTGCAGCTGAATAAGCTCGGACACGAGATAATGGCGGTGGACAGCAACGAAGAAAGAGTTAATAAGATCCTGCCGATCGTTACTAACGCACAGATCGGCGACAGCACAAACACGGAATTTTTAAAGTCGCTCGGAATCGGAAACTTTGATGTGTGCATAGTCACCATAGGAGGAAATTTTCAAAATTCGCTGGAGACTACTTCTTTACTGAAGGAACTCGGCGCAAAATTAGTTGTGTCACGCGCCGAGCGTGATGTTCAGGAGAAATTTCTTCTGCGTAACGGAGCGGACGAAGTAATTTACCCTGAAAAGCAAGTAGCAAATTGGGCTGCTATTCGGTATACCGCCGATCACATACGGGATTACATCGAGGTTGATGAGGCTCATGCCATTTTTGAGGTAGAGGTGCCGAAGGGATGGATCGGAAAAACCGTCGGAGAACTGGATATCCGCAGAAAATACAGCATCAATATCATGGCGACCAAGGAGAACGAAAAAATCAATATGGCAGTTTCACCGGAAACCGTTCTTACGGACAAGATCACTCTTTTGGTTCTCGGCGCATACAAGGAACTGCAAAAGTGCTTTCGCATTTAACAGAGGTGAATGAGGATGGATGAGCTATTGCTGATTGTCAGCCTGCTTGCCGTATTTGTTTTCGGATTTTATCTTATGAGCAGGCTGGATCGATTTCTTGAAGAAAACAGAAAGGCACTGTTAAAGGAAAACGAATCCTGCGAGCCTTCCGAAGTCCTGCTGCCGCATGAACTGTCCGACAGCGAGATTTTAAGTGAGATCCGCCGCTTTCAGGAAACGCACGGAACAGTCGATATTATCCTTTCCGACGGGAAAGAAGATGAGTATTAGTTTGCGGTAGATTATTTCACAGTTTTGATGTATAATAAAACAAAAAGGGCGGTGAAACCGATGAAAGTACAAACCGGACAGTCAAAATTCGATACAGACGAGCATATCCTTGTCTGCCTATCCTCTTCGCCGTCCAATGCAAGGATCATACACACCGCCGCAAAGATGGCTAAGGCCATTCATGCAAAATTTACCGCCATCTATGTGCAGACGGATACAGTCATAAATGATGAGGATCAGTCCCGACTTTCGCAGAACATACAGCTCGCACAAAGGCTCGGCGCTGAGATTGTTATGACACACGGCGAGGATGTACCGCTGCAGATCTCGGAATATGTCAGGCTTTCCGATGTCACAAAAATCGTGATCGGGCAAAGCAGTGCCAGACGCAGAGGGCTGTTCGGAAGACCGACTCTCACCGAAAAGCTGATTTCCTCCGCCCCTGATGTTGACATTCATATTATTCCCGACGCACTGAACTACACAAAGCCGCACAGACGCCGTTTGTTCTTAGGTGCAGAGATACCGTCGCTGCAGGATATTGCCGTGACCGTCCTGACGCTTACCGTATGCACGGCGATCGGGTTTCTGTTCGCTCATCTCGGCTTTCCCGATACCAATATCGTTACGGTATACATCCTCGGTGTGCTGATGATCTCCGTTTTGACCAAAGGATACCTTTGCAGTATGGCAGGCTCACTTCTAAGTGTTGTATTGTTCGGATTTTTCCTTACCGAACCCAGGTTGTCCTTTCAGACCTATGCCGTAGGCTATCCCGTTACCTTTGCAGTCATGCTGGCGTCTTCCGTTCTCACCGGCACGCTTGCCTCGAAGTTGAAAGATCATGCAAGGCTCTCGGCTCGCTCCGCGTTTCGTGTGCAGGTGCTGTTTGACACTGACCGTCTGCTGCAAAAAGCAAAAAGCAACGATGATGTTTTAAGCGTGACCTGTATGCAGATCTCGCGGCTGCTTGACCGCAGTATTGTTGCCTATACGAAAGGCGAAAACGGAATGTTGTCCGGGCGGCTGTATGCCGAAAAAAAGGATACACACGCTGAAAAGCTGCTAAGCGATGCAGAGCGGCAGACCGCAGAATGGGTGCTTCAAAACGGCCGCCGTGCAGGAGCAACGACAGCACAGTTTGGCAAATCCGAATGTCTTTATCTTGCGATCCGTGCAGGCGGCAGAGTATACGGTGTAATCGGGATACCGATGAGACCCGAAAAGCCCGATTCGTTTGAGAGTAGCATTGTGCTGTCGGTCGTGAACGAATGTGCGCTGGCAATAGATAATGCTCACAACGCCGCCGAAAAGGAACGGGCGGCAGATCTTGCAAAAAGCGAGCAGCTGCGCGCCGACCTTTTGCGGTCGATCTCACACGATCTGCGCACGCCGCTTTGCTCCGTTTCGGGTAATGCGGACACGCTTTTGCATAACGGAAACTGCCTGGACGAAGCAACCAAGCAGCAGATCTATAAAGATATCTATGATGATTCCGAATGGCTGATCGGCGTGGTGGAAAATCTGCTGTATGTTACACGGCTGAATGACGGACGCCTGAAGCTGGAGCTTACCGACCAGCTTGTAGACGAAGTGGTCAACGAAGCCGTTTCGCATTTGAAGAAAAAATCCGTCGGACACAAGGTGACGGTAAGGTGCGACGATTTGATCCTTGCCCGTATGGACGCACAGCTTATCGTGCAGGTCATTGTCAACCTTATTGATAATGCTTTGAAATATACCGAACAAGGCTCCGAGATCTGCGTAAGTGCCGAAAAACAGGGCGGGGATGCCGTAATCCGAGTCACCGATAACGGAAACGGAATTGCAGACGATATGAAACCGCATATTTTTGAAATGTTTTACACCGGGAAAAATACCGTCGCAGACAGCCGCAGAAGCTTCGGGATCGGGCTTACCCTGTGTAAATCTATCGTAGAGCTGCACGGCGGAACGCTGACGCTTACGGATAACGTACCGCACGGTTGCATATTTACCTTTACTTTACCACTCAGCGAGGTGACTCTGAATGAATAAACCCATTGTACTCGTTGTGGAGGACGACCGTCCTGTCCGCAATCTGATCGTAACAACATTAAAGGCGCACGATTACCGCTACCTGACCGCGGAGAACGGACACAGCGCTATTATAGAAGCGACCTCCCATAACCCGGATATCGTTCTGCTGGATCTGGGGCTGCCGGATATCGACGGCACGCTGGTAATCGAAAATATTCGCTCATGGTCAAATATGCCCATTATTGTGATCAGTGCGCGCAGCGAGGATAAAGACAAAATCACGGCGCTGGATGCCGGGGCGGACGACTATCTGACAAAGCCCTTTTCCGTAGAGGAACTTTTGGCACGCCTTCGGGTCACGCAAAGACGGCTGCTGCTTTTGCAGGCAAGCGGCGATACCAATTCTCCCGTTTTTCAAAACGGCGAGCTTAAAATTGATTATGCCGCCGGCTGCGCTTATCTAAATGGGGAGGAATTGCACCTGACCCCGATTGAATACAAGCTTTTGTGTCTGCTCTCTCATAATGTCGGAAAGGTGCTGACGCACACCTATATCACGCAGCAGATTTGGGGCAGCAGCTGGGAAAACGATATTGCTTCCCTGAGAGTATTTATGGCGACACTGCGCAAAAAGCTGGAGCCGCAAAAGGACAGTCCGCAATACATTCAGACGCATATCGGCGTCGGTTACCGTATGCTGCGGGTAGACTGAGAAAAGCGAGGAAACAAGGAATTGAAGGGCTGAATATCGCTTGGTACGGAATCATTATCACCTGCGGTATGGTGCTTGGCTTTGCTTTGGCGATATACCGATGCAGAAAAACCGGCATCAACAAGGAGCATATATACGATCTTGCTCTTTGGCTGATCCACGTATGCATTATTTGTGCAAGAGCCTACTATGTGATTTTCGAATGGGATAATTACAAAAACGACCTGCTTTCTGTTTTTGAAATTAACCGAGGGGGCCTTGCCATTTACGGCGGAGTGCTCGGAGGTGCGCAGTCGCATTGATTTACTGTAAAGTAAAACGGATTTCCTTTTGGTCACTTGCCGATACCCTGATGCCGAGCCTTGTGCTTGGGCAAGCTATCGGGTGTTGGGGGAATTTTGTCAATCAAGTGGCATATGGGAACCAAATTGCAAATCCTTCGCTCTGCTTTTTCCCTTACGGCGTTTACATAGAAGAAATCGGCCAATGGCGGCAGGCAACCTTTTTCTACGAATCCGCATTAAATTTAGCTTTACTCACCGCCATGCTGATATGCTGCCCGCATTTCAGGCGAAAAGGCTATCTTCTTCCGTTTTATATGATCGGGTACGGAACGATACGGCTTTTTGTGGAGGGGCTGCGCTCCGACAGCCTTTATCTCCTTCCGGGTATCCGTGTATCACAGGTGCTGTCCGGCTGCCTGATTATTCTCGGTATCGTTATACTTTTTATCATCCGTAAAAGACAGGCGGTGCGGCAATGAGAAAAGAGTGGACTTTGTTTCTCACCTTTCTTAAAATCGGCGCCTTTACCTTCGGCGGCGGATACGGAATGGTTTCCCTTGTAAGAGAAACAGTCATTTCAAACGGCTGGCTAACGGAAAGCGAATTCTTAAATTTCATTGCCGTTTCGGAATCGACACCCGGTCCGCTTGCTCCGGATCCTAAATCCATTTTGGTCTTTGCCATTCTGTGGCTGACACATTTCGGATATAAAAGAATCAAAAAAAATGCACCGTCGCCGATTATAATGATACTTTTTTCTGCCGCACCCGGCATGTTGCTTTGGGGAGTATAAAACACAGCCTGTGCCAATTAGCCGTCCGAAACCGGGCGGCTTTGCTGTTTTTACGTAAATATACTGCTCGCTATTCCAGACTGACGGACGCCGCCATTGTAGAATAAATCACTTTGCAGTAACTGTTACGCCCGCAACCTTAATCAAAAATCAAAATTTTTTCTAATCATTTTCCTGTTAGCTATAAAAAACACAAAGCCACAGAGATTTAAAACTCTGTGGCTTTGTGCTGCTCTCAATCGGTCACTTTTTGAAAGTGTCCTTCTGTGTACATCAAGACTATAGCCGTCAACCTGAATAGCCGTAGACACACGAGTATATACGTAACATCTTGTTTTCTTCTTCAATAATCTCACACTCCTATATTATTCATTTGTCAACTTTCCAGATTGCTCTGCAAGCTTTTTCTCTTCTCTCTTCACTCTACGTTCCAGTTTCTTAATGTCTTCCGATGCTGGTAAATCTTCTGGTTTAATTCCTCTTTGTCCAAGCATATCTCTAACAGAAGTATTATTTTCCACATGTTCAACAGTGATTGCAGATTCTCCTTGCAAATCCTTTTCTTCAACATTATAATTTGTCATTTCAGTTGCAAGATTTTTAGCGGCAATGGTAAGTGTTGGCAGGAAATCCGCAAGTGGCCTTTTATCCTGTACTCCCAAACGTTCTTTCATCTGTTTCGTGGTAAATCCACCAAATAAAGCCTGATCTCCTTTAGACCGAATACGACCAAATCCCGCATCATCTACTCCACGTTCATAAATATTTTGAGACAATCTTTTTTCCGATTCCCTTAATTTCCCTCTTGCCTCTGTTCTTTCGATATAAGAAATCCTTTCTTCAATCAATTCCTGTTTTCTAGTCTGAACCGCAAAATAGCTTTGTGCAAAAGCTATCTGCTCCTTTCGTGGATCTCCATTTTCAGCAATAAGATAACATGCATAACGGGTAAGCATATAATCCTCAACTTTTCTATTGGCTCCACTTCCCAATGTGACCATTTTGCTGACGCCAGCAAAATGGTCTTCCACTCTAATTCCGTTATTTTTACAAGAAAGCATTCCCTTTTTTACAACATTTTCAAAATTTCTCCATTGAACATAGTCCAATAATGTCATTAATTCTCGTGCATACCAATACTCAATGCCATCCTCTTCATGTCGGATATCATCAAATTTTCTTCTGTACAATTCTATTATTCTCTTTTCCATTCAAATTTCCTCCTCTTATGAACATATTGCTGACGCCAGCAATATGTTTTTTACTATTAATTTTTTCAATTACTCTATCGCATTCTCCTTTGTGTTCCTCATCTTGTCATAATACGCTTTATACCTGTAAATCGTCCTCTCACTGACATTATTCCTTCTTGCAATCTCTTTCATAGTCATTCCACTTTCATAACCGGCAACAAAATCATTGTAAATAGCCATCCATTTTGCATTGTGCTTCTGCCTTCCGCTTAATTTACGATTTTTATAATATTCCAATTCTTCACGTAACTTGGCGTTTTCATTTTCTAATTCTTGAATTCTTTTTAATGCGTCCTCAAGTGTTATAACCTTCTCCACTTCATTGTTCCTCCGTTCATGTCATTTTCGTTTTGTCTATATTATATATTGCTAATTAGTATTAGTCAATTTGATTTTGTCATACAGGAAGACTTTTCATATTCATCATGCAAATAAAATACCGCTGATATCTTTTGCAAGCTATGTCTTTCCATAGACTCTCTGCCTGAATATTCCTAATCCACTCATTTAGATTCCATTTTCGTTTTAAAGCCGGTCCATATTTTAGAATCAGAGATGTTATTACATCTGCACATCTCTCAAAAGCTACCGGGAAGTTACTGTTTTTTAAAATTACCGTTTATTTTTTTAATATTTACCGTAGCACTATTCCGATATATCAATGTAAACACTATTTTCAAAGGAGAAACTACTATATGAATTCATTATCTACTTCAGTCAAAAATTATCTTGATTACTGTCATACACAAAAAGACCTTAATCCAAAGACATTAAAGGCATACTCCACTGATTTACGTCAATTTATCTCTTTTTTCAATCATTCAAATCCACACGAAATATCCATATCAGAAATTGAACAATATATCGGGCATCTCCATAAAAATTTCAAGTCCAAAACCGCCAAAAGAAAACTTGCATCTGTAAGAGCTTTTTATCGTTTTCTCGAATATAAGGACTACATCGATCAAAATCCTTTTGCAAAAATCAAGACAAACTTCCGAACTCCTATGATACTGCCTAAGACGATTCCACTTTATATAATGGAAAATCTTCTTTCAACCATATACCGCGAATTGTCAATTGCCCAAACCGCATATCGAAAAAAACGCATACTTCTCGACATTGCAGTTTGCGAAACCTTATTTTCTACCGGCATGAGAATTTCTGAACTGTGCAATTTAAAAGAAACCGATGTTGACTTATATGATGCTTCGATTCGTATATATGGGAAAAATTCAAAAGAACGAATAATCCAAATTGGAAGCTCTGATGTTACAGCTATGCTATATAGATACAAATCTGCTTACTTATCTGAAATCAGCAACTGCGGATATTTTTTTTCTAACCCAAACGGCACTCAACTTTCCGACCAATCCATCAGACGTATGATCAAAAAATACTGCGCCATAGCCTCCATTGACTTACACATAACACCACATATGTTCCGACACACTTTTGCCACGAGCCTGCTTGAAGCGGATGTTGATATTCGATACATTCAGGAAATGCTTGGCCACAGTTCAATTACTGTAACCGAAATTTATACGCATGTCGCCCTATCAAAACAACGTGATATACTTACCAGCAAGCATCCTCGCAGGCGTTTTAAGATATAGTGGGAAAGTGACGGATAATTTTTAGTTATCGGTTAGTTATAAAGCGCTTTTGCGTTTTAAATGATGATTAGGTGTTGGATTATTAATTTTCATAATGAGGTATAAAAAGTGGAAAATAGGGAAATTGATTTTTTTATTTCGCATAGCGAAAATGTAAAATATAGCATAGCAGTTCCGCTTGCACAGATGTTGAATAAAATGGGATACAGTGTATGGTTAGATCGAAAATGTATCTGCGTTGGACAACTTATATATTCTCCGATAATAGATGCTATTAGACTGTCAAAGTACTGTATAGCAATAATAAATGAAGAATATTTAGAAAAAACATGGACTATAACAGAATTGGAATATTTTCATGAAAAAAAAGATAAAGTCTCGAATGAGAGGATTTCTTATCAGAATCCATCAGCACGCAGAAATATAATACCAATTTATGTAAATTTAGACAGAAATATTGTTTGTAAAAAGATTTCTTGGTTAAATGGCATTGCATTTGAAAGGTTGGGCACTAACAATTTTTCTCTCAAGAATAATATCATTATTCTATGTAGAATAGTAAACAGATTCTATGTAGACCATATTACAAATGATTTAGAAACTACCTGTGAGGAGCTATTAAGATCAGATTTCCCTTGTAAAAATACTTTAGTATCAATATTAAATTCACAAGATTACTATTCACAGGATTATAGGTTAGCTA
>ENA-USUJ01000917-USUJ01000917.1-human-gut-metagenome-genome-assembly--contig:-NODE-917-length-26165-cov-10.741682_pt1 | contig 26165 bp, 22 predicted proteins | sample MGYA00250061_ERZ773398 | MGnify/ENA primary metagenome ERZ773398 (study PRJEB29103, sample SAMN06111992) | human gut metagenome | biome: human gut; feature: ankylosing spondylitis patient; material... | reverse complement strand
TCCCTCTGTAGATACTTCTGTTTGCTCATAAAAGAGTTTGGTATCCACTTCATCGTCATTCTGAAGTTTAAAGGTTTTCAGTTCTGCCCCATTTCCATCCAAAAGCAGAAAGGCTTTCACTTCATCTCCCACTTTCAAGGCGGGCAGTTCCTCCCTCTGATTCGCATAGTCTTTTTCATCGGAACTGGTATTTTCACCGTCCGATTCGATCTTCGCATAAAGCTTTTCTATCTTGATAACAGGACTTTCCCCACTATCAGAGCAGGCGCCTAAAAACAATGGTAGCAACAATAATACTCTCTTTTTCATGCTATCGTCGAGTTTATAACGTTACAAAAATACACATATTCTTCTAAACAACAAATAATTATACAAGTAATACGCCGCAATTCAGTAGTGCCGAACAGTCTATGCGACAAGAGTTGGCAGCATATACCACATGGCAAGTAATCACTAAACTATCTTCCCGTTCTAACTTATCTCTCGTTTTTTATCGTTATCTTTGCCTCATATACAACTGTAGATTAAGCGAATCAAACTAAAAAGAACAAATAAAATGACAGGAAATTTATTAAAGAAATCCAGTGGATTCATATTATTATGTAGCATATCATTGCTAATGCTCGTAATGACCGGTTGCCAGGAAGCCAAACTCAAGACAGTGATCGGAGTAGCCAACAAACAGTGTCCGATAGACATGGGAGCAGTCGGTACGATCACCAGCATCATCTACGACGGGAATAACGTAGTGTACACGCTGAACATGAACGAAGAGATTACCAATATAAAGATATTGAAAGACAATCCGGAAAATGGCTGTGCAGCCGGGCTGCACAGCCATTTTTTTGCTTATCTGCCGCGGCCACCGCCGCCGCCATGGAACGAGCCGCCGCCTGCGTGGAAGCTCCCGCCGCCAAAACTGCCGCCGGAGCGTCCGCCGCCCATGCCACCAAAGGAACCACCGCCGAAGCCGCCGCCCCCACGGGGAGGACGCGGCCCGCCGCCGCGCGGCGGACGGGGCGGGCGGGGGCCTCTGGGGCCGCGCGGGCCGCCGGGGCCCCAGTCGTCATACGGCGGTCTGCGGCGGCGCCGGCTGCCCAGACCGTAGCCCAGACCAAAGCCGAAGAAGGGGCCGAAACCGCCACCGCCCATGCCATGCCGGATGCCGCTGAAGATCACCTTCAGGGCAAACAGGATGACCAGAACGGACAGAAGCGTCACGAAGGGCGATCGATAGGATGCCGCCGGGGCATCGTAATAGGGATCCTTGTAACTGCCCGTATTGCCATTGCCCACCGTGCCGGTACTGCCGGTCGTGCCACTCAGGGTCACGCCGTAGATGTCGGCAATGGTGCTGGCCACATTCTGGGCACAGGTGGTCACGGCGGCGTCATAGTCGCCCGCCGCAAAGCTGTCCTCCATGGTCTGCGCAATGGCGCTGGCCTGCTTTTCCAGTGTGGTGTTGCGGAAGCCGTCGCCTGTCGCCAGATAATAGTCACCGTCCGCATACTGTTGGGACTGCATCACCAGAAGGATGAGCACACCGTTGTTGTTGCTGGAGCTGCCCAGCCCCCAGGCGTTGGCGGCCTGCACGGCGTAGTCCTCGGTGGAGACGCTGCCCGTGTACTCCACGGTCAGTACACCGATCTGTGCCCCGCTGCACTGTTCGGTCAGCTGGGCGTTGAGGTTCTCGATCGTCGTTGTGGTGCTGTCGCTCAGGACATTGGCATCGTCCACGACGCACTGGTCGCTGGGCAGGCTGGGCAGCTGGGCCTTGGCCGCAAAGGCAGCAGGCACCAGCGCCGTGACGCCGACCGTCAGGACCAGCAGCACAGCGCACAGCCGGGAAGCAAATCGTTTCATCGTTTTCATGCGAAAGGTTCCACCTCCTTGACGCCGAACAGGCTTTTCAGCACACTGGCCGGGAAGCCGCCGGTGTCCTTCTGATACGCGTAGACCTTTTCGTTATAGGTCAGGTTGCCGATGATGGTGGCCGCGCTGTTGAACTGGCCGTACTGGCCCTGCACCGCGCCCATCTTCATGGGGTCGGCGGCCTGCTCCTGCAATTTTGCGTAGAGCTGGTCGATGGCCGCGCCCAGCGCCGCATCGGCCTGATAGAGTGCCTGCATAGTGCTGCCCTGATAATAGGGCAGCGCCGTCAGGGACTGTTTTTTGCCGCCGTTCTGCACGGCTTCCAGGCAGGCGTTGAAATCACTCAGCGCGTCCTGCGCGGCCAGCACCTCGGCGTTGTCGGCCCCCAGCGTGTTGCTGCCGGTGGTGAGGATGTTCGCCGCCGTGTTGGCGCGGGTGGTCAGCTCTTCGCTCAGGGTGTAGCCGCCGTCGGCTGAAACACCGACGGTGTACCACTTGGCGGCTTCGTTGGCCTTGGCCTTGAGCTTGACCCCGCCAAAGCCGAAGAATGCCGCCAGCATGACCACCACGCTCAGCGCAAGGGCTGCGCCCTGGGTGCGCAGTGCCGCCGGAAGGGCCGCTTCCAGCCCGGCCAGCTTCTGCTGTGCCGAGGTCAGGCGGGCCGTTTCGGTCTTCGGTGCCGCCTCGCGGTAGCTGCCTGCGTCAAAGCCGCCGGGGTTGGGATTCTGATTCTGGGAAAAATCTGCGTTCGCCATCTTAGCTCCGGATCTCCATCATCTTGGTCTTGAGTTCGTCCTCGATGCGGGTCAGCTCCTGCTCGGCCGCCACCCGCTTTGCGCGGCCCTCGTTCTGGATCTTGTTCAGCTCGTCGAGGGTCTCGATGAGGCTCTTGTTCGTCTGCTGCAGCGTCTCGATATCGACCACGCCGCGCTGGGACTCCCTGGCCGTCTCGATGGTGCCCATCTTGAGGGCCTCGGCGTTTTTCTTGAGCAGGTCGTTGGTCATGTCGGTGACGGCGCGCTCAGCCTGCATGGCCTTCTGGGTGTGGGCCAGACCCAGTGCCAGCACCATCTGGTTCTTCCACAGGGGGATGGTGTTCACGATGGTGGACTGGATCTTTTCGGCCATCATGGTATTGTTGTTCTGCAGCAGGCGGATCTGCGGGCCCATCTGCAGGCTGATGTTCCGGGTCAGCTCCAGATCGTAGAGCTTCTTTTCAAAGCGCTCGCACTGGTCGGCCAGGTCGCGGGCGGCCTGGGCATCTTCGGGCAGGCCGGAGGTCTTCGCCTTGTCCATGGCCTGCTGCAGCTCGTTGGCGCGGACCTCGGCCAGCTTCTTTTTGCCGGCCAGGATATACATGCTCAGCTCCTTGAAGTAGGCCATGTTCAGGTCGTACATCTTATCCAGCATCGCGATATCCTTGAGCAGCTGGACCTGATGGCCCTCCAGCATGGACTGGATGTTCTCCACATTCGTCTCGGCCTTGCTGTACTTGGTCTTGAGGTTGTCCAGCTGGTCGCCCTTTTTCTTGAAGAAACCCAGAATGCCCTTCTGCTGTTCTTCGTTGGCATCGAAGCTCTTCAGCTCCCCGATGAGGTCGGTGATCATGTCGCCCACCTCGCCCAGGTCTTTGGTGGAGACCTTGGAGAGGGCAGCTTCGGAGAAGTCGCCGATCTTTTTCTGGCAGGCGGAGCCATACTGCAGTACCTGCTGGCTGTTGGTGATGTCGATCTTTTCTGCGAAGGAATCCACCATCGCCTGCTCCTCCGGGGTCAGCCGGACTTCCGGTGCGGCGGGGGCGGGGGCTTCCTTCTTCTCCTCCACCGGCGCAGCAGCGGGAGCGGGGTCCAGCGTCAGAGTGGGTACTGCGGGGGCATCGAGGTCAAAATTCAGGGTATTGTTATCAGCCATTGTTGATTCCGTCCTTTCCAGTTCCAACAGCGCCTGCCGCACGGCGGCCTGCGCCGGTCTTCCGTTATAAGCCCTGGCCCTTGAGCATGTTCTGCAGCACGGTCAGGTCTGCCGAGAGGTCCATGCTCTCCGCCGCATAGAGGGCATCGAGCTGGTTTTCAAATGCCGTGGCAATGGACGCCGCATTGTGCTCCACTTCTGCGCGGATGGAAGCGGCGTTCTCGCCCTTGACGCCCTGTCGGGCCAGCCTGGCGTACTGCTGCAGCACGTTCACGGCATCGGGCAGGTAGTAGTTGGCGAACCGACGCACCTGTTTGGCCTTGGCGGGGCTGGCCTCCACCGTCTCCACGATGGAGCGGCCCGCTTTTTCCATCCGGGTCATCGCCGCCGAGAGGTTCGGGTCCGGCAGGGCCTCGTTCAGAGCGTGGAGGGTATCCAGCTGCTTCTGCATCCCGGTGAGCATAGCGTCCACATCGTCCACGCCGGTGTGGAAGGGCACTTCGTGTTCCACCACGCGGGGCGGGCAGATTTTTTTTGCCGCGCCGAACGCCGCGCAGGCACCGCCCAGCGACACCAGCAGCGCCCAGAGCTGATACACCGGCAGCACCGCGCAGAGCACCACGAACACCAGCGCCGCCGCATACCACGGCAGAACGCTGGGCTTTGAGGTGCGAATGATCTTGCTCATGTTTCGAACTCCTTGTCCGGGAGCCTGCGGCTCCCTGTATGGTTCCATAATAAAGCCTTTTGGGAAAAACGCAAGCGTTTCACGAATAATTTACAGCTTTGAAATCAAGATTTATTATTTAGCCACGGTCCCAGCGCTTCGCCCCAGATCTCTTTCAGCTGGTCGGGGCGGCAGGCGGCGTTGGCGGGGCTGGTGCTGGGCAGCTTGACCGCCGGGATGCCGCTGATGGGTTCCAGATAGTTGGTATAAATCTTATAGGCCGTCGCTCCATTGCAGAACACCGCCTCGATGGGCGCTTTTGCCAGAAGCCCTGCGATGTCGTTGGGGACCACATCCCGGATGGACGCATCCGACGCCCCGGTGATGGTGCAGCGCTCCAGCGTGTCCCACAACGCCAGCCCATGGCGGAGGATGATCTGCTTTTTGGCCTCGATGTCCTCCCGCGCGGGCACGGCTTCCCCGGTCAGCGCGGCCAGCATGGGCCAGAAGCGGTTCTGCGGGTGGCCGTAATAGAACGCCATCTCGCGGCTTTTCGGGCTGGGCCAGGTGCCGAGGATGAGGGCGCGGCTGTGCGCGTTGTAGACCGGCGCAAAGCTCATTCCGCCACGCCTGCCTTTTCCATCGCGTCCCAGGCCGAGCCAAGGTCGCGGCCGGAGGGCACAGCCTTCGGGCCGTCGAACCAGAGTTCCTCGATGAGAGCGGCCAGGCCGTCCTCCCGCACATCGCCGATGACGCGGTCGGCCGCAGCCTTTGCTTCGGCGGTGCCGTTGGCCATGCAGCAGCCGAGGCCCGCCGCCTTCAGCATCCCCACATCGTTGGCGGAATCGCCCGCCGCCACGGCGTCGGCCAGGGTCAGGCCCATCTTCTCGCACAGGTCCGAAAGCCCCACGCCTTTATCCATGCCGCCGCGCACGACGTCGTAGCAGCACCAGCCGTCTCGGCCGACACCGCCCGTCTGCATAAAGTGCAGGCCCAGGTGGCCGAACTTTTCGTGGAAGCGGGACAGCTCCTGCGGCGGCATGACCACGAAGGCCGCGTGGGGCATGTCGATGAGGTGGCGGTCCTGGTCCTCACCATCCAGGCAGGTCAGGCCGCTTTTCGGCATGGAATCGTAGAAGCTCTTCAGCGCATCGTACTCGCAGTAGGCATAATAGGCATCCCGGTAGTTGAACTGCAATGGGTAGTTGTAATCCTCGCAGAAATCCACGAGGGCGTACATTTCCTCGTTGGTCAGCGGATGTTCGGCCACGACGGTGCCGTTTTTGTCCACGACACAGGCCCCGTTGCAGGTGATGGCGTAATCGAAGCGGATGCCGCCCAGCTGCTCTTTGCTGACGACACAGTACCCGCGCCCGGTGCTGAGCACGAACCTGCCGCCCGCCGCCTGCATCTTTTTCACGGCCCGGACCACCGCCGGGTGGGGCTTCGGCTCCCCGAAGGGGACCAGCGTGTTATCGAAATCACTTGCCAGAAGTTGATATTGCATGGTGTTCTCCCTTGCTTTTATGATATGTTCCAGTATACCACAAAAAGCCGCCCTGAGCAATTTCAGGACGGCAGATCAAATAAGAAATCCGGCTCAGCCCGCCAGCGCGACCACGAGCTGGATGCCCACGCCCACGGCAGCGCCGGAGGCCCAGGTCAGGCCGGTGATGAAGAGGTTCTGCTTCCAGGAGGGGTTCGCCCGCCAGAGCACCGCCAGGCCCACGCCTGCGCCGGTGCACAGGCCCGCCACCAGGCTGGAAAAGCGGAGGGCGCCTTCAACATAGAGCTGGGTCAGCAGAACACTGGCCGCACAGTTGGGGATGAGGCCCACCAGCGCCGAGAACACCGGCTGGAAGAAGCCCATCTGGCCCAGAACGTCCGCGAACACATCCTCGCCCACGCCCTCGACGATGAGGCCGAAGAGCAGGCTGAACCCGAAGATGAAGACGAAGATCTCCAGCGTATGGCGGAGCGCGGCCTGCCAGATGGGGCGTTCATGCCCCTCCTCGTCATCGTGGGTCTCATGGCAGTCGATCTCATCGGCGCTGCCGGTGTAGCCGCCCCGCAGGGACTTGGGCAGAATGCCACGGAGCACAAAGTCCAGCACCAGACCCACCGCAATGGCGTACAGTACCTTGATGACCATCAGCAGCACGAGCTTATCCCAGTACGCCGGCATCGAGATCAGCAGCGGCACCGCCTCGTCGCTGGTGGCGATGAACACCGCGATGAGGGTGCCCAGCGAGATGACGCGGGAGGCATAAAAGTTCGATGCAATGGCCGAAAAGCCGCACTGCGGCACACAGCCCAGCAGTGACGCCGGGATAGCCCCCCAGCGGCCGCTGCGTTCCAGCACGGCCTCGATCTTCTCGCCATGGCGGTGCTCGACGTATTCAATGAACAGATAGGCCAAAAACAGAAAGGGCAGCATCTTGGCCGTATCGACCAGGCTCTCGCCCAGAACATCCAAAAACAGTTCCATACGGGGTTCTCCTTGCACCGGAATGGTGCTTCAGTTTTGTAAATTGCAAATTGATTGCGTTTTCGTGCAATGGAGATTATACATGGTTTCGGCGCAAATTGCAAGAGGAATTTGCAATTTATTTGCAAATTTGTTTTATGCAAGGATTTTCCCCTCTTCGTCATTGCTTCGCGCACTTTTTATCGCAATTTTCAAAAATAGTTCCTATCAAAACAGCATATTTGCGATATGCAGTTTGCGGATGTTGCTTGTGCATTAAAAGCGCAAACTGCTATATAAAGCAAAAGCTCCCCCTTTCGGGGGAGCTGTCGAGCATGGTTGCGAGACTGAGAGGGTTTACCCCTTCAGAGGCACGAAGCCGACGAGGTCCTTGACGACCTCGCCGCCGATGATGAGGCCGGCGACCGACGGCACAAAGGCATTGGAGCCGGGGACGGAGCGGCGGATGGTACACTTGCGCTGGGTGCCCGGCGGGCAGATGCAGTGATTCTTGCAGCTGATGGAATCGTCCTCGATGGGCGTCATGGCAGGCTCCTTGGAGTAGACGACCTTCAGGTGCTTGATCTTCCGCTTGCGGCATTCGGTGCGCATGACCTTGGCCAGCGGGCAGACGGAAGTTTTGTAGATATCCGTCACCTCAAAGCGGGTGGGGTCCATCTTGTTGCCTGCGCCCATGGCACAGATGATGGGCGTGCCCGCCTCCTTGGCCTTGACCACCAGCGCGATCTTGCCGGTGACTGTGTCGATGGCATCCACCACATAGTCGTACTGGGTGAAATCGAACTGGTCCTGCGTCTCCGGGGTAAAGAAGGTCTTGTAGGTCGTGACCTTGATGTTGGGGTCGATCTCGTGGATGCGCTGTTCCGCCACATCCACCTTGTACTGCCCCACCGTCTTGCGGGTGGCCACGATCTGGCGGTTCAGGTTGGTCAGGCAGACCTTATCGTCGTCGATGAGGTCCAGCGCACCCACGCCGCTGCGGGCCAGTGCCTCAACGGTATAGCCGCCCACGCCGCCAATGCCGAACACTGCCACGCGGGAATGGTGCAGCGTTTCCATGGCTTCCTTGCCCAGCAGCAGCTGGGTGCGGGAATACTGATCTTGCATAAATACTCTCCACTTCTTGTTCCGCTGCGCCTGTTGTTTCACTTGCCCGACGCAGTTGTTTTTCGTTTACTTCCGAACGTTCCCACGCCTGCAGCCTGAGCGGGTCACTTTTCCACCCGCACGATGGTACCGCCGCCCAGGACCACATCGCCCTGATACAGCACCACCGCCTGCCCCGGCGTAGGCGCGCGCTGCGGCTCGTCAAATTCCAGCCGGAACCGATCCTCGCCCGCCGGGTAGACGGTCGCGGCCTGCTCGACCTGATGATACCGGGTGCGGGCCGTAACCCGCAGCGGGGCCGTCAGCGCCGGGATGGCGATCCAGTTGACCTCCTCGGCGTAGACGATGCGGTCGAACAGGCTTTTCTCCGGGCCGACCGTGACCGTGTTGGCCTGCATATCCTTGGCGCAGACGTAGACCGGTGCGCCCATGGCAAGGCCCAGACCCTTCCGCTGGCCGATGGTATACCGCACGGCCCCCTTGTGGGTGCCCACTTTGCGGCCTGCCTCGTCGAGGAAATCGCCTGCCGGGTAGCGCTTGCCGGTGAAATCTTCCATGAACTTTTCGTAGTCGCCATCCGGCACAAAGCAGATGTCCTGGCTGTCGTGCTTGCGGGCGTTGATGAAATGCTGCTGCTCCGCGATCTCACGCACCTCGCTCTTGTGCAGTGCCCCCAGCGGCAGGCGGACATGAGCCAGCTGCTCCTGTGTCAGGTTGTAAAGCACATAGCTCTGATCTTTTCCTTCGTCCAGACCCTTCTTCAGCAGCCAGCGGCCGGTGGCCTCGTCCTGCTCCACGCGGGCATAGTGGCCTGTGACCACATACTCCATCCCATGCTCCCGCGCCCAGGAGAGAAGGTGGTCGAACTTCATATACCGGTTGCAGTCGATGCAGGGATTCGGGGTGCCGCCCGCCTCATAGACCCGGATGAATTTTTCGATGATCTTTTCCCGGAAGTCGGCGGTGAAATCCAGCACCTCATAGGGGATATCCATCGCATACGCCACCTCGGCGGCATCTTCGATGTCCTTTTCCGAGCAGCAGGTGTGAAAGCCGGACTGGCCCAGCGTCTCGTTGCGGGTGAGCCGCATCGTGATGCCGGTGCAGGCATAGCCCTTCTGCTGCATCAGCCAGGCTGCAACCGAGCTGTCTACGCCGCCGCTCATCGCAATGAGCGCACCGGGGCGTTTTGCATTCTGTGTTTCTGTCATTTTGTTCCTCATGTTATAACATACAAAAGCAGTAGTATTATACTACCGCACGTCCGTTCGCTTGTCAAGACGCAGCGACCTGCGCCGCTGCGGCCAGAAGTGCCGCTTTCTCATTGGGGAGCTGCCCGGTGAGCACCTGTTCCAGCAGAGTATCCAGCACCCGGCGCAGCCCTGGCCCCGGCCGGACACCTGCGTCCATCAGGTCCCGGCCATTCACGGCCAACTGGTTGATGCGGCAGCAGGCGTTCGTTTCCACCAGCCGCGCGGCTTCCTGCTGCAGCGCGGCGAACGCTTCAGCTTGTTCCGGATGCCGGGCACTGCACAGGGCCGTCAGATCCGTAATCGTGGCAAGGTCATAGCGGCTCAAAAACCGCCTGGCCGTCAGCGTCAGCGCAGCGCCGGGCATCTCGGCAGCTGCCTCCCGAACCAGCGTCGCCACCGTACCGGTCAGGGCGTTGGAGCACTTGAGCCGCCTGAGCGCCGCTCTTGCACCGGCTTCGCCCAGCGGGCACAGCAGTGCAGCCAGCCGGACCGGGACGTGTTCCATGCCCGGTTCCAGCGCGTCGAGGATGCGTCGGCTTTCCGGAAGCTCTGCCGCATCCAGTTCCGGGAAGATGACCGCCAGCACCTCCGCTTCCAGATAAGCTCCCGGTGCCGGAGCTGCCAGCAGACGGCTCAGTTCCTCCGCGATGCGCTCTTCGGACACGCAGTCCAGATGGCGGCAGAGCGCTCTGGCCGCCTGCCCGGTGGCCGGGTCGATGGCAAAGCGGAACCGGGCCGCGAACCGGTAGAGCCGCAGGATGCGCAGGGCGTCTTCCTCGAACCGGCGCTGCGGCTCCCCCACCGCCCGCACGATGCCGGCGGCAAGGTCGTTCTGCCCGCCGAATGGGTCGATGAGCCCTTCTTCGGCGTTATAGGCCATGGCGTTGATGGTGAAATCCCGCCGGGCCAGGTCTTCTTTTACGTCCGGCACAAAGGCGACATGGTCCGGGTGGCGGCCGTCGGAATACGCCCCCTCGGTGCGGAAGGTCGTGATCTCGTACAGCTCCCCGCCGTGTTTGACGGTCACGGTGCCGTGCTGCAATCCCGTCGGGATGCAGTGCGCTTCCCCGAACAACTCCAGCACCTGTTCGGGGGTCGCGCTGGTGCAGAGGTCCCAGTCGTGCGGGGTCTGGCCAAGCAGACTGTCCCGCACACAGCCGCCCACCGCATAAGCGGCATGGCCCGCCGCATGGAGGCGCGTCAGCAGGGCCGCTGCACCGGGGTCCAGCGGGAAGGAAATGGTCTCAGCTGTCATGAAGGTTCCTCGTCGTATCGCAAAATGATCTGTTGTCCGTCCACGCCGCATTCCACCGACGGGAAGGCCGCTTCCGCCGCCGGGCGGGCTGCTTCCGGGTCGGTGATGATGGGCGAATAGTGCATAAGCCAGAGCCGCCGTACCCCGGCCCGCGCCGCCAGTTCAGCGTCCTGCCGGAAGGTGCTGTGCCCATACTGTTTCGCCTGGGCCTGCTGCGCATCGTCCGGGTAGGTGGCATCGCAGAGGAGCAGGTCCGCATCCTGTGCGGCCTGTTCCAGCGCGGCGCAGGGGGCCGTATCGCCGGAAAACACGAACCGCAGCCCCCTGCGGGGTGCGCCCAGCACCTGTCCGGGTGCAATGGCCGTCCCATCTTCCAGAGTGACCGGCTCCCCGCGCTGCAACGATCTCCACTGCTGCACCGGCACCCCCAGCGCTCTGGCTCTGGCTGGGTCAAAGCGGCCTGCGCGGGGCAGGTCCAGCCGGTAGCCCCGGCTGGGGACCCGGTGCTTCGTCCGGAAGGGCAGCAGTTCGGCCCCCACCGGCCAGCCGGGAGCCAGCGTTTCCAGCCGGACGGGGTCGGTGCCCAGCGGCACAGCCCGGATGACATAAGGCTGGGGGCCGGTCAGGGTGCGGATGGCGCCCCAGACCGGCTCCATCCCCTCGGCCGGGCCAAAGATCGTCAGCGGCCGGGTGCGGCCCTGACAGCCCAGCGTTTGCAGCAGGCCGGGTAGACCGAAGATATGGTCGCCGTGGTAGTGGGTCAGGCAGATGGCGTCCAGCTTCATCAGGTTGACCCCGGCGCGGCGGGCAGCGGTCTGGGTGCCCTCGCCGCAGTCGAACAGCAGGCTGTGCCCGCCGCATTCAGCCACCGCCGCCGTCAGGGCGCGGTCGGGCAGTGGCATGGTGGCCGCTGTGCCCAGCAGAGTAATGGTCAGCATAAAAAGTCCTCCGTATCGTTCCCCTTTAGTGTACCACACTTCGCCCCGGTGCACAATCGGCGCAGCGGGTGCATAGGCTGGGGCAGATGATGTTCCGGAAAGGAGGATGCGCCATGCAGCGCAAGCAAGGTTCCCGCAGGTCTTCCCACGCTCCCCGTCTGATGCTGCTGTTGCTCTTCGCCCTGGTGCTGGCCGTGGCGGTCGGGCTGTTCAGCTGCGCGTTCCAGCCCATGATGGCCGCCCGCGGGACGATGCTGTTCCTGCCTGGGGTGTAAAAAATTTTTCGTGAAATTTCAGATCTTCTCTTGACTCCGGCAACGAGATCTGACCGCATGAAAATAAGCCGCACCTGCGAAGGCGCGGCTTATTTTTATGCTCAGGAAAGCCGATTCAGCCGGACGGCCACATACGGGTCCGGGAGCTTGAGCTCGTCGGCCAGGTCCTCTTCGGTGTCGTATTTGTCCCCGGCCAGGCCGACGACCACACTGCACACCGCGTATCGGCCGCTGGGCGAAAGGGCGGTGATCTTTGCCTCGCCGTCGGCCACAGCCGTCACGACGCCGTTGGCGTCCACCGTGGCAACGCCCGGATTGCTGGTGACCCAGGTGATGGGCACACTGCCGCCGCTCTCCACGGCCACCGTGGCGCACAGGGCCTCCTGACTGCCCACCGTCTTGAGCAGCAGGTCTGCCTTGTTCAGTGTGACCTTTCCGACCTCGGATGTGACCGTGACGGCGCACCGCAGCGCCTGCCCGTTGGAAGCAAACGCCGTGATGGTGGCGCTGCCCGGCTTCTGGGCTGTCACGACGCCTTTGTCATCGACCGAGGCGATGTTGGGGTCGCTGCTGCGCCACTGGTACACATAAATAAAGGAATGGTCGCTGTTGGTCAGTGTGAGCTGCTTTGCGGGGTGCAGGGCATCATACTGCTGCACCAGTTCCAGACTGGTCTCGCTGAGGGTGGGTTTCTGCGCCTCGGCCTCCTCCCCCTTGCGGGTGACGGTAACTTCGCAGGCGGCGCGGTCGCCGTGGTCCGAGATGGCGGTGATGGTGGCCTTGCCCACACTGCGGGCCGTCACCTTGCCGTCACCGTCCACGGTGGCCACACTGGGGTTGCTGCTCATCCAGACGATGAAGTAATAATCGCTCTGCCCGCCGGTGTAAAGGTAGGCTTTGGGGCGCGGGTCGTCCGCCGTGATCTCCAGCTCCATCTCGGTCACTTCCAGCGCGAGCTTTGCGGAACTGTTCTCCGCACGGGGCGCTGCCTGCGCCGCCAGCGGCGAGAGGGTCAGCGTTGCCCCCAGCAGCAGGGCACAGAGCGCCCGTCCCATCGGGTGAAAAGAATGTCTCATAGGGTCGAACGTCCCTCCTTTTTCGCTTCAAAGAATTGGAGTGCCGCACACAGGTACTTTTTCCGCGTCATGATCGTTCTCACTTTCGTTTCATTGTACACAGGATGCAAATTCTTTTCAAGCCGTTCGCCCTAAGAGTTCACAATTCGAGCCGCTTTTTGTGGAAACGCATAGTTTTTTGCAGCAAAAACTGTGCAAAAAATCCCATCCGGACCGTGTCTTTAAGCCGGTTCCTCCGTGTAATATTGGGCCTGTGCGTTCCACAACTCATAGTATTTTCCGGCGGGGTCGGCCAACAGGTGCTCGTGGGTGCCCTGCTGGATGACCTCACCGTGGTCGAAGACGGCGATCTCATCGCAGAACTTGCAGGAGGACAGCCGGTGGCTGATGTAGATGGCCGTTTTGTCCCCCGCGATCTCGTTGAACTTGGCGTAGATCTCCGCCTCGGCCACGGGGTCGAGCGCGGCGGTGGGTTCATCCAGGATGATGAAGGGCGCATCCTTGTACAAAGCCCGCGCGATGGCGATCTTCTGCGCCTCACCGCCGGAGACGGTCACGCCGTTCTCGTCCAGCTCCTGATACAGCGCCGTGTCCAGCCCCTGCGGCATCGCCGCCAGCCGTTCCCCGAAGCCCGCCTTTTGCAGGCAGTCGGTCACGCGGGCGGCATCGTATCCGGTGCAGGCCGCGACATTCTGGCCCAGCGGGAGAGCCAGCAGCCGGAAATCCTGAAAGACGACCGAGAAGATGTCCATGTACTCGTCGTAGCGGTACTTCCGGATGTCGATTCCATTCAGCAGGATGACCCCCTCGGTGGGGTCGTACAGGCGGCAGAGCAGCTTGATGAAGGTCGTTTTGCCGCTGCCGTTCATCCCCACCACGGCCAGCCGCCCGCCGACCTTGAACTTCATGTTCAGGTGGCGCAGGGCGTACTGCGCACTGCCGGGGTAGCGGAAGGAGACATCCCGGAACTCCACTGTATACTGGCGGTCGCTCCGTTTTTCGGTGGTCAGGCTGCCCTGATACATGTTGTTGGGCAGGTCGAGGTAATCGAAGATGTTTTTCATATAGACGCCGTTGATCTCCATCTCGGCCAGCATGTTCACAAGGGTGACAACGCCCTGGAACAGGTTGGCGGCCGCACCAAGGTACTGCGTCACGGCATCCAGACCGAACGCCCCGCCGCAGGCCTTGAGGCAGACGAAGAGATAGACCAGCCCCATCAGCAGCGCCGGCACCGCCGAGGAGGCCGACCGGAAGATCCCCATCGCGCCCCGGCGCAGCCTCGCGAAGTCATCCCACAGACCCACCATATAGCCGCTGACGACATTCTGGTACTGGTCGTACATCCGCAGGTCGGGGGCGTTCTTCGGCTCTTCCGGCAGGGTGAGCTGGACGTGGAACATCCGGTTGCCCAGCTTTCCGGACTCCTGTAGCAGCGGCATATATTTGGCCGCCTGCCCCGCGAACACGGGCGACAGGCAGGCGGTGCAGACCATCACGGCCCAGAACGCCGCCAGAAACAGCGGGTGCCCCAGAAAGGCCAGCCGCCCATCCGGCACCGCCGCGGTGAACAGCCCCCAGCAAAGCACCACGCCGCCCAAGATCTGGAACAGTGCCGTGGCGATCTTTTCCACCAGCAAAATGCAGATCGTGCCGCCCGCACCCGATAGCCTGGCGTCCTGCTGGATCTGGCTGTACATGTCATAGACCCGCTGGCTGTCCTCATCCACGTAGTCGAGGGACATCTGTTTGTCCATATACGTTCGGGTCTGCCGCTGCCAGAGGTCGTCCGTTTCCGCTTCCTTCCAGTGGAGCGCCGCTGTGCGCAGAAGGGTCAGCACGGCGGTCGTGCCCAGGGTCCAGAGCACCCAGACCATCAGCCGGTGCGGGTCCCGCCCGCCGGACAGTTCGCCCACCAGCTGGGCCGACAGCCAGACCGTGGCATAAGGGCTCAGCGCCGTGAGGGCGGCACTGGCAAAGGTAGCATAGAAAAACTTCGGCGACAGCTTCCAGAAGATGTTCCACTCCCGCCAGGCGTACCGGCACCCCTGCCGGATGGTGATCGTTTTGTTCGATGCGCTCATGCTTCGTTCTCCTCCCGGTAATACTGGCTCTGCACCTCAAACAGGTCGGCGTAGCCGCCGCCCCGTTTCAGCAGCTCTTCGTGGGTGCCCTCCTCGGCCACCCGGCCGTCCTTCAGATAGAGGATGCGGTCGCAGAAGCGGGTGGAGGCCAGCCGGTGCGAAATGAACAGGCTGGTCTTGCCTGCTGTCATCTCGTTGTATTTCTGGTAGATGTCGTTCTCGGCGATGGGGTCGAGCGCGGCGGTCGGTTCATCCAGCACCAGCACAGGCGCGTCCTTGTACAGCGCGCGGGCCAGCATCAGCCGCTGGGTCTGCCCGCCGGACAGCTCGATGCCGTCTTCGTAGACCTCCCGGCCGATCTGCGTTTCCAGCTGTTTGGGCAGGCTCTGCACCTTTTCGGTCAGGCCTGCTTCGTCCAGGCAGTGCCAGACGCGGGCCTCGTCGATGCCGGTGCGGCACTGGGCCACGTTCTCGGCCACGGTGGCCGACAGGACCGAGAAATCCTGGAACACCGCCGCGAACAGCTTGTAATAATCCCGGCGGTTATACGGGCGGATGTCCTGCCCATTGAGCAGGACACGGCCCTCGGTGGGGTCGAGGAAGCCGCAGAGCAGCTTGACCAGCGTGGTCTTACCCGCACCGTTCAGACCCACGATGGCGAGGTTCTCGCCGGGGCGGACGGTCAGGTCGAGCTTGTGGATGGTGTCCTTCTCCGCGCCGGGGTACCGGTAGCTGACCCCTTCGAGCCGCAGCTCATAGGGGGTATCCAGCCGCTTTTCCAGCGGGAGGCCGTCCTCAAAGCGGAACGGTTCCGGATATTCGAGAAATTCCCGCACGGTAGAGATGTCGAGACACTGCTTGTGCAGTTTTGCAAACTTTTCCAGAATGCCGCTGACCCACTGGGCAAAACCGGTGGCCGCGCCGAAATAGAGCAGGAATTGCGAGACCGGCAGGCCCTGTTCCAGTGTCAGCCAGATCAGGTAGGCATAGGCCGCGCCGTTGCGCACCAGCAGCAGGGCCAGGTCGATGACATTGGCCCAGAGGTAGGCCGTCTCCCGCCGGAGAAGGAAGCCGTGGTAGAGCCGCATCGTGCTCTCCCAGAGTTCTTCCACCCACTCCCGCAAGCCGAAGATGCGGATATCCTTGCCGTACTGCCGGTCGGTGGCGACCTTCTGCACGTAGGCCAGCCGCTTCACATACCCGGCTTCCTCCTCGCGGTGGCGGTAGCCCCACTCGTTGATCCGCCGGGACGCCAGATAACTGACGACCGATGTGGCGCAGACCAGCAGGCAGAGCCAGGCGTTCAGGCCGGACAACAGCAGCAGGTAGGCCCCGAAGCCGAAGAGGTTGGTCAGGATCTCGCCCCAGCTCACCCAGAATGCTTCGACGGACTCATTGTTGGTGCATCCGGCCCGGTCGGCCTTGGCGCTCAGATCCAGGAAGCGCTTGTCCAGCAGGTTCGGGTAGGAGGTGCCGGCCCGCTTGCGGGCCGAGAGGTCCAGGATATCGACCCGGACGTTCATTTTTCCAAAGAGATTCCGTTCGCTCAGATAACTTTGCAGGAAGGTCAGTGCGACCAGCAGCACGGAAAAGCCGCCAATGACCGCCAGCAGACGGCCCAGCGCCATCCCCTGTTCCAGCACCCGGAGCACCGCCGGGGCAAACAGCAGCTCCGCGATGGTCCTGCCCGCCGTGACCAGCGCCAGCGAGAGGCCGACCGTGAACACCGTCCAATGTCTGCCCCGCCATGCCACGCCCAGCATATAGGCCGTGATCTGCCAGAGGTCGTATTTGGGTTTTTGCTTCGTTTTGTTCGTTCCCGTTTCCATGTGGGATTCCCCTTTCGTTCGTCTGGGCCTATCCTACCACAAAAAATCGTCCCCGGCACAGATCGGGGACGAACGGTTCATTTTGGGGGATGAATTGCAATGGTTTCCTTGGTACAACCTCTCCGTTGTACAACCTCTCCGTCCATGCTTCGCATTGCCACCTCTCCTTGTAGGAGAGGCCTTGGCAGTCCTCGCAAAGTCTCCGGTTTCGCCAGAGGCTCTCCTACCAGGAGAGCTGTCGAGCGCAAGCGAGACTGAGAGGTTGTACAACGGAACACCTTCCAATTTCATACTTGCGGGATCAAAATTTCCGTCGTGAAGGCTCCATCCTCGCTGTTGCGGCTGAGGTAGCCGTCCAGCTTTTCGACGATGGCGTCAATACGCACCAGACCGAAGCCATGGCCCTCGCCCTTGGTGGTGGCGAACCGCCCGGCAAGTTTTGTCTGCTTCTGGCTGGCCGTGAAGTTGGTGAACGAGATGTAGAGCTGGGTGCCCTTCATATCCATATACACCCGGATGAGGCGCTCGGCTTCGGGCAGGGCGGCGCTGGCATCCATGGCGTTGTCGAACAGGTTGCCGAGGATGCAGCAGAGGTCCAGCTCGCTCATCTTCAGCCGGACCGGGATGTGGGCATCGATCTGCACCGGGATGTTCCGGCTCTTCGCGAGGGAGATCTTGCTGTTGAGGATGGCATCCGCCATGGCGTTGCCCGTCTTGACCGCAAGGTCCACGGTGTTCAGGTCGGTGTCCAGCTGGTCAAGGTAGGCCCGGATGCCTTCCAGATCCCCCTGCGCCGCCAGGACCTTCATGGTCTGGATGTGGCCGCGGTAATCGTGCCGCCAGCCCCGCATCTGGCGGTACATGTTGTCCACCTCTTTATAGTGCGTCTCGATGAGCTCCCGCTGGTAGGCTTCGATGCGGTGATCCAAAAGCCTTGAAAAAAGTTTCAGCATCTGTTTTCCCTTCCTCTGCCTCATGTCCTCTCGATGATGGCCCGATTCAGCGGCTCATAGCTGCCGCGCGGCAGGGGCAGCACTGTGCCGTCCGCCAGAACGACCTCCTTTTTGGTCACGCGGCGGATCTGCTTCAGGTTCAGGATCATCCCCCGCCCCACCCGGAAGAACTGCTCGTCCAGCTCCGCCTCGAACTCGGCCAGCGTCCGCTTGAGGGTATAGTCCTGTCTGGCGTGGACGGTCACATAGTTCTGGTGCACATCCAGATACCGCACCTCGTACAGCGGCAGACGGATCATCTCGCCGGAACGTTCGAGGTTCAGGCAGCGCTCGTTCCGGCGGTGTTTCTCCCACGCGCGGTCGAGCACGGCACAGAGCTTTTCGGGGCGGACCGGCTTCATCAGGTAATGGAGTGCGGCCACGTCGTAGCCCTCGGCGATGTAATCCGAGTAGCCGGTGATGAAGACGATCTGCACGGCTTCGTTCTCCTGCCGGACCATTTTGGCCAGCGTGACACCATCTGCGCCGGGCATTTCTACATCAAGCAGTAATAAATCAAAGTTTTTATCCTCTGCGTAGCAGAACAGGAACTGTTCCGCCGAGGAAAAGGCCCGGCATTCCAGCGCGATGCCCCGCTGCTCTGCCCAGTGCGCCACGATGCCGCGCACATAGTCCGCATCCGCTGCGCTGTCGTCGCAGACCGCTGCCCGATACGCCATCCTGTTCTCTCCCCTCTGTTATCTTTTTTCGATTATGACACATTTCCGGTGGGATTGCAACAAAAAAAGAGGCTGCAACACTCCCCCAGTCACGGCGCTGCCGTGCCAGCCCCCTCGGAGAGGGGGCCTTGGCGTGGCGGTAGGCCGGAAAATCCTCCCTCTTTGAGGGAGGTGGCATCGCGCAAGCGATGACGGAAGGAGTATCGCAGCCTCTTCGGCTGGTTCTTAGTAGTTGTGCTTCTTCAGCTCAAAATAGCTCTGGGGATGTGCGCAGACGGGGCACTTGAGGGGTGCGGACTTGCCGATGTAGGTGTAGCCGCAGTTCCGGCACTGCCAGACCTGCTGCTCCTCGCGGGCGAAGACCTGATTGTTCTTCAGGTTCTCGGCCAGCTCGCGGTAGCGCTCCTCGTGCTCCTTTTCGATCTGTGCCACCATGGTGAAGAGAGCAGCCAACTGGGGGAAACCCTCTTCCTTGGCCTCTTTCGCCATGCGGGGGTACATCTCGGTCCACTCGTCGTGCTCGCCGCCCGCTGCCATTTCCAGGCAGGTCATGGTGTCGGGGATGGAGCCGCCGTGCAGGGCTTTGAACCACATCTTGGCGTGTTCCTTTTCGTTGGCGGCCGTCTCCTCAAAGATCGCGGCCAACTGCTCGTAGCCTTCCTTCTTGGCTACGCTGGCGAAGAAGGTGTACTTGTTGCGGGCCTGGCTCTCGCCTGCAAATGCTTCCCACAGGTTTTTCTCGGTCTTGGTGCCCTTGAGTTCCATAATCCATGCTCTCCTTTATTGTTGTGTGTATGTGCTCGCCTCCGGCTGCAACCGGGGCGTTCCTTCTGAGAGTATTATAGCAGAATTCGAGTTCAAAATCAAGAATAGTTCCTATTTATTTTGAGAATCATTTTCAATTAGTGCTGCTTCAGCGCACAGACGGCCAGGCTGAGGGCGCTCCATGCGGCCTGATACATCAGCACGGCGGCAACGGACAGGGTGCCGATGCTGCCCGCATAGGTCAGCAGTACACCGATGGCAACCGAGAACCAGACCGACACCAGCTGCACCGTGGTGGCAGCCGTCTCGGCGTTCTGGGCCTGCTCGGCGGCGCGGAGACCGCCGATGAGGCTGACGAAGCCCTCATCGTGCAGCATACAGCAGCGGGCTGCATTCTCCGGCTGCGCCGGGGCAGCGTTCAGGACGTCGCACTGGTCCTGTTCCAGCAGGGTGATCATGCCCTCCGGCAGATGGTAGGCGTCGGTGATGTGCCTGGCGGTCAGGCTGGGGTCTTTGCAGGTGACCAGAAGGCGGATGTTTTCCTTCTGCAGCACTTCCAGCCCGCGGGCCGCATTCCGCCCGCCTGTGGAGCGCAGCACGAACATGGCGTGGAGATTGCCCGAAACCGCCAGATACAAGATCTGCAAGGTCCCATGCTGGGAGTGCTCTTCCTCGTACTCCGTTTCGGGCACGGGGACGCCCTCCTTTTCCATATAGGCGCGGTTGCCGATCAGGACACGGTTGTTATCGCACCAGGCCGCAAAGCCGAGACCGTAGTGGGTCTCCAGATCCTTGACGGGGTAGAGGATGTCGGTGCGGTCCTCAATGATCTGGCGGAACAGGCCGCGCAGAGTCTCGCAGCTCTGGTTCAGGATGCTGGCCGCATAGAGGATAGCGCGGTCGATGCGGCCCCCCTTGAAGATGCGGATGTCCTCCAGATTCACGCTGTCCGCAGTGAAAAGCTCGTCGGCGTCCACCTGCACGGTATCCACACCGCCCAGTTCTTCGATCGCGGCCCAGCCGGGAATGACCGCACCGGCAGCGGCGGCGCTCTTTTGCAGCCGCAGGGTGGCCAGACCGGCCACCAGCGTGGAGGAGAGCGGAGCGCCCATGCAGAGCATGGCGGTCATGGCCGCAGCCATGCCGTTGAGCCCGCCGCCGAACAGCAGGAACGCCAGACCGCTGAGCACCGCAGCCCCCAGCAGGATGTACGACGTCTTGCGGGCGCGGCGCTCACTGGTGCGCTCGCCAAAGCTCTGTTCCAGCAGGGCGTCGTCCCACTGGACCGGGCGGCTGAGCAGGACCCAGGGGTCCTTTTCGTCCAGACTGCGGGCAAGCATCCGGATCAGGTCTTTGTCCTTGACCCGGAACGCCCCCTGCAGCCCGGCCGGGTCTTTGGTGGCCAGGTCGTAGCCGTTTTTCACAGCGGCCAGCTGCACCCGGCTGCCCAGCAGGGCCATGAACAGCCCCAGCGCCGCGATGCCGGACAGCAGCGTCCAACTGGACGTCTGGTAGCTCCTGGCGTTGAGCAGGGCGATGGCAGCTTCCAGCGCCGCACCGCAGGCGGCCAGTGCAGGCATGGTGTCTGCACTGGGGCGGCGGTCTTTTTTCAGGCCGCTCAGGCCGTCCCGCAGGACGGGGTAGGCCACGGCCAGCACCGCAGCCAGCACCAGCAGGTTGGCGGCGTAGAATGCCGCCGGAGCGACGACCGGGTCCAGCGAGGCAATGGGTGCCAGCAGGCCCGCCGCCGTCAGACCGAAGTGGAGCAGCACCACAGCCAGGATGCCGCTGAGCACACAGCGCAGCGTGAGTTCTGCGCTCATCTTATGCAGCTTCTCGTCCACGGTTTCGGGGTTAGATTCTTCGGCAGGCTCTGCGGCAGCTTCCTTTGCCGGGGCCGCAGGCGTCTCGGCTGCGGATGCGTCGCCGGGCGCGGCTTTTGCAGCCGCTTCCGCAGGCTGGGCAGCTTCGGCGGGTGCAGCATCCGGTGCGGAGACCGGCGCTTCCGGTTCCTCCTCAAGGCCCACCAATGGGATGCTCATGCTGTCGTCCATGCTGGGCGGTGCCTCCCGCGTGGGGGCCGCAGGCGCGGCTTCGTCGTCGCCCTCCCCAAAAAAGCGGAACGGCTGGGTCGGCTCCGGTCGGGCCTCTTCCGGCTCCGGCTTGCGGGTCCGGTCCTCGGCGAAGACCATCTTCGGCAGGGCCGCGCAGGCCTTTTCCTCGGCTTCCAATGCGGCGGTCTCGACGCCCAGCACCTCCTGCGGGGCGGGCGTGTCTGCTTCGGGCCGAGCCGGTTTCGGGGCCGGGAAGAGCAGGGCCTTGAGTTCCTGCATCTCGGCATGTTCCTTCTGTTCCTGCGGGGTCAGCGGGCCGCGCACATAGTTCTTCTCATATTTCGGCTGCTGCGGCTGCGGAGCGGGCTGCTTTTCGACAGCCGACTTCCGCTCGGCCGGGGCAGGCTGCACCGGCGGTTCCGGCTCCTCTGCCACAAAGAAGTCTGCGGCCAGCTCCAGATCGGCCTTCGGCTCCGCGGCCTCGTCTTCCCCGCCCAGCCGGATCTCACCCGTCGGCGGAAGTTCCTGCGGCATGGCAGGCTTTTCGGAGACAGGCTCTGCCTCCTCCTTGGCGCGGCCCAGGATGCGGCCCAGGATGCTGCTCTGGGTCTTCTGCTTTGCAGGCTCCTGCTTTTCGTCGTCCCGGTGCTTCATCTCATCGGGCACCTGCGCCACACTGGTGCTGAAAAAGGTGCGGAATTTTTCTTCCTTGGCTGCGAGGTCCTCCGGGTTCGTTTTTTCAAAGCCGTTTTTACGGGCATCATTCTTCGCCATTCGTTGTACCTCCCTGCTCAATCTCTGCGGAGCAGTCCGCGTTTATTCGCCTGCTCGCTGACTCTGGATCTCATACAAAATGATGCCAGCCGCCACCGAGACGTTGAAGCTGTCCACGCCGGTGCCCTGTGCGGCCATATCCAGCCGCACCACGCCGTCGCAGAGCTTTTTCACCAGCTGCGAGACGCCGCTGCCCTCGCTGCCCAGCACCAGCGCGATGGGGCCGGTGAGGTTATTCTTGCGCAGGGGCACACCGTCCATATCGGCACAGTAAACGAAAACGCCCTGGTCCTTCAGGCGGCGGATGGTCTCGCCGATGTTGGCCACACGGGCCACGGGCAGGCGCTCCGCAGCACCGGCGCTGGATTTGATGACGGTGGGGGTCACGGAAGCGCCGCCCCGCTTGGGGATGACGATGCCGTGGGCACCGCAGAGCAGTGCGCTGCGCATCACCGCGCCCAGATTGTGGGGGTCTTCGATGCCGTCGCTCAGCACGAGGAAGGGCGGCTCCCCCTTCGCCTTGGCCGCTGCCAGCAGGTCTTCCACGGTGGCATACTCGATCTCGCTGGCAAACGCAGCCACGCCCTGGTGGCTCTCGGTGCCGGTCATCAGGCGGAGCTTGTTGGGGTGGACCCGCTTGACGGTGGCCCCGGCCTCCTTGGCCATGGCGGTGAAGTACGCCGCCACAGCGGGGGCCATGCCCTCGGCCAGCAGCACCGTGTCCACGCCGGAGCCGCTCTTGAGCAGCTCGGTCACAGGGTTCTTGCCGTAGACCAGGCTCTCATTCTTCGGCGTGTCCTCCGCAGCGCGGCGGGGGCGGCGCGGCATTTTCTGTTCGTCCATTGTGTTCTCCTTCCATTTATCGAAAAGGGACAGGCCCTTTTTGTTTCACTGTTTACGAAATTCGACAGATTGTCATAGTAAAGTATAACATAACCGCTCCGCCTTTGCCATAGGATTCCCCTTTTTTCCCACCTGAATTTTGTCCCGGCCGGCAGAGGGCAGCCCCCTTGTCATTTTATCGGTATATTTTTTTCGGCAAAAGTTTTCCACATTCGAGTCCATATACACTTTGTAAAACGGGCTTTTCTTTTCCACATGTTGAAAACTCCGTTGAAAGTGTTCAAAAATCAAGCATCTGCGCCCACTTTCCGGGTGGAATTCCACACTTTCCACCGGGTTTTCAACCGTGAGGAAATTTTCCGTGCAGAAGCCGCCGTACTTTTTGTAAAATTCAAGTCGGAAATATGACTATTTTTTGAACGTCTCGTTCCCGCATTTTGCCACAATCTCCAACATCATTTTGACGAACGGGAAACCATGTTGAAAATTTGGATTGATTTTATAGTTTGTTTGGGGTATACTAGCCTTACAGGTTCGTTAAGGGATACGCAAAGTCGCATTCTCAAACGACTTTTCACCCCAATAATATGAATTTGCGGAGGTAATGAATAATGTTGGTAAATGCAACCGAAATGCTCATCAAGGCACGCGACGGCCACTACGGTGTGCCCCAGTTCAACATCAACAACCTGGAGTGGACCAAGGCTGTGCTGACCGCCTGCGAGGAGATGAAGAGCCCCGTCATCCTGGGCGTCTCCGAGGGTGCCGGCAAGTACATGACCGGTTTCAAGACCGTTGCTGCGATGGTCAGCGCAATGGTCGATTCCATGGGGATCACCGTTCCCGTTGCTCTGCATCTGGACCACGGCACCTACGAAGGCTGCAAGGCCTGCGTGGAAGCCGGTTTCTCTTCCATCATGTTCGACGGCAGCCACTACTCCATTGAGGAGAACGTGGAGAAGACCAAGGAGCTGGTCGCTCTGGCACATTCCAAGGGCCTGAGCATCGAAGCTGAGGTCGGTTCCATCGGCGGCGTCGAGGACGGCGTCGTGGGCGCTGGCGAGATCGCAGACCCTGCGGAGTGCGCAAAGATCACCGATCTGGGCATCGACTTCCTGGCAGCTGGCATCGGCAACATCCACGGTGTCTACCCGGCCAACTGGAAGGGCCTGGACTTCGAGGCTCTGGACCGCATCCACAAGGCCACTAACAACATCCCCCTGGTCCTGCACGGCGGCACCGGCATCCCCGACGAGATGATCGCAAAGGCCATCAGCCTGGGCGTCTCCAAGATCAACATCAACACCGAGTGCCAGCTGGTCTTCGCTGAGGCCACCCGCAAGTACATCGAGGCTGGCAAGGATCAGCAGGGCAAGGGCTTCGACCCCCGCAAGCTGCTGGCTCCCGGCTCTCAGGCCATCATCGACAAGTGCAAGGAGAAGATCGAGCTGTTCGGCTGCGCCGGCAAGGGCTAAATCCTCTCGCTCCACCAAAGAACAACACAGCGGCCCCGCAACGTTGGAATCTCCAACGCGGCGGGGCCGCTTTTACACCCGTTCTTCCAACCGGGCATCTTTTCCATAACGGTCAAACCGGAGCCACAGAAAGAACGCACCGATCAGCAGATTCGCGATGGTATAGGGCCAGACCGGAATGCGGACAAAAACGATCGACCCAAGCGCCAGACGCAGGAGTTTTCCGATTTCATAAAGCACCAGAATATAGAGTACCGTAAATGCCACCGCCTTCACCTGATGCTTTCTCGGCGGAAATCCGACCTTCTCCATTGCGCTCCGATAGAGGTAATAAAATCCAAGCACACAAAGACACAGCTGCAACAGAGAAGCCAGCGTAACGTCGATTTTGAAATCCGGCACGACCGCCAGAATTGAGGGTGTCATCACCAGTGAGGCGACACCGTATCCCCAAAAGCAAAGCACAGAGATCTCAAAGATCAGAAAATCGGGCCAGCGCAGTGGCTTCATGCTCGGCTTCACCTCATTCACAAAGGTTTCGGCGTCCGTAATAAACTGGAACAGCTCGCAGCCCTCTTCATTGGCTCGCATCGCGATGTCGATCAGATCGCTCTGGACGACTTCTACGCCACAGATGTCGAATGTGACACTGCGCAGATAGGCGATCACTTCTTTGAGCTGTTCCTGGCTTTTTTCAGTCAGCATTTTTGTACGCATCCGGTTTGTCTTTCGCAATGCAAAATACTTATTCATCTGGCTCCTCCTTAAAAATTTTTTCCACCAGCTGACAGAGCTGTCTCCAATCCTGCCGAAACTCAAACAGCGCCAGCCGCCCTTCCTCTGTTACAACGTAATATTTCCGGCTTGGCCCCTTGGGGGAAGGTCTGCGTTCTACTGTGACCTTTCCCTGTTGTTCCAACCGCAGCAGCAGCGGATACAATGTGCTTTCGCTCAGGTCTGAAAAACCGAGCTGTTTCAGATTCATCACGATCTCATAGCCATAGGTCGGCTCTCTGCTGATGCGTTTTAGAACGCAGAACTCCAAAATACCCTTGAGAAGCTGTGTGTTGTTTTCCACCGGGGACTCCTCCTTTCTGCTATTTTGTATTACATAGTAGCTTGTCTATATTGTATTACATAGTAGTATTTCTGTCAAGCCCTGCTGCATTCGCATTTCTGCTAAAGATCATACCGCATTTTTGTGCAACAAAAAACGCCCTAAGATTTCTCTTAGAGCGTTTCGATCAAGTCGGCGACTACCTATTTTCACAAGCCGTTTCCAGCTAACTATCTTGGGCACGAGTGAGCTTAACTACTGTGTTCGGAATGGGAACAGGTGGGACCTCACCGTCATCGTCACCGACCATATGACTGGTTCAGTATACCATACGGTCTACTGTTTGTCCAGTGTTTTTAGAAGGACGTGCCTTCAAAACTGAATAATCACTGCTAACATTTTTTCGTTGACTCTTTGAGTCTCAAGCGAATTGTGGTCAAGCCCTCGATCTATTAGTACACACTTGCTGAATGGATCACTCCACTTACACATCGTGCCTATCAACCTTGTAGTCTTCAAGGGATCTTACCTGATCAAATCAGTGGGATATCTTATCTTTGGGTCGGCTTCACGCTTAGATGCTTTCAGCGTTTATCCGATCCGTACGTAGTTGCCCAGCTATGCTCCTGGCGGAACAACTGGTGCGCCAGAGGTACGTCCGTCCCGGTCCTCTCGTACTAGGGACAGCTCCCATCAAATATCCTGCGCCCACGACAGATAGGGACCGAACTGTCTCACGACGTTCTGAACCCAGCTCGCGTACCGCTTTA
>ENA-USUJ01000914-USUJ01000914.1-human-gut-metagenome-genome-assembly--contig:-NODE-914-length-26229-cov-15.062557_pt1 | contig 26229 bp, 19 predicted proteins | sample MGYA00250061_ERZ773398 | MGnify/ENA primary metagenome ERZ773398 (study PRJEB29103, sample SAMN06111992) | human gut metagenome | biome: human gut; feature: ankylosing spondylitis patient; material... | reverse complement strand
GCGGGTCGCTTTGATCCGTCGGCCGAAGATGCGATGGCTCGTTTTGCGTTTCTGAAGTCGGTGCGTTTTCTGCGCTGTAATTAATATTTCATCATCCCGTATGCCTTGTATTTTATTAACATTTCTAGCTTTGCAATAAATATCAGAATAGAAATCTACCTTTTTATATTTTTTATTAATTATGATTCCGTTTTTTATATACATTTAGTTCTACTTTAATATGTATTTTATGGCTAGCCATTATAGACTTCTTCCTTTTGCTTCTTGTATTGTATCAGCTGGATTCATAAATGTATTTATTTTCTTCATATTAACAATCCATTCAATTTTACCTGATTCATCTTTTTGTACTAATAAGAAACCATCAGCTGTATTTTTAATAATTTTTAACTTATAATTTATTTCTTCTTCAGCAGTCATATTTGGATTTTCTAATTTGTAATTAGTTGCCCTAACTTCTTTTGCAAACTCTCTAAATTGTTTAGAAAATTCTAATTGTTCTGGAAAATTATTTTCTATAAATTCATCATACATTAAATCAAATTCTTCTATATTTTTTCCTCGTTCTGTGCTTAAGCCAAAAGGATAATTTTGACCTAACATATCAATAATTGTTTTCCAATTTTTGGATTTATCATATTTATCATATTCAACTAAACCTTCTTTTTCTAAAATTTCAAAAAAGTGTTTAACATTTATTTGTATTTTATCTATCGGAACTATACTTTGCCCATCTTTTGAAATCCATTCTCTACTAATATATGCTTCTCCCTGCGGTTTAAAAAATTGTTCTCCATTACAAACATGAATCGTTATATTTTGATTAGAAATAATTTTATCTAAAGCTCCTTGAACTCTTTCATCAATGTAATACTTAACTTGATAATTCCCATTTTTATCTATATATTCATCTATATGTGCTCTTGCTATACTAGAATTTCTAAAAATAGAAAAGAATAAAGCGTGAACTGGATTATCAGTTGCATAAACATAACTGCCTTTTTGTGTGCTTTCATTTGAGTTAATAACATCTAAATTTTCAGGGCTTCCATGATATAAGACATTTGGAACATAATCAAATATATAACTATCAACTCCTATTGCTTCTTTTATTTCATCAACACTTTTACCACTCATTTTTATTTTTTTTATTTTCTCTTCAATGGGTAAAAATGATTTCATATCAGTTTGATATCTAGACATTTCTTTTTTTAATTTTCTATCAGAAATAAGATTTCTTAATTTCAACATATAACCATCTCTCATTTCCATATTATTTTTAAATATTAATTCAATATTTTTACTTAATTCATCGTAGATAATATTAACATCATCAATTTTTTTATAGTGCTTTATAATACCTTTTAATTTTTCATCTTCTTTATTCATTCCCATATCTATTCCCATAATTGTAATAAATGTGGAAATATCCTCTTTAAATTGAAGTTCATCAACATATTCTTGATACATTTCATTTCCATTTTGTACTATATTTAATAATTCATCTTGATTATAAGTGAATACTATTCTATCAATTTGTGCTTGCGTCAAATTATTTGGAAATGAAGCAATTAATTGTTTAGCAAACTCAACATTTTTGCCATAATTAGATTTTGGATTTCCTAATCTATATTTTTTTGCAAATTCTTCAGCATAATGTTGAACTAATCCTTCAGTAATAAATTGTCCAAACTCGCCTTTTATTGTATTACTTTCATTAAATAAATTTGGTCTAATAAAATAATGAAATATTTCATGGACAACAATATTATCAATACATGATTGAATTATTTCTTTATCACTTTTGCAATCACTAAATGATTTTGTATAAGGATAAATATGAATTTTATTATCTTCTTTTGTTCTTCCACCATGAGCGGATGGAATATATTCAGAACTATAATTTTCAGGATTGGTTATTCCTGCTTGCTTACTAAAAAAGGCAATGTCTTCTTTTGTTGGTCTTTCAATTACAATGAAATTTGTATTTAATAAACTATCAATATTTTGAAGTTGTCCTTGGGTTAATGAGGAACTATACTGATTTTTAATGCAGGTTAAAATATAATTCCCATACTCATTAATTGATTGTTGTATCTTTTCATAATTGATATTCACATCTATCACTACCTTTACTATATATAATTATAACATTAATTTTTACATTTATTATAAAAGAACATACACATTTTACATTCAAAATTTGACTAAAAACAACATAAAATGATATAATTAACTTAAATTAAAAAGCAAGCAACAAAGAAAAGAAAGAAGGATAATATATGAATTTAGAACAAAACAAACTAGAAACAATTGAAAATTACTATGGAAGCATAAAAGCATACTCACTATTTTTAGAAAACTTGGCTTTCAATTTTCCAAACAACAACGTACAATCCTTTTTAAAAGATAAAAGAATAACAAGTGTAGCCTCATTTGGTTTAGCAAGTAACATATTATTATCTATAAAAGAAAACATAGTAGAAAACGCTGGAAACTTAAACTACGAATCAAAACTATTATTAAACGAACTAGAGAGTACAGTAAAACTCTTATTCACTGAAAAAAATGGTCTATACTATGACAATAATCATTTAATGGGAGATGCAGCCACAACAGTTAACAAATTAAGAAACAAAATTGCTCACGGTAACTACTTCTTAGATTTTGAAAATGAAAAAATCACAATATTGGATGAAAACGACTTAGTAACAATTCCACTTGAACGTTTAAACTATTTTATAGGTGTTTCTTTGTCCAAATACATCGATAGAACTAGTGTAAGTGAGTACACTGAATCAAAAGTTTTCACTCGCCATGGCACTGAAGGAAGAAAAAAACCTCTTACCACCGTTGAAAGTATAGTTAAATACATGAAAAATCATGAAGTAATATATATAACAGCAAAAACTCTTGACAACACCCCAGTACCAAAGAACATAAGAGAAGAACTAGATAAAATGACAAATAACTTCCTAGAAACAAATAGTTTTAAAGAAATTAGAAAGTTCATAAAAGAACATGAAAAAGAATATCAATTTGACTACGGACTTAAAAAAGTTGACAACCTAGACTTTGAAAAAATAGCTGTATCTTTATTAGAAATGTCAAGACCAGAAGTGACATATAGTGATAATCAACATATAATTGGAGAAATAATCACAAAAGAAATAATTGGTAACAAGACAAAACTGGCTATATCTTCTTTAAGTAATATATGCATACTAAGTGCAATGGAAAAAACTAAATCAACTGATATAAATGTAATAAAAAAGTACTTGTCTAACAAAAACATAAATTTTACACTATCCTACGAAGAACTAGCCGTTAGCTTAATCGCAATGTTTAATAGCATTTTCTCATATGGCTTAGACAAAATTTATGATAATAATGAAGAAAATGTTTACACCGAAAACGATAAACTTGACTATGGTTTACTTGACCTTACTAAAATTAAAGTAAAAAACTATACAGTTGATAACAAATACCTAAATAATAAAAATGAATATAAAACAAGTCTAGTTAAAAAAGTAACTGAAATCAATTCTTCCATTCAAAAAACCACTAGTCAAATAAATAATCTATCAGGAAAAGGCAAACAAGAAGTTATAGATTTACTAAATCAAAAATTAACAACATTAAATAATAACTTGACAAAATATAACTCTGAAATTAAAGAAATAGATAGTTATAATGCGTACTACCAAAATCACCCTAAATACTTTTTAAACAAAGCCATTATAAATGGAATAAGAAATTCAATCGCACATGGTAACTACAAAGTAACAGAGTACGATAACTATCAAACAGCAAAAATAATATTTAAAGACATATATGAAGGTCAAAACACCTTCGAAGGCGAAGTATACTTACTAGATTTTTTAGAACTAATGCATAGTAATGAAAAAGTAATGATTAATTATATAAATCACAAAAACACATCAAAAACATTATAAATTGACTTAACCCCTAATTTGTAGTATAATATGGTACCAAATGGGGGGGGGTTATAGTGGAAAAAGAAATATATGAAAAAATATTAAAATATACAAGTATAAGAGGAATAGACATAACTGGATGTGAAACAATTAAAGACATAATAAATGTCTTAGAAGATGAAGATACTTACTATGTAACACATATTTTTACTTATTTAAGTGATAATGACAAAATTAAATATTGTTACAAAATATATAGAGACTACTTTTTAGATTACATGAAATCATTAGACAAAACTACTCAAAAAAAAGTAATAAAAATGCATAAAGATAACTTAAGAATAGATTACATAATAGTATTTATTGAAAGTCTAGAAAGTGATTTAGAAAAATACGAATATCTTGAACTACTAAGTGATAAACTAAAAGATAACTTGCTAGGCATAAAAAATATAATATTAAGTATGAATGACGAACAAATGAAAATTATTTCTATAAATGCATTTTTAAATGATAAATCATATTACAAAATAGATGCTATTAAAAAGTTGTCAGACGAATCAAAAGAACTTTATATAGACTCCCTAGAAGACAGTGATGCAGTAGCAGTAATTATATCTTTTAATAATAAAGAACTAATAAAAAAATATGCCTTACAAAAAAGATTTTCAAAATATCGTTCAAAACTAGTTTCTGCTACAAATGATCCAACTTTCATTAAAGATATCTTTAAATCCATAAACGTAAATAAATTTAGAGTAAACTTAATAACAATATTAGAAGATAATAACTTAAAAAAAGAATTAACTGAATTATTAAGTGATGCTAATTTAAAAAGTTATTTACTTTCAAACGAAGAAGAAACTATTTTAAACAACTTAATAACTCCGGTAACTGCTTCCGAACTAGGAAAAACTGAAGTTGATAGCAAAATTACAATAGGTGTAGAACTAGAATGTTGTAATAAAGAAATAGATAATTACACAAAAACTAAAACTTTACTGAATTATTTTGATGTAAAAAGGGATGCCTCAGTAAGAAGTGGTTTAGAAATAACTTCTCCAATAATGCACTACGACATTGAAAACATGACACTATTAAAAAGTTTATGTAAACTATTAAAAGAAAACAAATTCTACACAGACACCTCTTGTGGAGGACATATTCATATTGGTTCAAACTACTTTACTACGAAAGAAGACTATCTAATGCTTTTATATTTGTACAACAATTGTGAAGAGATCCTTTATTACATAACAGACAGAGAAAACACTAAAAAAAGGCCATCATTTGATAGATACGCAACTAAATCAAAAGAAGCATACATAGGAGCGATTGATGAAGGACTATTTAAAAAAGAAAACTTTAATAAAGAAATAACTAGTATATTTAACAAAATAAACCCAGATAGATATAGGGGCTTAAACTTTAAAAATATAGATTCACTAACAAAACAAACAATAGAATTCAGAATGCCTAATGGCGAAATAGATTTTACCGAACTCCTAGCAAACATAAAACTATTCTCTAGACTAATTGAGATGAGTCACAAATTAAATTACCTAGAAAAGACTGACCCAATTAAAGTAAAAGCTTTTCTAATAGGAGAAACAAAAAGTGACATAGAAAAGTTGAATTTGTTATTAGATATACTATTTACCACAGAAAGTGAAAAACAAATCTACATAGATAGGTACACTAAAAACTCTAAACTTGACATTGAAGAAAAAAAGAAGTTTTTAATAGACATAAAAAAACATTTATTTAAAGAAAAAGAAAATCCAGTTATTTCATTTGAATACGATCAAGAAGAAAAAACACTTACCAAAAAAGTGCTTAATTAAAGGGGGAAAATTATGAATATAAGTATAATTGATCACATGAATAAATTTAGAGAAATAGATCTAAGTAATTGTAAAACCAGAGAAGAAAAAATACTTTTAGTTATGAAAAATTGTAAATATTTATACGACAAAAACATTTTCTTTAAACTACTAACAAAAGAAGAAAAAGAAAAATACTTTTGCTATCTATCTGACGGTGACAGAATAACTTATTTACATAAAACAAAAGGTGATATTATAGAAAGAGTATATAATAATGTTATAAACGAAAATGTTCTTGGCTCATATGAATTAGAAAAAATAGGTTCTTCTATTAAAGATGAAAACGAAAGATATAAATATTTAAAGAAAATGTATCCATTAATGGAATCATATTATACATATTTAATAGCCGAAACAATAAATAATAAAGATTACTATGAAGATATAGCCTTTAATATACTAGATAAAAAGCCAATATACTTGTTAAGATTCATAATAACTAAATTTACAGATGAACAAAAAGAAGAATATTTAGATAGATTAACAATAGGTAGTCAAGTCAGTGTAATAAAGTCATTCACTAATAAAGAATTAATAAAAAAATATGCGGAAAAAGAAGAATATTCGCAATATAGATCTGACTTAATAATAAGTACTGAAGAAGAAAACTACATAATAGAAAAGTTTATAAAAACAACTTCTCTTAAACTGAAACTAAACATTATAAATAAAGTTGAAGACCAAAATTTAAAAACTTTTCTGACCTGCTTTTTAGATGACAAAAACATGATGGAATTTCTAATATCAAATAGTTATGAACCTAACATAAGTGAAAACGTTACTTCTTTAATTAACAGAACAAAAATAGATAACAAAATAACAATAGGTGTAGAACTAGAAACTTGTAATACTAACATAAAAGATTTTGAAAAAATAAAAAGCATATTTACCAACTACTTAATTAAAGGTGACAATTCAGTAAAAAGTGGTTTTGAAATAGTAAGCCCAATACTTCACTATAACATACATGACATGAACCTTCTTAACGGAGTATGTGAATTATTAAAAACATGCAAGTTCTATACTGACTCATCCTGTGGTGGTCACATACACATAGGCGCTTCATACCTTACAAGAAAAGAAGACTACCTAATGCTTTTATACTTATACAACAACGTAGAAAACATAATGTACTATATAACAGACAAAGAAGGTACTATAAAAAGAGAAAATGTAAGTGAATATGCAATGAAAACTAAAGACACTTACATAGAAGCAATAACAGAAGGAAAACTAAACAAAGACACAAAAGAAAGCATAATTGAAACCTTACAACAAATTAACCAAAATCGTTATAAAGGTTTAAACTTCAAAAATATTGGACTATATGGCAAAAATACCATAGAATTCAGAATGCCTAATGGAGAAATTGAATTTTCTGAACTTCTTGCTAACATAAAACTATTTGCTAAACTAATAGAAATGAGCCATAAACTTGTAGATATGCCAAAAACTGACATAACCAAACTAAAAGCGCAAAAACTTTGTTACATCAAAAATGATGAAGAAAAACTTAATCTTTTCCTAGAAATACTTTTCCCAAATATAGTAGATAGACAAATATATATAAATAGATACAAAAAGAATAAAGAATTAACAGAAAAAGCAGAACAAAAACTTACAACTTTATTATCAAATGAACTATTTACTACAGAAGAAATAGTAGTAGACTATGATGAAGAAAAACATGCCTTAGTAAAAAAGATTATATAAATATAAAAAATATGTTATAATTAATACGAAAGGTAAAATATGAGAAAGAAAAAACTAAAACTAAAAAAGAAATTTAGAAATTTATTAAACTTAATAAAATTCTTAATTACATTAGTATTAATTATATATTTTTTAACACTATTCTTAAAAAAAGAAAACACAAAAGAACCAACACTTATATTAAACACCGAGAGAGTATACTTATCAATTGGTGAATCTTATTCTATTACATCAAACTTATCTAATACAAAGTACGAAACATCTTCTGATATAGTAAATGTCAATGGTTCAGTTTTAACTGGTTTATCTGTTGGTACTGCTAATCTAACTGCAACTAGTAATAATCTTACAAAAAGTGTAGAAGTAATTGTAACAGACTTATACACTTTACCAGTAATAAATAACAAAAAAGAAAAATTAACTTGTAACGAGTTTACTAAAGAAGAAGAAATTATTCTTGATGAAGCTTTAGCACTCAAAATAGAAACTGCAGGCTTGAAAACCAGATCTGGTGTAGTTGCTGCAGCAAGATTTTTAAGTTTAGAGTTTCCTTATAGAATACCATACTTTTATGAAAATGGAAGACTTGTTAACTATGGAGAACAAGATTATGCTGATGGAGAAGGAAGGTACTATCATAAAGGTTTATACCTAACAGAAAACAAATTCTCTGAAATAAAAAGTAGTGTTCATGGTCCAGCTGCCTGGGGTTGCCCATTACTAACTGACACATTAAAAATAAAAGCACCAAACGGCCTAGACTGCAGTGGATTTGTGTCATGGGCCTTATTAAACGGAGGCTATGATGTAGGAGATGTAGGTGCAGGAATAAATGAAGATAGAACTGATGATTTAGATGACTTAAGTACAAAAATGAAATTGAATGAAGAAAACTTTGATGCATCCTTAGTAAAACCAGGAGATCTAATAGGAAGGTATGGACATATCGGAATAATAATAGGTAAAGAAGATAGTACTTTCTACATTGCCGAAAGCCTAGACTATGATTTACATGTACTAACTATGACAAGAGACGAAATTATAGAAAGTGACTGGTTATACATTGAACTAATGGATGACTACTACAAAAAAGATGGTAACTTAAAAGAAATGTGGTAAACTAAATACCATATTTTTTTAGATTTGTATCATAAAATAGAAAATACTTAGGTGGTTTATATGTTAACAAACCAAAAGATACATAAGTAACAATTATAACTATAAGTAAGAATACCTTATTAATATTGAGTTCTCTTCCACTCAGAATCTTATAACTAACATATGCCATAAAAGCGTAAACAAGTAGCATTAACCCTATAGAAATAAACATGATTTCTCCAAATATTTTATAAAGTGGTAAATATATAATTAAATACAAGGCAATACTTAAAATACTAGTTAGCACAGTACTAAAAAAGTGATTATTGTAATAAATGTTAAACTTATCTAATAAAAACTTATCAACTAATCCCCAAACTAAAATAGCTAATACAAATATCTTCATATGTTCCCATATACTTTCATTAACTGGAAAAAATATACTTGTAACTACATTAGGCCACCACTCATACATAAAATGAAATAAAAAACTTAATGCAAAAACTCCAATAACATTAATAATTTTAATCTTTTTTAAATTCATGAATCCACCTCATACTAATATTATATTCAAGCAAGGCTTTAAAATAATAGAAATTTTTGATATAATTAACTTGTGAAAAAATATGTATGTTTTAATGAGTATAAAGCCAAAATATGTAGAAAAAATATTAAGTGGAGAAAAGAAGTATGAATACAGAAAAACACTTTTAAAGAAAGATGTAGAAAGTATACTTGTGTATTCAACCTTTCCAGTTAAAAAAGTAGTCTGTGAAATAAAACTACTTGAAGTAGTAAAAGGAACACTTGAGTATGTATACAGTAAAACTAATAAAGAAAGTGGTATTACTTTAGAAGAATTTAATAACTACTTTAAAAACAAAAGTATTGCCTATGCATACAAACTAGGAAGTATAAAAAGATTAAATTTAACACTAAAAGAAATAGGCGTTCCAACTGCGCCTCAGTCATACCAATACATAGAAAGGATAGAATTATGAAAGTAATATTTTTAGATGTAGATGGAGTACTAAACAATGATGGATATTTTGAAAGAACGAAAAATGAAAAACAAAATAGAATAGAATTAGACGACGAAAACATAAAATGCTTAAAAGAAATAATTGATTTAACAGGTGCAAAAGTAGTAGTCACTTCAACTTGGAAAGAACTTCGTATATATAACGAGTTAATTAGTTATCTAAAAAACTTTGGAATAGAAGTATATGATAAAACTGTTCACATGTCTTATAACAGAGGAGACGAAATACGTGAGTATCTATCTACTCATGAAATAGATAACTTTATTATATTAGATGACGAAATATTTAAAGACTTTAACGAACTGATTTCACATCTAGTAAAAACAGATTTCTATAACGGTGGACTAACAGAAAAACATAAAACATTAGCCCTTAAGTTAATGAATAATTAATCTATTCATCTTGAATGAGTTAAAAAAATGTAATACAATATAAATACATGGTAGATCCAGTACAATTGGTAACTGAATGTCTACCTATTTTTTTACTAGTGACACTGCCTTATTGGCGATGTCATTTCTTTATTTCTATCACTAGTAACTCCATAAAAACAAAGCAATATTCACTAGAATCACACACATATTCTGTGCGGTCTTTTCTTCATGGATGTTGAGCCTCCCTTCCTTTTCAACCAAGTTTCCTGATTTACTTTAAAAGTCGGTGCGCACTGCTCTACCTGCTTGAAAAAGCATTATAATGTAATTAGTAAGGTAATCAGACAATAAAACAAATAAAATTTCGCCACAATTTTCAGAATCTGCAAGAATTGTAGATAACTTAAAACTTATTAACAAAAATTCCTAAAACTAGTAGAAAAAAATAAGTTTTTGATGTAAAATCATATTAGGAGGGAAATAACATGGGAAAAATAATTGTAATTGAAGGAACTGACTGTTCAGGAAAAGAAACACAAACAAAACTCTTAAAAGAATACTTATTAAAAAATAATATGAAAGTTGCTAACTTTTGTTATCCACAATATAACACACCTACAGGAAGAATAATCGCAGGACCTCTTCTTGGAAAACCAGAGTATGGTGAGACTTGGTTTAGCGACTATGGCTCTTTAGATGGAAAGGTAGTAAGTTTATATTTTGCTGCTGATAGAAGAGAGTCACTCCCAGTCCTAAATGAACTATTAAACAAGAATGATGTTGTAATAATTGATAGATATGTATATTCAAACATGGGACATCAAGGAAGTAGACTAGATACATTTGAAGAAAGAAAAGAAATGTATAAATTCTTAGAAACTCTAGAATTTGACTTACTTGGTCTTCCACGTCCAGACTTAGTACTTTTCTTATACTTACCATACAAATATGGAATGGAAATAAAAAAGAACAGAATTGAAGCACTAGACGAAGCAGAAAAAAATGAACTTCACCAAATAAAAAGTGAAAACACTTACCTAGAACTTGCAAAACTATATAACTTTGAACAAATAAACTGTGTAGAAAATGGACTCGTTAGAACTAGGGAAGACATAAGTAAAGATGTAATATCTAAAGTAAAAAAACTAACACTAAAATAAATTAACAATAATTGGTAGATTAAAAAATAATAGAAAATAAATACTATAAATAGGTGTTTATATGAAAAAAATATTATTAATTCTATCAATTTTTTTAATGCTTATTTTTACTCCAAAACTTAATGGTATTATAGAAAACGATAAATACAAAGAATCACTTTATACATTAAATTTTACTAACTTAAATTCTAAAAAACTAAATGAAATACTTCTTGACACAGAATCTATCATTGTAGAAGTAACAGTTAACATTAAAGGTAACGAAAAAACATATAGATTCTTTTCTAGTGAAATCACTACAAACGATAAAAAAATAATTGAAAAAGTACTAAATGACATAACAAATAAAGAACTATTAACTGATATAAAACTAAATGGTATAAAAATAACTAACATTAAATTAAGAACAACTAAATATTTCTATAACATAATTAAAGAAAGAAGTAAAAAGTATGAGTAACTTAAAAAAATATAACATCTTCACTTTTGTTACAACCTTTGCAAAACTATTAATAGAAGTTTTTATTCCTTTAATACTCTATAACATGAACTTTACAATAAAAGAAATAATACTGTTTTTAATTATAAAACATGCTTTATGTACAATATTTCTTCCCATAACTAAATTAGTTATAAAAAAGAAAAGTACTACTTTCCTAATGATAATAAGTAGTATACTTTTTACTTTATCATATATCTACTTAAACTTTTTAACTAAAAACCTTTTTAAACTATTAATATTCACAACACTATTAAGTATGTACTTAACATTCTACTGGGTAGGAAGACATACCTATGCTTTATCAATAATCGAAGACAAAAAAGCCACAGACAACGTAAGCATATACACAATATTCACCATTCTAGGTGGCTTATTTTCTACTTATATAGGTTCCATTCTCATAGAAAAAACCTCATACTTATTTCTATCTATAATTGTACTCTTCTTAATGCTAATAAGTATAATCCCTTTAACAAAAATAAAATCTAAAAAAGAAACAAACGAAATCAAACTAATTACAATAATAACCTCATTTCCAAAAAGAAACTACATATTCACATTTCTTGATCAACTAAGATTTGTCTTAGTAACCATTTTCCCATTATATATTTATCTTAACATTAATAAAAGTTACAAATATATTGGAATAATAAACATAGTCTCAGGTCTAGGAAGCATTATATATATTTACATACTAAAAAAACTAATGGACAAAAACAAGAGGGATTACTTATCTTCATCCCTTTTATATTTAGCCATCACTTACACTTTAAAACTACTCACAAAAAACAACATAATATTTCTAATAATAGTATTCTTTGAAGGAATATTTAGAAGTGTAGTAGACTTAATTACTTTAAGAAACACTTATGTTTATAGTAAAAACTATACTAGACTAAACTACACTATATTTACTGAAGGAATAAATAACATTGGAAGAGTAATTATTCTAACATTATTTTATATAACTAATATATCCCTTGAAAAAATAATACTAATTTGTATATTAGGAATACTAATAAATATATTTATAAAATATGATGATGGAAAATATGGCTACAACAATGTTAAATAAAACCAAACCTATTGTTAAAAACTAACTTTTGTGGTATCATTATAACAGAATAGAGGAGTGTTATATGGCTAGTATAAATGAATTTTTAACAATTGATGTAACAAAAGGTGTAGCTAGACCTGACTGTATATTTAAAGGTAAAACTTATAGAATAACTATACTCTCTGATGTATTAGTTCGTCTTGAATACAATGAAAATGGTATATTTAATGACTATCCAACTTTATTTGCAATAAATAGAAACTTTACAGAAAAACCAAACTTTACTGTAAAAGAAGATGATAAGTTTTTGAATATAACAAATGATTACTTTATATTAGAATACTCTAAAGAAAAACCATTTGTAGCATCAAAACTAGTACCAGACTCTAATTTAAGAATAACATTAAGACAAACAGATAAAATGTGGTATGTAAACCAACCAGAAGTAAAAAACTTAAAAGGTGCAACATATAGTTTTGACTATCCAAAAAACTTTACACTATCAAAAGGACTTTACAACTTAGATGGTTTTGCATCATTCATTGATACAAGTCGTCCAGTATTTGCTAGTGATGGTTTAATTAAAAAGAATCCTAGTAATGGCCTAGATATATACGTGTTTTTATATAGAAACGATTTCCAAAAAGCACTTAACAGTTATTTCACACTTACTGGATATCCTCCACTTCCTCCTAGAAATGCACTTGGAGTATGGTGGAACAAAAATGAAGACTACAATAGTAAAGATATCGAAAGTCTATTAAATAACTTCAAAAGAGAAGAAATACCACTAAGTATACTTTTACTAGGAAACAAATGGAATAAAACATCATCTACTAATTTGACCCCAGCATACAATTTTAACAAAGAAAAATTTCCAAACATAATAAACTTAGTAAATGAAATACATAAGTCTAATATATCACTTGGAGTAACAATAAACACAATAGAAAACTTAAACTCTTTAGATGTAGGCTATAACACTCTAAAACAAACACTTAACATAGAAACAGAAGAAATACCAATAAATGTTTATAACACAAACATCTTAAACACTTTCTACACCGAAACACTAGAAGCATTACAAAAAGAAGGCGTAGATTTGATTAGTATAGATAATTTGGAGAAAGACACTATAAAATCCTTTGCAACAATGTACTACACTTACAAGTTTTTAGATAAAAGCACATCTAAAAGAGGGTTAGTATTATCAAGAAACCCTAACATTTCTTCTCATAGATATCCTGCATTATATTCAGGTCACACTAACGTATCATGGAAAACTCTAAAATATCTTCCATACTATAACATAATTAGTTCAAACTTAGGTCTAACTTGGTGGGCTCATGACATTGGAGGTTATGAAAATGGTACAGAAGACTCTGAACTTTATACAAGATTTATTGAGCTTGCAACCTATAGTCCAATATTCAAACTATCTTCAAAAGAAGGAAGATACTACAAAAGAGAACCTTGGTTATGGGATGTAAAAACAAAAGGAATAGTAAAAGAATACACTAAAACTAGACATAGATTAATCCCATACATCTATAGTGAAGCATATAAAACTTATAAAAAAGGCCTCAATTTAATAAAACCATTATACTTTGAATACCCAGAAACTTTAGACGAACCATTATATAAAAACGAATACCACTTTGGAGAAGAATTATTTATCTCCCCAATAACTGAACAAAAAGATAAAGTAATGAATCGTGTAGTACACAGAATATTTTTACCAAATGGTATGTGGTATGACTTTAAAACTGGTAAAAAGTTTCCTGGAGGAAAAAGATATGTTACATTCTATAAAGATGAGGACTATCCAGTATATGCAAAAAGTGGTTCAATAATTCCGCTTGCTATATTAGATGAAGAAGATTTAAATAATACTAAACCTCCAAAAAAACTAGAAATACAAGTATTCCCAGGAGTAAGTAATAACTATAATTTATATGAAGATGACGGAATATCTAACCTTTACAAAGAAGGATACTACATATTAACAAATATTGATTATAACTATAGAAAAAACAATTACACATTGATAATAAGACCAACTGAAGGTAAAACAGGTATAATTCCTGATAAAAGAGATTATTTAATAAGATTTAGAAATACAAAACGTCCTGAATATGTAAAAGTAAATGTTGGTAAATTTGAAGTAGGTTTCACTACAAGAACTGATGAAAGAGACTTTATTATAGAAATACCAGATATTCCAACAACTCAACAACTTACAATAAATTGTGGAGGAGAAGCAATAGAAATAGATGCAGTAAGACTTATTAATGAAGATATAGATCAAATAATTAGTGACTTACAAATTGAAACTAACTTAAAAGAAAAAATTGCAGACATATTATTTAGTGACGAATCAATAAGAAAGAAAAGAATATCAATAAGAAAACTGCGTGTTCATGGACTAAATAGATTATTTATTAAAATGTTCTTAAAACTACTTGAATATATAAGTGAAATTTGATATAATTATATTGGTTAGATAATAACTGTTAAGAAATACTAATATAGTTTTTCTTGCATGATTATCAACTCCTTTCTTAAACGCACAAGGGCTAAAAGCCCTTTTTAATTGTTAAAATGTAAAAAATACTTGAAAACAAATAAATAAATTGTTATAATACTGATATAAGTTTTATTGAAAAAGAGTAGTAATTAATTTATTCTTTTCTAGAGAGTTAGTATTAGGTGGAAACTAACAAAGAATAACTAATGAACTTGCTTTGGAAAAACATCGCTAGTAAGCGTTATAACTAAAAGTTGCATAATTAACTTTATGAATTAAGGTGGTACCGCTCCAAAAGGAGTCCTTAAATCATAAAGTTTTTATTTTTTGGAGGTAATAAATATATGAAAGAAAAAATAATAATAAACGTAATATATTTTGTAGTATCATACTTAATAATATTCTTATTATATAGTTTAGTAATAAATAGAAAAAAGAAGTCTTATAAAGATGCTACTAAGCAAATGGATATATTATACCTGGTTAATAAGTTTAAACTAAATACCAAAAAAACAAAATATAACACCCTGAAATGGATAACTAACATAATAAACCCATTAATTATATCAATTACATTTATAATAGTAACTAATATAAAATCATTTACTTTAGGTATAATGATAGGTTTCTTAGTAATGATGATGTTGATATATTCAATATATGAAATAATTGGAAGAATATTAAAAAAGAAGGAGTTTGATAAAAATGGATAACCAAATGTCTCAAGATACAAAACATAAAAAGTTAATTGAAACTCATACTAATAATATTAAAATATCAGATATGAATTTAAAAGACAAATTTACCTATTTTGAACTATCACGTTTGCAAGAGAGCAAAACCCTTTTATATGAAATAACTGAGAAACCAAAATATTTCAAGAGATATGGAAGAGGTAGAATAGTAAAGGTAAGATTTGGAGTTAATATAGGAAGTGAATTTTCAGGTGATCATTTTGCAATAGTCGTGTCTAAAAATGATACAGCATTTAATCCAGTACTCCATGTTATTCCTATTTCTTCAAAAAATCACAAATCAAGTATAAACCTAGGAAATGTATTAATAATTGACGAAGAAATAGAAAAATCAAAAGAATTATATGAGTTAGAAACCAATAAATCAAAAAAACGTAAAATAAAAGAATGTTTAAAGTATTATAGTAATAGGGATAATATTAGTTCATATGCATTAATTGAACACATGAAAACTATTAGCAAATTGTCAATAATGCCACCGATAAATGAATATGATTATATTAAAAAATTAAGAATATCAGATGAATTAATGAAACAAATAAATGAGCAAATCAAAGAAGAATTTATTTTATAAACATAAAAATGAATAAAAACACTTGACTAGAATATAATAATAGTGTACTATATAAGGACAGGAGCAGAAATGCTTAGACAGTATCATACCTTTGGTATATACTATGACAGGTGCCGATAGGCATAAACAAAAACTAGTCAAATGACTAGTTTTTTATATTTTATAAAAAAGAAGGAGTTTGATAAAAATGTATAATTTTGAAGAAATAGAAAAGAAATGGCAGAGTTTTTGGGAGAAAAACCATACTTTTGAAGTTAAAAATGAAGGGGCTAATCCATACTACATTCTAGTAGAGTTCCCATATCCAAGTGGAGATGGACTTCATGTTGGACATGTAAGAAGTTATACTGCACATGATGCAATGGCAAGAATGAAAAGATTACAAGGATATAACGTATTATTTCCAATGGGATTTGATGCATTTGGTGCACCTGCAGAAGGATATGCAATTAAAACGCATACTCATCCAAAAGAAATAACAAAAAAATGTATTGACCACTTTAGAAGTCAAATGAAAAGATTAGGTTTTGGTTTTGACTGGACAAGAGAAATAAGTACAACCGACCCAGAATACTATAAATGGACTCAGTGGCAATTTCTACAATTTTATAAACACAATATGGCTTACAAAGACACAATACCTGTTAACTGGTGTCCAAACTGTAAAATAGTACTTTCAAACGAAGATGCAGCAGGCGGTGTATGTGAAAGATGTGGAAGTGCTGTAGAACAAAAAGAAAAAAGTCAGTGGATGCTAAAAATGAGTGAATACGCAGAAGACTTACTTACAGGACTAAAAGATACTCATTTTGCTGAAAAAGTAAAACTTGGACAAATAAACTGGATAGGTAAATCTACTGGTGTAGAAGTAGACATAAACATTGTAGGCGGAGGAAAATTTAGCATATTCACAACTTGTATAGAAACAATTTACGGAATAACTTTCTTTGTAATCGCACCAGATGGTAAACTAATTAAAGAACTTATGCCTAGAATAGAAAACAAAGATGAAGTAAACACATACATTAAAGAAACACTAAAAAAATCAAATATGGATAGAACAGAACTAAATAAAGGAAAATCTGGTGTAGAACTAAAAGGCTTAAAAGCAATAAACCCAGTTAATGGAAAAGAAGTTCCAATATTTATTGGAGACTTTGTATTAGGTTCATATGGTACAGGTGCTGTAATGGCTGTTCCTAGTCATGACCAAAGAGACTTTGAGTATGCTACAGTTCACAATATTCCAATGATCCAAGTAATTGATGGAAGAGAAACTACTTCTTCTGCCTTTGAAAAACAAGACTATTTAGGAAAAGATTGTAAACTTATAAACTCAGAAGAATTTACTGGTTTAACTGTAGAAGAAGCAAAAGAAAAAATCACTAATAAACTAGAAAATATGGGTATTGCAAGACGCGTAAACAACTATAAAATGAGAGACTGGATTTTCAGTAGACAAAGATTCTGGGGTGAACCAATTCCAATGATAAACTGTCCTAAATGTGGATGGGTTCCAATGAAAGAAGAAGATTTACCTCTTTTACTTCCCGATGTAGCAGAGTATGAGCCAACAGATACAGGAGAAAGTCCTCTTGCAAAAATAACTGACTGGGTTAACACAACATGCCCAGTATGTGGTAGTCCAGCAAAAAGAGAAACAGACACAATGCCACAATGGGCTGGAAGTTCTTGGTATTTCCTAAGATTCATGGATGCACATAATAATAAAGAATTTGCAAGCATGGAAGCAATGAAATATTGGGGTAAAGTAAACTGGTATAATGGTGGGATGGAACACACTGCAAGACACTTACTTTATGCAAGATTCTGGGTACAAATGCTATACAATTTTGGCTTAGTTCCAAATAAAGAAATGATAGACGTAAGAGTTTCACATGGTATGATACTAGGTGCTAATGGAGAAAAAATGTCTAAATCAAAAGGAAATGTAATAAATCCTGATAATGTAGTAAATGAAGTAGGAGCAGATGCTTTAAGAGTATACGAAATGTTTATAGGAGATTATCAACAAGATGCCTCATGGAGCACAGACTCATTAAAAGGCTGCAAAAGGTTCTTAGAGAAAGTATACAAGTTAGGGGCTAAACTAAATGAAGAAACTACTTCAGCAAATGAAATGATTATACATAAAACAATAAAAAAAGTAACAGAAGACTTAAGTAATCTAAAATTTAACACAGCTGTATCATCTCTTATGATATTAACTAATGAATTAGATAAACAAGAAAGTATAACAAAGAATGATTATAGAACATTACTTATTTTACTTAATCCTATCGCACCACATATAACTGAAGAATTAAATGAAATGTATGCTTTAGGTAAAACAATATGTTCTTCTTCTTGGCCAAAATATGATGAAGAAAAAACCATTGACTCTACAGTAACAATAGCTGTACAAGTAAATGGTAAACTAAGAGGTTCTATGAATATACCAATAAATCTTGATAAAGAAGAAACACTAAGACTTGCAAAAGAGTTAGATAATGTTAAAAAATATTTAGAAAATACTACTATTATTAAAGAAATAATAGTACCTAATAAAATAGTAAATATAGTAGTTAAATAATAAAAGGCTTACCAAATTGGTAAGCCTTTAACTTGCAACTTTATCATGTACTTTTTCTATATTTTTTGAATAATTAACATTATTAGTAAGTCTTAAAATATAATCGACACTAACATTATAAAATTTAGCCAATTTAATTAAATCTTCAGCAGTAATAACAGAAACCTCATTTTCTATATTACTATATTGTTGTTGAGTAACATTAAGTACTTTTGCTAAATCTTTTTGTAAATAATCCATATCTTCTCTTAAATCCCTAATTCTATATTTTCTCAACTACATTCACCGAAAGAATTATCTCATACAAATAATGCTTGTATTGACATATACAAATTAAATTTGTATAATTATTATGATAAGATAAATAATATAAGTAAGGTAGTGATGAGTATGAAAAAAGTAGTTTTTTCTTCATTAATTTTATTAACAATAATAACACTTTATATAACAAAAAATAATACAAATAAAATATCAGAATTAATAGATAACAATATGCTAGCATTTACAATAGATGGAGAAAATTCATCATCTATGCCTAAAAAAGGTAGTGGATATAAAGTAAAAAGTATAACATGTAAAAATAACTCTAATGTTGTATGGGATAATGATAACTGGGAAATAGAAGTAATTAAATTAGAAAGTGAAGATACATGTGTAATAGATTTTACTACTGAAACTAATTTTGAGTATGCTTACACTGGTAGTGTCCAAACATTTACTGCACCAACAAGCGGAGAATACACTTTAGAAGTTTGGGGAGCACAAGGAGGATATGCAAATGAAACTTATACAGGAGGTTATGGTGGATACTCAACTGGTACAATTAATCTTGATAAAGATGAGACACTTTATATTTATGTAGGCGGAACAGGTGAGAGTAATTGTAATACTACCAACTGCGCTGGAGGTTATAACGGTGGTGGACAAGGTGGTGCATTTTCTGACAAAATAAACTATGTTGCTGGAGGTGGAGGTGCTACTCATATCTCCAAAACAAACGCTTTATTAAAAGATTTATCCGATAAAAAAGGTACTTATAGTGATAGTACTAAAACATATGATTCAACTGACATAATTATAGTTGCAGGAGGCGGAGGAGCAGGGTACTACCACACTAACGGAGCAGATTTTTCAAGCAATGGTGGCTCAGGCGGAGGATACCTTGGTAATGATGGAGCAACAGTTGGAAATTATAATAACCCAGGTGGAGGCGGTTCACAAACCGCTGGAGGTGCAAAAGGTACAAGAGGAGACACAAAAAGTGGATTTGGTTATGGTGGAAGTGGAACGTATGGTTCATCAAACGACTCAACAGTTTCTTCAGGTGGCGGTGGAGGCTTCTTTGGAGGAGGAACATCTGCTCATAGTTCACCTGGTGGAGGAAGTGGATTTATTGGAAATCCTAACCTTACTAACAAAGTAATGTATTGCTATAATTGTAAGAGTAGTGATGAAGAACAAATTAAAACAGTAAGCACAACTTTAACTAGTGAAACTCCAACAAGTAATTATGCTAAAATAGGTAATGGTTATGCTAAAATAACTAAATCAATAGAAAGTGTTGCTTCTTCTGTTAAAGTAATAACTAATGAACCAGAGGCATTAGATAGTACTAATAAAACAACCGTTGAAAACGGAACAATTATATTTTATATGGATGAAAACTCAAAACTTATAAGTGGCTCTAGATGTACATATAAAGTAGAAGATAATAAAATAATAATAAATAATGTTAATCAAAAAATAACATGTAACTTTAATTTTTCAGTAGGTAAAACTTTGTATGCAAAAATTTTAGCAGATAAAACAACTAGACCTGGAGAAAGATCAAACTTTAGTGTAGTAGTAACTTCTGATAATACAAAGACACTTTATACTGGTACAGAAGATAATAAAACTGTATATTATTTTGCAGGTAATGCTTTAGATAACTGGGTAAAGTTTGGAGGATTTTACTGGAGAATAATAAGAACAAATGCTGATGGTAGTATAAGACTACTATATAATGGAACAAATACAACTGCCACAGATGCTTATATAGGAACATCCGCTTTTAATAGTGTTTCTACTGACCCAATGTATGTAGGCTACAAATATGGAACAAGTGGAACACTTGCAAGTAATAGAACAAATACTAATAATAGTACAATAAAAGGAATAATAGATACATGGTACGAAACTAATTTAAATAGTTATACAACATATTTAAGTAATGATGCGGTATATTGTAATGATAGAAGTATAACAAGTGGTTCTTATAGTCTAAATGCAGCATTTGATTATTCTGCTGCAACTAGATTACAAACCAACAAAGCACCAACATATAATTGTGCTGACACAAATGATGCGTTTAGTGTAAACAATACAAATGCAAAACTAGATTATCCAATAGGTTTAATGACAGCAGATGAAGTTGCTTTTGCAGGAGGTGTAAATATGTCTTCTGATTCAACAACCACATACTACTATTACAATAGTGCAAATGGTAGTTCAACTGGTACATATTATTGGTATCTTATGACCCCATGGAGTGTTTCATATAATAAAATAAATTCTGATTCATATGTTTTCTTTGTAGGTGGCTCTAGTTTACCAGGAAAATTATTATCAGGAAATACTACTGTTAGTTATGCTTCACATGTTGTAAGGCCAGTTATAAGTTTGAAAGGTAATAACAAGTGGAAAAGTGGAGATGGATCTGCTTCCAACCCATATGAAATAGTAACAGAATAGGAAGTGAGAAAAGTATGAAAATAATTAATAAATTAAAAACAACCAAAGGAATGGCAATAGGTATTTTAGTACTTTTTTCACTTGTATTAGGTCTTTCTTATGGAACATTTATATTTAGTACAGGTAACTATAGAAGTACTTCTATGCTTATAAGTAATTTGTTATATGGAATAGATATAACTACTACTGGAGGAAATGAAACAATAAATACAAAAACAGTTACTTTACCTTCTGGTAAAACAAGTACAATACTTCTTAAAATTACTAGTTTAAATGATGTAGAAAGTAAGTATGGTGTATCATATAAAATAAATAGTGGTACAGGAAGTGTAAAATATTCAAGTAATACAGGATGGTTACCAACTGGTAAGATAAACAAAAATGGTACAGGAACATATGAAAAAGTAGTAAAAATAGTAATAGAAGCAACGAGTGATCTAAGTGTAGACTTTAATGTAGATGGAGGATATACTTATAACGATTTAAATAGTACTAAAGATGGTTATACAAGAGTAACAGAAATGTATGAAGGAATAACAGATTATACTGAAAGCTTAAAAACAATAATAGAAAATGAAACAAGTAATAATATATATGGGGGAGATGCAATAAATAACTATTTACAATATCCAGAAGACACAGATTTAACAAAAAATATTTGGAGAATAATAGGGTATTATGTTTCAGTAGATGGAGTAAAAATAATTGCTAACCCAGTTAAAGAAACAAGTACAACTAATATAAGTACAGAACTAACAACATTCTATAACACATTAACTAAGAAAAGTGATTATGTATTAGAAACAAATAAATTTAGTTGTACAGGTATAAATTGTACAACAAGTACTTATTCAAATATAGGACTACTCTCAGCAAGTGAATACTCATACGTTGGAGGAATAAACTCGTATTTAAATGAAAATAATTACTATGTAATAGATGGTACGACTATTAAAAACATAACAAGTGGAAATATTACAGAAGCAAGCAGTACAAGTAACTTAAGACCAGTAATATATTTACAAAGTGATGTAAAAGTAAAAGGATCAGGTACAATAACAAATCCATATAAACTAAGTGAAAAAGGAGATGTAGTATTTGCAAGTGCAACACTAAATGGAACTTCTATTAGTTTTCCAAAAGAAAGTGATCCATACATTCCTAAAACTGTAACATGTACAAATGGGTCAGTAGGAGAATGGAATACAGAAAAACAAAAAATAATACTAACAACAGTAAACTTACCAACAAGTTGTGTAGTAGATTTTACTGAAGGATATACAGTAACTCTGAATGTTATAAATGGATCAACTTCTCCAGTTAGTAAAGTAGTTGGAAGAAGCGGAGTAACATCATTCACAGTAACTCCAAATACAAATTATGAAGCTACCATAGAAAGTAGTACCTGTACAAATGGTACATTAAATGGTAACACTTATACTATAACAGGTATTAAATCCAATTATTCTTGTTCAATAACATTTAAACACGTTGAATATAAATGGGAAAAATACAAATATGTTACTAAAGAAATACCCGCATCATGGACTTTATCTACTACTAGTTTAGGAGATTCTTATGAGTGGGGATCTAAAGATTCAGATTATAAATATCATTCATGGGCTTCGGTATTTCAATTCGATACTTATACAGTTAGTGAAGGTCAGATGTTTGTAATAAATGATGAAAATGTATCAGATGAAAGAGTTAGTATGATGGATGATGGTGTTTTAATGACACCAACAAAAAAATATATAATGATAAACAGAAGTGCTAGTGAGACAACAAATGGTACAATATATTCGTGCAATACAGTTGAAGCAAGAGCGGTAGGAAGTTATAGTTCATATCTTTATTTAAAAGGTAACGTAAAACAATATACAGTTTCCAGTTATACTGCTGCTAGTACAACTACAGTTAAACAATTAGATGGTTATGTATACTCATATGATATAAACGCTTATCCGAATGGTGGAGATCAAGATGGATACTACTATAAAAGATTAAATTAAAAAAAGTTAACATTTTAAATAAAAATGTACTTTTTTATTATACTTTTAACTTAGATAATATTAAAAATATAAGCCTCATAACAAGTGAGTGTAAATTAATTTTTCATTTTATAAAGAAAAAAGTAATTGACTTTTAGCAGTAAGTTTTTGTATAATTAATTTAGTTTAAGATTTAGTTTAAGAATAGAAGGAAGGTAATAGATATGACTAATAATTACATGAATAAAATAAGTTATATATCTTTCTCTTTAGTACAAAATAATGTACAATTGGGGGGTTACTATCTACTAACTAACTTAAAGTTAAATAGTTTTTTGCATAAAACAAAATGGATAGAATAAGTCTACCCATTTTTTGTTGTACGCTGAAAGGAATGAATTTTATGAAAAAGAAAATGTCATTAATTATATTATTAGTTGTAATAAGTTTAAGTTTGGGATTATACTTGTTACCAAAGAATAATGCTAAAACTAAATTATCTTTAGAAAACAATTATATGTTAAGTTTTACAGTAGATGGAGTAGAAAGTAAAACTATGCCTACAAAAGGTAGTGGTTATATTACAAGTAAAATAACATGTACAAATGGTAGTATTATTACCTTTGATAATGATAACTATACTATAGAAGTAGAAAAACTTGATAATGAAGACGTGTGTAAAATTGATTTTTCTAAAGAAGAAGGTAATAATACAGTAACAGTTACGATTAGTGATACAAGTAAAATAGATAGTACAAGTAAAACAACTACAGAAAAAGGAAAAGTAGTATTTTATTTAACAGAAGAACCTGACAGTATTACAGGTGGCGAGTACACACTAACTGGTAAGAAATTAATAGTTAGTGATGTAACTTCAAATATTATTTTAAATATAACAATGGTTAAAAGTTTATATGATAAATTACTAGCAGATAATCCTACAAGGCTAGAAAGAACTTCATATTATTCATTATTTACAACAACAAATGTAAATACATTATATAAAACTCAGGAAAGTAATACAGATATATACTATTTTGCAGGAAATGCACAAAATAACTGGTTAAAGTTTGGATATCACTTAGATAATTATTCAACATATATCGGACACTTTTTTAAGGATTCAACAGTAACAAAATCATTTGAAACATTATCAGAATGTGAAAGTGATAAAAGTTATAATAACAATTGTACAGAAGTAGTTCATTACAAAACAGGAGATCCTATATATTGGAGAATAATAAGAACAAATAGTGATGAAAGTATAAGACTTTTATATCATGGAACAAGTCAAAATTCAAAAATGGCTTATTTAAAAAGTTCATACTTTAACTATGGATATAATGGTTCAACTGGTTCGGGGTATATGAGAAGTTTTGGTACAAGTATCAACAGTGCAGATAGCAGTATTAAAATTGCTATCGATACGTGGTATGAAAATAATCTAAAAACTGATTATGGAAAATATTTAAGTACAACCGCAATATATTGTAATGACAGAACACCAAGTACTGCTTCAAGTAATTATGCAGCACTCGCAAACCGTATAAATACAACGTTTACTCCAACATTAAACTGTAGCGATGCAAACGACAAGTTTACAGTTGATTCAAGTACTGGAAATGGAAAACTAACTTATCCAATTGGTTTAATGACAGCAGATGAAATACTTTTTGCAGGAGGAAGATATGAACAAAGTCCAGCATCCCCTTATACGTGGTTTTCTATAAATAGTGATGGTGAGTACTCTTCATCAGACTGGTGGCTTATGTCTCCTTTCTATTATCCGGACGATGAGATGCCTACGATGTGTTACGTAGATGGTAATGGTACACTTGGAAGTGTTAAAACTTCTTTGACATCTAAAGTTAGACCAGTCATAAGCCTAAAATCATGTGTTAAATACTCAAGTGGTGACGGCTCATCCGGTAGCCCGTATACAATTTTAGAAACAGAATCAGGTTGTTAACATAACAAAATTTACTAGCGAAATAATTTATTAATAAAAGTGGTTTTACAAATACCACTTTTTATTTTTGACCAAAAAATTTGTAGAAATATGTCTCAAATGTACTTGAAATATAAAATTATTTTTGATAAAATTAAACTAGTTAAGATAGAAGGAGGACACAAAATATGACTAATAATTATGTAAATAAATTAAGTTATATGTCTTCACCTATAGTACAAAATAAAGTACTTGGGGGTGGGTATTATCTTCTAACTAACTTAAAAGAAGAAAATTTTTTGCATGAAATAAAATGGATAGAATCATTCTACCCATT
>ENA-USUJ01000899-USUJ01000899.1-human-gut-metagenome-genome-assembly--contig:-NODE-899-length-26420-cov-6.348859_pt1 | contig 26420 bp, 11 predicted proteins | sample MGYA00250061_ERZ773398 | MGnify/ENA primary metagenome ERZ773398 (study PRJEB29103, sample SAMN06111992) | human gut metagenome | biome: human gut; feature: ankylosing spondylitis patient; material... | reverse complement strand
GATTACAACTATGTTAAGCGCGAACAGGATCGCTTGGATGAGGATGTGAACTATGACCTGATTGCCGAAATCAACTTCGATGATCCGGAGGCAGATGGGAATAAGGTACCTGAAAAGTCTGCGGAAAATTATAGGGGGAACCAAAAACTTTAGGAGGAAACGAACAGAGTGAAAAAGTTCACAGCAATTCTCTTGGCAGTTGTGATGGTCTTCGCACTGGGCGCAAGCGCATTTGCAGCTACCAACTCGCTCGAAACTGATTACGCCATCGGCGACGGTCTTGGCGTATCGGTCGACCTTGACATTGAAGGCATGTACTTCGACGGCGTAGACATCCTGAACACAGCCACGAACGGCTACTATCCGTTCAGTTTCTCGCTGATTGTGAGCAACCGCTCGAAGGTCGCCAGCGTCACCGTCAGCAACGGCGGCTCGTTCCATTGGGCGTATGAAGAAGATGGCAACGGCGGCTATGTGACCGACGAGGACGGCAACTACGTCGAGAGCACCACGACGAATTACGGCGTCGTCGTTCTGCCCACGACCTCGGCTTCCACCGTGACCGTCACCGGCACGGGCAATATCGGTTCGGCAACGTTCAACTGCGCACAGCCCAGCGGCGGCACGACGGCTGCGGGCGCTTCGCTGTACGCCTACCTTCCGGCTCCCGCGCAGTTCGTCAACGAGGGCGTGACGACCGGCGGTTGGGGCGATGCGTATGACAGCAACGGCACGGTCAAGGCTACCAGCTCGACCGGCGTCTCCCTCGGCTTCTTCGGCGGCTACGCCGTCTATGAGTTCGAGAACCCGATCGCCGACGATCCCACGCACCCCTACGGCGCGGACTTCATCGTCTACGGCAACGCATTCTGGAACAATTCCGAGGCTGGCTGCATCCAGGTCTCCCAAAACGGAACGGATTGGTACGACATCGCGGGCTCGATGTATTACACGAAGAGCACCACGGGCGCAACCATCACCTATACCAACCCGAACACGGATACATCCGAACTGAGCGAAGATGAACCGGGCGCTGTCGGCGTACTGGCAGACGTTCCTTACGCTTTGACGGTAGGCACAACGACGACCGGTGGAACGGTGGCGAAAAACACGTTCCACAACCACAGTTGGTTCCCGATGAACGCGAACTACTTCATCACCTCCGGCACACGCGCGGCGATGGATAAGGTTGATACGCTTCCGTTCGTCAGCAGAACGACGCGCGAGAGCGGCATCACCGACACCCTGACCTTCACCGGCACGCTTCTGAGCAACTACCCCGGCACGAACAAGACGGCGGAGATCGGCTTCGGCTACTGCGACGTGCATCCGAACAAGACGCTCGGCGGCACCATCGCCTACAACCCGTATCAGACCTTCACCAGCAGCAGCGACTATGATACCAAGGTTGCGGGCACGAGCGGCGGCGACCCGATCGACATTGCATGGGCAGTCAAGTCCAACGGCACACCGGCCAATCTGGACTCGATCCGATATGTGCGTATCTACACCGGCATGGCGCAGATGAACGGCATCTTCGGTGAGATTTCCACTGAGGTCTGCGGCGTTGCAGCCTGCACGGGCAGCACGACGGAAACGGCGGCTACCCCGACAATCAGTGTGGACGGAAGCACAGTAACGACAACGAATGGCGGCATTCTGCCTCTCAGCAAAAAGAGCGGTGATTATACCGTGAATGTAACTGGTACTGGCTATGTCTACATCAATGGCGTCGCAACTACTTCTGCCACGATTACGCCGACGCGCACGGGAACGAAGGTACAGATCATTGCTCAGAATGGTGAAGCTGCGCCGTACGTTACTTATTTGAACCTCCAGAAAAAATGAGCATTGATTTACATCTCTTAAAGCAGGCGGGCAAATTTGCCCGCCTGCCCATTTTTATCATGCTGTGCGTAGCAATGCTTTTCAGTTGCATTGCGCCGACCTTTGCTGTTAATACAATTCCAACTGCCAGCGTTACAAGCACCGGCGGGACGTTAAAGGATAGCGTACTGGGATTCAAGGAAGACGGCGTTTATGGCGGCTATATTTATATCGTCGAAGTTTCCAAGGAAGCAGAAGCTGTTACCATCGAGATAGCAGGAGGTTTTTCTGAGGATATTCCTTATGCAATTACGCCTCTCGGCGATGACGACTATGACGCGCCAGATTTGGATACGGACGATTATAGCTATAATGGAAACGCGCTTACGTTCACGCTGAAAGACGTATCTTATAATTCGCCGGTTTTGATTTACGACCCACCATTAGCCCAAGAAACATCATTTGCAAAATGGATGAATTATTCATTCTATATGATCCGTGCATTTGCTGCAAATGATGATTTGATTGCTATCCTATGCTATCAGGCAGCTGATGCAAATGTCGATAAATCTAAGCTGGAAGAAGCACTCGACGCAGTTCCAACCTCCGGATACTATACTTCCGATGACCGCTACAACGGCAAGACGGAGAGCAAAACCGGATTTTGGAATGAAATGCAGGTAATCGTGGACGCGGCGCAAGCTGTGTACGACAATAAATCAGCAGCACAGAGTGCCGTGAACGCGGCAGCAAAAACGCTGGATCAGAAAGATCCAGACAGCGAATTATCCAAAGCTATCGCAAACCTGATCCCAACGTCTCAAGTCAACCCGACAGGACTTCATGAGACGCTGCCGCTCTACAGCGACCTCGAGGAAAAAGGCTACTCCACTGACAGCTGGGCTGCGTTCTACCGTAAAAGAATGGACGCACAGAATCTGTATGACAGTCTGTTCACGAAGGACGCAGACGGAAACGTCACGGCGACAGACGAAAACAGCTCCGCCAAGCATCCGCAGGCGGATGTGGACGCGCTGGTTGAGGCGCTGAAAGGAGCCAAAGCCGGTCTGGACACCCGTGTTCACAGCCTGCTGCAAGCGGTCACTGACAACGCGCTTGCCGGTATCTCGCTCTACGCAGGCTATTACGACACGCTGAGCGCGGACGACTACACCAGCGATAGCTGGCAGGCCTATGTGACAGCGCGCGCCAATGCGCTGAACACCGCGAAGGAACACGGAACATTCACCTCCACAATGGGTGTAAGCGAAGTAGGGATACAGGCAGACGCGTTCAACCGTCTCCGCAGCGCGTATTTCAGCCTTGTTCCGAAGGCAGAGACGATCACCGTGCACGTCTCGCTGACCGACGAATTAGCGGCCAAAAAGGCAACGTCCATCAGCAAGAAGCTCAACATGCGCACCTATACCCGCACGGTGAATGCCGGTACGACGGTCGCGGATGTGATGACCAGCACCTATAAGGACGAGAATGTCTGGCGTGTCAACTCCATGAGCAAGCTGATGGTCTACGTCAACGGCACGATGTGCTTCTTCTGCCGGGCGGGCGGTATCGACTACGCTGGATTTAATGAGTATAGCAAGTTCCTGCTCCACGACGGCGACGAAGTAACCATCGTGCGCGTGGAAATGCCGGGCATGGTCAACATCAGCGAGGATATCTGGCCGATGGCGCTTGAACGTGTGCCGGATCAGATGCGGTATCAGACGCTGACGACGGATCTTCCGCAGGACGAGACCAACGGCGCTTACAAGGCGGTCGTCGGCGTGCCGTTCACGCTGACGGCGACCTCGAAGGCAGCTATGCCCGCCTACATGACGGACGACGAAGCAAAGCCCACCGCGGGTGCATACGTCTTCTGCAGCACGATCGTGGACGACTATGACTTGGCGGTCAAAGCCGAGATTTTGACCGACACGAAGCTCAAGACCGGCGCGGACGGCACGCTTACCATGACCGTCTATCAGCCGGGCTGGCAGCTCATCAACGTCTATAACCTCGACAGCGACGACGCGGCGTTCGTCAACGGCGGCGCGATCCTGATCTACGCCGAGGTCGATGAATCACAGGCAGACCTCACGAAGATCAAGAACGATCTGCGGGCAGAGCTCAAAAAGACATACGAGAATCCGGACTATCCGAAGGAGTGCTTCACGGAGGCTGATTGGCAGACGATCGAAACGCTCTACAAGACCGGCATGGACGGCATCGACGCGGCGGAGGACGCTGCTTCCGCTTACGCGGCGCAGCTGACTGCGAAGTCCGGCATCGAGGCGCTCCAGAGCAAGGCCGCGGACACGAACGCGAAGAACCTCGCCGATTTCCGGGCGCTCATGAAGCGCTTCCCCGAAGATCTGACGAAGCTCGACGCGTCGGCTGTCAAGCTGATCGACCAGCTCGAGAGCTACTACAACGCGATGACGCAGTATCAGCGCGACGAGCTGAGCGTGCAGGAAACGAAGCGTTACAACGAGATTCTCGCCGCGCGCGAGGGACTGGCAGCTGGCGGCGCGAAGAACTACACGCTGACGGTGGCGTATGACCTCTCTGCTGTGCCGGAAAAAGACAAGGGCGGTCTGGAAGCCATGATCAAGTGGCTTCAGGAGCACCGCGTCGTCGACGGCACGAACGGCACCACCGGCGGCACGAGGATGGCGGGGCTGTTTACCTTCAACAAGGTGAACACAAGCCAGACGAAGGTCAATTACGAGGAAGTGACGACGGTCGACGTTGGTACGGACGTCTACTTCTGCGCGAACCCGACCTACGCCACCTACTTCCAGATTCGCGGCGCGCGCAAGGACGACAAGGATGGCCAGCCGCTGACGGATGCGAGCGTGAAGACAAACTTCCCGTATCTCGTTACTGGCAATGATTACGCCATCACCGACACCGGTGCGGCGTGGCGCATTGAGGATCACTGGGTCAAGGGAACGAACACCACCGAGGTTCCGCACTTCTACGTCAATGACAACGAGTACGAGCTTCGCGGCATCACGTTCTCCGGTCTCGCCGAGGAAGACATCGCCGACCGAAGCCTTGATACCTTTGACTGGTCGGACTACGGCACGGACGTCAAGGCCAGCCGTATCCTCCGGAGCTTCAAGTACTTCACCATGCCGTATGACAACGTGGTGGCCACGGTGACGTGGGTTCCCGCCGGCGGCTCCGCCGACGAGATCACCGCTGCGAAAGACAGCGCGCTGGCCGCAGCCAAGACCGCGCTCGACGGCTACGGCACAGAGCATCCGAAGTACGAGCAGATCTACGCTGCATATGAAGCTGGCATTGAGGGAATCAAGAACGCCAAGACCGTCGAAGCCGTCGGCGAGGCGCGCAGAACCGTGCTCAAGAACATGGCCAACGCAGCCAACGACGTTAATACCGGTGCCGAGATCAAGGGCTGGGAATACGGAACAGGCGAGTATTGGAAGAAGGTCAACGACGTCACGAACGGCAATGCCTTTACGCCCGGCGTGCAGGTCGGTACTGTGACCGTCAGCGTCCAGAACTACACGAACGACGGCAGCAGCGCCGAGGGCGAGAACAAAGCCGCGCTCGAACACTTCTACAGACCTGAGGATCAGTACTGGCTCGAACGGAAGAATTACCCGCTTGGCGAAAACGACACCATGATGACCGTTCTGCTCCGCGCACTCACGGAAGCGAACTGCACATGGCTCGGCACCGGCGGCAATGGCGACAAGAAGTATGATTTCGACATCACCTATCTTTCCACCATTACCGACGGCGATTACAGCCTTGCCGAATTCACCGGCGGCCAGCAGTCCGGCTGGATGGGTACGCTCAACGACTGGTTCACCAACGAGGGCTTTGCCAACTTCTCCGTGAAAAACGGCAAGCTGGCGGACGGCGATATCATCAGCATCAAGTACACCTCCGTGGGTCTTGGCGAAGATGTCGGCGGCACGTGGAGCAACTCTGACACGACGCTCAAATCGCTGACGTTCGACGGCGATGGCAGCCCGCGCCTGGCCACCACGTTTGAACCCGGTAAGCGCGGCGGCACCTATACCTACACGCTCGTCATCGACGGCGACAGCTCGAACCTGACGGTGACCCCGACGGCGGCGAACAAGAACTTCCTCGTGAAGACGTTCCTGAACGAAAAGGTCACGTCCAACACCGAGGGCAGCAGCTTCTACAAGCGCACCGAGTCCATCCCCGTCGTCGCGGGCGACACGATCTACATCGGCTGCGGCATCAAGGGCTGGCCCACCATGAACAATCAGGCCGGCAACACGCAGTCGAACGACGGCACGTGGTATGTGGTCAGAGTGATCTCTGCCAGCGGCAGCTACAAGGTGGTCGAAGATCAGCTGAAGCAGCTCCCGCAGGCCGACACCATCGACTTTACCAACTACGAAAAGTACGAAAAGCAGATCGCTGCGGCAGAGGCTGCGTACAAGCAGCTGCAATCCGAGCAGCAGGCTAAGGTCAATAAAGATGCTGTCGAGAATCTGGAAAAGCTGCTTGAGAAGGTACAGAGCTACCGCAAGCTCAAGGAGTTCAAGGCGACGGTCAAGTCGCTTCCCAGACCGGCTGAGGCGACGCTCGACGATGTGGAGGAGATCCGCAGCGCCCAGCGTACATACGAGGAGATCAAGAAGAATTCTGACCTGTATGAGAGCCTCTCCGTCGCGGAAACCAGAAAGATGGACGAGCTGATCGAGGCTGCCGATACGCTGATCTGGAACGACGCTGTCGAGAAGATCAACGCCATCGGTACCGTGACCATCAATAGCGGCGACGCGATCAATGCGGCGAAGGCAGCTGTATCCAGACTGTCGGCGGATCAGCTGAAGACCTTCCCGCAGGAGCTGCTGGACAAGCTGGCCGAGGCGGAAAGAATCTATCACCTGCTGACGGAAGGCAGCGATACGCCGGTTCTCCCCGTCACGCCGAGCAAGCCGAAGGACGACAAGCCCACCACGGGCTCTTCGTTCACTGATGTTCCGGCTGGAAGCTGGTACGAGGAAGCTGTGAATTATGTCCATGAAAAGGGCCTTATGAACGGCACGTCCTCCAATGCTTTCAGCCCGAACGCGAATACGACGCGCGGCATGATCGTCACGATCCTCGCCCGTGTCGAGGGCGTGAACACGAACGGTACGCCGTGGTACGCGGCGGGCCAGAAGTGGGCCATGGACAACGGCATTTCGGACGGCACCAACATGCCGGGCGTCATCACCCGTGAGCAGCTGGCGACGATCCTGTACCGCTACGCGAAGCAGAAGGGCTACGACGTGAGCAAATCCGCCGCCCTGACCGGTTTCTCCGATGCGGACAAGGTCAGCGGATACGCGGCAGAGGCCATGCAGTGGGCAGTCGCCGAAGGACTCCTTCAGGGCTCGAACGGCAAGCTGAACCCGCAGGGCTCCGCCACCCGCGCACAGGTCGCGACCATCCTCATGCGCTTCATGGAAAAAATCGCAAAATGAAACACGCAGTCCAACATTCTGAATTGAATATTGGATAACCACCCCAAGCTGGGCGGTTCCCCACGCGAAAGCGTGGGGAACCGTGCGGCTTATTCGTGCGTTTAAGGGAACTTCTTAAAAGTACGAATAAGCTGCACAAAATGCAGACTTTTTTAAGGGGGAAGCCCTTTTCCCGGAGGGCGAACACACATGAAGAAATTTCTTGAAAGGTACCCATGGGTGCAGCAGACCGGCTGCGGCGTACTCATCTGTGCGCTGCTGCTGAGTATCTGTCTGCCGCTCATGGGCATGCGGTCGGCCGAGCCGGAAAATCCCATCCTGCAAGCCGCGCCGCAGGAGATCACCGTCCTGCAAGCAGGACAAGCGCCCGGCCACGCTGGAAACGGCGAAGCCGAAAGCACCGGCGCAGCCGGTTCGGGCGGCAGCGCCGACAGTACGCTGGCCGGCGAACAGGAGCAGCCTGACCCGGAGGAAACGGAAAATCAGGCAGAGCAGGGGCAGGACACCCAGCCGGAGCAGCAGCCGCAAGGCAAGCCCCAGCAGGAGGTTCTGGCCGACGCCGCCATCGGTACGAACACCGATTCCAACAAGGGCGACGAGGGCGAGGAAGCCGGAGACACCGGCGAGACAGACGAGGATCTGCCGGAAACGGAACTCGACCTCGGTGCGCTGCTGACGTGGTATAAGTACGGCTCACAGGCAAGCTCCATGGTCTGCGCACCCGGAGACTCTGTCGGCAAGCGTGTCTTACTGGCCCAGCTCGACCGCGGCAGACTGCGCTATGAACTGAACCTCACCGGCCTCGACGCGGAAGATGCCAAGATCACCGATGTGCAGGTCGCCGTGGGCAACGGCGTATCACAGAAAGCGGATACACGCGGCGTGCTGGACATGACGCTGCCAGACGGCGCGGAGTTTCAGAACTATATCCTGACCGTGCAGGCCCATGCCATACAAAAGAACCAGAAGGGCGAAACCGTGGAGACAGACGTGAATTTCGCGTTCGTTCTGCGGCTGGAAAGCGGCATTGACCTCGATTTGCAGCTTACATGGCAACCCAACGGTCAGGCCACCTGCCCGGCCAACGGCTCGGTCAATCGCACGGTCAAGAGCGACACGCTGACAGACGGAAATTTCGCATACGCGCTGCAATTCCTCGGCGAAAACGCGGATGATGCAACGATCCGCACGGCGGAATACTGGGCGACGGACGGCGAACGCGGAACGCTTTCGGAATCCGGCGAAATTCAGATGGCCGCAGCGGACGGCAAGGACACGGAAACCTATTATCTCGCCGTGACCGCCGAGGTGCTGGGGCAGACCATCAGCTATACGTTCGTCGTAACGTATGAGGATGGTCTCGATCTCCAGCTGCAATTTACATGGTACGAAAAGTCCGTCACGGCGCAGAACGTTCTCTGCGATGCGGACAAGCGCGCGGCGCTGACCATCAAGCATAACCAGATCAATAACAGTGAGCTTTTGTATAAGCTCGGTCTGACTGGTCGGAGCGCACAGGACGCGCAGATCACAAGCGCCAGCTTCAACGGGGCGGCTATGAGCACGGGCAGCGGCTCCGTGCGGCTGGAAGCCACGGACAGCGGCGCGACCTATACGGCCCTCGTGGCCGCGAAGGTCAAGGAGCGCACAGTGAATTTCGCGGTCACGATCCGTTACCAGAGCGACGTTTCGCTTGAAATGGCGTATACCGTTATGGAAGATGGTGCGGCGAAGCCGTGTGTTCTGAAATGCGAAAACAGGAAGACTGTCCATGCGGAAGATGTCTATGACAATCAGCTGACGGACGGGAGTCTTGGCTACGAGCTGCGGCTCACAGGCGAGGACACGTCTGGCATTGAGATCACCTCCGTCACCTGCTATCAGTCGGGCGATTTCAGCACAAAGACACTCACAGCGCCCACCGGCAGCGTGACGCTGCTTCTGGCCGAGGATGGCAAAACGGGCGAAAATACGTTTACCATCAAAGCCTCCGGCGCGGGCGAAGAATACACGTTTATCATCAGCATCCCGTATAAGCACCGCGGTGATCAGGAGGTAAAGATCGAGTGCGATCTGGAGGGTGTCGAAAGCGTCGCAAACGGACAGATGCTGACCTTTAAGCTCCGCGCTTGGAGCGAGGATGCCGAGCAGAACAAAACGTATATCCTGTATACCGGAACGGACACCAAGCTGAGTGTAAAGATGGATGATGAAGCGTGCATCTTTACCGGCGTTGCGGGCGGAAGCTGGCAGCAGTTCAAGGTGACGCCGAGTAATCCGGAAAAGGGAGACACAAACGAGCATACACTTGTGATCAGTGCCGAGGACGCCTTCGGCAATAAAGGCGAGAAAACGATCCTGCTCCGCGGCGAACGCGCAAGCAGCGGCGAAAAGCTCGGCGAGGCGACGATCGTGATCGACATGGGCGTCGTCGGACTCGGTTCTTCGTCCATCACCTGTGATGTCCTTGCCGGTGAACCGGCGTCCTGCGCAGTTGCAAAAGCGGTCTGGGGCTATACGGCGCCGGAGCCATTCGGAACGGCTGAACGAAGCCTCGGATGGCGCGCGGAGTGCAACGATCCGTTCGGCCCTGATTTCTATCTGAGAAGTCTGGACGATACAAGCGGGCTTGGTATGCGCGCCAATGCGATCAGCGGCTCATGGAGCGGTACGGAGGCGGAGAACTTTGCCAGAATTGACGCGCAGTTTGGCGAAGGTACGAATCTGGACATCCTCTGGCGCTGCATCTACCGCAACAGCCTGAGCCTGAATGACGCAAGCAGCAGTCTCGGTGAATTGGATTTCACGGAAGGTTCCGGCTGGGAATATGAAATTAACGGAACTTATCCGTCCTACGGCATGGATAAGGCCGACCTAAAGCCGGGAGATACACTGACGCTGCGCTATACGCTGGCCTATGGCTGGGATATCGGAAATGGACAGGGGCGCGGAAACTCTGTCGGCTACTGCGTGACCTACTACGGCGGCGGGCGCTGGTCCGAAGAACCGCACCACGATCTGCAAGCTGTTACAACGGACGGTATAACAAAACAGATCTGCAAGCGCTGCGGCTTGGAGAATCCCTGTACGCACCCGAAGAATCACCAGAAGTATGTCGATCAGGAGAACGGAACCTGTGCGCTGGTCTGCGGGGACTGCGGAAAGAATGTTGGCGATCCCGCGCCGCATGTGCTTCAATACACGAGCGAAGAAAATTCCGAGGTACACATCATCACATGCCAGCACGACTGCGGATACAAAAAGGAAGAACCGCATATCTGGAAGGAAATCAGCAACACAGCAAGCTGTGAACACGGCGGTATCCGAACGGATGAATGCCAGGATTGCCATGCAAAGCGGGAGGCAGAATTGCCTGAGCCGCTGGAGCATGAAATTGGGGACGTTTGGTATTCTGACGGCGCGAAACATTATCAAAAGTGCAAAAACTGCGGCACGCATGTCAACGAAGCGGAGCACCACTACGTAGAAGGCGAATACGACTGGGTATGCGATAAGTGCAAGATGCTGCATATGAGCGCCTGCAATGGTATCGGTGAATTCCGCTGGGATGGCTCCGAAGTAGACGCGGACGGACATACGCTCTATTGCAAAGATTGCGGATTGTCTGTCAAGCAGACACACGACCAGACCGGCGAAAACGGCGCCTGCTCGGTCTGCGGGTACAGCAGTCACGTCTGCGAGGAAAACAGGCAATATGTGAACAATGGCGACGGCACGCATAAAGTGATATGCCGTGTCTGCCAGAAAGAACTGGTCAAGTCCGAGCCACACACCTACGCCAATGGCTTCTGCGCCTGCGGCGAAACAGATCCCGCTTCTCCCGGCCCGAATCCGGGCGGTGATGACGGTGGAAATCCCGGTGGCGATGACGGCGGAAACACCCCCGGTGGTGATGACGGCGGCGGAAGCAGCGGCAATCCCGGCGGAGACGGCGACGATGATTCCGGCAGCGGAGGCGCTGGCGGCGATCCCGGAGGTGGAGGCTCTGACAGCGGGGACGACGGTGCCGGAGACACCGGCGGAGAAGGATAACGACATAAAAAATAACGAATAGGAGCAGCTTGCTATGAATACAAAAATCAACGAGATTTTACAGGAGATCGAGTCCGTTATCGTCGGCAAGAATGAGATTGTCGAGAAGATTTTAATGGCAATTCTGGCGCAGGGCCACGTTCTCATGGAGGACGTGCCGGGCGTCGGCAAGACCACGACAGCCATGGCCTTTGCAAAGGTTCTGGGCTTGGAGACGCGCCGTGTGCAGTTCACGTCGGACACCGTGCCGTCAGACATCATCGGCTTCTCGGTCTATGATAAAAAAGCGGACGAGTTCGTCTACAAGCCCGGCGCGATCATGACGAATCTGCTGCTGGCAGATGAAATTAACCGTACCTCCAGCAAGACGCAGTCCGCGCTGCTGGAAGCGATGGAAGAACATAAGGTCACAGTGGACGGCAAAACGTATGATCTGCCTGAGCCGTTTATCGTCCTTGCCACACAGAACCCGGTCGGTTCTGCCGGCACGACGATGCTCCCCAATTCCCAGCTTGACCGTTTCCTGATTCGTGTCAGCATGGGCTACCCCGACCACAAGAGCAGCGTCAATATTCTCCGCGACCGCCATGTAGATAACCCCCTTGACCGGGCCTATGCCGTGGTCAACAAGGAAGAGCTGCTGGGCTTGGTGCAGGACGTGCGCAAAGTGGATATGCGGGATCCTGTTCTGGACTATGTGACCACGCTCGTGGAAAAGACCCGCACCCATCCGCAGGTTGCGCTCGGCGTCAGCCCGCGCGGCGCGCTGGCGGTCTGCCGGATGGCAAAGGCATATGCGTATCTCAATGGCCGTGACTTTGTGATGCCGGAGGACGTCGCGGCGATCTTCCCGGACGTCTGCGCGCATAGACTGATGCTCAACAGCAAGGCCCGCATGATGGAGGAAAAGCCGGAATCCGTTCTGGCCGAGATCCTCAAGACAACGGATATGCCGGTGCTGAAAAAATGAAAATAGTACGAAAATTCGTCTGGCTGCTGCTGACGCTGGGGCTTCTCATCCTTGCCGTCCAGACAGCCAGCCCCATCGCGCTTGGCCTTGCCGCCTGCATGGTGCTGCTGCCGCTTTTGTGCCTGCCGGTCAATCTGTACGCGGCGAAAAAGCTGAGGCTGGCGGTCAGGCTGCCCGTGAATCTGCGCAAGAGTGAGAGCGGCGTGGCAGAGCTGACCGTGCAGAACCCGACTGTTTTCCCGGTCTGCCAGATTTCCTGCCGGGTGCGCTTGGAGAACCAGTTAAACGGCGAAACACAGATCGTGCATGTGAGCGGCGGCATCTGGCCGAAAAGCAAGCGGTCAATGAAGATTTCTCTGCAAAGCCCGTGGTGCGGCCGTGTTCGCCTGAACGTGGAATCTGCCCGCCTGTATGACTGCTTCGGCCTCATCGGCGTGAAAACGCAGCCTGACGCGCACAGCGCCTGCGTCGTGCAGCCGGATACGTTTTTGCAGACGCTGGTGATCTCTCCTACCGCGGCGCACATCGACGATACCGAGGATTATTCCAACGAGCGTCCCGGCTATGACCTGTCCGAGATGTTCCAGATCCGCGATTACGTTCCCGGCGACAGCCAGCGGCAGATCCACTGGAAGCTCAGCCACAAATATGACAAGCTGATCGTCAAAGACCCGTCGCTGCCCATCACGCGCTCCGCCGCGGTATTCTGGGAGCGCACGGAGGAACAGCCCACTGCCGCCCGCACCGACGCAGAAGCTGAAATCGTTGTCTCCGTCTGCCGGAACCTCCTTTCCCAGTCCGTGCAATTCACAGTCGGCTGGAACGAGGGCGATACGGGCCGGTGCGTGTTCCAGCAAATTCGCGACATGGACGACCTCATCGGTTTGCTTCCGCGTCTGTTTACGGCAAAGGCGGCAACCGGCATCAGCGGCGCATCGCTGCTTCTTCAGGAGGTCCCCGCCGGGAGCTGGTCTCACCTGATTTATGTTTCCGGCGAACAGCAGGCGGAAACGGAGCAGCTTTCCTCGATTGGCCGCCTGACCGCGCTTGTCTGCGGCGAGCAGTTCAATGAGAAGGATTACGCCGCGCAGCTCTCCGAGTTGGAACTGTAAGGAGGGCCGGATATGAAACAAAAGAATCTGACCGGCCTGCGGGCCGGAATCTACCGCGAGACGCAGTCCACGCGCGGTCAAACGCTGCTGGAACTGTTGTCTGCTCTCCTGATTTTCCTCGCGCTTGCCGCGATTTTCCACACGGTAAGCGGCTTCTCCGCCATGCTCTGGCTGCTGGGCGCAGGTATCCTGACCTGCACTGCCGCCGCAATCATCCGGCATTTCCAAAAGACAAAGCTGCTGCTTCCCATTCTGTTGGCGGCTTTGCTGCTCGTTGTTCTGTTTGCGCGGAACACGTTATTGAACGGTTTTGGCGCAGCATGGAACACGCTGCGTGACCTCTGGGCGGCGGAAAAAGGCATCCTCCTGCCGCTTGCCGAAACGGACGGCACCAGCCTCTGGCTGGCAGGAATCGTGGCGGGCATTCTGCTTGCGATGATGAGTGTCGCGCTCTCGCGCGTACCGACATTAACGGCGGTTCTATTAGCAGCCTTGAGTGTAGCGGCAGCATTCGTGCAGCCGGGCATCCTGCTCCTTGCCGCAGCAGCGATTGCCTTGCTGATGCTGACATGGCAGAAAAGCAAAAACGCCGTCTCGGCGGCGAGCTTTCTGCTTGTGGGTGGAATCGTCGCGGGCGTAGCCGCAATTTCTCTGCAAACAGGCACGATGCAGAACCTTTCACAGAACGCAAAGGACAGCCTGCACCACTGGCGTTATGAAAAAGCGGAAGAAGTCCTGCCGGAGGGCAATCTGTCCGAGCCAGTCACAAAGACAGAAAGCACGGACACCATCCTGTCCGTCACGGCGGATACGGCGCAGACGCTCTATCTGCGCGGCTTCGTCGGTGACAGCTACGAAAACGGCGTATGGTCTGCGCTGGACGCGGAAACCGCCGCAGAGGAAAAAGATCTCTTTTACTGGCTGCATCAGTCCGGCTTCTATCCGCAGAGCCAGTTGGCAACGGCTGCGCGGCTGATGGGCAATTATCAGTCCGGCAGCGTCAGTGTCCAGAACCTTGCCGGGTGCAGCCTGTATCGCTATGAGCCGTGTACGGTGCTGCCGGAACGCGCAGGCTTGGCGAAAACCAAAATTCAGCCGTCCGCAGTCGAAACGAGCGGTCTGCGCGGTGAACGCAGGTATTCCTATGAGACGGTTTCGGATGCGCAGACGCTGCTGCCGGAGCTGCTGGACTTTTTGCAAAACGACACATCGGACAGCGTGAAATCGTACTTACAGATGGAAAGCGCGTACCGGGAGTTCGTGTATTCCTATGCGCTGACCGTGCCTGCGGAGTTCCGCGCGCAGCTCGGCGCAGTGCTGGATCAATGCTGTGAAAGCTACGGCCCGGCAGACAGCCTGACGAAAGAGCAGGCGCAGACGGCTGCGCTGGCCTTTTTGGAGCGCTGCTTCGACGGAAGCGGTGATATCGCGCTGCCGCTGGCGGATACCGCGGACGGCACGACGTACCAATACGCGACCGTTGCGGCTTTAGCCCTCCGCTATTACGGCATCCCTGCCCGCTATGTCGAGGGGTATACAGTAAAAACCACTGAGAATGAACCGACAAGCGTAGATGCAAGCGCCGCAGGCGCATGGGTCGAGGTGTATCAGGACGGCATCGGCTGGCTGCCCCTGGCGCTGACACCGGGCCTTGAAGACCTCTCCGCCGAGCAGACCGAGAGCGGCATCAAGCCGGTCGGCGCAGGCAAGGAAGGCAACGGCGACGGCCCGCGCGTAACAGAGGGTCAGGAGCTGGAACAGGACGATGCAGAGCCGGACAACTCGGAGGACAACACCCCGGACGGCGGCCAGCGCACCGAGCTTCTCCACAAGCCTGCGTTTTGGATCATCCTTGTCGCCGCGCTGCTGCTTCTGCTGCTTGCGGCCATCTTCATCCGGCACGCGGTCATCCTCAAAAAGCGAAACGAAGCATTCACGCAGGAAGACCCGTCCGCCGCAGCCGCCTGCCTGTTTACAGACTGCGCGGCACTGCTGGCAGCAATGGGCTTCAAGCGCGGCACGGGTTCCATGCTGGAGCTTTGTGAAACGGCAAAGGAGCAGCTTGGAGAGGAGTACGCCGCGAAGCTGCACGATATGACCATGTATAACGCACAGGCGCTGTTTTCCAGCCGTGCGATCTCACCGGAGCAGCTCACAGAAATGCGGGCATTCCACGATGCGACGCTGGAAAGCCTGAAAACCCACACAAACTGGCCGAAAAAGCTGCGGCTGAAATGGCTGAATTGTCTCTACTGATGGGAGGTAACCCTATGAAACTGAAACGAATGACCGCCGCATTGCTCCTGCTGGCAATGCTCCTGTCCTGCCTGCCGCTCAGCGTGCTGGCAGCGGACGCAGAGCCGGTCGAAGCGGAGAATACCGTGGACGCCGCGCCTGCGGAAGACGCAGAGGTGGAAGACGCCGCGGCGGAAGCTCTTCCTGCCGCGCAGTCCGCAGACGGAGAGAACTTCTTTTATTTCTCTGCCGAGGCGGAAGGAAAGCTGCTGATTGCGCCCGTGAAGATCTCCTATCAGGACGGGCAGACAATATGGCAGGCGCTGAACGCCAGCCAATATCGCTTTGGGATGGACGGCGGCGATGGCTTTGTTACCACCATCGAGAATGTAACCGGCAACTATCGGTATAGCAGTGTGCCGTCCGGTGTGACGCTTGACCATGCGGCAGCCTCCGTGACGTACTTCCGTTTCACCGAATCGGAGCAGAGCGCAATAACGGCAGGGCTGCAAACGCTGATGCAGGTCATGGCCGGGTATCTGGATAAGCCCGCCGACGTGCGAAGCGCTGCGTCGGCGGCTTACCAGAAAGCGTATGACAATTACCTCGGTATTGACAGCGACACAGCAAAAAGCTATGCCGAAGAAATCACAAAGGCGATCACGGATTATGAAGCGGGACAGCAGACGACATACGAGGTCTCGTTTTCACAGTTTACCGGCGCCGATTATGCCATTTCGGCGGCAAATTCATTTGGAAAGCAGTTTTATGCCGAGACAAGCGGAAAACTGCGCCTACCGAACGGCAATTATACGTTTTGCATTCGCAGGGATAACAAGTCGGTCACGGGCGAACTGACAGTCAATAGAACGGCGCTGACGATCAGCGGCCTTCCGTCGATCCCAACTGCAGAATGGATCAACGAAGAAGCCTTCGCGATTTCGGAGGTCAGCGGCTATAAGGAAACAAATTATAAACCGCTTGAGCTGACGGACGATGGTGCGCATGCTTTTGCAGCCGCTATCCTCGACACCTTCACCGGCCCGCTGTATCCGTATGTGACGCTGACCGATTCTGTTCCAGACGGCGCTGCCATTTCTGCGATTTATACAAATACGGCAGGTACCGAGATCAGCAGCCGCGTTACAGATGGATCGAAGCGGGAGCCGCTATATGGTGTGCTGACGCGCGGCGCAAACGGAAATGAGATCTTGTTCCGGGTGAGCGCCGAGTCCGGCAGCTATATGCTGCATGAGGAGCTCACGCTGCGGCTGGGCCGAAAGCCGACGCTGTCTGCGCTGCGGATGGAGGGCGCGTCCGGAAATAAACCGGCGGCAAACGAGCGCTTTTCCAATCAGACGTTTACCTATACCTATAAGGTACTCAACACGGAAGAAAGCCTCAAGATCTATCCGACGCCGACGGTGCAGTCCTATTCCGTGTATGTGAACGGGACGCAGCTGACAGACGCATATGTTTCTGTGCCGGTCGATCAGACGAAGGAAACGCAAAATATCCCTGTTCTCGTGACAAGCGGGCGCTATCAGACGGAATATACGCTCATCGTCCAGCGCGGCGAAGGGAAAAAGGTGACGGTGACGCTGGCGGATGGGAACATGGACATCGTCATGAAAAACGGAAACGGAGAGATCCTACAGTCGCGCCGAGAAGCTGGGAACAAATACATTTATACGCTGGTAAACGGTGAAGAATATACCTACTATGCGACGAAGGACACCTATTATCATGCGGAAGAAACGTTTACGCTGAATGAGGAGAATGCAGAATTCACCGTCTCCATTCCGCAGGCGCAGATTCCGAGCCTGAGTGCGCTCTATGTCGGCCTGAGATCGTCGCTTCCAATCGAAGCGCTTGATTTTGGACAGAAGTTTACGCCAGAAACGCACAGTTATACGGCGGTCGTTCCGGACAATCAGGGACGGCTTGCGGTCTGGGCAGATCCGGCAGACGGCGCTGCATGTACGCTTCGCTACTGCTCTATCACAGATACGAACACGGACGGCACATGGCAAACTGTGCAGGACGTTGCGAGAACAAGCGCAGAGGGAAAAGAGCTTACCGATGCGATCCTGTTTGGAAACGTCTATGGAAATACGCTGACGTTCACAGCATCCAAAGCAGGTACTGCCAGCGGCACAAAAAACATTACCTATTCTGCGGACTATGTTGTGACGCTGAAGCGCGGGCTGTCCTTGAACAGTATGACGATCACCTACGGCGGCAGTCCGGTGATCCTCCATTATGGAGAAAACGGAACCGGCTTCCTTTCCTCGCAGAAGGCATATATCATTACGGTTCCGGAGATGGCGACAGCGCTGGAGCTGACGCTTGGAACAAGAAACGGCCCCCGGTACGGCGAAACGGACAGCGGCTACGCGCTGCTGGTCAACAATGAAAGTGTGCAGGCGGGCGAAGCGGTTTCCGTCGCACTCAGCGGAGCGGCTGATACGCAGAGTATCACGATCACAGTAAAGGATCAGGCGAACCTTAACGACGCGACCGACTATACCGTTACCGTCAACAAGGCGGCAGGTACCGCGGTGAAGTTTTCTCTTGCGCCGGAGGGGGCGATGCTTTACATCTATGAAAAAGCCAGCGGTGTGCGTCTCTGGCCGGACAGCGAAGGCAGATATGCGTTCTCGACGGGGTTCACCTATCTCTATAGTCTGACAAAATACGGCTTTGCCGGGCGAAGCGGAGCGATCCAGCTGGAAGCCGGCGACAACGGGAGCATGACCCTGCATTTTGGCACGATGCAGCAGACAGATAAGACGGAACGCTTTGAGCCGGAACAGTCATATCCTGTTGCCGACAATACCGTCATTTCTCTGCAGCTGAAAACCGCAGACAAGAATCCGGACATTGATCCGAACATTCCGTCCGGATGGGCGGATTTCCGCGGCACGGCGTATGACGCAAACGGCAATATGACCGGCACAGCCAACACAAATAATGGCGTAACGAGGGCAAAAATCCCGTTTGCGGCGGAGAGCGGCACACTCTATTGGGCAAGCAAAGTCGGCGATGGCTACAGTGAAGGTGCAGTCGGCAATCCGATTCTGGTCGGTGGTAATCTGATCGCTTATGCCGGAACGAGAATTCTAAAGATCGACAAGGACACCGGCGCAGTTCTATGCGAGGGTACAATGGCAGGTACATCCAGCTTTGCGATCAATAATTCGACGTATGCCGAGGGCATGATCCTTGTCGGGCTTTCCAATGGACGGATTCAGGCATTCAACGCAGATACGTTGGAATCTCTCTGGCTTTACACAGATCCGCTCGGCGGACAGCCAAATTGCCCGATCACCGTATCAGACGGTTATGCCTATACAGGCTTCTGGAACAGCGAGATAAAGAACGCCAGCTTTGTCTGCATCTCTCTGACCGACGAAGACCCCGGCGAAGCAAAGGAAGCGAAGGCCCCGACGTGGCGGTATGTGCAGAAGGGCGGCTTCTATTGGGCCGGTGCATATGTATGCAGGGACTATGTGCTTGTTGGTACAGATGATGGCAAAAGCGGCTATACAAGCAAGACAGCCAATGTCCTGCTGCTGGACCCGATGAGCGGCAAGCTGCTGGATTCCATGACAGGCTTTGCGGGCGACATCCGAAGCACCATCTGCTACGATGAAGCCACAAATGCCTTCTACTTTGATTCCAAGGGCAGCTATTTCTACCGTGTGCGGGTACAGAAGGATACGGACGGCGCATGGAGGCTGACAGACCGTGCGGAGCTGCCTATCGGCGGTATGAGTACGTCTACGCCCGTCATTGCAAATGGCCGCGCCTATATCGGTGTCTGCGGCAGCGGACAGTTCACGGAATACTCCGGCCATAGCATTACAGTAATTGACCTCAGCGGCGCGATGTCCATTGCGTACCGTGCGGACACGCAGGGCTATCCGCAGACGAGCGGCCTTCTCACCACAGGCTACGACAATTACAACTACATTTACTTCCTGGATAACTACACGCCCGGCACACTCCGCGTCCTGCGCGATAAAGAGGGACAGACAAAAGCAGACTATACGACGCTCGAACGTGTCGTGGAGGGTAAAACCGAGCGAACCTACACGACTGCCTATGCGCTCTTTACACCGGCAGGCGAACAGGCACAGTATTGTATTTGCAGCCCGATCGTCGACGAAAACGGCACGCTCTACTTTAAAAACGACTCCGGGTATCTCATGGCCTACGGCAGCGCGGTCGAGACGCTGACGGTAGAATCGCCCCCGACAAAGACGCACTATGAGGCGGGCGAGAAATTTGATACCACAGGACTCAAGGTGACCGCAACGTATGCAAACGGCGTGACGCGCGACGTGACAAAGCTGATGAAGATGAAGGATGCGGATAAATCTCTGACAGCGGAAGACAAATCCGTCACGCTGGTCTACTGCAAGGGTCAGACGATGTACCACAATCAGCAAAATACGCAGGACAACACGATGAAACCCGGTGTGGGTACCACAACCAAAGAAATTTCGTTTGATATTACCGTGGGAAGCAGCACATCGACCGGAAAGATCGGAGAGAGCCTGAACTGGAGCTTCAGCGCACAGAGCGGTAAGCTGGCTATCTCCGGAACCTTCCCCACGGATGCAAAGCTGATCGCGGCAGTGTATACCGCAGACGGCAAGCTGGTGGGTACAGGGATTCTGACGGAAACGGGCGAAATGGCACTGCCCGATGGCGCAGCGATCAAGCTGTTTTTGCTGAACGGTATGACAAATGCGCCGCTTTGCCGATCCGAGACGGTCAAGAACCCGTGAGGCGGCGCGTATGAAAGGAACTCACATCAAACGATTATCGGCGCTGCTTCTGCTGCTTGCGATGCTCGTTTCGCTTGCGGCCTGCGGCAAGGAAGAAACCCCGATTGAAAAAACGGCCCGGTATCTGCAAGCGCAGATACCGGAGCCAACGTGCGCTGCGGTTGGCGGAGACTGGCTCGTGTTTGGACTGGCACGATCCGGCCTCAAGGCACCGCAAAAATACTTTGACACCTATTACAAAAACGTCGAGGATTACATTGTATCCGTCGATGGCGTTCTGAGTCGGAAGAAAAACACGGAGTATTCCCGCGTGATCCTTGCGCTTACGGCTATTGGGAAGAACCCCGCCGATGCTGCCGGATTCAACCTGCTGCTGCCGCTGGGAGACTTCGACGAAACGGTGCGGCAGGGCGTCAACGGCGTGATCTTTGCGCTGCTGGCGCTGGACAGCGGCGGTTATGAGATCCCGGAAGCGCCGGAGGCGGAAACGCAGGCGACGCGGGAGCTTTACGTCGGAGAGCTCCTGCGGCGGGAGATCCCGGACGGCGGCTGGGCGCTCACGGGCGGCACGCCGGATGCGGATATGACGGCCATGGCGCTTCAGGCGCTTGCCAAATACCGCGATCGGCAGGACGTGGAGGACGCTGTTCAGCGCGGCCTTGCGGCGCTGGCAGCCTTGCAGGAGCCGAACGGCGCATATCTCTCATGGGACGAAGAAAACAGCGAGTCAGTCTGTCAGGTGATCGTCGCGCTCACGGAGCTTGGCATTTCGCTGGACGATGAGCGCTTCGTCAAGAACGGGCAGACGCTGCCGCAGGTGCTGGAACGCTTCGCCTGCGAGGACGGAAGCTACCGCCACAGTTTAAACGGCAACAGCGACGAAATGGCGACCGAGCAGGCATTTTATGCGCTGGCCGCCATCCACCGTGCCGAAACAGGCAAAACCACACTCTATGACATGACGGATGTGATGCAATGAAGCAGTTTTACAGACTGGCCGCGCTTTTTCTGGCGCTCCTGCTCCTTTGCGGATGCGCCGCGGGAAACGGCTACGGCAAGCCCGAACGGAAAGAGGGTCAGGATCAGTACCTGACCGACCCCGTCCCGGAGGGCAAGCCGCAGCCGGTCGAGCCGCAGGACGTGACGGTCAGCGATACGGAATACACCTGTACGATCTCCATTTCCTGCGCGTCGATCCTAGAACACATGGACCTGTGCGACAAGGAAAAAGTGGAGTTGGTACCGGAGAACGGATGGCTGCTAAAGCCCGTGGAGGTCACCTTCAAGCAGGGGCAGAGTGTTTTTGACGTACTCCAGCAGGTCTGCCGGGATAACAAAATCCATATGGAATTTTCCATGACGCCGATCTACAATTCCGCCTACATTGAGGGCATTGGCAACCTCTACGAATTTGACTGCGGCGAGGTGTCCGGCTGGATGTACAAGGTCAACGACTGGTTCCCCAACTATGGATGCAGCCGGTAGCAGTTGCAAAACGGCGACGTGATTGAGTGGGTCTATACCTGTGACCTCGGAGATGATGTGGGCGGCGGCTACGCGACTGGAAGCGAATGAGAAACAAAGACGCCTTTTCCGGCTACCATCCGACGATCAATTTTCTATATTTCGCGCTCGTTCTCCTGTTCTCCATGTGCCTGATGCACCCGGTCTATCTGGCAATTTCTCTGACCGGTGCGCTGGCGTATGACATCTATCTCAAGGGCAGAAAAGCGGTGCGCTTTGCCGTCATGGGACTGCTTCCCATGGCGGCCGTTGCCGCGCTCGTCAACCCGGCGTTCAATCACGAAGGTCAAACGATTTTGACCTATCTGCCCTCCGGCAATCCGCTGACGCTCGAATCCATGTTCTACGGTGTGGCCGCGGCGGTCATGCTGGCAAGCGTTGTTCTCTGGTTTTCCAGCTACAACGAGGTCATGACCTCGGACAAGTTTGTCTATCTATTCGGGCGCGTCATCCCGGCGCTGTCGCTCGTTCTCTCCATGGCGCTGCGCTTTATCCCGAAGTTCAAGGCGCAGATGCAGGTCGTTTCCGAGGCGCAGGCGTGCATCGGGCGCGACACGAAAAACGGCAGCGTGTTCCAAAGAGTCGGGAACGCCGTCAAAATCTTCTCCATCATGGTCACATGGAGCTTAGAGAACGCGATTGAAACCGCAGATTCCATGCGTTCGCGCGGCTACGGATTGCCCGGACGCACGGCGTTCTCGATTTATCGTTTCGATGAGCGTGATAAAGCCGCGCTTGCGTGGCTGATCTTCTGCGGCACGTATCTCGTTTCCGGCTGGATGGCAGGCGGCACGTATTTCCGCTACTATCCGACCGTGAAAAGCGTTGTGCTTACCCCCATGACCGTGAGCTTCATGTGTGTTTATCTCGCACTGGTGCTGACGCCGGTGATTCTTGATCGGAAGGAGGACAGACAGTGGAACTCTTTACAATCAACCATCTGAGTTTTGCATACCCGGAGCAGGAAAAACAGGCAATCTCTGACCTCACACTGTCTGTCCGACCGGGGGAGTTTCTGGTGCTCTGCGGCCCCTCCGGGTGCGGCAAAAGTACGCTGCTGCGGCAGCTCAAAACCGTTCTCGCGCCGCATGGCCGCAGAAGCGGCGAGATCCTGTTCGATGGCAGAAATCTTGATTCCCTAGACCAACGCGAACAGGCCGAGAAGATTGGCTTTGTGCAGCAAAGTCCGGAGAATCAGATCGCGACCGACAAGGTCTGGCACGAGCTGGCGTTCGGCTTGGAATCCCTCGGCTACGATACGCCGACGATTCGCCGCAGAGTTGCGGAAATGGCATCGTTTTTCGGAATTCAGGAATGGTTTTACAAATCCGTTACGGAGCTGTCCGGTGGGCAAAAGCAGCTCTTGAATCTCGCATCCGTTATGGTGCTCCAGCCGAAAGTTTTGATTCTCGACGAGCCGACAAGCCAGCTTGACCCCATTGCAGCTTCCGATTTTCTTGCCACACTCAGCAGGCTCAACCGGGAGTTGGGCACAACTGTCATTCTGACGGAGCACCGGCTGGAAGAGGCGTTCAGTCTCGCCTCGCGCGTGGCCGTGATGGATAAGGGCCAGCTTCTTTGCACCGGTACGCCTGCCGAAGTGGGCGCCGAGTTAAAGGCCAACGGCAGCACCATGTTTTTGGCAATGCCGGCCGCCATGCGGATTTGGAGCGCCGTGAATTCCGATACAAGCTGCCCCGTTTCCGTCTGCGACGGCCGGAACTGGCTGCTGGATTATGCAAAAACACATAAACTGTCCCCCATCCCAGAAGGAAGCAAACATGTGCCGCAGGCGGAAACTGTCGTGTCGGTACAGGGACTCTGGTTCAAATATGAAAAAGACCTGCCCGATGTGCTCAAAGGCTTGTCCCTAAAACTCCGCAAAGGCGAATTTTTGGCGCTCCTCGGCGGAAACGGCACGGGCAAGACCACCACGCTCAAGCTGCTGGCAAGTCTGAAAAAGCCGTATCGCGGGGAACTGAACATCACCGGCAGCGTCGGAATGCTGCCGCAGAATCCGCAGACGCTGTTTGTAAAAGCCACGGTGCGCGAGGACTCATTGGAGATCATACCAAAATCCGAACGGAAATCTGAGCGTCTCGCACAGGTCGTTTCGCTCTGCAAGCTGGCGGAGCTGCTTGACCGCCATCCCTACGATCTTTCGGGCGGCGAACAGCAGCGCGCGGCGCTGGCGAAAATCCTGCTTCTGAATCCGGACATTCTACTCCTTGACGAACCGACGAAGGGACTTGACGCGGAGTTCAAGCAAACGTTTGGGCAGATTCTGCGGACGCTGCGAACGTCCGGCGTGGCGATTCTGATGGTCAGCCATGATATCGAATTCTGCGCGAAGTATGCCGAACGCTGCGCCCTGTTTTTTGACGGCAATATCGTCACCGAGGCTGCGCCGCGCGTGTTTTTCTCCGGCAACAGCTTTTATACGACCTCCGCGAACCGCATTGCGCGCGATGTGCTGCCGGAAGCAGTCACGCCGGAGGATGTGATCGCGGCCTGCGGCGGAGCGGTCGCGCCGGAACCGGCGCTGCCGGAGTATCAGCGTATTCCGCCTGCACCGGAGAAGGAATCGCAGGTTCTGAAAAAGCTCCCGGTCTGGCGCAAGGCGCTTGCCGCCGTATCCGGTATCGTGTCGCTGGTGCTGATGATCCAGGCCATCGGCGTGACCGATCTGACAAAGCTTGTGGACGCAGGCGGACTGACAGGTCTTGCGGGCAGCCAGATGAGGCTCTACGGCATTCTGCTTCTCTCGCTGCTCGTGTTTGCGCTGTCCATTGGCCGAAAAGCCGACCGCCCGGATTATCTCATCCAGACGCCCGTGGAAAAGCGGAAGCTGAGGAACCGCACGATTTTTGCGACGGCTTTGATCCTCCTGCTCATTCCGCTGACGCTGTTCATCGGTGTGTACTGCTTCGGCGGGAAACGGTATTATTTCATTTCGCTGCTCATTCTGCTCGAATGTATGCTGCCGTTCTTCCTCATCTTCGAGGGGCGAAAGCCGCAGGCACGGGAGCTGGTGCTGATTGCTGTGCTCGTTGCACTGAATGTGGCAGGCCGCGCCGCGTTCTTCATGCTGCCGGAATTCAAACCGGTCGTGGCAATGACGATCCTGGCGGGCGTGGCCTTTGGCGGCGAAACGGGATTCTTAGTCGGCGCGATGACCATGCTGGTTTCGAATATGCTGTTTTCCCAAGGCCCGTGGACACCGTGGCAGATGTTCGCGATGGGGTCAATCGGCTGGCTGGCGGGAGTTTTGTACCGCAAGGGCGTCCTGCGGCGGTCGAAGCTCAGTCTGTGCATCTTCGGCGTGATCGCCTCTACCGTGATCTTCGGCGGTATTATGAATCCCGCGTCTGCGCTCATGTGGTCGAACACGATCAACTGGAAAATTATTCTTAGCTATTACATTACCGGCCTTCCGGTCGATCTGGTGCGAGCTGTTGCCACATTCATCTTCCTGTGGCTTGGCGCGGAGCCGATGCTGGAGAAGCTTGACCGTATCAAAGTTAAATACGGATTGGCGTGCTGATAAATTTAAGAATTTATAGTATTAGTCTAAGCGATATGCCAAAAAGACCATAATTATCTCAATAGGGGAATTGCGTTTTTGTAGGAAATACATTAAAAAATGACGATGGAATATTCTGAGCAGATTATCTCTTCCGAATAGGTTTACCAGATATTCGGAAACAACGTCAAGGCGTACCGCAAGGCGCAGAATAAGACACAGGAAGCGCTTGCTGCGGCCTTGGAATGCGACCAGAAATACATTTCCCGGATCGAAAACGGGCAGGCGAAACCGAACCTCGCAATCTGTCTGCGCCTTGCCAACTTCTTTCATGTGACTCTGGATTTTTTGCTGGAGGGCGCGTGCGAAGTGCAATGCTCGCCAAAGGACCGAGAACGGCTCTGCAGCCGTAAGATGTTAGAGGAAATCGGAAAAGTAATTACGTCCTATATGGGCTGAACCGCAGAGCGCATGCCTACGGACAGTTGGATCGTCGGTGCGAATGGTCATGACGCCGTGCCGCGTTCGCTTTACAAAATATCTGCTCCACGCTTTCAGAACATAGAATTGCTTCAACTTATCAAATTTTGACTGCTTGCTGACACGCGGCGGATGGTAAAAGCTGCGGCAGGAATCAAAACGGATGTCAACGTTCTGCTCACCCATGCGGGAAAGCGCAGCCAGAAATGCGTCTGTTGTGGCAGTATACGTCGTTTTCTGCGTGTGCCGGTCTGTGAGGATGATGGAATTCCCGTATTGACGGTATTCCTCAATCGTATGCGCGTTCTTCAGACCCGCAAGGAACCAGCGCTGAAACTCGCCAGCTTCAAAAGCGCTGTTCCGACTCTTGCGCATACCGCCGCGGTTGCCGCTGTTGAAGCCTTCATAGGTTTCCGC
>ENA-USUJ01000881-USUJ01000881.1-human-gut-metagenome-genome-assembly--contig:-NODE-881-length-26785-cov-6.231017_pt1 | contig 26785 bp, 15 predicted proteins | sample MGYA00250061_ERZ773398 | MGnify/ENA primary metagenome ERZ773398 (study PRJEB29103, sample SAMN06111992) | human gut metagenome | biome: human gut; feature: ankylosing spondylitis patient; material... | reverse complement strand
GTTCAGTTTTATTGTCTTCATGTTATCTGTGTTTTTATATTTAGCAAAATGTTTCTTTTACTTTGCAAAGTTAGCAAAATATTAATAAAACAAGCCTTAAAAAGCTTGTTTTCATATGCTAAAAATGGAGAGTATAATTTGTTAGTTGCATCCTTTATTAACTGCGCCAAAACCCCAGAATAATAAGAAAATTATAAATACTACTATAATAATACCCCAAACAAAACCATAACCGCCATTATTTTGCTGGTAACCATAACCTTGATATGGGTATGGATATTGATAATACATAATATATCTCTCCCTTCAATATATTATATTTAAATTTATTCAAGTTCGTGATAATAAATATCTATTTCTTACAATATTGTAAGATTTAATTATATAAAAATATAGTATAATAATATTCAAAGGAGATAAAAAAATGAAAAAAATCATGATCGTAGAAGATGATGAAGTAATTAAGGATGAACTTAGTGAATTACTTAAAAATTCATCATATTTAGTAGAAAGTGTTAAAAATTTTGAAAAAGCAAAAGAAGAAATATTTAAATACAATCCTGATTTAATACTTTTAGATATAAATATTCCATATCTTAATGGAGAACTTTTATTAAAAGAAATAAGAAAAGAAAGTAGTGTACCTGTAATTATGGTTACAAGTAAATCAGGAGAAATAGATGAAGCATTATCAATAACATATGGCGCAGATGATTATATAACAAAACCATATAATCCAACTATATTACTTTTAAGAATACAAAATATATTTAAAAGAATTAATCAAAATAATAATGCATTAAAATATAAAGATATAATAGTTGATTTAAATAAATCAGAATTAAAAAAAGATGATAAAGTATTAGTTCTTACTAAAAATGAAATGATAATATTTTCATATTTATTAAACAATAAAGAAAAAATAGTATCTCGTGATGAACTTATGACATATTTATGGAATAATGAAGAATATATAAATGACAATGCATTAACAGTTAATATAAGTAGACTTAGAAGTAAATTATCAAATTTTGGTTATGAAAATATAATAGAAACAAGAAAAGGACAAGGGTATATATTACTATGAAATTAAGTGAATATTTAAAAGACAAAGTATATTTTATAACAGATCGTATTCCGCCGTGAAACGCAGGTCGGTCTCGCCCAGCAGCCCGCCGTGCACGTCGCCGAGGGCGTTGCCCGCGTTGCTGTCGCTGTGGACGAATGCGATCTCGGCTGCCGGATGATTCACCAGCAGCCGCAGCAGTTCGCCGGCCGTGTAGCCGGCGCCGCCGATGACGCCGACCCTCATTTCTTCGCCTTGCCGTTACGTGCCTGCACGTTGTAGTAGATCTTCATCTGGTTGCCCAGAATCTTCGTGAAGCCCTTCACGTCGTCGGCCGTCCACGCCTTGTTGACTTCGCCGTACTCGCCGAAATCGGTCTTCATCAGGTCCAGCGGCGACTGCACGCCCACGAGCGTATAGCCGTAGGGACGCAGCGTCAGTTCCACTTCGCCCGTCACGTTCTCCTGCGAATGGTCGAGGAAGCGCTCGATGTCGCGCATCACGGGTTCGAGGTACTGCGCCTCGTGGAGGAACATGCCGTACCACGTCGAAAGCTGATCCTTCCAGTAGAGCTGCCACTTGGTGAGCGTATGCTTTTCGAGCATCTTGTGCGCGGCGATGATGAGCATCGGCGCGGCGGCCTCGAAGCCCACGCGGCCCTTGATGCCGATGATCGTGTCGCCGATGTGCATGTCGCGGCCGATGCCGTACTTCGCGCCGATGGCCTCCACGGCGCGGATCGCCTCGACCTTGTCGGCGTAGGGCTTGCCGTCGACGGCGGCGATCTCACCCCGCTCGAAGGCGATGCGCAGCGTGCGCGGCTCGTGTTCGGTCACCTGCGAGGGGTAGGCCTCCTCGGGCAGCGTCTCCTCGGAGTGCAACGTCTCCTTGCCGCCGATCGAGGTGCCCCACAGCCCCTTGTTGATCGAGTATTCCAGCTTCTTGAAATCGGCCTCGTAGCCGTGCTTTTTCAGATAGTCGATCTCGTACTCGCGCGTGAGCGTCATGTCGCGCGTGGGGGTGATGATGCCGATTTCGGGGGCCAGAATCTGGAACGTCAGGTCGAAACGCACCTGGTCGTTGCCGGCGCCCGTCGAACCGTGGGCCACATAGTCGGCGCCGATCTTCTTGGCGTACTCGATGATGGCGATGGCCTGGAAGATACGCTCCGAGCTGACCGAAATGGGATAGGTGCCGTTGCGCAGGATATTGCCGAAGACCATGTATTTGATGCTCTTCTCGTAATACTCCTGCTCGATGTCGAGCGTGACGTGGCTCGCGGCGCCCAGCGCGAGCGCCTTCTGCTCGATGACTTTCAGTTCGGCGGGCGAGAAGCCGCCCGTGTTGGCGATGGCGGTATGCACCTCGTAGCCCTTCTCCTCGGAGAGGTATTTCACACAGAACGAGGTATCGAGACCCCCGCTGAACGCCAGTACGACTTTTTCCTTTTTCATGCTATTTCCGTTTTTTGATTTTCTACTTCTTTTTGAGGCTGAACACCTTTTTCAGCCAGTTCCGGAACGCCATCCGGTAGGGCGCCAGACGCGAATGCTCCCGACGCGGCTGCTTCGGGTCGTAGAGCATCCCCGTACAGAGGCACATGCGGCGGTGGTTACGTTGGAGGATGTCGTAGTTGCAGCACCCTTCGCACCCCTTCCAGAAGGTCTCGTCGTCGGTCAGCTCCGAAAAGGTCACGGGCACGTACCCCAGCCGCGAATTGAGCTTCATGACCGGAAGCGATGTCGTGATACTGAATATCTTAGCATACGGGAATCGTCGTCGGGCTAGTTCGAAGGTCTTCTCCTTGATCCGCGCCGCCAAACCCATGTGGCGGTAGTCGGGACTCACGATCAGACCAGAAGTCGCTACATAATCGCCGTGCTCCCAGCACTCGATGTAGCTAAATCCGACCAGCCGGTCGCCGTCGAGGGCGACCACGGCCTTGCCTCCCTTGATCTTGGAGGCAATGTACTCCGGCGAACGCTTGGCGATGCCGGTGCCACGCTGCAATGCCGATTCGTAGATCAGCCGACAGATTTCGTCGGCGAACTTCGCATGATCCTCCTCGGCAAATACCACGTGAATCGAATTCATTCCCATGTCTTGCTAAAATGGTAAAAATAATAATAGTTTACTAACCTGACTGTTGAGTTACGTTCCGGCAAAGTTAAGGGAAATATTCCAAACTTGTCGCCTTCGGCCGGAAAATATCGCGGATCGGGGGCGCTTTCGGCTCGGCGACCGAAAATCGGGGCATCCGTTCCGTCCCTGCCGGCCGGAGCGAGGCGCCGGAGACGCGAACCGCCGCGGGACGCTTCGCGGGCGGAGGCCCGCCGTTTCGGCCGGTCTCCGCGGCCTCTCCCTTCCGCGGAAAATTCCGTTCGCACTTTCTTTTCGGAGAAAGAGCCGGAGAGGATCGCGGGGCGGGAATGCAGGGAGTCCGCCGTCCGCCTCGCTGGACGATCACGATGGATCGGGGTCTTTTTTCCATCGAAAAAAGCAGCGGCGCGAAGCCGATCCGTTCCCCTGCCGGTGCATCCGCTGCGTATGTCCGCGAACGTCGGAAATCGCAGGGTTTGCGCGGCAGCAGACCGCGCCGCTTTTCCCGGGAGGCGGGCGGATCGTCGAACGCAGCGTCGCCGCGACGGTTTCGAGAGGTGCCGGCAGCCCGGCAGGGTAAGGACGCGGGCGTTTTCCCGCGGTTCCGGCTCATCGGAAAGGGGCGCGCAGGTGCGGTTCGGAGAGTCGCAGACGATGCGGACGGCTCCTTTACAAATGGATCGAATCGGGAATCTCCTGCAACCGGCCCTGCGTCAGGTCGCGGTACTGGTTGGGGGTGATGCCCGTCTTCTTCTTGAAGGCGATGTTGAAATGCGAGGGGTATTCGAATCCGCTCTCGAAGGCGATCTCCTGGCAGGTGAGCGCCGAATTGGTCAGCAGCTCCTTGCTCTTGTTGATTTTCAGTTCCAGCAGATATTGCGCCGGGGCGAACCCGACGTACTGTCGGAAGAGCCGGCGGAACCGCGAGTAGCTCATGCAGATGCGCGCGGCGACCTCCTGGCAGGAGAGGTTGCGGTTGAAGTTGTCCTGCATGATGATCTTCGCCTCGTTGAGCTGCGCGGCGACCTGCATGTCTTCGAGTGCGGTCTGCATGTGCTCGGCGTAGGCGAATCCCAGCAGCAGGTTGACGATGCCGGCCAGAATCTGCTGGAAGCCGCTGCCCTGCTCCTGCGCCGTGCGCAACGCCAGTTTGTAGAGATTGATGATATCCTCGTGATAACCGACGTTGAAAAGCGGCCGGTGCGGGTCGAGGAACTTCGTGCCGACCTTGCGGTCGATGTCGGGGCCGGTGAATCCGATCCAGTACTCGTGCCAGCCGGTCTTGGGCGAGGGGCGGTAGCTGTGCCACTCGCCGGGGAAGAGCAGGATGAACTTGCCGCCGCCCTCGAAGGAGGTCTCCTTGTGCGAAGCCGACACGAACTGTCCGTCGCCGCGCGAGATGTAGATCAGCTGGTACTCGTTGAGCAGCCGTCCCTTTTCGACCGAAAAGAGGTAGCGGACAGGATGGTTCGACGGCGGGTAGGAGGTTTGCGGTTCGATGATCTGATAGCCGGTCGTCGTGACGACGACGCCCCAGCGGTTGTCCTGCTCGTTGGCGAGCAGATACTTGATGTGAGCGGAGGTTTCCATCGGTCGGAGAGGTTCGGAGTGGGTTTCAGAGGTAAAGATAGATAATTTATCGGACCGTTGTCCGCCTCCTGTGTTTTTATATAACAATTAGGTCAAAAATCGAAATCGTACGGATACCGTTTGTATAATCTTTAAATCAAAAACAGAAATCGAAGGGTCTCTATCCGTGCTACTTTTGCATTGAGACAAAAATCGAAAAAGTCATACGGTTTATGAATTCCAACGCAAAAATCGGCCTGTTCGGAACGGGGCTCGATACCTATTGGGGCCAGTTCGACGGCCTGCTCGATGAATTGAAAGGCTATCAGGCGCGCATCCGCGATCGGATGGAGCGCGACGCGGGCGTGCAGGTGGCGGACGCCGGCATGGTGGACAGCCCTGCCCGCGCGCTCGAAGCGGCTTCGCTCTTCGTCCGCGAGCAGGTCGATCTGGTGTTCCTCTATATGGCCACCTACTGTCTGTCGTCGACGATCCTGCCCGTCGTGCAGCGGCTCAACTGTCCGGTGGTGGTGCTCAACCTGCAACCGACGCCGGCCATCGATTACGAGCGGCTCAACGCCCTGGGCGACCGCGGCCGGATGACGGGCATGTGGCTGGCGAACTGCCAGGCCTGCTCGGCGCCCGAAATCGCCAGCGTGCTGGCGCGCAGCCACCGACGGTGCGCCTTCGTGACGGGATGGCTCGACGATCCGGTCGCCTGGCGGCAGATCGGCGAGTGGATCGCCGCTGCGGGCGTCTGTGCCGGTATGCGTCGGAACCGGCTCGGCGTACTGGGACACTACTACGGGGGGATGCTCGACGTATATACCGACCTCACGCGCCAGTCGGCCGTCTTCGGGACGCACGTCGAACTGCTCGAAATGTGCGAGCTGCACGCCCTGCGCGAGCGGGTGACCGACGCGGAGGTCGCGGGCAAGATCGCGGAGTTCCGCGCGGCTTTCGAGGTGTCGCCCGAATGCGAGCAGGCGGAGCTGGAGCGTGCGGCGCGCACGTCGGTGGCCCTCGACCGCTTGGTGGCGGCGCACGGGCTGGGGGCGATGGCCTATTATTACGAGGGTGCTCCGGGCAACGACTACGAGCGGATCGTCACCTCCGTGATCGCCGGCAATACGCTGCTCACCGGACGGGGAATCCCCGTGGCGGGCGAGTGCGAGGTGAAGAACGCGCAGGCGATGAAGATCCTCTCGCTGCTGGGTGCGGGCGGCTCCTTTTCGGAGTTCTACGCATTGGATTTCGACGACGACATCGTGATGCTGGGGCACGACGGCCCGGCCCATTTCGCCATCGCCGAAGGGGCGGTGGGGCTGGTTCCGCTGCCGCTCTACCACGGCAAGCCCGGCAAGGGGCTCTCGATCCAGATGAGCGTCAAGCACGGCCCCGTGACGCTGCTGTCGGTCTGCGAGGGACCCGATGGGGTCTATCTGCTCATGGCCGAGGGCGAGTCGGTGGAGGGGCCGACGCTGCGCATCGGCAATACCAACAGCCGCTACCGCTTCGCCTGCGGGGCGCGCCGCTTCATCGAGGAGTGGAGCCTGGCCGGCCCGTCGCACCACTGTGCGATCGGTACGGGGCATGTGGGCGACACGCTGCGCAAGGTGGCCTTCCTGCTGGATATTCCGCTTGTCGAGATCAAATAAAACATTTCTAATGAACCGATTCGAAGCTTTGATGCGCCGCGCGGCCCTGGTGCTCGCGCTGTTGCTGACGACCGCCTGCGGAGGCGGTGAAGAGGAACCCCGGACGCCTCCTGCGGAGCCGCCCAGGGAGATCGAGGTCGATGCGTCGAGTACGCTCTACGGATTCGTGGGCGACACGGCGGGGAATCCTGTCGAGGGCGTGGTCGTAAGCGACGGCTTCCAGTGCGTGGCCACCGATGCCGGGGGCGTCTACGAGATGAAGCGCGACGCGGCGGCGGAATACGTCTGCTATTCGGTGCCCGCGGAGTTCAAGATCCGCACGGGACACGACGGCTATCCCGATTTCTACGTGCGGCTCGATACCTCGCAGCAGAAGATCCGTCAGGATTTCACGCTCGAACGCCTCGCGGGCGTCGAGCGCAACTTCCGCCTGATCTGCATCGGCGATCCCCAGCCCGCCAAGGCCGAGGAGGCGACGCGGTTCGAACGCGAGGCGATGGTCGACGTGCGCCGCACGGCGACGGCTTCGGCGGTGCCCTGCTACGGCGTGGCGCTGGGCGACATCACGGGCGAGAAACCCGACCTGCTCGCGGGCGTGCGCCGTTCGCTGGGGACGGCGGGCATTCCGGTCTTCGCGCTGCCGGGCAACCACGACAAATACAAGGTGGACGACGCCACGCCGCGCGACGCCTCCTATTTCCGCTACACGATGGGGCCGGTGGACTACTCGTTCAACCGCGGCGACGTGCACGTGGTCTGCATGGACGACGTGATCTACACCTCGGGCACGGAGTACACCAACGGCTTTACGGACGCCCAGCTGGCCTGGCTGCGCGCCGACCTGAGTTTCGTGCCGAAGCAGAAGATGGTCATCCTCTGCTACCATATCCCGCTGCGCAGCGGTACGGCACGCAACATGGCGGCCGTCAAGGCGCTGCTTTCGGAGTACGCCGAGGCGCATCTCATGGCGGCGCACACCCACTACAACGAGAATTTCATCAATACCGACGCGGACGGAGGACTCTACGAGCATATCCACGGCGCACCCTGCGGGGTGTTCTGGCACTCGGCGCTCAACGGCGACGGCACGCCCAACGGCTATGCGGTCTACGACGTGGAGGGAGCGGCGATCACCGACTGGCGCTACAAATCCAGCCTGCACGACGAGTCGTTCCAGATCCGTCTGCATCGCGGCGGCGACACCCACAGCGGCTTCACCTATCCCTATACGCCGAAGACGGTGATCGCCAACGTCTGGAACGCCGATCCCGAATGGCGGGTTACGCTCTGCGAGAACGGCGTGGAGACCAAGGCGATGACGCTGGTGACGACCTACACCGACGCGTGGTCGGTGGGGTACCATGTGGGCGTGCTGGGGCGCGGCGACAACTACAAGTCGCCCTGCAAGCACATGTACGTGGCTGAGCCGAACGACGTCAGGGCCGCATTGAAGGTGGTGGCCGTCGACCGCTGGGGCAACCGCTACGAGCAGTCGGAGTTCACGGCGCCCGACGACTTCACGGATGCCAGGTCGCCCGTGTATTGATGCCGGCCGGAGGCTCCGTGCGTGCGGAGCGGCGACGATGCGAGGAAACGAAAGACAGGAGAACGGGGATCGGAAAAAACTGTTCGAATGTTAATGAATACCTAAAATTACGACAATGTTACTCAAACTGAGAGGAATGTGCGCTGTCCTGTTGGCGGCGCTGGCATTCGCCGGCTGCTCGGACGACGATGCGGCGAGTAGTCTGGCGACGAATTTCGACGAACTGGAATTTTCCTACGAGGAGTCCGACCAGCAGCTGTTGATTCGCTCGACGGTGCCGTGGACGTTGGACTGCACCTATCTGACGGGCGACGGGTGGCTCGCGTTCGACAAGACGAGCGGCCCCGGCGACGAGGGCATCGTTTCGCAGCGCGTGACGATCAAGGCGCTGCACAACACCGGTGTCGAGCGCACCGCCGAACTGCACATTACGGGCGCCGGTTTCGACCGCAAGGTGACCGTCGTGCAGGAAGACGGCCAGGTACGCATCGACGGCGTGGAGCTGGAAGGCGACATGGCCAAAGACGAACCGGTCGAGAAGACCTACATCGCCGTGAACTATTCGCGTGCGGTGGGCGGCGAGAAGCTGACCGTCACGCCGACGCTGTCGGGCGAGGGCTCGGACGGCCTGTCGGTGGCTGCGGGCGAGGTGACGCTCGACGCGGGCAGCGGTGTGGCGCGCATGGCCGTGACGGGTACGCCCACGACCTTCGGCGAGGTGCTCTTCAAGGTCGCCGTCGAACTCGGTGACAAGAGCTTCGGCCCCTACGAGGTGAAGAGCGAAACGGCCAACCGCATGGCGGCGCCGACGGGACTCTACGTCTTCCGTGCCGATTCGCACGAGATCATCATGGAGTGGGACAACGACCACAGCCCCGTACGCACCAGAAAGTGGGCGTGGCAGCTGCTGGATTCCGATGCGGACGACGCCGGGGTGGTGCGCGAGTTCACCTACGAGGTGAACAGCAACGACGACAAGAATCCGAAGTATGTTTACAACCGTTTCATCATCGGGGCGCTCGATCCCGGAACGACCTACTATTTCCGCGTGAAGCGCTGCCCGTCCGAGGGGGTTGCCGACGATGCGGGCAAGATCGACTCGAAGTGGACGGAGCTGTGTCCCGTGACGACGAAGGCTGAACCGGAGGTGCCGGCCGACGCCGTACTCTTCCAGGATTTCCGCTATCTGGCTTACGGCGGCAACAACGTCTATACGGCGTTTGCAGGCGGTGTGAACGACAATCCGACAGGCAAGGCGCTCGATCAGATCTTCGTGCCCTATGAGAAATACTGCAATGCCAATTCGGCGGCGGCCAACCTCTGGACGACCCACAGCGCGGCCTACCGCTCGGCGGTCGGCCTGGACGGCTGGGTAGGCGGCAACAATGCGGCCGGACACACGGGCAACAATTCGGTCTACGGCGCTACGGGGATGCTCAAACTGGGTACCGGATCGGCCGTCGGCTGGATTCAGACGCCGGCGCTGGAAAAACTGACGGGGGCGACCGACATCACCGTGAGCTTCGACGCCTGCTGCTGGTGGGAGGATCCTTCGTCGAGCACGAAGAGCGACAATCCCGAAATCAAGGTGATCGTCGTGGGCCCGGGTACGATCGACGGCCAGAAGGAGGCGAAGGTACAGATCAGCGAGAAACGGGAGATGAAGCCCTGTACGGTGAACGTCGCAGGCGCGACGGCCGAGACGCACATCGAGTTCAGTGCGGTCTTCGCCAAGGAGAACGGGCTTACCAACCGCTGGTTCCTCGACAACGTCCTGATCGTTCCGGCCGAGTGATTCGCGCCGGAGTTTCGGAATCCGGCACGATGGTAAGAGAGGGGTGCGGCCCGCAGAAGCCGCGCCTCTCTTTATTTTGGTAGCTATATACGGCTTCGCACCCCGTCGGATTTCCGATCCGATGCACCCGACCGGCCGTCGGAGCGTTCGCGGCGGAGCCGCGTTTGCAGATTGGACCCACCCCCAAACCCCCGCCTCGGCGGGGGCTTCGGGCAAGGCCCGCTCGGGTCGTCGGGCTTCGGCGGCGCGGCGGTGCAAAATGGGATATTGCCGCCTGATTCTATCGATTGTCCCGGGAGAGTCATTTTTTGAAATCTATAAATCAAAATGCGTAACGACGCCGTTTCCGAACATTCTATATTTGTGTACAATTATGTAACAAAAAGCCGTCAGACCTCCTTTTTCCGTGCCGCCGGACAGTTCGTGCGGCCGCTGCGAGAAGCGGAAACGGACAGCAGGGAGCCGAAACGGCCGCCGACACCAGCCGATCCCTATCTCCGATAGATGTAAACAAACTTAAAACTATGAATCATGGATGAACTTAGACCAGTAACGAACCGGTCGAAAGCCTTCGGCTCTCGGCTCGGACTGTTTTGTCTGGCCTGCCTGTCGGCCGGCCTGGCATTGATTTCCCCCCCCCTCGCCTTTGCGGCGCGGCCGGCTGACGAATTGTTGGATATCCGGGGCGTCGTCGTAGATACGAAAGACCCTCCCACGCCGCTGGTGGGCGTGACGGTGCTCGTGCAGGGAACGGTTCGCGGAACGACGACCGACGCCGAAGGATTCTTCTCGATCAAGGCCAAACACGGCGACGTGCTCACCTTTTCGTTTATCGGGTACACGGGCAAAGAGTATCGGGTGAACAAAAGCGTGGCCAACCTTTCGATCGCAATGGAGGAGGAACTGACCAGTATCGACCAGGTCGTGGTGACGGGTATGACTTCGCAGCAGCGCAAGCATATCGCCGCTTCGGTCGGCGCGGTGGCGCCCTCCAATTTCGAAAACAAGCCCATCACCCGTCTGTCGCAGGCCTTGCAGGGCGGAACGACGGGTATCCTGGTGACTCAGAGTTCGGGCCTTCCGGGCGGTGACGGTGCGACGATCAAGATCCGCGGCGTGGCGTCGCTTCTGGGTTCCGACCCGCTGGTGCTGGTCGACGGCTTCGAGTTCGACATGGACAAGCTCGATCCCTCGACCGTCGAGTCGGTGTCGATCCTCAAAGACGCCGCCGCTGCGTCGATCTACGGCGCCAAAGCCGGTAACGGCGTTATCCTCATCACGACCAAACGCGGTTCGGCCGGCAAGGTTTCGGTGTCGTACAACGGTTATTTCGGTATTCAGCAGCCGATCTACCTGCCCGACTTCGTCGACGGAGCCACCTACATGGAGTATATCAACGAGGCCAACCGCAATACCACGGGCGTGGACAAGTATACCCCCGAACAGATTCGGATCACGCGCGAGGGGAGCGACCCGATCCACTATCCCAGCACCGACTGGATGAAGGAGACGATGCGCGAGACGGCCCCGATCCACGAGCACAACTTCACCGTGTCGGGCGGTAACACCACCGCGCGCTTCGCCCTGTCGGCGCAGTATCTCAATCAGGACGGTATGTACAAGGTGATGGACAACGGATTCGAACGTCTGACGGTGCGCGCCAACACGACGGTGAACCTCAACAAGGACATCATGATGTTCGTCGACATGTTCGTCGGCCGCGATACGCAGCGTCAGCCCGAGACGATGAACAAGACCATTCTGGACTACATCTATCTCGCACCGCCGACGCTCGTCTCGAAATATCCCCGCAAGGAGGGACAGAAGCCCGGATACGACTACTACGGCGTCTATTTCGAGTGGATGAACCCGCTGGCCAACCTCGAACGCGGTACGCAGGTGGAGAGCATGCGCGACTACGTGACGATCAACGCCCGCCCCACGTGGCATATCATTCCCGGCCTGACGCTCAAAGGACAGGTGGGTTACCGCATCGCATCGGGCATGGACAAGAAGGACCGCAACGCCTACGTCTTCCTCGACTACTTCTCCGGCAACGAGTCGGGAACGTTCGGCGCCGTGAAGTCGGCCACCTATACCACGCGCACGAGCTACTGGATGGTCGGCGCGACGCTCGACTGGACGAAGGAGTTCGGCAACCACCGCATCAACATTCTGGGCGGATGGAACGAAGAGGTCGACCGCCGCAACGGCTGGGACGACGTGGCGCTGCTCTCGTTCTTCGGAAAGGCCTATTACAGCTACAAGGACAAGTATCTGGCCGAGGTCGGCATTCGCCGCGACGGTTCGTCGCTCTTCGGCGACGGGCACAAGTGGGGCAACTTCCCTTCGGTGGCCGTGGGCTGGAACGTCAACCGCGAACCGTGGATGCAGAACGCCCGGTTCATCGACAACTTCAAGATCCGCGCCTCCTACGGTATGCTGGGCAACAACAACGTGGCGCTCTATCGCTATCAGACCATTATCGACAACTCGGGTAACGAAATCGTCAACGGCAACCCCGACCTGACGTGGGAGAAGGTGAAGATTCTCGACGCGGGCGTCGACCTGAGCCTCTTCGGGCAGAAGCTCGAAGTGACCTTCGACTGGTTCCGCAAGGTGACCGACGACATGATCGTCAACGTGCCTTCGACGCCCAGCTCGGGGCTGCTGGCCGCCCCGATGAACGTCGGAAAGGCCGAGGTGAAGGGTTACGAGATCGGCGTGGGCTTCAACCACTCCTTTACGAAGGACATCGATTTCAGCATCAATCTGGGTTACTCCTACAACAAGTCGAAGTGGCTCGAAATCACCAACGACGAGCTTATCAACGGCAATACGATCTATCGCAAGGGACACGCCATCAAGGAGTACTACGGCTATCAGGCCGATCACCTGCTCACGCAGGACGACCTCGATTTCCGCGTGCCGATCATCGGCGGCTACGACGGCGCGACGACCGCGCAGCTGCCCGGCGACATCCGCTACGTGGATACCAACGGCGACAAGGTGATTACGACCGACGACCGCGTGCCGCTGGGCGACCAGGACCCGCACAGCGTCTACTACGGCAACCTCTCGTTCCGCTGGAAGAACCTCGACTTCGACATGCAGGTCAACGGCGTGGGATACGTGCCGATCTTCTATCAGGGGTTGATCTCGAATCCGCTCGATCCGGAGTACGGCGGTACGCCCCAGCGCTGGCACCTCGACCACTGGAAGGCCGAGAATCCCGACCGCAACGCCAAACTGCCGCGCGTGACGACCGATCCGGGTAACAATGCGCTGCTGTCGACCTTCTGGAAGGAGAACGGCGCCTTCGTCCGTATCAAGTACATGCAGCTGGGCTACAACTTCAAGGCGCTGGCCAAGAAGATCCATGCCGGTAACTTCCGTGTTTACGTGAACGTGCAGAATCCCTTCACCTTCACCAAGGTCGAGCTGATCGACCCCGAGACGAAGGGCACGCACACCACCTACCCGATGTTCAAGACCTATTCCGTCGGTCTGAATGTGAATTTCTAACCGGTAACACCTAAACAGTAAACAATTATGAACTATATCGATCATATCAAAGGATACCTCTCCCGCGCAGCGCTCCTGCTGCTGATGGCCGGCGGTGCGCTGATGGCCGGATGCGAGGATTTTCTGGTGCGCGACGTGCCTAACCAGACGACCGACGAAGAGTGGTGGCAGAACAAGGGACAGCTCAACACGGCGCTCAACAACCTCTACAAGCCCATGCCGTCGGGCACCATCACCTATGTCAATCACGATGTCAAGCAGTCGCAGGCGAGCGGCTATCCCAATGCCCGCGTGGAGATGGAGGCACTGACGGACAACGGAGTCGGCTCGGCCAACTATGTCTCCTACAACGCCTTTACGGCGGGAATTACATCGTCGAGCGAAGATGTCTGCAACAAGATATGGAACATGAAATGGACGGTGATACGCCGTTGCTGCCGCTTCATGGAGCACTACCAGCAGGCGACGGTGGCCCCCGACGCGGCGCCGCACGAAGGCATCCAGACCGTCGACCGTTTCGCCGCCGAGGCGCGTGCGCTCAGGGCGTTCTACCATTTGGAGCTCTTCCTCTTCTTCGGCGATATTCCGCTCGTCGACCACTCGACGCTGCCGACCGAGCAGTTCCTCGTGCGCCGTCCGCAGCAGGAGGTCGTCGACTGGATCGCCGGCGAGTTGGAGGGTGCGTCGCACAACCTGCCGGTCGTGCCGCAGACCAAGTCGGAGCGCTGGCGCTGGACGAAGGGCGCCTGCTATGCGTGGATGTCCTACCTCTATCTCTATGTCGGCGACTGGGCCAATGCCAAGAAGTGGGCCGAGGAGGTAATCAAGCTGGGAATTTACGACCTCTATCGCAGCACGGCCGATCCGGCCGACAGTTTCCGCCGGCAGTTCATCCACGAGGCCTACAACAACGACACGAAGGAGTCGATCCTCACCACCGAGCTGGGTATGCGTCAGGTGCAGCGCCGTCTGGCTCCGCCCGACGGCGGTAACGGCCAGACCGGTCTGTCGCCCACGGCGTCGCTCGTCGACGAGTTCGAGTTGCTCGACGGCCGCACGCTCGACGAACTGCCCGCCGACGAGAAACGGGCCTACCAGCTCGACCCGCAGCCCGAAAAGCGCGATCCGCGTCTGGGCATGTCGATCATCTTCCCCACCGAGACCTTCCTCGGCTATACGGCCCATCCGTGGGAGCCTTCGCACAAGGACGCCATCGGCAAGGAGGGTTCGACGAAGACCGGTTACTGGATCAAGAAGTGGGCGAACGAAACCGACCGCACCAATTACAGCAGTACGGACGGCGGCAAGCTCGACTTCCAGAACATGCGCTATGCGGTGGTGCTGCTCAACTACGTCGAAGCTGCCATCGAGCTGAACCAGCTGAGCGATCCGAATATCTACGACTATCTCGACGACATCCGCGACCGTGCGGGAATGCCGCCCGTGGATCGCACAAAGTACGCTACGCAGACGAAGCTGCGCGAACTGGTACGCCGCGAGCGCCGTGTGGAACTGGCCTTCGAGGGACACCGTCTGTTCGATATCCGCCGCTGGCGGATCGCCGAGCAGGTGATGAACGGCGAGGTCTACGGCGCGACGCCTCCGGGTGCCGACGACCGCTACCTGGCCCAGACGCGCGTCTTCAACCCCAACCGCGACTACCTGTGGCCCATTCCGGTCGGTGAGATGAACACTAACACGGCGATGGAGCAGAACCCCGGGTATTGATGCCGCAGATTCGAACGACGGATTTCTCCGCCGACGGCCGGTGACGGCGGCCGGCGGAGAATTCGTAAACGGCAGAGAGAACAAACCAACTATTAATCTGACTTGTTATGCAACCGATGAAACGAACATTCCGAAGTGCGATATGGCCCCTTTGGGGGCTGTTGACCGTCGCCTGCGCTGCGCCGGACGGGCGCAATCTTCCGGCTGCGGAAGATTTCGAGAGCCTGAGCGCGCAGTTCGCGGCACCTTCCAAGGAGTACGGCTCGGCGCCGCTCTTCGTCTGGAACAAGGTCGTGACGCCCGAACGGATCGACGAAGCGATGGCCGACCTCAAAGACAAGGGCTTCGGCGGCGTCTTCGTACACCCCCGTCCGGGCATGGTGACGCAGTATCTCGACGACAACTGGTTCTCGCTCTTCCGCCATACGATGGAGAAGGGCCGCGAACTGGACATGAACGTCTGGATCTACGACGAGAACTCCTATCCGAGCGGTTTCGCGGGCGGCCACGTCAACGAGGCGATGCCCGAGAGCTACGACGAGGGCGTGGCGCTCAAATACCTGCGTGCCGGGGTGCTGCCCGATACGGTCGACCGCTTCTTCTGCTGCCTGCGACGTGAAGGCGACGCCTTCACCGACATTACGGCCGAAGCCGTTTCGCGGCGTGGCGAAAAGGGCGATTACTACCTCTTCTACAAGGCTTACAACCCCACGTCGCCGTGGTACAGCGGCTTCTCGTACGTGGATCTGATGCACGAGGGCGTGGCCGACAAATTCATCGAACTGACGCTTGACGGCTACAAGAAGGTCGTGGGCGAGGAGTTCGGCGGTACCGTTCCGGGCTGGTTCACCGACGAGCCGCAGATCGTGGTGACCGACCGCGAGTCGATCCGCTGGACACCCGACCTGTTCGATGCCTTCCGCGCCCGCTGGGGATACGATCTCGAACCCAATCTGGTCTCGCTCTGGGAGGAGGTCGGTCCGTGGCGGCAGGTGCGGCACAACTACCGCGACGTGCTGATGAATCTCTTCCTGGATCGCTATATCAAGGTCTGCCACGACTATTGCGAGCGCAACAACCTGGTCTTCACCGGCCATTTCTGGGAGCACGGGTGGCCCGACATGGGGCACAACCCCGACAATATGGCCATGTACGCCTGGCAGCAGATGCCGGGCATCGACCTGCTGTACAACAAATTCGACGTCAAATCGCCCAACGCCCACTTCGGCAACGTGCGTTCTGTGAAGGAGGTCAACAGTGCGGCCAACCAGATGGGGCGCGTGCGCAAGCTGAGCGAATCCTACGGCGGCGGCGGTTGGGATATGACGCTGCGCGACTTCAAGCGTCAGGGCGACTGGGAATATGCGCTGGGCGTGAACTTCATGAACCAGCATATCGCACCGCTGAGCATCGCCGGTGCGCGCAAGTACGACTATCCGCCCGCCTTCACGCCCCATTCGCCGTGGTGGGAGTATTACCGCGAGCTGAACCTCCACTTCGCCCGTCTGTCGCTGGCGCTCTCGTCGGGCGGCCAGTACAACGACGTGCTGGTGCTCGAACCCACCACCTCGATCTGGATGTACTACACTTACAACGCGCCGCGCCCGAACCGCTGGCGGACGATGGGCGAGGAGTTCCAGGCCTTCATCACCGCATTGGAACGGCATCAGGTGGAGTTCGATCTGGGGTCGGAGAACATCCTGCTCAACCACGGTTCGGTCAAGGGCGACCGCTTCGTCGTGGGTAAACGCGCCTACGGGACGGTGGTGCTGCCGGCGCAGATGGAGAACGTCGACGCCGCGACGTTCGACCTGCTCGAACGGTTCGCCGCGAAGGGCGGCCGGATCATCGCCTACGGTACGCCGCAGTATGTGGACGGTGCGAGGAGCGCCGAGGCGGAGGCCTTCTTCGCCGATCCGGCGAAGGTGACGCGCGCCGATGCGGGCGAACCGATCGACTACTCGCTCTTCGCCACGCCCGAAATCGCATTCGATGCGCCGGAGGGCAACTATCTCTTCCACCATCGCCGCCGCATGGACGACGGACAGCTGTTGTTCCTCGCCAATTCGAGCCTTACGCGCCCCGTCCGGGGTACGGTGACGCTGCAAGGACGTCAGGCCGCGCTGCTCGATACCCGCACGGGCGAGATCCGCGGCTACGAGGCGCAGCGCGAGGGCGACCGGCTGACGATCGCCTACGATCTCCATCCGGCCGGCAGCCTGCTGCTCTACGTCTTCGACGAGGAGCGCGAAGGGTTGGCACCCGCGCCTGCGCGGCGCGTGCTGACGGCGGTTCCTGCCGCGGGAGGTCTGACGGCGAAGCCCGACGCGCCCAACGTGATGACGATCGATTTCTGCGATCTGGAACTCGACGGCAAGGTCTATCCGGATCTGAACAGTTACGACGCGGCCAAACTCGCCTACCAGCATCACGGCTTCAAGGCCGGCAATCCGTGGAGCACCTCGGTGCAGTTCCGCGACCATACCGTGCGCCGCGACACCTTCACGATGGGCGGATTCAAGGCGTCGTACCGGTTCACGGTGACGTCCGGTGTCGACCGCAGCCGCTTGCAGGCCGTCGTCGAGCAGCCCGAACTCTACCGCGTGACGCTCAACGGCGTGGAGCTGAAAGCCCTGTCCGACAAGCACTGGATCGATCCCGAAATGCGCTTCATGCCCCTCGGCGATGCCGTGCGCACGGGCGAGAACGTGCTGACGATGGAGTGCTCGCCGATGCGCGTGCTGGCCGAGATCGAACCGATCTACATCCTGGGCGATTTCCGGCTCGAACCGGCCGCCAAAGGGTGGAACATCGTCGCTCCGGGCGATTTCGCCGCCGGCAGCTGGAAGGCGCAGGGCTGGCCCTGCTATCCCGGCAAGGTGACCTATGCGCGGGAGTTCGATGTCGCCGAAAAGGCGCCCTACTACGAAGTGGCGCTGGGCGAGTGGAAGGGTACGGTCTGCGAGGTGCTCGTCAACGGCCGTTCGGCCGGTATCGTCTATGCGGAGCCGTATACGGTCGACGTGACGGAGTGGATCGTGGCGGGCCGCAACCGTGTGGAGGTGAAGGTCGTGGGCAGCAACTACAACCTCATGGGACCGCTGCACGCCGCGCACTTCAAACGGATCACGCCGGCCTTCTGGCGCGGGGTCAAGGAGTATCCCTCCGGTAAGGACTACGTGCAGCAGGACTACGGTCTGATGGGCGATTTCACCCTCGCGGCGGGTCGTTGACCCCTCTTTCGGACGAATTTGCGATGCGGGACGGCGGAATGCCGTCCCGCTTTTCGTCCGGTTTCGTTTGCGATTGTCGGGCGCTATGTCCGTGAGGAGGGGGATTTTGACATTCGGAAAGGGGGACGGCTCGAAGAAATGTCAGTTTCGTTATGAAATTTTTACGGTTTTATTTTGAAATTTTTCGTTTTATGCGTTCCTTTGTATGCGGAAAATAATCGAAAACGAAAATATCCTATGACAAAGCAATTCGATGTGATTATTATCGGCGGCGGCGCTACGGGTGCGGGTGTGGCCCGCGACTGCTCCCTGCGCGGTATCCGTGCGCTGTTGCTCGAACGAGGCGACATCGCCACGGGTGCGACGGGCCGTAATCACGGTCTGTTGCACAGCGGCGCACGCTATGCCGTGACGGACCGCGAGTCGGCCGAGGAGTGCATCAAGGAGAACATGATCCTGCGCCGGATCGCCAGCCATTGCGTCGAGCAGACCGACGGTCTGTTCCTGAGCCTGCCCGAAGACGGGCTGGAATTCCAGGCCAAGTTCGTCGAGGCGTGCCGCGCGGCGGGGATCCGCGCCGACGTGATCGATCCGAAGGAGGCGTTGCGGCTCGAACCGTCGGCCAATCCGGCGATGATCGGCGCGGTGCGCGTTCCCGACGGCGCGGTCGATCCGTTCCGGCTGACGGCCGCCAACGTCATCGATGCCAAGGCGCACGGCGCCGAGGTGCTGACCTACCACGAGGTGCTCGACTTCCTGCGCGAACAGAACCGCATCACGGGCGTCAAGGTGCTCGACCGCAAGACGGGCCAGACGGCCGAATACCGCGCGCAGGTGGTGGTCAACGCGGGCGGCATCTGGGGGCACGACATCGCCCGCAAGGCGGGGGTGACGGTCAACATGCTGCCGGCCAAGGGCTCGCTGCTGATCTTCGGCCACAGGGTGAACAACATCGTGCTCAACCGCTGCCGCAAGCCGGCCGACGCCGACATCCTGGTGCCGGGCGATACGATCTCGCTGATCGGCACCACGTCGAGCAAGGTGCCCTTCGACGAGGTGGACGACATGTACGTGACGGCCGATGAGGTCGACCTGCTGCTGCGCGAGGGAATGAAACTGGCCCCGTCGCTGGAACATACGCGCATCCTGCGCGCCTACGCCGGCGTGCGTCCGCTGGTAGCGTCGGACGACGATCCGAGCGGACGCAGCGTGAGCCGCGGCATCGTGGTGCTCGACCACGCCACGCGCGACGGATTGGAGGGCTTCGTGACCATCACGGGCGGCAAGCTGATGACCTACCGTCTGATGGCGGAGTGGACGACCGACTTGATTTGCAAAAAGTTGAATCTTACGGCCAAATGTACCACCGCCGAGGAGAAGCTGCCCGGCTCGCGCGAGCCGGAGGAGGAGGTCAATCGTCGTCTGATCTCGGTGCCGGTGGCGCAGCGCGCCTCGTCGATCCACCGTCACGGCGACATGGCCGGCAAGGTGGCTGCGGGCGATGCCGCCCGGCGTTCGCTGGTGTGCGAATGCGAGGAGGTGTCGGTCGGCGAGGTGGAGTATGCGCTCAATGAGCTGGACGTGAACAATCTGGTCGACCTGCGCCGGCGCACCCGTGTGGGCATGGGTACCTGTCAGGGCGAGTTGTGCGCCTGCCGCGCCGCGGGGCTGATGGCCGAAGCGGGCAAGTACTGCGTGCGGCGCGCCAAGGAGGATCTGACGGCGTTCCTCAACGAACGCTGGAAGGGCATGGCCCCCGTGGCGTGGGGCGATACGCTGCGCGAGAGCGAGTTCACGATGTGGCTCTACGACGGCGTGTGCGGTTTAACGAGTGCTAACAATACGAAATGACGATATGAAATTCGATAGTGTAATCATCGGCGGCGGCCTGGCGGGACTCGTCTGCGGCATCCGCCTTTCGAAAGCGGGGCGGCGCTGCGCCATCATCTCTTCGGGGCAGAGCGCGCTGCACTTCTCGTCGGGGTCGTTCGATCTGCTGGGCGCGCTGCCCGACGGTACGCCCGTGACCGCTCCCGCGGAGTCGGTGGCCGAGACGATCCGGCAGGCTCCCGAACACCCTTACGCCCGCATCGGCGCCGAACGTTTCGGGGCGCTGGCGGCCGAGGCCGCCGCACTGCTCGCGGAGGCGGGCGTCGCCGTCGAGGGCGATGCAGCCCGTAACCACTACCGGCTCACGCCGATGGGCGGGCTGAAACCCGCGTGGCTGACGCTGGCGGGGTATGTGCGCAGCGAAGCGTCCGATGCGCTGCCGTGGCGCAAGGCGGTGCTGTTCAATGCCGAGGGCTTCCTCGATTTCTATACGCAGTTCCTCGCCGAGGGATTCCGCCGCATGGGGACGGAGTGCGCGGTGCGCACGTTCAACATGCCGGCGCTCGAAACGATCCGCAACAATCCCAGCGAGATGCGTTCGGCCAATATCGCCCGCATCTTCGACCGGCAGGAGAATCTCGACGAGCTGGCCCGGATCCTGCGGCGCGAGGCGGGCGATGCCGAAGCGGTGTTGCTGCCCGCCGTGCTGGGGATCGACCGCCGCGATGCGGCGGCGCAACTCGAACGGCAGGCGGGCCGTCCCGTGGCGATGGTGGCCACGCTGCCCCCGTCCGTCCCGGGATTGCAGGCGCAGTTGCAGCTGCGGCGCTACTTCCAGCAGTCGGGCGGCGTCTACATGCTGGGCGACACCGCCGTGCGTTACGAGGCCGAAGGCGGCCGCATCACGGCGCTCTACACGGCCGACCACGGCGACATCGCCTTCGAGGCCGACAGCTACGTGCTCGCCACGGGCAGCTATTTCAGTCAGGGATTGGTGGCCGGGATGGACGGCGTGCGCGAACCGCTGTTCGGGCTGGACGTGGCCTGTGCCGCCGACCGCGGCGCATGGTACGACCGCGACCTGTTCGCGGCGCAGCCGTTCGAACTCTTCGGCGTGAAGTGCGACGAGCGTCTGCGCGGCCTGCGCGACGGGCGTGCGGTGGAGAACCTCTACGCGATCGGCGCCGGACTGGCGGGATTCAACCCCGTGAAGGAGGGGTGCGGCGCAGGTGTTTCGATGCTCACGGCGCTGGCCGCCGCCGAACGGATTTTAAACGAGTAAGGTTATGATGACGGAATACAGTGAAAACAATTTCGAGCAGTGCATCAAATGTACTGTCTGCACGGTCTACTGCCCCGCGGCGGCTGCCAATCCGCTCTTCCCGGGGCCGAAGCAGGCGGGGCCCGACGGCGAACGCCTGCGCCTGAAACAGCCCGGCTTCTACGACGAGGCGCTCAAATACTGCCTCAACTGCAAACGCTGCGAAGTGGCCTGCCCGTCGAACGTGCGTATCGGCGACATCATCCAGCTCGCGCGCATCAAGTACAGCAAGAAGCGGCCGGGACTGCGCGAGTTCGTGCTCGCCAACACCGATTTGGTGGGAACGCTCTCGACGCCGCTGGCGCCGATCGTCAACGCCACGGTGGGGCTCAAACCCGTGAAGATGGTCATGGATAAGGTCATGCGCATCGATCATCGCCGCACCTTCCCCAAATACGCCTTCGGCACGTTCGAGGGGTGGATGCGCAAGCAGCGCGAGGCGCAGGCGGCTTTCCCCGAACAGGTGAGCTATTTCCACGGCTGCTACGTCAACTACAACAACCCGCCGCTGGGCAAGGATTTCGTGCGGGTGATGAACGCGCTGGGCATCGGCGTGCAGCTGTTGAAAAAGGAGAAGTGCTGCGGCGTGGCGCTGATCTCCAACGGACTGATAAATCAGGCCAAACGGCAGGCGGAGGTCAATATCGCTTCGATCCGCGAGTCGGTCGTGGAGCGAGGTCTTCCCGTGCTGGGCACCTCGTCGACCTGCACCTTCACGCTGCGCGACGAGTATCCCCACCTGCTGGGCATCGATACGTCGGACGTGCGCGATAGCGTGGAGCTGGCGACCCGCTATATCTACCGGCTGTTGGAATCGGGCAAGGCGAAGCTGCGCTTCCGCAAGGATGCGCCCAAGGTGAAGGTGGCCTACCATACCCCCTGCCACATGGAGAAGCTCGGGTGGTCGTACTACTCGATCGAACTGTTGAAGATGATCCCTTCGGTGGAGCTGACGGTGCTCGACTCGCAGTGCTGCGGCATCGCGGGAACCTACGGCTTCAAGAAGGAGAACTACGAGACTTCGCAGGCCATCGGCGAGGGGCTGTTCCGGCAGATCGAGGCGACGGGCTGCGACGTGGTGGCCACCGATTGCGAGACCTGCAAGTGGCAGATCGAGATGTCGACGTCGAAGCGGGTCGAACATCCGCTTTCGATTCTTGCGGCGGCGCTCGACGTGGAGTGACGCCAGAGGCGAGCGTTCGAACCGGCTCCGGAGATTCTCCGGAGCCGGTTTTTTGTTCGGGGCCGGGGAGAACGGGTGCGGAGGCGCGACGCGGCCTGCGGCAGCGGAGCGGTTGCGGACTTTCGGCGGCAGGGGATGCGGCTCGCAGAGCCGTCGGCGCGTTGCGGTCCGCGGGGCGAACCGGCGGCTTCGCGCAGGCGATGTCGGCGGACGTGACGATTTTTTTGCCTGATTTTCATTTCCGGTTACGCAATGCGGCCCCGTCGTGCGTATATAGGGTAGAAAGAGTCGATTATGGATAAAAAAGAGATGCGAAACCTCTTCGACGGCGATTGCTCGCCCGCGGAGGAGCAGGCCGCCGGCCGCTGGCTGGCCGAACACGCCGAAACGAAAGAGGCCGACGAATTGCTGTATGCCCTGCTGCGCGAGACGAAGCCTGCGACGGCCAATGCCGAGGGGGCTTTCCGGCGTGTCTGCCGCCGGCTGGGAATCGCGCCGAAGAGCTCGGCATGGCGGCTCGTCGGCCGCTGGACGATGCGTGCCGCCGCCTGTCTGCTGCTGCCCGTCGCGGCGCTGGCGTTCTATCTCTACGGCGAGGCGCAGCGGCCGGGCGAGTGGTTCGAAGCCTATGCACCCTACGGCAAGACGCTGCGCGTGGTGCTACCCGACGGCTCGGAGGTGGTCATCAATTCGGGATCGAAGCTGATCTATCCCGACCGCTTCGGGCCCGATCGCCGGCAGGTCTTTCTGGCGGGCGAGGGCTACGCCACGATTGCGAAGGATCCCGGGCGCCCCTTCGTGATGTCGGCCGGCGAGGTCGACGTGCGGGTGCTGGGCACGAAATTCAATCTGAAATCCTATGCCGAGGATTCGGAGGTCGAGGTGACGCTCGTCGAGGGCAGCGTCGAAATGGAGACCAAACTCGGCGGCGACGACCGCATCGTGCGGCTCCGCCCGGGCGAGCTGGTGAAGCTCGACAAGCGTACGGGATCGACCGAAACCTTCGATGTGCCGACGGATACCTACCGCCCCGTCGTCTGCGGGGGCGGGCTCTTCTTCATGGACAAACGCTTCGACGAGATCGTCGCCTACCTCGAAAAACGCTTCGACGTGAAGATCAACGTCGCCGACCGCGCGCTGGCCGAGCGGCGCTTCATCGCCTCGTTCGTCAACGGCGAGTCGCTCGACGAGATGCTCGCTTCGTTCAATGCCGACGAGGCGATGCGCATTCGCCGCGAAGGCCGCATCGTCAACATCACCAAACGCTAACCCTCAAAAGAAACCGCCCATGGAATAAGATCGATCCTCGTAAAAAAAGGCGGAGATATTCGCACTATCCCCGCCCGCAGTTCCGGTCGTGAGCTGTACACTCCAAGCACAGAACCAAAACCTAACAAATGTATGAAAAAACCTGAAAACTTGCTAACGATTCCGGGTATAAAATCGTTTTGTCTCGGAATCGTTGTGTCGGCGGCGCTGTTTCTGCCTTCGCAGGCGTCGGCTGACGACATCTCCCTGAACCTGAAAAACGTAACCGTGAAGCGGGCGATCGCCGCTCTGCAACAGTCGCACTATTCGCTCACGGTCGATGCCAGCCAGATCGACATGGAGCGTCGGATCACGGTCGCGGCGGAGGACGAACCGATCGAGAACGTCCTCGCACAGATCTTCGCGGGACAGGACGTGAGCTATGAAATAAACGGACGGAGCATCGTCGTCACGCGCCGTGCCGTGCCGCGCGTGGCCGAAAAGGCCGTGTCGCGGACGCTGAGCGGCGTGGTGCGCGACGACAAGGGCGCCACGATCGTGGGGGCGACGGTCGTCGTCAAGGGGACGACCACCGGCGTGACGACCGACATCGACGGCCGCTATTCGCTGCGCGTGTCGGCGGACGATCCCGTGTTGCAGATTTCGTTCGTGGGCTACCGGACGGCCGAAGTGGCGGTCGCACCGGCGCAGACGGTCGTGGACGTGACGCTCGCCGCCTCGTCGATCGACGTGGACGAGGTGGTGGTCGTGGGGTACGGCACGCAGTCGCGCCATACGCTCACGACGGCCGTGTCGAAGATCGCCGGCAGTGCGGTGGCGGCGGCTCCCGTGACCTCGGTGGGCGACGCCCTGAAAGGCAAGGTCGCGGGTATGCAGGTCTCGACGACCAACTCGCTGCCGGGCGAGGCGCCGACGTTCCTCATCCGCGGCGGTTCGTCGATCAACCAGAGCAATGCGCCGATCGTCATCGTCGACGGGATCACGCGCGCCATGAACGACATCAACCCCAACGACATCGAGTCGATCGAGGTGCTGAAAGACGCTGCGGCGGCCGGCATCTACGGCTCGCGGGCGTCGAACGGCGTGATTCTGATCACCACCAAGAAAGGTACGGTGGGCAAGGGGCCGGAGATCGTCTTCGAGGGGCAGATCGGCTGGGAGTCGCCTTCGCGCAAATGGGATTTCATGAATGCCGAGGAGTTCCTGTCGTTCGTGCGTCCGGCGATCGCCGAGTCGTACAACGGCGCGTCGGTGCTCACGTCGGCCACGGCCGCCGGCACGGGCAACGGCGACGGCTCGATCCATACCACGCGCTTCCTGGGCGACGGCGAGGCGGTTCCCGCAGGCTGGCGGAGCATGACCGATCCGGTGACGGGGCGCACGATCGTCTTCACCGATACCGACGAGCAGGGACATTGGTTCCGCGACGCGCTGTGGGCGAAGGCCTACGTGGGCGTGACGGGCGGCAACGAGAACGTGAAATACGCCGCGTCGGTGAGTTATGCCGACGACGGCGGCGTGGTGGCGATGACCGACTACTCGGTCTTCACGATGCACGGCAGCGCCGATTTCAAGATTTCGAAGCGGCTGTCGGCCTCGACGACCTTCGACCTGTCGCGTTCGATCCGCCACCCGCTCGTCGACAACTACTTCAACAGCCTCGGACGCGGTCTGCTGATCGCGCCCACGCACCGCGACTACGACGCCGACGGCAACCTGCTGCGCGGCGGCGACAACAAAAACTGCCACACGGCGATGTGGTACGAGACCTACTACGACCGCGAATGCGCCGACAAGCGCGCCACGGGCAACTTCAACCTCAACTGGGAGATCGTCGACGGGCTGACCGCCACGGCGCAGTTTCCAGCAGTCGGGCGCCGTTGCTGCGGTGACTGCGAAAGCGCACGCCGAAATCGGCAAGGCGATATTCCCAAAGATTCATCAGCCGTTTCAGCCCTCTTGTTGATACCGCCTGTCCTGCGTATTCGTTATACCGTTCGCAAAACTCCGTGTTGCTGCCGCTGTAATTTTTCTGCACTTTCATAAATTCGACCAGCAGTTCCATCTCCTTCGGCAGCAGCATTTCCCGGTTCTCCATACTGTCGCCGAGCATTTTCCAAACAAATTCCTCTTTGGAAAACCGCAATTCAAGCTGGCGGTCCTCCACATCACGACCGGTGCAGTAGAGGGTGGCGCTGTCGGCATTGCGGCGGCTCTTGTCCAGCACAAAGGCGGTATCCACTGCGCCTACGATTCCGGTGGTACCGGTCAGCTTGTTGAACGGATCGCTGTCGCCCTGTTTGCGCAGGTGATGCACCAGCAGAAGGCAGATACCAAGTTCGTCCGTCAGCCGTTTTAATATCCGTATTTCCTCATAGTCGTTTGCGTAAGAGGTGTCGATGCTGTTGTTGCGCACAATCTGAAAGGTATCCACCGCAACAAAAACCATGTCGGGATGCTCTTTTACAAAATCCCGTATCTGTTCGCACAGACCGTCGGACAGCGTTCCGGCAGAGGTAGCAAAAAACGCATTGGGCGGCACTTCGTCGGTGATGCAAAGCAGACGGTTCTGCACGCGGCGCAGGGTGTCCTCCAAGCAAAGATACAGCGTGGTTCCTGCGGCCGTTTTCAACTCCCACATCGGTTCGCCCTTTGCAATACGCACACACAGGTCCAGCACCCACCACGATTTACCGATCTTTGACGCGCCGCCGAGGATACATAAGCCCTGCGGCATCAGCGTGTCGACACAAAACTTTGTCGGCGGAAGTTTCATGTCCATTAAGGTTTCGCCGTCGATAACGGCGAGTTTTGTTTTTTCGTCAGCCATACTGAAATCTCCTTATAAAAAAGTAAGAGCAAAAGCAGCGGCGGCGGAACCGATGCTTTCGCTCTCCTATCTATCTAATGGCTGAAAACAGAAAAATCGCATAAAATGCTGTGAGCGCAAAAATTCGTTTCT
>ENA-USUJ01000879-USUJ01000879.1-human-gut-metagenome-genome-assembly--contig:-NODE-879-length-26792-cov-9.486655_pt1 | contig 26792 bp, 14 predicted proteins | sample MGYA00250061_ERZ773398 | MGnify/ENA primary metagenome ERZ773398 (study PRJEB29103, sample SAMN06111992) | human gut metagenome | biome: human gut; feature: ankylosing spondylitis patient; material... | reverse complement strand
CGGCTGCGTCAATGATGTTGATCTGCGCGCCGCCGTTCACGTGCATCGTTGCGGATGCAAGATGGTTGTTGCCCGACGAGCCGAAGTTGTAAGCAACGTTCGTCAGGTAGAGATCGCCCTTGAAGGTTAACTGTCCTTGGCCGGCGGCGAACGTAAACGCGCCGCCCTGTCCGCTCACATTGATCGTACCGCCGACGCCGTCATCGCTGCTGATCGTATTCGTAAGCGTCTTGCCGTCAGCGCCGACGGTTACGTTAATAACCGAGTCGTCGTTTGCAAAACTGATCGAACCGGCGCCGAGCGACGCATCCTCATCAAGAGAAAGAGTTGCACCGCTCGCTCCGGAGCCAAGCGTGACAGCCCCCGAGTACGCACCGTTCGCCGAACTCACGTTGAATGTTCCGTCGGCAATCGTGAGATTTCCGTCCCCAGTCAACGTCCCGTTCAGTTCACTGTCAGAGGTGCCGAGAATCGTCAACGAACCGATCAGTTCAACTTTGCCGTCAGCGTCAAGCGCGCCGATTTCGTTGGAGCCGCTATTGACAAGCTTCGCATTTCCGCCAACCGCCACGAGCTGAGAATATCCGAGCGCCTTTTCATACGCAATGAGCGTCGCATAGTCTCTAATGTCGGTCTTTCCGGAATAGTCATTCTCTTCCGTCAGCGTAACTGCCGCAGTGCCGGCAATAGCAAGCGTGCCGGAGGCAGAGCCGTGAACGGCGGCCTCAAGCGTCGTGTCGGTTTTGCCGCTGCCGTTGAGAACCAGCTCCTTTTCATCCTGGATAGTTACTTCCGTGAGCTTGAATGCCAGCCCAAGACCGTTGGATCCAGTTGCATTGCCGCTTTCGACTTCAAGGGTGTACTCGTACTTGCCTTGTGCGACAGGGCCGTTCTCGTCCATGATGGTCGCGGTGACGAAGTCAGCGTTCGAAATCAGCGTGAGCGATTCTCCGTCAGCAACACCCGTAATCCGGTCATAGTCGGCACGAATCAACCACTGTTCGATTTGAGCGGTGTCCGCCGCAAGAATGTCGGATGCGTTCTGTGCGCCAACAGTCTGCGTTTGGTCAATATTGACGGTGACTGAGCCGCCCGATGACAAGTCGAGCTTATCAACGACCAGCTGCCCAAGCGTTTTGGTGCCAACGTTGACGCCGGCAGAGCCTTCAAAGATGAGGTTGCCGCCGTTCAGGACGAGCGCGCCGGTATTGGAACTGTTCGAAAGATCGATTGCTCTGTTGCCGGAATGAACAACCGCCTGCGCACTCTGGTCAAGCTGAAGTGTCGCGCCCTTGAGTGTCGCCTCGTTGAAGTCGTCGACTCTGAGGTCGATCGAAGCGGCATTTAACTGCAGCGTACCGGTAAAGTCGCTGTTGCCCTGTCCGAATGTGAATGTATTCGCAACGCCACCAGCTTCAATCTTCAGCGTGCCCTTGCCCGTCAGTTCGTTGGCGAGCGTCCAACCAGTTGTATCAACGAATTCTGCGTTGCCGCTCAGATTGATTGCTCCCGTTCCAAGTCGATCCTGGACAGATCTTTCCCCTTCAGTATTGACATGAAGGTCGCTGTTTTCGAGAACATTCCAGGCGGCAGCAAGCGAGTCATTGTCTCCGGTCACTCGGATATTCGATCCATTAAGCGCAATAACGCCTGCCCCACTCAGATCGTTCTCAAATATCGCCGTACCCTGCGCTCCAACCCCCGACAACTCAAGAGTCGTCGATTGCCCGACAGTGACATCCGTCGTTCCCAACGCATCTTCGTCAGTGATCTCTAACGTGCCCTGTCCAGACAAGTTGATCGAGCCCATCAAATCGCCGTTTTTGCCGTAGACATAGCCGCTTGCGTTGTCAGAGAACTCAACATTCAGAGCCACATTCCCAGAGAGAGCGCCGTCGCCAGAGACTTTGAGATTATCGACCGTTTCTGTCGCCGTGCCGCTGAAGATGACATGACCGCCATTGACAACAAGATTGCCGAAAGTACCGCCACTACCGCCAAGTGCATTGTCTGCCGTCAACGTCAGAGTACCGGAGGACGTCACGTACGTATCGCCGGTATAGGTATTCGTCGACTCGATGGTAACGGCATTCGAAATGGTCAGGTCGCCCTTACCATCAATCTTGTAGCTGATGGTGCCGGATTTATCAATGCGGTAGCCGATGCCGTCATCCGCCTGAAGTGTCAACGTCTCAAAATCAAGATTCAGATTCAGATTGCTACCGCTTAACTGAAGCGCTTCATCGGCAAATCCGCCGGAGAGCGTCGCGACGGTCTTGGCATCCTTATCAATGAAATTCTTCTGCTGAATATCACGCGAGATGCTGGTTCCATCTCCCGAAACAGCAATTGCACTGTTAAGCGCGTCGTTCGTCAGTGCTCCCGCATTGGCGATGCCGGCAATCAGCGTCACGGACTCGTTCGATCCGAACGCAGCGCTGCCCGTATCGTTTTCAATTGCGGAGAGATTCGAGTCAACTTCGAACGTCGTGCCAGCCTGTGCAAGCGTCAGACTGCCGGCATTCTGCAGATTGATCTGTCCTGCCGCGGTGCCGAAGTCGATACCGCCACCGTTGAGCGCAAGGCCGCCCAAAAGATTGTTCTCGGCGCCGGCTGCGTCAATGATGTTGATCTGCGCGCCGCCGTTCACGTGCATCGTTGCGGATGCAAGATGGTTGTTGCCCGACAAGCCGAAGTTGTATGCAACGTTCGTGAGCGTCAGCGTGCCGGTGAAAGCGCCGCTCCTCTGGTCGCTATCGAAAGCAAAGCTGTCGGCAGCAGCATTCGTACCGCTGACAGAGATAGCGCCGATACCATCTCCGCTGCTCGTCACCGTGTTCGTCATCACTTCGGTGCCGCTGACGGCAATATTGATGGCTGCGCCAGTGCCAGCCATGGTGATCACCCCGGTACCGAGATTAGCGTTGTCGGCAAAATTAAGCGTTCCGCTCAAGGTTACGGTGCCGGTATAACCGCTGACGCCAGCATTGTTGGAACTAACCGTCAAAGTACCGGCATTGAGCCTAAGGCCGCCCGACCCCAGGACCTTGCCGTCAATGCTCGAAACCGAAGCCGCACCGCCGTCGATCGTGAGGTCGCCCGTCAAATGAAGCGTGCCCGTCTCCCCGACATTGAGGACGTCCACTTCATTGTCGTCCACATATGCCGTACCGAGGACATCAAGCAAATTGGTTTCCCCTAGCGTGTCTTCTTCTGCATAGAGCGTTGCGTCGTTCTGAACGGTGGTGGTGCCCGAGTAGCTGTTGTCGTTGTTCGTCAGTCGAACGGCATTGTCTGCAATTTCAAGGCCGCCGCTACCCGTAACGAGCGCGGAAAGAATGCTGTCGCCGCCGCTCGCTGTCGAATCGCCAGCACTACCCGCAAGAACAAGCTGCTGATCTGGGTTTACATTGACGGCTGTAAGTCGGTAACTCAGGTCAACACTCGTTTTGTCTTGAAAGAGACTGAAGTCGTAGGTCGCAGTACCCACGGTGCCATCGCCGATGTTGACGGTCTTGCTGACATGGCCATCCGTTGCGCCTGCAAGTGCAAACGTTCCTCTTACACCGCCTGCGGCATTGATAAGCGCCTGGCTAAGGCCACCGTTGTCGGTATGAATAATCTGGTCTTGGGCAATGCTGCCGCTCGTGCCGGTCGAAGCATCGATCGACGACACATCAATGACGGCGCCGGCCTGAGCTGTAACTTGACCGACCGTCATGCCTGCATATTCCTCCGAATCCCAAGGCGTCAGATCGTTGAAGACGATCCGGCTGTCCGAACCGGCGGTGAGGACGTCCGCGTGGCCGGCCGCGCCCGTGTAGTCTGTCGACACGGTGAGCTGTGCACCACTATCGAGCGTGAGGTCGGCACCGGCGACAGTTTTGGCATTGACCGCTTCGTTGCTGTCAAGCGTAAAGATCGCGGACGAAAGTGTGATGGTGCCGGTGAAGTCGTCGGCAGCGGTGTCAGCGTAGCCGAAGGCAAATGTGCCGCCGTTCGCGGAGATGCTGAGCTCGCCCGTGCCAGTGAGCTTGTTCGAAAGCGTCCAGCCGCCCGAACCGTTCAATACAGTCAATCCCGTTTCGCCGACACTGACCGTGCCCGAGCCGATATGAGACGCAACGTCGTTTTCGACAAGGAGGCTGCCAAGAACAAGGAGACCGCCCGCAAAGTCATTGCTTCCCGTCAATTGAACGACGGAATCCGATTCGACCGTGACCGAACCCGCGCCCATGATGACGTTCTCGACCGTGGCATAAGCGCCGTCGGTCCCAGAAACGCCGTCAATCACGAGCTTCGCACCGGTGCCCGAGAGATTCGCAGTGCCGCTGCCGAGCGCGTCGGCACTCCGGATTGCAAGATCGCCATCGAGAACAACGACGGTCCCGCTGTAGCCGGCATTGGCCCCGCCGATCACGCCGCCCTTGTCGAGCGTGAGTGAGCCCAAACCGGCAAGCGCTTCGTCATAGAGCGCTTCAATTTCGCCCGCATACTGATTCGTTGTGCCGAAACCGACCGTTGCGCCGCTTTCAATCGTGAGCTTCGATGTGTGGCTAGCTGAAGTGCCTAAAACATGACCAGTTCCGAGCGTGAGTCCGTCGCCGCGGATGATCGTTGCGCCTGTGTAGTCGCTGGAACCGGTCCAGGTCAGCGCGCCGCTTGACGTAATGTCAACGTCGAGTTTTCCGCTCAGCTTGTTGTCAAACGTACCCTGGGCGTTCGTGAGTACGAGTCCGGCATTCTCTTCGGCGTCGCCCTCCTCAACATGCGCGGTGCCCGTAATCATCATGCCGCCCACGCCCTCGACATTGTCGAGCGTCAGCGTATGGCCGTCGGCGAGGGTCAGCACGCCGGTGAGGTCATCATTGGCGCCCGTAATGGACGAAGTTAAGTACTCGTCGCCGTAGTCGCGATCGGGGGCACGGGTGCCAAGCGTTAGATTGACGGTCCCGGTAAGCGCATCGTCGCCCGAAGCGACGATCGAACCGATCGACTCGAACCCGGAAGCGCCGAAGTCGAGATGGGCGTCACTTTCAACCGTGACCTTGCGAGACATGCCGAGCGAGCCGTGCTTTCTAAGCGTCACCGTGCCGCCGCTCACATTCGTTTCACCGGTATACGTATTGCGCGCTTCGTCCGGCGCACCGGTGCCGATAAAGAGATCGCCCACGAGGTTGAGATCGCCCGAAATGACTTCGCCCTCTTCGTTCACGTAGTCGCTCACGATCGCGCTCAGCGTTTTGTCAGCATCCGATGCGCCGTCAGCCGCCTGAAGCGTCAAGCCGCCGTCGTCGGTATCGGCAAGCTGAATGCCCGTCATGCTGTATTCGGAGGAGATGACGTTCTGATCCGTATTGACATCGATCTTGCCCGCGCCCCAGGTCACGTAGGCCTTGAGATCGCCGCCCTGGCTGTATTTGGTCGTGCCGCCCGAAACGGCATTCGAACCTGTGATGAGTGTTTCAAGGTTCTCCCTCGTCTTGGGCAGTTTCGTACTCCATCAGCGCCTGTTTGAAGGGCGCATTGTCGAGTGTCAGGAGATTGGAGTTGTCCGTGAGATTGGCATTGATGTCGAGCGTGAGGCCTGCACCGTCGCCGTCGTAATCGACAACACTGAGGTTATCAACATGAAGGAGCGGCGTATAGGCGGTACCGTCAGTCGCCAGTTCAATCCCGGTGAAGCTCAGCGTGCTGTCGGTGAGAACGACTTCGCCGAGACTGTTCGCCTGTTCGCCCGTCCCGGGACGAGCGACCGTCATCCGGGAATCCGTCAGGTTGAGGCCCGCCGAGTCGAGCACGGTTTCCTTGTTGTTGCCCGTGAGATCGAATTCGACGTTCGTGAAGTCGAACGTGCCCGAAGCGCCTGCATTCTCTTTCGCAAACGTGAGCTCGATTCGATCCTCACCCTCCCCTACAACCGTAAACGTGTCCAACGAACCGAACGAAAGGTTGTTTTCGACCGTAAGGTCTTCGGCCGTTGCAACGGTGAATTTGCTCCCTCCTGTGAGCGTGAGCGCGCCCGCCCCGGAAAGGCCGCCGACCCATACGTCAGCCGACTTGCCCGTTGCACCGATCTGAACGCTGCCCGCATTGTTGAGAAGCGACGTTTGACCGAGCGTGCCCGTCACAATCAGGGTCGAGCCGGCAAGTACATTCGTTTTGCCCTGGTAGGCGTTTGCCGTATTGGAAATCGTGACGGCACCAGTCCCGGCTACGGTGAGAACGCCGGCGACCTGCTTACCGTCTTCGCCAACCCAGTCGGTGATTATGGCTTTCAACTCGGCGTCGCTCCCGGCTGCACCGGTCGCGTCGAGGAAGAGGCCGCTGCCGCTCGCGTCAGCAAGCTGCACCTCGCTCAAGCCCGCCTTAACCGAAAGACCGCTCTCATCAATGTTCCAGCGGCCACTCCAGACGCCGTGGGCAACGGTGTTCCCAGAATCGTTCTTAATGGCGGATGTCGTTTCGCTCAGAATGCCGCTGTAGCCGCTCAGGTTTTGGTCAACGATACCGGCATCAATCAGCAGGCGGTTGTATCTGTCGTCGGCGACAAGCACATTGCCTGCCGAAATGTCGGCCGTGAGGTCGATGTCGACGCCGAAGCCGGACGTACCCGTGAGAGTCCCGACGACAAGCGCTGCGCCGCCGCTCGTCGTGAGATCAATCCCGTCGAACTCAATGTCGGCGTCCGCCGACAGTTCGAGTCCCTTGAGCGTCATCGAGCCAGAGCCGACGCCGTTGCCGAAGCTCGCCGCGCCGCCCGAACCGAGAATGACATTTGTGTCGGAAAAGACGGCGGACGTCGCCGACGTGCTGTCGGCAAGGTTGACCGACGTCCCGGAAAGCGAGATCGTTCCGGTGAAGTCGCCCGCGTCATTGCCGCTGTTCGTGAAGGAAAGTTCGCCCGCATTTTCGAAAGCGAGCATGCCGCTCGAGCCGGTGATGAGGTTCCCGATGACGGTGTCGTCCTGAAGCGGCGTGCCGCTCACGGTGAGAAGGCCGCCCAAGGTGCCGAAGTCGACCTTGCCCGTCCCCATGAGTCCGCCGACCGTTTGCGTGTGGCCGTTGACGCTGAAGGTCGTGCCGTCGGCGAGGTAGAGCCCGCTCGTCTTCCCAAGCGCTCTGTTCGCACCAAGCGTGAGCGAGCCGCTCGTCACGTACGTCGCGCCGCTGTAGTCGTTCGAGTCGTTGGTAACGATAATGTCGCCGCCATCAAACGAAATGGAGCCTGTGCCCGTCACCCGCGCCAAGAGCACGTTGTCGCCGCTCGTCGCCTGCTCAAGGCGGAGGACCTTCCGGAGCTCAATTTCGTACAATTGATATTCAATGACGAAGTCGTTGTCTTTCGTTTCAAGAGTGTCGCTGAGCGTCCACTTGGTGATCGCAGCGCCGTCCTGTACCGAGACGTCCGTCAGGTCTGCGATAGAAGTCGTCAGGGTCGTACCAACGGCGACGCTTCCCGCGGAAATGACGACCTGCGAGAGATCGCCGTCATCGGCGTCAAGCAGATTGAGCGAATCCGAGACGGTCATGTTCCCGCTGAACGAAACCGAGCCGCTCCCGCTCAGTTCGCCCATGATGACGAGTGAAGCGGAGTTCTGCTCGTCTCCGAGCGTGATATTGCCAAACTCGATTTGGCCGCCCGACAGAGCAAGCGAACCGAGCGTGTCATTGTGCGAGTCGACGACAATCTTGGCGTCGGAATTGGCCGCGACGCTGACGTCGTCAAGCGCGCGTTCCGTATTGCCAGTGAGCACGAGAAGCGTATTCGTGAGCGCGAGCCTGCCCGCCCAGCTGTCGGAACTCGTGTTCGCAAAAGAGAGGCTGCCGCCCGCGAGGTTCACGGCAAGCGTGCCGCTGTTGCCCGAAAGGGCGTTTGCAATCGACTGATCCCCTTGTTCGGTCTTCGTGAGGTTGAGTGTGCCCGTCCCGAGATCGATGCTGCCCGAACCCTCAAGTCCGTGAACGAGCTGCGTCGTGCCGTTCAGAAGAACGCCGGCACCCGCATTGACGTCGAGGACGCTCGTGCCGGAAGTGTTGCCGCCGAGGACGTTGTCCGAGCCGAGCGAAAGCGTGCCGTTCTGAACGAGCGTTGCGCCCGTGTAATTGTTCGATTCGCCCTCCTTCGACGTGAAGACAATGGTCTGATTGTCGGCGGCGTTGAAGGCGATGTTGCCCGAGCCCGTCACCTGTGCGTTGAGCTCCAGATCGTCGCTGCCTTCCGTAGCGGAAGCATCGGTATCGATCACGAGATAGTTGCTGCCGCTCGCAAGGAGCTCAATCCCGGTGAGTTCGTACTGAAGGCCGAGGCCCGAGGCGCCGTTGTTATCGAGCGAGAGCGTCCAGTCCGTATTTGCAACGTGCTTGCCACCCTGCGAGAACGCAACATCCTCTCGAACAAGATTGCCCGAACCGTCGGCGCCCGAAAGCGTAAAGTCGGTCTCTGAAACGTTGCCGCTGATGAGGATCTGCGAATTGCCGGGGTTGTCCGATTCGATCAGCAGGTTCCCGTCGGCAATCGCAAAGCCGTCGTCGCTTCCCGGAAGGGAGATGTTGAAGTTGCCGCTCGAGCTGCCGCTGTCCAATTCGAGCTTCGTGCCACCCGAAGCGCCGAGGTTGAAGCCGTCGAAGAAGATGTCGCCGTTCGACGCGTCGCTCGTCAAGCCTGCGAGCTTGCCGCCCGAGGCGCCGATATGAAGGGCGGCACCCGAATAAAGCTGCAGAATCGATTCGGAAAGGACGTCGGCCGTATTGCCCGTGAGCGTCGTCGAGGTATTTTCGAGGCGCACGATGCCGTCGTAAGCCTCGCTCGAGCCGAAAACAAGCGAGCCGCCCGAAGACCTCACGATGAAGACACCGTCGTCCGTCGCATCGGCTCCCTTCCCGAGCGAAGCGTCGACCGTGATAGTGCCGCTTTCCTTCGACTTGTCGAGCGTAAACTTTGCGCCGTCGTCAACGACGAGCGAACCCGTACCGCTCAGATTGAGAACGGTCTGATCGAACCCTGCGAAATCGACCGTGGTCCCGGCTTTGAGCTCAAGGCTCGAGGTATTGCCCATGGCCGTGTCGGCCTGGAAGACAACCGTGGCGCCGTCCTTAACAAAAGTCTTCCCGGTATAGGAATTGGGGGTGCCCGTATTGCCCGGCTTCCCGAGCGCGATGACGTCGTTGTCGACATCTGGGTTGCCCCGAATCGTGAGGTTGCCGCTCCCCGTAATGGTCGCGGTGAAGTCGCGGTCGGCCGGGGAAGTTGCATCGTCCGCTACACGCAAAACAAGACCTTCGTCTGACGAATCGAGCAGATTGACCTGGGAAAGCGAATAGCCGAGCGCCCAGTCGACACCCTCTTCGTCATCCTTCACCTTGGTCAGATGCTCGTCGAAACTCCAGACGGTCTCTGCAACATCGGTTCCATCTTCACGCTTGATGAGGATAGGATCCGTGTCGGCCATGTCCACAATGAAGTCGGCCGCCTCTTCGGCACCGGTTCCCGTCACGCGAATAAGCGTCTTATTTTCACCTTCATCTGCCGTCAGCAGAGAACCGTTCTTGCCCTGAAGGATGCTTTCGAAGCCAGACCCGAAGTCGACGGCGATTTCAGCATTGCCGACCGACAGGTTGTTGACAACCAGATAATCATGAACCGTGTCGCTTGGATTGACCTGAAATTCGAGCCTCGATCGATCCGGATCTGCAACGCCACTGCCGGACATCTTGGTCTTGTTGAAGTTTCCGTCGTAGGTGTAGCCGACCGACAGATTCCCGATCTTCGTGATTTCCGGCTCCTCGTCCGGATTCGTCCCGTTAATCTTCAGAACGCCGTTTTCCGCCAGCAACAGATGCGCCGCATTGTTATGGAAAACGGCCGTGTTCGGACCTTGCACAATACCTGCAGTATCCTGCAGCACCACCCAGCCGGTAAACGCATCTGGACTTTCAAATTCTTCGTTAAATCGAATCTCCCCGCCATTAAAGTTCACCCAGACAGTTCCGGCACCGCTCAACAGATTGTTGACATCCATGACACCGTCAGCGGCATCGCGATTATCATCCTTCACGTGCAACAAGCTGTCCACATCCTCAAGATGGATATATCCACCACCAGCCAATGCATGCGTCCATTGTGTCGTGTTTCTCATTTCAAGACCGGAACCGGTCTTTATATTCAAATTGGACGTGTACGCTCCTGTCTCGCCATTACCGAAAATGTAGTTGCCACCAGCATAAACGTAGACATGGTCATCTATTGTTGTCCCATTGATGTACTTGCCGATAAATGTTTCACCAGAATAAGCATTTGTGCCATTCGTTACGGTAATGTAACCGGTTCCTCCATACCGAATCTCATCTGTAGAAGCACTGTTCTCGCCGGCATCGGATATATACTCAACGCTACCTGTACCGGTAATTTGGGCATCAAGATCCTTTTCACCTGCCGGTGAACCTCCGCTCGCATTAAAGCTATAAAGTTGATTGTCTTTGACATCAATGCGAGACAATTGCAGGCCGAAATAAATAGAATCAGGCGTACCAATGCCACCGGAACCGACATTAAAGTAGTATGTATAAGCACCGTTTTGGTCATCGTACTGGAACTGCTTCTCTCCCTGAACTGTGATATCAAAACTCCCCGTAGGTTTGTTTTCAAAAGTGACAGAGTTCAGAATGACACTTCGATCGCTGTCGTCCCAAAATGTCGCATCAACAGTCCCGTTGATTTGGAAGGTCTGAAAATTGAAGGAGTTGACGTCTGAAAGTAGTTCGTCAGACAGGCTAAGGGAATTACCGTTGTTAAGCAAACCTCCTGTATCTGTTAAGACAAGGGATTCTTCGAAGTTAACAGTATTGCCATCCTTCGTAACTGCCCAAGCATTGCCAAACGAACTCAACAAAAGCAGAGCCGAGCCAGCAACCATCAGGCATTTACCAAACCTTGCCCCAAATCCATGATGTGCAGTCCCATCCGTATGCACCGCCTTTACAGAGCAAGCCTTTCTGCGGCTGCGGCACAATTCGTTGACGACCTGATACTGACGGATTGCGTCGTTCCAAATGACCTTATAAATCGCGTTCATAGCTTTACTCCATATGCGGAGATCCGTTCGCGGCGATCAAGACCCATTCTTGTCGTCTGATCGCTTCGAAATATTGACTCCCTGGGGAAAAATTCAGGCGGCTTGTGCCAAATGCGAAGGTTTGGGAGCAGGTGAAAAAGGTGCGCGACACCCCCCTACCCATCTTAGGGCACTGATGAAATCCGCACCTACCGAGGCTATGAAGAGAAGCCTCTCAAATACCAAAATCTGGTACACCAGAACCAACCCCTCCGATCAGCTCTGCCTAAAGCATAAAATTCAAACTTCAGCTAGTCGTGAGATTTTTCAACCCAAAGACAGCCGCCGAATTCAAACTCTTAAAAAAACTTATTACTCGAACCAGTAACGAAAGTAGACACAGCACCTCAGGAGTTTCCCAACCCCCGATTCCGCTGTACTTCAGGCACCCTCTCATAACTTTACGTCGATACCTATGCGCGCCTTCCGTATACTTTTCGCTTGTCCCCAAACACTCTTCGATGTTTCCAATGGGGCCACAATGCAATGCTACACGATGTTGCAAACTCTTTCGAAATTGAACTTCCAAACCGCCAGCATCGGAGGTGGCATTTTTGACAATCCCTCGGGACAAGCACGCATTCCCAACTTCAAAGAACAGGTCTCCGACAAGTCCAAGGGTGAAATTCTCGTCAATGTGGATTCATCCGCTAATCCCGACAATCCTATTCGTCATTACTTCTTCACTGGCTTTAAGAGCACCAATTGGAACAACATCACTTCTCAAGAAGCCGGCAAGTTCCTGTTTCATTACTCAAAGCTTCTGCGAGCCTTTAAACCCGACATCGTGATTGGGTTCGGATGCGATGCACTATGTCGATCCATGTGGATGGAAGCCAGACTATTCGGTATTCCCACGGCTTACATCATTTGCAATGGAAACCATCAAAATTATCGTTTTCCCTTGCACGATATTCTTCTGTGTGACTCAGAAGCAACATCTCGCTTCTATAAAGAAAAAGAAGGTCTCACCGTTCACCCGATGGGAAACTTCATCAACCCGAAACTGGTCATCGCTCAAAACCGTTCCCCTCAAGCCGTCACGCTCATTAATCCCTGCTTTGCCAAAGGCGTTGCCGTTGCCGCACGACTCATTTTGATGGCCAACAAAGAGCGACCGGATATTCCTTTCCTCATTGTCGAAACACGTCAAAAGCTGGCCGAAGCGCTAAAGCTTCTCAAAAAACCGGGAGGCAAACCCGGTTCCGCTTTTGGACATCAGACTTTCCGCAATATCACGATTCGACCAGCGACGTACGAAGTCAAAGACATATACAAACTCACGGGCGTGTTGCTTGCGCCCTCGCTTTGGTACGAAAGTTGGGGGCGCGTGGCCACCGAGGCCGTTATGAACGGCATTCCCGTTCTAGCTTCTTCCAGCGGCGGTCTTCCAGAAGCGGTTGCGGGCGGCGGCATCATTCTGGACGCCCCAAAGGAATGTGCTGGCGATCGAAACAACTGGCTGGCTTTGCCCAGCGAAGAAAGTTGCCGTCCTTGGGCCGACGCTCTCTACAAGCTCTACGACGAAAGAATGTCTGCCTACTGGCAGGAGAAGTGTCAAAAAGCCGCCCAAACCAATTCGCCGCTCGCTTGCGCCGAAAAACTGCTGCGAGCTATCAGTCCTTTGCTGCAAAAGCGTGCCGGAGACGGCGATTTCTCCCACAAAGGATCTTTGCGATTCCCCTCAGATCCGATTGCGTAGAACTTGCAGTGCAAAAGGGCCCGATTCCGCATGGAACCGAGCCCGTTTTTACGGCTTGATCGCAAATTCGCTTAGCCGCCGATAGCGTTAAGCTGACCTGCGTAGAGGATGAAGAAACGCAAGCACATCATGCCCACCACGCTGCAAAGCGCCGAAGCAACCACCGTGGCAAACGACTTCTTGAAGAAGGCAATCAGCACGGGGCAAATAAAGCCCACGCCGACAACGCCAACCCAGAACTCTGTGGCCCAGAAACCGTCAATGAAAGCCTTGGCCGCCATCTGAGCCGATTCGATACCCGTCATCAGCGCAAAAGCGATCATAAAGATGCAAAGCGCTTCGGCCGCCATCACCGGCCATTCGGCCACATGCAAAACATGCACGTCGTGGCTTTCGTGCGATTCACCCAGCAGCACGGCACCGAGCTGGTTGCAGGCAATACCCGCGGACAGCCCCGAAGCCACGAAAAGCGCCGGGAGAACAGCCGTGTTGATGAGCGGGAAACGCACCAGAGCACTGATCAGAAAGCCCGTGTAAGCGCAAACGGTCAACGCAAACACCAAACCGATCCAGGTGAGTGCCGGCAGGATTTTGCGCAGCACGCTCAATAGAGCGGCGCCGCACGGAATGCCGTCCACAAGGCGCTTGACCGGTTCAAACTCGTAGAAACTCACGAGCGTCACCAGGAACATCGTCGGGATGAACACCAAAAGGGCCATCACGCCGACGCTCATCACCGAAGTCGGGTTGTAGAAGATAAGGATCTTCCAGAAATCCAACGGTTTGGTGAGGTCAAACACCAGGCAGATCATGCCCAACAGAATCGTCACGAGCGCAATGAAGCTTGCCGCCTGAAAAAGTGGCGTGATCTGCGTCTGCTTTCTGAAGATGCGCACCAGAGCAGCCGCTGCAAATGCACCGCCCGAAATGCCGGCCAGAAAGAGGTACACGGCAATCGGCCAGGGCCATGCCACGTTTTCAGAAAAGCCGATCGTGAAATCAATAACTTGTTCCATTTACGACTCCTTCTTCAACGGGATGTAGCGCAGGCTGGGTTTGGTGCCCAACTGCGGGCGCACGCGCACCGAGTCCTTGAAGTCAAGAAGCTTGGTGACAAATGCGTTAGGATCGTTTACGTCGCCAAACACCAATGCGTCGAAACGGCAGGCCGAAACGCAGGCCGGATCCTCACCCTTTTGCAGGCGCGTATCCAGGCAGAAGTTGCAGTGATCTGCCGCGCCGGTATCCTCACGGATGTAGCGCACGTTGTAGGGACAAGCCACGATGCAGTACTTGCAGCCGATGCAGAGATCCGCATCCACCGTCACAATCCCCGTTTCCTTGTCGCGATGTGCGGCCCCCGTCGGACAGACGCGAATGCAGGGCGCTTCCTCGCACTGCTGGCACGAAACGCGCGTGTAGTGGCGATCCTTTTTGTTACTGCCGTCAGGCTTGACGCCGTTGAGCTGCATCAAAAGGCGAGACCGTCCTTTCGGAAGTTTGTTGGTCTCATTGCAGGCAATCTTGCATTCGCCGCAGCCCACACACTTGTTTTGGTCAAAGACCATCACGTAGTGCGGCTGACTGTCCTCTCGGGAGACGCCGGTGCAGCCTGCTAAAGGCGCGGCCGCAATACCCAGCGCTGCCGTCCCGAGCAGTTGTCTGCGGTTAATTGTCGGTTTAGTCACAGTTTTTCTCCTGATCTTCGAACGCACGCCAAAGTCCGTTGCGTACAGACCGATGACGTGCGTCCTGCGTTATCCAAGTCCCCTTCGAGTTACTTGGTCGCGTGGCGGTAGCCGCCGTTGTCGATCAGAACCTGTGCCTTGGCAAGATAGCTTTCTGCCGCTGCCAAACGATCCTTGATGTAGTGCGAAGCATGAGCGCCCCAGCTGCCGTCCTTCTTGATCAGGTCGGCAATTTCGGCAGCCTTGTCAAGAAGCAAACGCGTTTCCGTCTGATCAGCCGGCGTCATCTTCGTGATTTCCAAAAGCTTCGTGATGCGATCCACACCCTTGACGATGCGGTCGTAGCTTTCCTTCACGGGACGCTGCACTTTCTGCACTTCGTAGGCAATTTCCTGCTGCGTCTTGTAGATCAGGCCCTTGTCGAGTTCGGAAGTCGCAGGGCTGTGGCAGCCGCGTCCTTCGCACACCGTCCAGTCGGCCGGAGCGGGACGTCCGCAGCTCCACTGCAGATCCACAAAACCGTTATCTTCCTTATCGCGGCTGTACACCCAACCCTTTTCAGGATCCTTGGTCACCATGGAAGCCTGAGCATCCGTGTTGATCTTGTAGAGGTGCGCGCGGCGAACTGCGGCAAAGCGATCCGTTCCCTTGAGCGCTTCCTCAAACTTGCTCACAACCGGGATGTTGGGCATGTGGCAACCGATGCAGTCGACATCCTTGTGAGAGCGCGTATGGCTCTGCACATCGGCCTGCACCGTGTGGCAGTCCTGGCAGGTTTTCTTCATGGGCGGATTGGTGACCTTGGCCATCCAATCGGGGCCGCCCTGACGCTGCTGATCGTGGCAGGTCACGCAGGTCAAGCCCTTTTCGAAGTGCTTGCTCATGACGTGCTGCTCGAGCTTGTCGTTGTAGACGTCCGCGATCAAACGCTTCGTTTCTTCCGTGCTGCGTTCGATCTTCGTGTTGGCGGCTTCGCCCAAAGACTTCACGAAATCAGGCTTGCCCTGAATGTCAAATTCAGGAGCGGGCGTCGCGGCTGCAACGGTAAAACTCAATGCCGAGCCCAAAGCCAGCACGCTCAGGGCGCTGATCGGACGGAGCAGTTTTTTGAACGTTGTCATTCCTGTTTCCTTTCAATAGCGGTATTCACAACCGATCTCTTTTTTCTTACGAGAGACCGCATCGATTTAGGGGTTCATCGCCGCTTCAAGCGCGACGTCGGCAAGGGCGTCAGCGTAGTCGTCATCGATGTAGCGGTTCGAATAAAGGAACACCGCATCGACGCTGTTGGTTGTGAATCGAATGTCCTTTTTCTCGGGATCTTCCGAAATCTGTCTCAGAATCTGCTGCAACTCTTCGGGCTTCATGTCGAAGGGCGGAGCCTGAAAGACGTCAATCGGCGTGAGCGCCGGATAGATGCGTGAGGTTTCACGCACCATGTCCACCACGGCCTCGATCGGGTTGTTCTTAGTTGAAAGCATGCGGGCGTACGAACCCGACAGAAGCGGACGGAAATGGAAAAACTCCTTGTTGTCCCAGCTTTCGAAACGTCCGATACCGTAGTCGCCGGCAAGCACCTCACTCAAAACCTTGTCGAAGTATTCGGGCGTGATATCACGTTCCTCACCCTTTACTTCGGCCTTGGCTTTTTCCTGAGCTTCGGCAGCGGCAAGCGCTTCGGTCACGCGCCCGGACAACAAAGTGGCAATGAGTTCGCGACGCGAGAAAGCTTCTCGCTGCGCCGTCATTGTCGGCACCTTGTCGGCATCGGCCTTCATTTCCTTTTTCGAGCGGAAATGCATGGGATGCTCGTTTTCGGGGTTGTGCAGCACTTTGTCAAACTTAGCCTGCGTCTCGTCGACAAGCTCCTGAGCGGTCGGCACAGCAGCCTTGGCCGCCTTCTCGCAGAACGCCTCATAGAGCGCATCGCGATCGATCAGCTCGACACGTCGGGAAGATTGCGTGACGATGTCGATCAACGTCAGCATGTCGGCCTGCATTTGCAGGATCGGTTCGGCCTTTTTCTCAACCGTAGTGGTGTTGTTGTCTTTCATTTGTCAGAAGATTCTTTGGCTATATCTCGGTTGATCAGTACAGACCTTCCTTCTTGAGCGCCGGAAGCATCCAATCAAGACCGTAGGACTTGATGCAGCGTTCCGTCGGAGCACCGGTCTTCTGGTCGAAATCCATCACATCGAAGAAGAGGTCGAAGCTCTTTTCAATGTCGGCGCGATCCATCACGATGGTGCCCTTCGTAAAGGGCTTGCGGCCCTTGGCGTCGTGGAAAATCCATTCCGGATAACGGTCGTGGACATGGCGCATGTCGCGGTTCTTCAACTGACGCATCGTGTAGAGACGCTGCATGATGAAGGCGCGCAGACCGGCCTTATCGAGCTCATCCTGCGTCATCTGGATACCGGTGACGGCACTGAAGACCTTGCTTTCCATCTCGATGTCGCCGATGTAACCCTTTTCGCGCAGCGGAGAAAGTTCCCACGGTGCCGTCCAAGAGCAGATGCCGAGCATGTCGTGCAATTCCTTGCGGGCAATGCACCAACGCAGACGAACCATCTTGGCGCGCGATGTCGGGCGGTAGTCCTTGATACCATCAACGGCGCTTTCGTCACCCCAGAACTTGGCGGCAATCTTCTTTTGCAGCTCAAGCGGCAGACCGGAGGTCGAGAAGTTGATGTGAGCGTGGCACATTGGGTCACGGTTGTACATGCAGTTCAACACCACACCGATCTGACCGTCGTTTTCGTTGGAATGGTGCTTGGTGTGGCCGACAGCCCAGTAAAGCGCCTTGCCTTCTTTCTGCCATTCCTCTTCGGTCATGCCGAAATGCTTGAGCCACACCGGCGTCGTTTCACCGAGCCAGCGGCCGAACTCGCCCTTGCGATAAGCGATGCGCGGCAAAATGTCCTTGAAAATCGACGGATCCGGATTTTCGATCTTGTTCCAATCGATGCTTTCGTACTCTTCCTTCGGGAGTACCTTCTGCCAAAGCCCCTTCTGGTACATCACGCGGAAATCGCGGTGCAGCTGACCGTAGTTGCACCAGATGCCCATGTCGTCAATCGTCTGGACACCCACGAGATTGGCTTCGCGAGCAACGTCGCTCTTCAGATCCGACACAAGCTTCGGGAACCACCAGCGGCCGTAGAGCGGCATGCAGGTCTGTTCGGTGATCTTCTGAATGCCATACTTCTGCGCCGTGTGATCGTCACGGATAACCGAGTAGCAACGAATCGGGCAGGCGTAGCAGCCAGTGCTGCGCACGGTGTACTGCCACATTCCCTTGCCAAGGTAGAACTCGGAAGAGCAAGTGCGGTAGCCAATGTGGTTGAGGTCGTGCGGATCCATCGCCTTTTCGGTGATCGTCACGGGCGGATTGGCTGCACCCCAGACGGCACCCGGATAAGCCGACCAACGGCTTGCAGGCGTGTAGTACTCGTGCAAAGGAGAAGGATTGCGCGGCACGATGGACTGCGTGTGAGCCCCCAAAATGCTGCGATGCTGATCGACAAGTTCTTCCCACTGCTTGGGACTTGCCGCAATATGCACGGCACCGTCGCCCCAAACAACGAGAGCCTTGAGCTTTTTCTTACCCATGATGGAGCCGATGCCGCCGGCGCTGTGCGAGCGGTCGACCATCATGTTGGACATCGGAACGCCGTTTTCACCTGCCGGTCCGATCGTACCAATGCTGACGTCAGGACGCGTTTCCTGCGCAAGCATTGAAGCGGAACGGTACGTTCCCTGCCCCCAAATGGCGGAAGCATCGCGGAATTCGACCTTGTCGTTGTTGATGTAAAGATAGATAGGCTTGGCCGATTCGCCTTCGATGATCACGAAGTCCCAACCGGCAAACTTCAGCTTATGAGCCAGTTCGCCGCCTACGTGGGCGCTCGCAATGAGCGACTGAGGATAAGCCGTCGGCCAAAGCGTCGTGATGGCCGTGCGGCCCGAGCAGATGGCACCCGTGCCGGACAAGGGGCCCGGAGCAATCACAAGTTTGTTTTCAGGGTCGTAGCAGGAGATTTTGGGATCCACTTCTTCCCAAAAGACCTTGTAACCGATGGCGGTGCCGCCAATGTCGTCCTTAAAGCGGGGGAACGTGGCTTCAACCTTGACTTCGCGGGTAGTCAAGTTGATGCGAAGGCCTTTTCCCGTGTAGCCGCAAAGTTTTTTCGTCATAGCAAGAAACCTTTCCTCTGATTAGCGGTGGCAGATCGAGCACTGCGCGTTGTTTTCCTGAGCGTAGTAACCGTGCGTGGTGCGACGCGGACGGTCTTCGGTACGATCAATCCACGGGATGTAACGGATGGCGGCTGCGGGACAAGCCTTCACGCACTTCGGATCGCCGTCGCACAGGAAGCACTTGCTTGCCTTCTTCTCTTCAACGTCAAAGCTCATCATTCCCCACGGGCAAGCTTTTTCACAGAGATGGCAACCGATGCAAAGTTTGGTGTCGACCTTACGGGCGCCGGTCTTGGGATCGACGCGGATAGCGCCCTGCGGGCAAGCGTTGGCACACGGAACCGGGTGAGCGCACTGACGGCACGTTTCCTGAACCACCACGCCGTTGCCCCAAACGCCTTGCGTCATGGGCAGACTTTGCGTGCCCTCCGGCCCGAAGAACACATTGCGGGTGACCTTGATGCGGGCAAGTCTCGGCGAAGCCTTGCCTTCGTTGAATTCCGTGCAGGCAAGTTCACAGCGATGGCATGCCACGCACAGATTGGGATCGGCAATCAAAACGCCCTTGGCAGTCTCAAGCACGATGTAGGGACGCACGCCCTGCTTGGCTCTGGCCTCATTGACCATCGTCAAAACAGCGGCCATGCTGGTTGCTTTGAGAAAGCCGCGGCGCGTGATGTCCTGAGGAAGCTCAAGGCTTTTGAGAAGTTCCTTAAGACCCATTTTTTTCTCCATTGTGATTTTTCGTTCTTTGCGTTTTTGCGTGTCCGAAACGGGTCATCCCGATCACGCAAAAACGGCCGCCTGTTTAGGGTTAAACCGCGGCGCGTCAAGCAAACACTTCTCCCCTGGGAGCTGTCATCGGTTTGCCAGCAGAAATTCTTTCGAGCGAATTACTCGAGTAAGTCGACATGCATCAATAAAGGCCAAAATCGCGTTTTTAGCTAACCCTTTGATTTTGCTTCGTTGTTCACGCATGTAACAGCGAAATAGGCAGTTTGCTTACCCGGGTCAAGGCTCAAGCGCAGGCACAATCGCTTCACCCGATTTCGCGGAGGCTTGCGCTTGCCCGCAAGTCGGCGCCGGCCTTGTTGCTCGAACGTCTTTTTGCCTCGAACTTCTTGTCATGGACTTCTTCGTTTTGAAATCGGTGAGCATGCCTGCAGACTGGATGCGCGCCCTCTGCTGCTCGGTGCCGACCGAAAAGGCGCTCGGCATGGTGACGGCCTGCGACGTACGCTGCGTCTGCGACGTTCCGAACTACACAAGTGCGCTTCGAGACGGCTGGGCCGTCCGATCTGCGGACAACGGACAAACGCGTGCGGCAGCCGCCTGGAGCGTGGAAAACGGCCGCTCGCACGGGCAGCTTCAACCCGGTCAAGCTGTCTGGGTCAACACAGGAGGCAACGTCCCGCAGGGAGCCGATGCCGTAATTGCCTCTCGCAACAGCCTGGATCTTGAGAAAATTCAGTCTTGCGTGATGCCGGGAGAAAACATTGAGTTTCAAGGCAGTGACTGGCGGCACGGTGACGTGCTCGTCCCGGCAGGTTCCCGCGTGGGCGCCCGTGAAATGGCGCTTTTATTCGAAGCCGGCGTTAAGCGCGTGGCCGGTTGGGCTTCGCCGCGCGTCGCCGTTGTGGCCACCGGAAGCGAAATCACAAAAGAGGCCGAGGACCTTTCGAGCGGTTTTCGGCGCTGCAGCAACGCCTCTTACATTGCCGCTCTCATGTCTCGCATCGGCGTCAAAGACATCCGAACGATTGTGGTGCCCGATGACATCACTGAACTCACGCGTACGCTGGTAGAACTCGACGCCGTCTGTGACGTGATCATCACCGTGGGAGGCACGGGAAAAGGGAAACGCGACTACACGCGTCAGGCGGTAAGCGACGCCGGAGGCGTCTTTGTCGGACGCGACACACAACAAGATTCGCCATTCGTGACAGCTCGCCTTCCTCATGCTGGACTCATCGGACTGCCTGGAAATCCTCTGGCCGTCATGATGATCGTGCAATGCGTCCTTCTGGAAAGCGTACGTTCGGTCTTTCATCTTCCCGAAACCCCGGCACAAACCGTCGAAGCCATCCTCAACGTGGACATCGATCCCGGCATTCAGGGAGAACTGTGCGTCAATGTCAGAGGCAATACGGCGTTTCCGCTTGTCAAAGGCACCGGCCGCATGCGAGTTTTCGATCTGGCACACGGCTTTGTTCGCCTCAACGGTCACGGACTCAAGAGGGGCGATTGCGTGACGGTCGAACTCTTTCGCAACTGAGAAAACGTCTATATTCTGTACGCCTTTTGAAGTGATCTTTCGTCATATGCGTGCAATTTTCGGAAAAAAGATTCTGTGGCTCTCGTCCGTTGCCGCCCTGGCGGTGACGACGGCTGCCTTTGCATCTGTTTCCGATTCGCCCTCGGCCGCATTCTCCAAACCGACGGTCCTGGACGAAACGACGTTTCCCGAACCGGACATCATCACGGGCGCCTCACTTGTTGCGCTTCCCAACCGGCCGGTTCGCATCGCGCGCATCGTTCTGCCCGAGCTTCCCTCCACGTTGCAAGCAACCGAAGTCACAGCCGACCTGTTAAAAAAGGCGTTTTGGCCACACCCCGTGGAATTTGAAACACTCACTTCCAAGGAACTTACCGAGCGCATCCGCGAAGGACAAATTGATGCATTCGTCGCCAGTTCCGGGTATTACTGGCGCATGACGCAGTACGGCGTCACAGCCGTAGGAACACTGATTTCCGGTCGACAGCCGGATCCAAACAACGCCACAGCACTCGCTTTCTTGGTGCGTGCCAAAGATGAACGCTTCAATGAACTTTATGACCTAAAGGGATACGCCGTTGGCTCAACCTTCTCAACCGCGTTCATGACGTATCGCATCGGTTTGGCCGAAATCGCAAAGCTCGGCGAAGACCCGGAAACATTCTTTTCTCCGGTTGTCTTTACCCAGCGCACGGACAACAGTGAAGTCGTCTCCCTGCTCGATCGAGGCTTGGTCGACGCCGTCATGGTGAAAGCCTGCTGGCTCGAAGCGCAGCCAGCAGAAGTCCAAAACCGATATCGCGTTCTGGCGCCTCGCTACGGCGGCGTCAACTGCAAGCACTCGACGGACACCTATCCGGGCATCATGATGGCCGTCACGCAAGGCGCTCATCCGATCATCGCGCACGTCATTGCCCGCACCATTCTCTCGCACCCGTTGTTGCCGGACGGTCACCGCTGGGCCGTCACCACGGACATGCGCGCCGTTGACAACGTCTACCGTCTGCTCAAAATCGAAAACTATGCCTATCTGCGGGAAATGACGCTTCAGCGTTGGCTTGAGACCTACTGGCAAGTGCCGGCATTCATCGCTTTGCTTTTGTTAGGACTTGCGCTTCACGGCTGGCGCACCTCCGTCTTGGTGAAAAAACGCACCGCACAGTTGTCTTCGGCGCTCACCGAACGGGAAAAAGTTCAGGCCGAAATCCAGTCGCTTTCCGAACACATGGAAAGTCTGCACAAGGTCACAGTTGTCGGGCAGCTCTCGAGCATGGTCGCTCACGAACTCGCCCAACCGCTTTCGGTCATTCAGTACTACTGCGAAAGCCAACGGGAAATTCTTAAAAACAAGCCCATCAACGAGCGACTGCTTGATATCAGCCGCGTTGGAATCGAAAAAGCGCTTGCGCGAACACGCAGCATCGTTGACAAGGTGCGCTCTTACAACCGCGGCAACACGTCACGAGACGATTCGGTCGACGTCGAAGCCTCGGTCAAACGCGTCTGCGCCACACTCAATGCCGAACTTCTTCGTAAAACATCCTTCAATGTTCTGTGCAAACCGGCTTTGATTGTCCGCGCCGACAAGCTTGAGTTCGAACTGATCCTCACCAACCTGTTGAAAAACGCCCTGGAAGCTAGTCACGAGGCTTCTCATCCGGTTGTCATCGTTGAGGCGTTTCCCTGTGGCGATCAAGTGACCATACGCGTGGAAAACTCCGGCAAAGTCCTCTCCGAAGAGGATTTCCACCGATTGAAGACACCGCTTTTGACGACCAAAGCCACAGGACTCGGTCTGGGCGTCACCATCGCAAGTGCGCTCGCCGAAGCCAACGGAGGACAAATTCAATTTCAAGCCCGCCCCGAAGGCGGTCTGATCGCTGCCGTGACGCTTTCGTGTGCCGTCAGTCCGCTCAAGACGGATTCCGTTACACCGAACAACCATCCAAAGGAGTACTGAGATGTCTCAGTCAACCGATATTCGCCAAGGCACCATCATTCGTATCGTTGACGATGATGAAGACATCCGCGACGCACTGAGCTTCATGTTGGAATGCAAGGGATGGCAGGTTCGTACCTATGGTTCGGCGCGCGACTTTCTCACCCAAGATTCCCCAAGCATTCCCGGATGTCTGCTTTTGGACATCCGTATGCCTGACATGAGCGGCGTGCAGTTGCAAAGCCTCATGAAAGAGCAACGCATTCATCTGCCCATCATTTTCATCACCGGCCACGCGGATGTGGAAACAGCCGTTGCCACACTCAAAGCTGGCGCTTTGGACTTTCTGCAAAAACCTGTCAACACGATCGCGCTCATTGAAGCCATTGAGCCGGCCGTGCGCATCAGCTTGGCTCACTCCTGCGGCCAGTTGTCTCCCGAAAAGGTCACCGAGGTACTTCTGGAGATGAGTCCGCGTGAAAAAGAGATCACGCAACTGTTGCTTTTGGGCATTTCCAACAAAGAGATTGCAGAGCGCCTGTCGCTTTCGCAGCGTACCGTACATGGTCATCGCAACAACGTGTACCGAAAGCTGCGCGTACACAACTTGCATGACTTTCTGCAATGTGTGCGCGGCGCCGATCTTTCGGTGTTGTCCTGACAGAATATTTTTTCGAAAAAAAACGAAGCGATCCCACACTTTCGTCATCGATTGCGCTAGTTTTCCGTTATTGCAAAATGGAATTACGCATATTGAGGAAATCGAAAAGTGAACCAACCGATCATTCGCCAGGCCTTGGCGTCGGACCTGCCGCGGTTGCTGGAAATCTATAACGAAGAAGTCGAGCACGGTACTGCGACGTTTGACACCAAACCGCTCAGTCTCGAAGATCGCCGCGTGTGGTTCGAAGCTCACAACAAAGACAACCACCCGTTGATCGTCCTGGAGCAGGACAACACCGTCTGGGGTTACGCATCCCTTTCAACCTTCAACGCCAAGCCGGCCTACGCATCAAGTACGGAGCTGTCGGTCTATGTGCACAAAAACGCACGTGGCCTGGGCTACGGTCAGCTTCTCACGCAAGCCATCCTGCAGATGGCCGTTGCCGACTCCGCCACCCATCGCGTTTATTCGCTTATCACCGCTGAAAATCAAGCCAGCATTGCGCTGCACCGCAAACTGGGCTTTCGACTCGTCGGAACCATCACGCAGGCCGGTACCAAATTCGGCCGCTGGCTGGACGTGACCTACTGGGAAAAAGCCGTGTAGTTTCAAAGAGGACTTCTTAAATGTTTTTTGTTTCCGACGCTCTTTTGGATCAGATTCTCGCAGATGACATCCCCTATGGGGACGCCACAACAGCGCTTTTAGGCATCGAAAAAGTTCCCGGCATCGTTCGTTGTCGTCCCAAGGCTGAAACGACGATTGCGGGTGTCGCATTGGCCGAACGGCTCTTTACCCGCGTAGGGCTGCAGACGACTTGCTTTCATGAAGAAGGCGACACCGTAGACGCCAGCACCGTCATTTTGGAAGGACGCGGACCAGCCGGCGCCATCCACGCCGTCTACAAAACGGCACAGAACATTTTGGAGTACGCCTCAGGCATCGCCACGCGCACGCATCAGATGGTACAAGAAGCAAAAGCCGGAAATGCCGCCTGTCGCGTCGCCGTGACACGCAAGCATTTTCCGGGCACCAAAACTTTGTCGCTTTACGCCGCGATGGCGGGCGGCGCCGTCGTACACCGCATGGGGCTATCCGAATCCGTTCTCGTGTTCGATCAGCACCGCGTCTTCATTCCGGATTTTGAAAAGCGACTTGCCGAAACCAAAAAAGCGGATCCCGAACGCAAAATCGCTGTTGAAGCATCCGATGCTCAGGAAGGATTCGCTTTTGCGGCCGCAGGTGCAGACATCATCCAATGTGAAAAGTTCTCCACCGAAGCGTTGTCCGAATTCGTGAGTCAGGCCAAGCGAAAATTTCCGCAACTCATCATCTCGGCCGCAGGCGGCCTCAACGCCGCAAACGCCCGTGCCTACGCGCAAACGGGCGTTGACTTCCTTGTCACGACATGGTGTAATAGTGTCTTTGATGGGCGGTCTGGGCTTCTTCTTATATGGAATGAAGCTGATGAGTGAAGGACTGCAGAAGGTTGCCGGATCCAAGATGAGAAGCATTCTGGAGGTATTTACGAAGAACCGTGTGATCGGTCTTCTGGTCGGTATTTTCTTTACCGCCTTGATTCAGTCCTCCAACGCCACAACCGTTATGGTGGTCAGCTTCGTAAACTCCGGTCTGATGAAACTGGCGCAGGCTCCTGGAATTATCCTCGGAGCAAACATCGGTACGACGGTCACCGGACAGCTGATCGCGTTTGACCTTGCGGATATCGCGCCGCTGTTTGTCATTATCGGTGTTCTGATGGTTATGTTCGTAAAGAACAATCTGACGATCAGCCGTCTCGGCGAGGTTATCTTGGGATTTGGTATTCTGTTTATGGGTATCTCCGGTATCTCAGGAGCCCTGAACGAAGCAAAAGAGATTCCGGCAGTCGTAAATGCCCTCGGTTCCCTGACGAATCCGTTTCTTGCGTTCTTAGTCGGCTGGGTGGCTACCGCGATTCTGCAGAGTAACTCTGCAACGGTCGGAATCATCATGCTTCTTGCAAGAGAGGGCTTGATGGGACTTCCGATCTGCCTGTTTATGATGCTTGGATGCAACATCGGATGTACTATGTCTGCGATTCTTGCCAGCTTCGGCTGCAAAAAAGATGCAAAACGTGCGGCATGTGTCCACCTGCTGTTCAACATCTCCGGAACGATTGTCTGCTCCATTATTTTCCTGCTGTTTGGAAAACAGGTAGTTGACTTCTTTATGGGTATTTCCGGAAACGAAGCAGGCCGTATGATCGCAAATGCAAACTCGATCATCAAAGTATGCCAGGTACTCCTGATGCTGCCGTTTACCCCGCTTCTGGTGAAGGCAACGTACTTTATCATCCGCGGAAATGACGAGGAAGACAAAAAGTTCGAGCTTGCCTACATCAGCTCGAAACATGCGATGTCCCCGACGACTGCAGTTCTGCAGGCTGTCCGTGAGATGGAGCGTATGGCACAGATGGCAGAGACAAATCTGATTCGCGCGATGAATACGCTGGTGACCCGCGATCAGAAAGAAATCGACGAGGTCTACCGTGTCGAGGAAAATATTAATTTCCTGAACAAAGAGATTACGAACTATCTGGTTCACTTAAATCAGGCATCGCTGCCGACATCAGACGTTATGCGCATCGGTGCGCTGTTCCATGTGGTCAATGATATCGAGCGGATTGGTGATCATGCCGAGAATGTCGCAGATTCTGCTGTGCAGATGACGAATGACAATGTGACCTTCAGCAAACAGGGCGAACTGGATCTTTCCGAGATGCTGGATATGGTATTAAAAATTCTCGATGAGTCGATCGAAATGTTTGCAAAGAATGATCTGCAGCACCTGCAGGAGGAGCGTGACCTACAGACCCTGTGTGAACTGATACGGACAGGCGCCGAGCGCCGCTTTGTGCTGCTGTCCCGCGGTGCGCCGCCCGGAAGCTTGATGGCATTCCAGTATGCGGGTCTGATGACCGTACTGGAGGCAGAGGATCTGCTCTTTGACCAGAATGACATTCGCGTACTGCTGCAGAACTGCGGCATCACGACGACAGACAATGAGCTCGCGGCGATCCGGCAGGAATCCATCGGCTACCCACTCGGGGTCAACATCATTGCGCGCTACATGTCCGGCGGCTGACCTTTCTGCAAAGAGATCGTCGCCAAGGGCTACCGTGAAGTTTTTTCGTACTTCGAGGCAGCTGTCTACCGGCGGTTTGACCTG